>Ga0209107_10000010_pt1 | contig 117085 bp, 125 predicted proteins | sample LakErihyJuly2011_2_FD_187460 | JGI IMG/M metagenome (GOLD analysis project Ga0209107, IMG submission 187460) | Freshwater microbial communities from dead zone in Lake Erie, Canada - CCB hypolimnion July 2011 (SPAdes) (version 2) | ecosystem: Environmental > Aquatic > Freshwater > Lentic >...
TGCAAATGGCGGTACCATTTCTAATAAAGGTGTTCAATGGAGTGCAACTCAAAATTTTGCAAGTATAATAGGAAGCACCTCTAATGGAACTGGTACAGGTAACTATACAAGCACTTTGTCTCCACTTGTAGCTAATACTCAATATTGGGTTAGGGCTTATGTTGTAAATGAAGTAGGTACGGGATATGGTCAACCAATAAGTTTCATATCAGCACAAACAACAGTACTTAGTGCTTTTGATTACATTATTGTAACTTATCAATATGCACCACCTACTGGTCAAGATTATGATTTAGATACACTTACTACTTTTAGATATCCAACTAGCACATTAGCTGGAACTTTATCTAACAATACAACTGGATTTATACCAGGAACAGGGGTTGTTGGTTGTGGAACACCATTACCAAGTAATGTAATACCTAATGGAGCCAATATGAATACATCTTATCTTTATTGGGGTGGGGATGATAATCAACAATCAGTTGATGGTACTTATGGTGAATCAGTTGTTATAAACTTTAAAAATCTTGAAAACAGTGGTATTTTAACTTCAACTAGTGTTATAGCAGAATTATATGCTGGCTGGCATAGTGGAACAACTGCATATCCAATATCTGTAAAATATGAAACATTTATTGGAGGTACTATTTCATATGAAGTAGTTGCTGGAGTTCCAACAAATAGATTAGTGAGCAATGGTACAGTTGTAGCAGCGGCAACAATTTCAAATCCAATAAATATTATTAGTGGAAATTGTTCTCAAGGTGTAAGTGTAAAAAGAAATGTGGCTGAAATATCTTATAATACAACTACAGATATAGCAAGTATAGCATTTTTAGCATATTCATAATAAATAAAATAGTAATTTAATTAAAATATAAAGATGGCATGTAATTGTACAAAATGTAGTAGTAAATGTGGTTGTGCTGATACAGCATTAACAAACCCATGTACATATACTGACTGTAGTGTTGGTAGTGAAAGATGTGATGATATACAATGTGCAGAATGCGTTAGCTATTGTGGAACCTCTTTTCAAATAGGTAATCCCGGTACTTTATTGCAAATAGCTAAAGGTGAAAGACTTGATTCTATTATCCAAAAATTTGCTATGATACTATCTAATGGTTTAGGAGCATGTACATCTAATGATATACAGCATGATCCATTCAATGTATATGCAGGTGTTATTACAAAAAATACAGTATCAGTATTATGGAATGGAACTTGGAGTGGAAGTACAGGTGTTAATATTTATTATAATACACAAGTTGCTCCTGGCTCATGGGTTTTAGCTAATGCGGTACCAATTGTACCAACTGTGTTTAATTATACAATAACAAATCTTTCAGCTAGTACAGCATATAAAGTAAAAGTAGTAAGTGTTGGTAACTCATCAGCATGTAAACCAATTGAAATACTATTTTCTACACTAGCGTTATAACATTAAAAAAAACAACAATAGTGGCGGTTTGTTGGTTTTCTGTCACAGGCGTTGAAAGAGGCTGGGGAAACTCAGTCTCTTTTTTTTTAAAATCAACCTTGGATATTATAAAAAAAAATTTACATTTACATAATTAATTTAAAAAAGATTCTATGAGTTATTTAAAAAATAAAATACTTGAGTCATTAAAATGGAAAAAATCACCAGCTTATTGTGCATCAAGACTAGGAATATCAGAAGAAGAATATATTAAAGTTAAAGATCAGATTCTGGGTAATTTTAAAAAAGTATATAAAAAACAAAATTCTAATATTACTGAATCTGTAGATTTAGAAAAAGGCCAATCAACAATTTCAGGTTCTTTTACATATGAACCAAAAACTGCAGAACAGATAATTAAACTTTTAAAAATTGATACAAAGGTTTGGAAGTTATCACAATATTGGAATAAACAAATGGGTGACCATTGGAGAGTTTCAGCTTTAATAACTAAAATTAAAGAAAATACCAAAGAAGATTTATTAGTAAATTTATTAAACAATTGGAAACCAAAGGTTTATAAAACACCCAGTATAAATAAATCACATAACTCTAATAAAACAGATGTATGCGGAGTAATATCTTTACAGGATATTCATTTTGGAAAGCAAGGAAATGAAACTATTGATAAAGATTTTGAAGACACAATAAAAAACTTATTAAATAAAGGTACTGCATCACATAACATTAAAGTGTTGTACTTTGTAGTGGGTGGTGACTTAATCAATATGGATACTTTTGCTGGCACAACAACAAGTGGAACACCTCTTGATAACTGTATGTCTGCAACAGATGCATATATGCAAGCTTTTGATGCAATGCATTGGGCTGTGAATTATATAAAAAATTACTGTGAAGAACTTGTAATAGTATATGTTCCGGGTAATCATGATAGATTATCTTCTCACCATCTGGTACATGCCCTATCTAAATCTATTTATAATGATGGAGATATAACATGGGATATAAAGTATGAAGAAAGAAAAGTACATGTATGGCATAATAATTTTAATGCATTTGAGCATGGGGATAAAACAAGTAAAAACAATCCTTTGATATATGCATCAGAATACCCCAAAGAGTGGGGTAGAACAACAAACAGGACTTTATATAAGGGTCACATCCATACTGATAAGAAAGTTGAATACATGACATCTAATGAGACGGCAGGGTTTATAGAAAAGACACTTCCCAGTTTATGTAAAACAGACTATTATCATTATAGTAATAAATATACAGGTAATAGAAGATCAGGTAAATTAGAATTGCAAGATCCAATTCTAGGCATTATATGTGAATTAACTCATCAATCAGTATAAAGAAGCAACTTAAATTTCATTAAGTGGTCTTTTTTTTGTAAATTATAAATATAAGTGTATGATAAACAATTTTAGAAAACCAGATTTAAAGGCACCAAGATATAGAGAAAAAAGATTAGGTATATTAAATGAAGAAACAATAAAAGAATTTAAAGAAAAAAAACCTTTATATTCTAATATAGATAATGATAAATTAAAAAAGATAATAAAGCTTTATAATACAAATTTATGGGAAGCAGTAATTAAAAATAGAGATGGTGTAGAGTTACCTGATTCATTAGGATATTTGTTTATAGGCACATGTCCTTCTTCTAAAACGGTAAATACAAATTATGCACTATCTAAAGAATATGGTAAAGTATTACAAAACAAGAATTGGGAAACTGATGGAAACTTAGGTAAGATATTTTATACTAACTGGTCAACAAAATATAGATTTAAAAATAGAGAATTATGGAGATTTGTAGCTTGCAGAGAATTTAAAAGAGCAGTAGCTAAAACTTACCCAGAAAGCTGGACTAAGTATGTGGTGATGAAAAACAAATATAGAGTGGCTCATTTATATGATGTAAATACAGAAGAAACCAAAAAGGAATTAGAATTATATAATGAATTTGAAACATAAACAAAATGTCACAGATAATAATAGCAGAAGCAGTATCAAGAATAAGAGGTCAGGTTAAAGCTGAGGTTCAAGATTCTTTTGTAACAGATAGATATATTTACAGTTTAATAGAAAAGTTTTCTCAAGTTTTAATGAGAAGACAAGACTCATTAAATAAATTAATGAAATTCAATTCTGTATGGTCAACTCTTCCATATGTAGAATTAATTGATGTTGATAAAGTAGAAGCAGGTTGTTCTGGAATAACTAGTGGATGTACAATCAAACGTACAAAACTTAAGTTACCTTCAATGATTGAAGGTTATTGGGGACCACTTATTAGGACCATAAGTTCTATAGATGGTTCACAAGAACTTCAAGCAACATATCCTGGAATATATACATCCATGACTAAAACAACATCTTTTAAATATAATAGAGTAAAATATTTTTGGTGGTTAAATGGTTATATTTATTCACCTAATATTGAATGGGATGCTATCAAAGTTGAGGGTGTATTTAATGAAGATATTACAAAATGGAATTGTGATGAAAAAGATGATTGTACTCCCAGATATAAACAACCAATTTATGTACCTGAAGCAATGTTTGCAGAAATTGAATCTCAAATCATAAACATTATGATGAATACAATGAAGGTACCAAGTGAAGATTCTGATAATAAACAAAACATAAATAGATAATGAGCGTATCACATAAATATAGAACATTCACTCAATTATATGAAGACGTTGCTGTTGACTTTGCATCTTACTCATTAGAAGGATTGATTGAACCTCAGCAATTAATTAAAGTAGCTACTAGAATTAATTATGAACTTGGTTTAAAAATACATAGAACTAAGGAAACTATAATTGATGTAGAACATGGTAGAGCTCAATTACCTAGAGATTTTGCATATATTAATTATGCATTTCTTTGTGGTGAGTATCATATCAATGCATCAATGCCATCAGGTACACACGTTGAAACTTTTAATGATGTGCCTTACGTACCTGCACCTGGAGAAGTTGCTACATGCAGTACAGGAACAGGATGTGCTGATGTATGTGTAGTTCAAACATGTGATGATAAAAATAGTTATCAATTAGTTCAAAGGATTTCTCCAAATCAATATAGAACTTATAGTACTTGGACTGAATTAAAAATTCAAGATATAAATCAAAAGAGTTGTTTTTGTCCTGATTTGGCAGCACAAGCTCCAGACATTGCGCAAATAGTTGATGGTTTTTTAATGACTAATTTTACTAGTGGTAGAGTTTATATTAGTTATCAAGGGGCTATGGAATCACCTGATGGAGATTTATTAGTTCTTGATCAACCTCTTTGTAATGAATATTATGAATATGCATTGAAACAAAGGATATTAGAAAACATGATTTGGCAAGGTGAACAAATGGCTCCTCAATTACAATTGGTTGAAGCACGTTTAAGACCTGCAAGAAATAATGCATTATCATTTGTAAATACACCAGATTTTGCTGAAATGCAAAAAGTCTTTATAATGAACAGAAGAGCTCAATATCATAATTATTATAATATGTTTATGAGTCATGCTCCATATAACCCAAGACTTCATAAAGGTATTAATACATCAAGCAGTATTAATAACCCTACACATTAATAAAAGAATTAAATAATTATGGCACAGCAAAATGAAAATCCTGGGACATCTTCTGTAAATACTAATTCATTCATTAAAGGAATGAATAAAGATATTACGCAGGCAATGGAACCAAAAGAAAGTTGGTGGCATGCGCGTAATGCAATGAATAATTCTACTGATGGAGATCTTGGTGTAATAGGTAATGAACCATCAAACTTACAATGTGGTGTAATTCCATATACAATTATTGGTGCTATACATAGATATGCTGATCAGTGGATCATATATTCTACTGATGATATAAATTCAGAAATTGGTTTATTTGATGACAGTGAATGTAAGTATGAAGTTATTGTAAATGATCCTTGTTTAAATTTTAATAGAAAATATTTAATAGTTGGTGCAGCTAAAGAGAATTTTGATTGTACTTGGCAAGTATATTGGGATGATGGAAACAATCCTTCACGCTCATTAAACATTAATAAAGTACCGTGGATTCAAACTGTATCTTCTGCACCTGGTGATCCTTGTGTTACTTTTGCTGATACAAAACAATTAAATTGTGAGAAAATAAGATTAGCTCCTTTAGTTGATACACCTTGTATTACTTTAAGTAAATCAATAGATGGTGGTATGTTACAAAATGGAGCATATCAAGCATTTGTTGCTTATACAGAAAATGAACAAAAGGTAACTGATTACATTGGTATTTCTAATGTTCAAACATTATGGTCACATGCCGGTACAGGGGGATCATTAAATCTTAAACTAAGTAATTTAGATAAAGATTATGATTACTATGAGTTAGTATTATTAGTTAGAAATCAAGGTCAGATATATGCTAAACGTATAGGTCTATATAGTACACAACAACAAGATATTAACATTGATTATATTGATGATACATTAGTTGCTGTTAGTTTAAAAACAATACCTCAAAGAAGTCCTGCTTATGAAAAATCAAATGCAATGTATGTTGTAAATGATTGGTTAATTAGACAAGGACCTGTGAGTCAATTTGATTTTAACTATCAACCAATAGCAAATGATATTAAAGTTAATTGGGTAGCAAATCAGATAGATGCTAGTTATTATCATTTAGGTGGTAATAAATTGGGATTCTTAAGAGATGAACAATATGCATTCTTTATTAGATGGATTTATAACACAGGAGAAAGATCTTCTTCTTATCATATTCCAGGAAGAGCACCAAGGCCATTTACAACCCCTTCAGGGACATATCTAGAAACAGATATTATATATGGTGCTAATGTTTTAGACACGGCTGGAGATCCTTTATATAAGGTTTATAATACAGGAACAATTACATCATCAGGTTTAAATGAAGTTCAGCCAGATGGTTCATTAGTTATTGCTAGAGGTGAAATGGGATATTGGGAATCAACTGAAAGATATCCTTCTAATAGACCAGACATTTGGGGTGACCTTTGTGGCAAGCCTATTAGACATCACAAGTTTCCCACTGAAGAAGTAGGGGGTGCAAATTCACCATTACATATAAGTACAACAAACGGAGATTTAATTAATGTCTTGGGTGTTGAATTTAAAAATATTGGAAGACCAAAATATAATGATGGAACATATATACCAAATGTTGTTGGTTATGAAATATTAAGAGGATCTAGAGCAGGTGCCAAATCTATTTTAGCAAAAGGATTATTTAGAAATATGCGTAAGTATACTATACCTAACGCAGAAAATTTAATAGGTGGTAATGTTCAAGGTTTATATCCTAACTATCCATACAATGATTTAAGACCAGATGTTTATTTTCATGATGGTGCTGCTAATAGCATTCATAGAACAAATGGTTGTAATAGTTTTACTGAATCAATAATTAGTTTTAAACCATTGGGTTCAGCTCCGGCTATAGCAGGTGATCCTTCTGGATATTCTAAAAAAGTATTTACTTTTTCATCACCAGATCTAATGTTTACTAAGCCTTTTCTTAATGCTTATGAAACTAGACTTTATGGATATTTAAGTGGTAATCAATCAGGTGCTTTTAAAGCATCAGAAGATCATCCTCAATTTAAGTTACTAAGAAATGGTTCAGCAATAATAGCCTCAATTGTAGGTTTGGGTTATGCTATTGCTCAAATTCAAGGAGAAAGAGGAAGCACAAGATCATCAGGAACTTCTGGAGGGTGGATGGCAGATGATTTTGTTTTAGCTTTCGGTTCAGGTGCTTCAACAGGTGTTGTTGGAGTAGTGGGTGCTGGACCAAATTTTCTTTCAAATTCAGGTGGTGCTGCAATTAATGCAGGTATTATTGCTACTCTTTCAAATTTATATGAAAGTGGTGATAACGCTTTGGCTTTTCTTGATTTATGGGATGGTGGTCTAGGTATAGAACTTGCAGGTCAAGCATTTTCTACAGCCTCTAATACAGTAGGTATAGCTCCTGCAGGAATAAGTGGAGAATATGTAATTACTAATACTCAAAATACACCTCTTTCTCAATTACCAATAGCAATTACAGCATTTGTTACATTTTTTACATCAGCGGCAAATATTGCTATTGGTGGCAATGAAATAATAGAGTTAATTTATAATTTGGTTAACAAATCAGATTTTGTATTTAAATATAATTCAGCAGGATTTTTTAATCAATTTACAAAAATTAACACAGGATTATTTAGAATTAAAAATACAGATTCAAATTATTTAGGTCAATCATTTCAATCATTTGATGGTGGTAAGTATAAAATAAATAATTTATTTAGACCATCTACTGTAGCTGTTTCTTTAACTGATGCTATAGCAGAACCAAGTGTAGTTGATACATCAAGATTTACAATTGGGGGAATGGTTAATGCTGATGGTACAACCACTGAATTTTCTGATGAATATTTAACTAATCCAACAGCTAAACAAAAAACATCTATATCTGCTTATTATGGTGCTCTTAAGTTTAATTTTGATAATCAGTATGGTCAACTAGATGGTATTAAGCAAGTTCAAATGAGAGGTTGTGTAGAATATTTAGATCCTACTAAACCTGATGCTTTTAAATATTCTAGTTCAGCTATATTTAGTGGTGATATATTTATTACTAGATATACTGAAAAAGTTATTATGCCAATATTTGCTCAATATTTATTAGGGCAACCAGATGAATTTACATATGATTATTCTCAACATACTAATATTCCATATCCAAGATTTTGGTTAAACTCCCAAAAATTTGACATGACTAAGTTGGGTAGAAGAATAGCAAGTTTTGGTATTAATTTTAATGAAAATGAATTAGATGCTTTGTTACCTAATGATTTATTTTATTTAGATAGAGGTAATGATAGTTGTGCTAATATTATTGCTACCATAATTGGTGAAAGTGATCCTAATCCAATGTTTGCTATGAGATACGCATATATGTATTGTCATTCAAATGGTATATTAGATTTCTTTGTTGAGTCTGAAGTTAATTTAGCAAATAGAGATTGGGAAGATAGAGCTGATGCAAGAATATATGATGTATATGATTATAATGATTTAGATGAATTATTTCATGCACAAATAGAAAAGAAAGACAACTTCTATAAATATGATGAATCATTAAGTCCATCTAAATTTGTAACACAGTTGGGTAGTTTTGGTGAGATTCAAGCAAGATACTATGATCCATATACTGCAGAAAATTGTTATGTTAGTTATCCAAAGAGATTAATCTATTCATTACAAGCACAGAAAGAATCTAAGAAAGATTTTTGGAGAGTGTTCTTGCCATTTAATTATCAAGACTTTAAAAACAAAGTAAGTGTAATTAAACCTATTAATAAAAATGGTGCTCTTATATTCTTTCCTTATTTGTCACCTCAAATGTTTCAGGGAATAGATGAGTTAAGAACACAGTTAGATACTAAACTTACTATTGGTGATGGAGGATTATTTAGTCAACCATTCCAAAATGTTGTCAATTCAGATTTATCAAATGAATATGGTTCATGTGAAAGTTTAAGAAGTGTTATGAATACACCTGTAGGTTTGTTTTTTATATCTCAAGCTCAAGGTAAAATATTCCACTTTACTGGACAAACATTAGATCCAATATCTAATGCTGGAATGAAATGGTGGTTTAATAAATACTTACCATCTCAACTTGTTAAACAATATCCTCAATTAGAATTTTCACCACTATCTGATAATCCTGTAGTTGGTGTTGGTTGTCAAACAATCTATGATCCTAATGATGATATAGTTTACTTTATGAAAAAAGACTATAGAGTTAAGGCTGAATATATTGCTAGTATTACATATACTGAAAATAGAGGATTTGCTTTATTAGGAAACCCTATTACATTAGGTGACCCAATATTTTTTGAAGATTGTTCTTGGACTGTAAGTTATGATCCCAAAGCTAAAGCTTGGATATCATTTCATGATTGGCATCCAGAATTTGCATTGCCTAGTATTAATCATTTCTTTACTACTAAGACAATGGTTACAACTATTCCACAATGTCCTCCGGGTTATATATATAATGCTAGTAATGGATTATGTGAACAATCAATTAATATTAGTGAACGTGCTATTATTACAGTAGATCAAGTTAACTCTACTATTACTGGTGGACCTGAAGATTGTTTGGTGGATATTATTGTTGCAATGGATACATCAGGCTCTACTGATTCAGAGGGACGCAAAGAAGCTCAATTAGCATGGTTAGATGCATTTTTAAAAGACTCTAATATAACTGCACCAATGGCTGCAGGTAAAATGCAGATAGGCTTTACATCATGGAGTTCTGGTAATATAAATTATAATATACCAAATCCATTGGGTGGTACTTGGTCAATGAGTAATACAGTTACCCCAAGTCAAGTTGCTGCCTGGTATAATAGTAACTGGCAAAGTGGAGGTACAAATGTTTATTTGGGTATGTCTAGTGGACAAACCAGATTAAATGCAAAGTCAACAAGTAAATTGGGTGACAGAAGTGCACAACCTTCTTTTAGACAAATTTTAATATTAGTTACTGATACAACAAGTAATCCTGGTAATATAGGCTGTCCTTTTCAAGGCACAGGTGTTTCACCAAGTTCTACTGGTCCAGCTAATCAATTAGTATATGCATTGTATTGTGGTGCAACTAGTGCTGTACCAACTAATCCTGCTGTATTAACAAATATATCTTGTACACCGGGACCTGTAAACGTTGATGGATATCAGTTTGGAATTAATGCTGCTGTACCTGCAACGTTTACTGCTGTAGCAGCAGCTATTGCGGGATCTGTTTGTTCAATTCCATTTGTTTGTACTTGTCCTACAGGTTATACAAAAGTGTTTTATGATTTACTGACAGCTACTTATTCTTCACCGACTGGTATATGTGATGATATTAAACCACCAATTTGTAGAAAAGTAACATGTACATGTCCAGTTTCTCCTGTAGGTACAACAACTACAACAACAGGAAACTGTGATGATGTTTATTTAGTTGGTAATCCTACCTATGCAAATCCAAATCCACAGATTTGTAATTTTTATAAATATGAATCTACACCGGCTAATTTTAAAGTTGGTTCATTCTGGAAACATAATGTAAGGTGTGATAGTTTTGCTAATTTTTATGGTACTGATTATCCATGGGAAGTAGAATTGGTTTCTAATACAGGACAAATGGTTAATACCGTTAGAAGTATGGAATACCAATTAGAAAACTATGTGTATAAAGGGGACATGGGATTTGCTTGTAATGATGATAGATGGGAAGATTTAGACTTTAACTTTGACCAATCAATCATTTATAATAATGAACAAGTATCTGGGTTATTGTTATTAACTCCAACACCATATAACAATCCTATATTAGAATTGAGTTATCCTATTATCAATCTGAATAGTATGAATATACTATGTTCTAAAGTAGAACAGAAATATAGATTCAATCAGTTCTATGATATTACTAATGATAGAGGAGAATTTACAAATGCTGAACAAGCAATATGGGAAACACAACCAAATGGATATATCAAAGTTTTAAATACTATAAACTTAAATTATAATAAAGCTCCATTACAACACAAGAAGTTTAGACATTACTATACCAATGTTATTTTAAGAAGGGTTAAATCAGAAAATAGAAAGATGTTATTGAGATTGAATAACACTAAATTACTTTTATCAATGAGATAATGAATAAGAAAATACAACATAAAGAACTAAGAGGTTTACCCGGTGGTCCAAATGAAATGCCTGTTTATGTTACAGGAGTATTTTCTACAGAAGGATTTAGGATAGACAGCCCAGATGTTAATAATTATGAAAACATTATTCCATCTGGATCTATTACTATGAAAGAAAGAGATGGTAGTCCTTTAAGAAAGGGACCAATTCATGGTATAGATAATTTGGGTAATGAACAGGTAATGTATCCTGGATATGATTATGAATTTCCAGGAACAGAAGTAAAAGAAACATTACTTGCTAAAATGGGTGGTGGCTTATTAGATAAAACTATTAAGTGTGGTAACTGTGGTTGGGAATGGAAAGCTGCTGATGGTGGTTCTGATATTTATAATTGTCATAAGTGTCCTGGTAAAGGTGTAGTAAAAGCACAACCAGGTTATGAAGTTCCTAAAATGTATCCTGCACCAAGTCTAGAACTTCAGAAAAAAATACAAAGTTTTGTAGCACAAGAAGATGCTAAAAAGAAAGCTATAATAAAAGAACAAGAGGAATTAAAGAAGCAAGTTAAAGATAAACCTGTAATTGCAACTCTAAAGCCTAATTATAACAATGCATTTAATACTGATATTTCAGGACCATATGGTAATGGATATACTCAGGAACAACAAAGGTATTTTGAAAGTAAAAATATTCCCCCTCATTTGTGGGATTCGTCAGAAGAAAAAAAACAATGGGATGCAGAAAAGAAAAGATTAGCGGAAGAAGCAATAGTACAAAGAAGAAAGGATGTTCAACAACAAGCCATTAAAGATCTTAATGCTGGAAATTTTACAACAGCAAGAGCTGAAAATCTTGGTAATGCTTTTAGATTATTTCCAGAAGATGCAGATAGTTTTATTGATAATTATATAAACCCTTTCCAAATGGTGGGAAGTATGGCTGGCAACTTAGGTAGACATTTTGCAAGTGATGCTGGTCCATTAGATTTAAAAGCTCTTGCATTAGATGTAGCTGCTCCATTAGCTGTTGGTGCAATTGGAGGATTGGGAGCTAAATCAACAGGTAAATTTGCAAATAACATTCTTAATCCATTAGCTGGAACAGGAAGATATTTAACAACAAAAACTCCTTTAAAAAATGCTTATAAGTTAAATCCTTTGGCAGCAAAAGAAAAGGATGTGGATATGTTATGGAGATGGGAAGCTGATCAAATACCTGCAGCTTTACTTGCAAAAAATGCAGTACCTTCAAAATATACTGGTAGATGGTTTCAAAAAGGAGAACCTCATGAGATTATAGATTATCTTAGATCAAGACCTGGACCCGGAACATTAAAAGGACTTGCTTTACCTAAAGGTGTAGCAACTTTACCATCAGATGCAGCAAAATTTACTGGTTCTGAGTCATTAAAAAATATTGAAAGAATTGTTCCTTCAGACGCTTTAAAAAATACAACAGATTTTAGATTAGAAAATAATCCTTTTAGTGAAATAGATAATCCCAATTTTCTTGAAGATTTTAAATATTTAAATCCATTATTTAATAATGCTAAAATTAAACCAAATTGGTTAGATGGGTATGCTACAAAAAAATTAAATGTAGGAGATATAGCAAACAACTTAGGTGGTAAGTATTTACCAAATGCATATAAATTTAATCCTTTTGCATTTAAACCTAAGAGTGACGCATATTATAGACAAATTGGAGAACCCGGTTATTTGAATGCAATACAAGAAGGTAAAGTTTTATCAAAAGGTCAAAAAGAATTTTTAGCAAATAATCCTGAATTTAATTATTGGGATGAATATAATGAGTATATTGATTATGCTAATAGAAATGGAGGACTATATCTTAGAAAGCCAACAACTGCACCATTTTTTCAAAAAGGAGAATTATTTTTTCCACCATCTAATAAGACAGGATTTGGAAGAGGTAAAACAGCACAGTCAGACGTAAAGTATTTACTTGAAGGAAAATTACCGGATCAAGCAATAATACCAAGATATAGAGATCAACCATTAAGTAAAGAAGTATTTTATGGTCCAAATGGTGGTACAGGAGTTTTAGATTCTAGATATAGTGATTTATCAAATTTTGAAATATATCAACAGGATTGGTTAAGAGGATACAAAAAAAAACAAGATGGTGGAGAACAAGAGTTTGTTAGACCTCCTGACTTACCTATATTGCCTAGTGATGCTGGTACTTTTAATAACTGGCTTTATGAAAAAGCAGATAAAAGACAGAAGCGTTTACAGGCAGAGTTTGATGTTAAAGATGCAGCAGATAAAGAAGGACGTTACATTAATAAGGCTAAGTATTTTGATTTGCTTACTACAGAGTTCTATGGACCTGATAGACCTTATGAAGAACTAACTGAGGATGAACAAACAAACATTAACAATATTCATAAAAATAGAAAAGCTAGTATACAAAATATTAATTTAGTATCCTCTGACTTATCTAAATATGGTATCAAGGCAGGATATGATCCTAACTTACATACAATGTATGTTCCTGAAGTTCCTACAGATAGAGGTGTACTTTCTCATGAGTTTTCTCATATGGGTGATCAAGCAATATTTGAAGAAGGTGTTAATCCTGGAGTAGGTACATACTTTACAGAACAACTTACCAATTCTATTTATCCAAAACAAAGCCCTGATTTCTTAAATCAACCTTCTAGTCTTAAGAAAAATAAGACTGTAGGAGAGAACATAGAAGAGGGTTTTAATGAAGCAGACTATTTACAAGATCCTTCTGAAGTAAAGGCAAGACTTCGTGCATTAAGAGATTCTTCAATTCAACAAGGATACAAGTTACTAGAACCCGGTTATAACATTAATAAATACAAAGAAGGGTTTAATAAAGAGGAGAAGAAGCAGTATGAACAACTTAAGAAGTCTGGTTTATCTGATGATAAAATAAATGAGATGATGTACTTGTTTGCTAAGAATAATCAAACACAACCCACAATGGGAAAGAACGGTGTTGAAGTTATAGCACAAAATGGTGGAGAAGAAACTTCTTGGAGTGATTACTTAAATCCTATGAACTGGGGTGTTAGTAATAGAGATGATGCAGGTACATTTAAACAAGCGTTTAGAGCAGCACGTATTGACGGTGATTCTGATTTCTTATATCAAGGAAAAAGATATTCTACAGAGTTAAAAGCTACACCATCAGCACCCGCTAAACCAAAAGGAATAACACCAGAACTTTTAATAAGACAAGCCTATAGAGAATCTGCATTTAATCCTAATGCTGTTTCTCCAGCAGGTTATAAAGGTTTAGGACAAATTGGAGATGGTGTAATTAAAGATTACAAAAAGGCAAACAATATTACAGGTAGTGTTGATCCTTTTAATATGAAACAAAACTCTGAAGTTCAAAAGTATTCAATGAATGAATTATACAATTCAAGTTTTATTAATAAACCAGGACAATCAGAACAAGTAAGATTAGCAAAAACTTTAGCTGCATATAATTGGGGTAGAACTAATGTTATTAATTTATTGAATGATTTAAAAGAAGATGGTGTTGATATTTATAATAGTTTAGACTGGATTAGCAAATTACCAGATGAACCAAAAAAATATATTAATGATATACTATTACAAAAAAATACTACCTTTAACACTGATTTTTCTAAGGCATTAGGTAATCAAAAGAATCTACCAATAAAACGTTTATATGGTTTTAGAGATGGTGGTGAATCAAAACCAGGGCCATTAATGCAGTCTTATAACAGACTTCCAATGGAAAAGAAAATGGGAGGTGCTATTGTTAATAAAAAACAATTTGGTGGCCAATTAAATTCTGGTAACATTACTATGTATAAAGATTATATAAAAGGTAATATTGAAAATGAAACAGAAGCAATAAAAAACTATGATAAGTTAAATAGGATTTATTATAGTAAAGCAAAAGAACTAGGAATGAGTGCTGCAAATTACATAATGACGTATATTGTAGGCAACTCTTAAACTTTAAAAATTAGTAAATCTATTGATTTATTTGTATATTAATAATATAATGTAAGCACCGTGAAAGTAAACAAAATAAGTTTAAAGCAAGAGGGAGGACAAACTGTTGAACAAGTTGAGGCACAACCACAACAACAATCAATAGATCCCGCTGTACAACAAATTTCAGATTATATTTCTCAAGCAATTAGTCAAGGACAAAATGCTGCAGAAGTTGTTATGTCTTTAATTCAACAACAAGTTGATCAACAAACTATTGGTCAAGCTTTGATGATGAATGGTTTTGAAGAAAATGACATCATGTCTTTGTTTGAACAAATGAGTCAAGGACAAGAAGAAGTTTCTAATGAACCAGGAAGTCCTGATGATTTAAATAATAATCCTCAAGAAATTTCTAGAAATGAAAGCTTGGAAGCTGCTGAGATGTCAGAAGAAGAAATGCAAGATCCTGGAATGGAAATGGGTAAATCAGGGATAGAAATTAAATCTGAGAATGAAGGCAAGTTTACTAGATGGGCTCAAGCACGTGGTATGTCTGTACAAGAAGCTGCAAGTAAAGTTATGTCTAATACAGATGAGTATCCACCAGCTGTAGTTAAGATGGCAAACTTTGCTAAGAATGCTGCTGGTTGGAAAAAACAAGATGGTGGTGGAACAGATCCTATTAATAGTCAAGTTAATTCTGGAATTAATAAAAGTAATAAATTTGAAAGAGGTACAAGAATAATAGATCAGTATGCTCCTCAATTAAATATGAAACCTGATACATCATATATGTATCAATCTGATAATGGACCTCAATTTTATTCTAGTACTAAAAAAAATCCTGCTACAGATAAACCTTATTTTGAATATACTAATGGTAATAATACTAGTACAAACATGTCTAGTGATTCTACCAACATGTATATGAATAGAATAAAAGAGTTAGCTGGTTATCAAATGGGTGGTGTTCCTCAAGGTAAAGTAGCAGCAGTTAATAATGTATCTGCTGGTAATAAAGATATGAATTGGCAAAGTGCTCCATTGTATATGAACCCAATGGCATTTGAATCAAATGATAATTTTAGTTTAGGTAAAGCTGCTGCTGTTATTGGTGGTGGTTATAAAGAATTTTTAAGTGGTGCAGATGAAAATAAAGATGGTATCAAAGATGGTTTCTTTAGAGATGGTAAGAAAAAAGCAGGTATAAGAGATGCAACTAAAGGTGATTATTATAATTATAAAGTTACTCAAGATGCTAATGATACAAATAAATATGTGTCAGATAATACAGATTTATTTAATGCTTCAAAAAATAAAGGTAACTTAAGAACAGTTGATCAATATAATAAAGATGTATTAGATAACTCAAGATTTAATTATAATACGGCTACAAATAGTTATGATGGTATTCAAAGCAGTAGACCAATAGATGAAAGAATTTATAATTCAGATAATAATAAAAATGCTTTAGCGGGTAAAGATTATAATTATTTAAAGAGTATGGATAAAGCTACCAAAGATATGATTACTGGTACTAAAGATGATCCACAAGGAACTACACTTGGTATTGATGATAAAGGTCAAGCTTCATCTTATGCACCAGGTGCAGATAATCCATATGAATATAATACTTATATGGGTATTAATAAACTGGGAGTTAATCAAAACTCAATCATACCTACTGGAAATAATGGTCAACCTACTGCCGGTATGTTTAATACACAACCTACAAATACACCTCCAAGGATTCCGCAAAAATCATTTAATGAGTGGAAAACGTATGATGCTGTAAGAAATCAAAGTAAAAGTCCAAGTGATCTTTCATCTGAATATAGTAAATATCTCAATGAAGACTATCTTAAAGAAGAATATAGATATGGTGGAGATCTAATGCAAGTTGGTGGTGAACCAATGTCTAAAGATGAATGGATGAATGCAAATGGAAGAGGTTTAATGGGACAAGAATCAATTGATGAAAATGATTATCAAAAATATGCAACTTCAATAAAACCACCAGTTGCAACTCAAACACGTTTTACACCTTCAACAAGTTTACCATCATTTGCACCTTCCAGTTCATTTTTAGGAAAAACTCCAAGTACGCCAGCTGTACCAGCTGCACCAACTTTTGAACCACCAAAAGTAGAGAGAACAAATAATATTGAAGGTGGTTTTAATAGATTTATGGATAGTCCGGGTATGCAAGGTTATACAAAATTGTCTAACTTTGCAGTGCAAGGTGCGGATCTAGTTAATGATTATTTTAGGGATAAAAGTATTAATCAAGCAAAAGAAGATAACTTTAATAAGTTAGGTGCTGATTATCAATATGCTACTGCAGAAGATCCTTTCAATAAAAGAGGACTGTGGGATATTAATACAGGAACTGCAGGAAGTGAAGGAGATAGAACAACCGGTTTATATTTGAGTAAATACGGTGGTGAAAACAATACTGTAAATGTTGATTCAAATTTATTAGCAAAATTAATTGCAGCGGGAGCTGACATTGAAATATTATAACTATGGCAAAAATTAAAATAAATAGTTTACCTGCAGGCTTTAAATTAGTTAATGGTAAAATAGAAGAAGATCAAATGATGAGAGAAGGTGGCTATGTAACTGGTGATCAAGCTGGTTATGGATTAGTTACTCTACCTCAAGAGTATTACAATAATGCTAATTTTAATACTACAAGAGATGAATCTGTTAGATACAGTTTATCTGGCGTACCCAGAGACAAAGCAAACATTGAAGCTGAAGGTGGTGAAACAGTATTAACTGATTTAAACAATGACAATCAATTTGGTCTGTACAATATTACAGGACCAAGACACTCTAAAGGTGGTGTGCCAATGTTTTTACCAGAACAATCTTTTATCTATTCTGATACAGATAAAATGAGATTTAATCAAGAAGAGCTTGCTGAGTATGGTATAGAAACTAAATTAAAAATGACTCCTGCTCAAGTATCTAAAAGATATGATCTTAATAAATATTATGGTACTATGCAAGATCAATTTGCTGATGAGATAACTGCACGTAGTTCTGAACTTATGTTAAAGAAAAACATGATGGGTTTATCTAAATTAGCATTTGGTCAAGAACTTAAAAAGAAATTTGAAGATGGGGTGCCTTTAGCAGCTCATCCATACTTAGTTTCTATTGGAGAAGACCCTATAGACTTTACTGCAAAAATGGAAAACATTACTAAGAAACAAGCTCAGATGAAAGCCTTTGCTGCTTTATCTCCTGATCAACAACAACAGTTATTACAGTTGCAGGAAATGATGGCTCAGATGGATGAACAACAACCTCAACAAGAACAATCTTTTGAAGATCCTGGTATGCAACAACAACAATTAGCTATGGCTGATGAAGATGTTATGGCTATGGGTATGCCTGAAGATGGTATGGCAAGATATGGTAGAGAAATAGCTAAGTACCAAGTTAAAGGTGAAACTCCTACTAATCCTTTTAAACCTGGTACTGAGAATTATGCAAAAGCACAAGAGATGATTGACTCTGGTAAATATGAAATGGTTAAAGGTGATGTTGTAAAGGGTCAACAGATGTATCAATTTAGAGAAATTAAAACTGAAGATCCAAAATTTAAAGCAGATAGAGAAGCTCAATTAAAAAAAGAAAAGATTTCTGGTCAAAATCAAAAAGGGCAGGGTTCTGTATCTATTTATGGTGAAGTTATTGCTGGTCAAGAAAAAGCAATAAATGAAAGCCCTATTGGTATTTATAAGTCTGGTAGATTATCAGCAGGTAATAGACCCGCACTTCAAAATAAAACTGGTAAAGCATATGGTTCTGCAGATATAAAAACTCCAGAATCAAAAGCAGATTTTATGGATAGATGGAGTGATGTTGCTGCAACAATACCCGGATTTGATTTTGATAAAGCACCCGATGATCCTCAATGGGCGCAGTTTCAAACAAAAGCTGAAGATGTTAGAAGAAAAGAACATATTGCAGCATTTGGTAATGATAAAGATTATGAACCATATTGGAAAAAACCAGGTGATAAAGGTTATGTTAGGGGTCAAGGCTTTGATAGTAAACTAGGATTGCATACTTATAATGCTCCACGTTTTAGACTTAATCCTGTAAAATCTAATGATGTTGAATTAGGTCTTGATATTCCAGAACCAGAACCAGATCCAAAAAAACCTTTAGAAACTTCTCAACTTCAAGAATATATACAACCTCAACCAGAATGGTGGAGACAAGATGTAAATAATTTAAATGCATTAAATTTAATTGATGATAATTTATATTTACCATGGGCACCAGATGCTGCACCAGCTAAAATAGATTATGTATTAGATGACTGGAGAAGTAATGCTAATGCAAATTTATCAGCTGCAAATACTATGGCTCAAGCATTAGGTGCTGCAGGTGGACCACAAGCTGTGGCTAATTCAAATATTCAAGGTACTGCAATGGATGGAATTGCTCAAGGTATTAATAGAGTTAATACTAATAACGTTGGTATAATGAATCAGGTAGCTCCAATGCAAGCTCAATTAAATATGCAAGTTGATGCAATCAATCAAGGTAGAAACATGAAGGTTTATGATGATACCCAAAAGACTTTGCAAAATAGTGATAACTTTCAGAATTGGAAGATTGGCAAACAAGCTGAACTATTTAATACTGCACTTACTAATAGAGCTAACACATATAACTTAAATTCAACATTTGATCACTATGCTATAGATCCAACATCAGGAGGTGGTATTAATTATACAAATTCAAGAGCTTATGAAAAAGTTGGACCACAACCAGATAGACAAAAGGCTTTTCTAGATGCATATACTACATTAAGAAAAAACTTACCAAAAGATCAAACAGTTGATAAAGGTATAATGGAAATGTATATGGGTATGGCCCCTAATGAAAATCCTAATATAACCAATGCACAAGCAGAATTACAAAGAAGAGGTTTACCTCAAGTTGGTCCATTGTCTCAAAATAAAAGAGGAAAAGAAATAAAAAGAATGATAGTACCATTCTACACAGGAAAGATGGGAGCATAAACTTTAAAAGTTTTATGATTTATCTTGTTAAACTTAATAAATTTTAGTAATTTACAATTATGGCAACATACGTACCAGGAGTAGAAACATACTTACCAGACATCAAACCATTTACACCAGACTATAAATTTTTGTCTGCTGTACTTGATGTTAGAACAGATAAGTATAATACCAATTGGAAGGCAACTAATGACCTTTACAATAAAGTTGTTTATGCGGATTTGTCCAGAACAGATACCAAAGAACAAAGAGATCAATATATAAATCAAATAACTCCATCTTTAGAGAAAATCTCAGGGATGGATTTATCAATGGTACAAAATGCTGACTCTGCTAAAGCAGTGTTTGCTCCATTCTTTGAAGATGATTTAATAGTCAGTGATATGATGCATACTTCTAACTTTAGAAAAGAAATGGATTATGCAAATAGACTTATGGGTTCTCCAGATGATGAGATGAGGGGTAGATATTCAGTTGATGGAGTAAAGGGTTTACAATATCATATGGAAGATTTTGTAAACGCTTCTGCTGATAAAGCAATGAAAATGGGTTTACCTAAATTTATTGAAAATGCTAACATAATGGAGATGTCTCAGAAAATTTTAGGTGAAATGAAACCACCTCTAAAAATGAGGGTTGATCATTTTGGTTTAAATCCTAATAAAACAGTTAATACTGAATGGGTTATTACAGAACAAAATGGTAATTTAGTTACAGGTGCAGCATTACAATATATTCAGAAAGCTTTATTAGATGATCCTAGAATACAAAGACACTATCAGAATCAAGCTTTTGTAAGAGGTAGAGATTTTGCTGCAGAAGGTATAGCTAGAGGTGATTTTGCAACTAAAGAAGAAGGTCAAAATGCTTGGGCATCTGAAACTATTAAAAGAATAAATCAACAAAATGAATATTATTTAAAGAAAGACATTAAAGCTTTAGAAACTGCTGAAGATGTAAATGTTAGATGGGATAACTATCAAAAAAGTAATGGTATTGTTCCAGGATCAGATGATGAAAAAGCAATGCTTGGTGAACGTTCATCTTATGAAGCAACTAAAGCTGCATTAGATGCAAAGGTAAATATTCAAAAAATAGCTAATGCTCCTGTAAAAGATTTTGAAGGCACATTAAATAAAGCTTATAGTCTTTTGATGCATAATAATATATCAAAAGAAATGCAAGCAGCTGCTCAAGAGTATGGTGCTAGAGATATGGAGTATACTATGAAAGTTAATGAGTATGCTAAACAACAAAAGCAGTTTCAATTTGATATGGGTAAAATTGCACAACAACATATAAATGCAAAAGAGTTGGCTGCTATTAAAAAGAAAGATGATTTAGATTTGGCAGCAGCAAAAGGTGAACTTGTATCTCAAAATCCTTTATTAAATATATTAACAGGTGGTGGAGCTGAAGCTGGTGGTGCTGCAAATGCTGACTTTCCAGTAGATAAATATGGAAAACCAGATCCAAATGTAGATGTAGTTGATCATTTAACTGATCAATATGTTTTACCAAGAACTGCAGCTAGAGATTTAGAACTTGATGCTGCAACTAGTATATTAACATTTTTAAAACCTGTTGGAGATAAAGATCTTAGTGGTAATGCTACTCAAAAGTATACAATAAAAGTAGCGGGTACAAATTATACTGGATCAATTGATCAAATAAAAAAGAAACTTGGTACAAAAACTGAAAAAGGTGGATATTTATATTGGGAAGATATAGATGCTTTATATCAAGAACAATCTAAAATATTAAATGACCCAAAACAAATGGGAAGTAAGTACCCTGGTTTAGCAAATAGTAAAATGTATAATGATTTGTATGAAAAAATATATTCACCTAAAGGTATTAACACAACAATTGAAGTACTTGATAGAACATATGAAACTGTAATTAATAAGTATAAAAATATACATGATCAATCTGTAGTATTGGTTCAAGGTGAAGATGCCAACGTTAAAGCTTCAATGCAAGAGGGTGGCATGCCAGGAATATATAAAACATTACCTAGTGGTTTACATAGACAATTAACTAAACCTGAATACATTGCTAATGTAGTAGAACTTATTAAACAAGGAAAAGTTAAAAATATAGATTTAATTGGATGGGATACTGGTACAAGTAGTAGTAATTATATGCACACTGTTAAAAAAGGTACAGGTCAATATTATACCACTAGAGATGGTGAAGGAGGTAGTATAACAAAAGAAAGACAGACAACTGTAACTGAATTAGATATGGCTGCTATTGAAGCTGAAGCAGGACATGTATATGATAAAATTAAAATAAAAACTAATGCTGCTGCAACAGGCCGTCTTGGTGATAAGTATGATACGGGAACTTTTAAAGGTACGTTAGCTGGAAGATCGGGTGCAACTGATATGTTTATATCACCAGTTTATAAAGCACCTATAGATCCTTTAAGTAATACATCAGAAGGTCAAACTACTTTAGCTCAAATGATAACTCAAAAAAAGATGTTAGATGCACAAGGTGGTGGATATACAATGGTTCTTGGTAATTTATCAGATAAAAAAGACAAAGCATCTATAGCTACTGATGCATTGGCTACTAAAGCATATAATGCTTATATAGCTGATATGACAACATGGTTGGGTAATCCTAAGCGTAGTAATACAGCGGGTATTGCACCAAGAGCAAACATTATATATTCTGGTACATTAGGTGCTGCTGGTGAAGGTAATAAAACTACAGCTGGTTATACTATTGATGGATTTAATGAATGGTTATCAAGTAAAGTTAAAGGTTCAGCAACAGAAGCAACTGGTGCTGCAGGAGAATATGGTTTATTTAGTAAACCCGAAGTAGATGCATTGAGAAGTGGAATTAGTATGGTGTTTGATAAAAAACAAGATATAAATCCTAGAGCAGAACGCAATCAATATTATTCAAATGTATTATCAGCTGTTGAAGCTAGTCCTGATAAATTTGCAGAGTATACTTATCCTGGAATAGATGGTATGACACCAACTGCAACATATAGAATTGTAAAAACAGGAACAGATCAGTTTTATGCTACATATAAGTATAATACTTATCAACCTAATGGTACATATCTTGAAAGTGATTGGAAACAAGTTCCAATACAAACTGGTAATTTTAATGTAGCTCAGGCAGTTGATGCACAAGTAGAAAAATTACAACTAGAATTTGAACAAATAAAAAAAGCGTCCACAGAAGATTATAATAGAAATTCTGCTGTTAAAGGTAGAAAAAACTAAAAAATCACTAGATTTACAAAAAATAATTCAGGTACTAATACATGGAAAATCCAATTGAAAATAATAGTTTAAACCAAACAATTTTAAATAATCAAGTTACAGAAAGTGTTATCCCAAAAGATAATTCATTTCAACCTGTAATGGATATGTTTGATAGTGAAGAAAACAATGTTCTGATGAGCAGAATAGATTTAGCTCAATTGCAACAACTTGATGCATTAAAACCAATGATTGATAGTACCGGAATTAGATCTAATGGAAATGCTGCTGCAAGAAGACCCACACTATCTTCTAATACATTTGATCCTGTTCTTCAACAAAATCCACCAAACTTAAAAGAACCCGGTGGAATTGAAAGATCTATAGAACAATCATTGAATGAAGCTTTTCAAGAAAGTCAAGGAAATATAAAGCCCGGAACTGGTGTAGCTGCACCCGCATTTGCTAGTATGGTTCAAAGTAATTTCAAACGTTATTATGAGCATCCTGAATTTCAAAAATTAGGATGGAAACCATATGCAGATAATGAAGCATATTATAATGCTAACTCAACCATCTATGATGATATGAGTAGAATGTGGGGTCAGTTTGGAAGTTTAGTGGGAACAGGATTTGTTGGTGGATATAGAGACATTGGTGACATGTTTAGTGGTGAATCAATGGTGGCAGATTTAAAATCTGCAAATGAGTTTGAAGATGCTATGGCAATTGGTAGTTCAACTAGAGGTGGTGCTTTGGGTTTTACAAATAATTTATTATTAAACTCAGCATATACAGTAGGAATTATTAGTTCTATTGCAGTAGAAGAATTGGCATTAGCTGCATTAGAAGTAGGAACATTTGGTGGAGCAACACCACTTGTAGCTGGAAGAAGCGTACTTAATGCAGCAAGATTAGCTGAATTAGCAAAAAATGTAGGTAAAGCAACTTCTATTGGTAGAATGTATAGTTCAGGAAGAACTATGATGAATACTTTAAAAGGTATTGATGCAGCAAAAGATTTTTGGACAGCTAGTAAAATTGGAGGTAAAGCTTTTGCTGGTATTTTTGCTCCTGAAACTATAGCCGCTGTTAATAGATTGCACACTACAGAAGTAGTTGCTCAAAATTTAAACAATATGGCTAAAGCATCTGAGTATGCTGGAGCATTTTATAGAGATGCTAGAGCTTTAAATTTAGCATTATCAGAAAGCAGACTTGAAGGAGGTATGGTCTATAATCAATTGATTAAAGACGGTATGGATATTAAATTTGCTGAAAACAATGGTAGTCCCGTAACAACAGAACAAGTTGCAGATATTCAAAACAATGCACATAAAGCTGCATTTGCAACTACAATGACAAACATGCCTATAATATACATAACTAATAAATTAGTTTTAGGTAATTCATTGGGAGGTTTTAATAAATCATTAGGTAGAATATTTAATGAACAAGCAAAAGGTATTGGAAGTAGAATTATTAAAACTGCACAAACAGTTGGAAAAGATGGTGTAAAATCATTATCTCCATTTAAAGATGCTGGTACAGGACTTAAAGGATTAGCTACAACACTTGGTAATGCCGGAGTTAAAGGTAACTTATCTAAGTTAGGTCAAGGTTCATTAAGGTATTTTGCAGCAAACTTAGGAGAGGGTATACAAGAACTTTCTCAAGAAGCTATTTCTGCAGGTACTAAAAACTATTACACTTCTGTATTAAAAGATCCAATGAATGGAGGATCTGAATTATTTAATGCTTCTGTTAATGCTGGAATAGGTCAACAATTTTCATCTCAAGGATTTGAAACATTTATGTCAGGATTTTTAATGGGTGGTATAGTTTCTGGGCCACAAAAATTATTTTTCCAAGGTGTACCTGCTTTATATCAAAGGGTTTCTAATCCAGAAAAATATGCTCAGTATAAACAAAATAAAGAAGACTATGTTAAATCTGTAGTTGATACTTATAATGCTGTTTGGAATGAACAAGCACAAGATCCTAATTCAATTTTTGATCCTAAGAGATATAATTTTTTATTACAAAAAGCTGCAGCTCAAGGAAAGACATTAGCATCTATTGCTTATAATCAATTTGATTTTATTGATGAAACTGACTTTGCTAAGTTTCAACAGATCCATACTGTATTAACTACAGGTGGTGCTGCATTATTTCAAGATCAGTTAACTGATTATATGAAAATGTCTGATGAAGATTTAGCTACGGCTTTTCCATCAAGTAAAGCAGATGTTAAAAACGGAAAGATTAGAGAACGTCTTCAAAGTATGGTCAATCAAATTGATAAAACTGAAGAAGTATATAGTCAATCAAAAGATAGAAATCCAAATCCATTTACACCTGAATCTTATGAAAAAGGTTCAAGACAATGGACAGAAGAAACACTTAAGAAAATTGCATTTGAACATGCAAGATATCTTTACATGTTTACCCAAGATGGATTTACTAGAGCATTAGAAAGATCAAATAGCATATATCAAAATTTAGCAGCTGAACCATTGTTTGAAAAAATGGCAGCTAGTGATTTAACAGTATTATTGGATCAAGATTCTATTGATAAAGAAATACAAATGTTAACTGAAGAGGCTATTATTTTATCAGGAGATAAAATCAATGAAACTAAAGTAAAAGAAAAAACAGAAAAAATAGAAAGATTATCTGCATTCAAAAACATATTGCTAGAGAATCAAAATAAAGATGGTTCTTTTAATAAAAAGAAAATAGGATTACTTAGAAAAGAGTTTGAAAACTATGTTAAATACATGGCTCAAGCATCAGGTACTTTTGTAAATAAAGATAATATTGATGCTGCGTTAAAACAAATTATAGATTATACAGCATTAAAAGGTAGAGCTAAAGTATATGATAAAGCAATTGAGTATTTGAATGATCCTCAAAAGTTTGATGTTATATTTCAAAGAACAGCTGAAGTATTACAAGAACAATACAAAAACAGAAAATCAATATTTGAACAACAAGTACGTGATTATACTGAGGTAATTGAAAGAACTGAATTAGCAAATCAAATTGCAAAAGCCGGTTTTATTCCTGCAGTTGATGAAATGAAAATGTTTTTAGAAACTGGAGATAGCAAATATTTAAAAACATTTTATAATCAAAAAGGAGAGCAACTATCTGCTTATGATAAGCAAGATCTAGAAGATATTCAAGCATTGCTAAATGACTATGAACAAACTAGACCTGATAAAAAAGTAGAAGAAGTTAAAGATGAGGAAGAAGTAGCAGAAGAAGGTAGATCTAATGTAGATGATATATTAGGTAATATAAATATTGAAGTATCAGTTAAAGATTCAGTTGTATTAGATAATACAATGAAAAAAGCTTATGCTAAATATGCAGCTAAACAAACCGCAGCTGGTAAAAAACCAATTACTTTAGATAAATGGATCAATAGTGAAGATGGTAAAAATCATAGAACAGCATTTATTGCTGTTAAGAAAATCTGGATTGACAATGATACATTGATAAATCCAAATAATCCACTTACTGAAGCAGAAATTCAAAGTGAATCTAAATTAATACCATGGTTGCAAAGTCAAGAAGGTAAAACAAATGATTTAGTACAGAATGTTGTTAATGCATTAGGATTAACAATTGATGATGTTACAGGTCAAACAGAGTTATTGCCTAGTGAAGGTGAAGCTGTTGAAGGTAACAAGAATATAACAATAGTTAAAAAAGGTAATGCTGTTTCATTAATTGAATTAAAGACTGTTGACTCAGAAGGAAATATAAGCACTTCATACCAACTGGTTGATCAATATAAGCAACCATTAGATGAAGAAACATTAAATAGATTTGGTGTTCCTGCATTTGGTATTTTTATTGAGGGTGACAAAGTTAAAGCATTATCTATACAAAAAGCTATTGATGGTGCAGCACCGGATATTACTCCATTTATTTTTGATGATGTACAGTTAAACTATGGTCAACTTGTATATGATCAAACAGGAAAAGAATTTATTGTAGTAAGTCAACCAAAACAAATTGGCACTGAACGCAAATTATTATTAGTACCATCTGATGAAATTAGTCCTTCAATAGAAGAAACTAAAAAAGCTACAATACCCGTTAAACCTGGTGAATTTAAAGCATCATTTAGTATTCAAGATCTAGATCTTAAAGTACTACCACAAAGTGTTAGTAGATTGAATATAAATGAACCTATTCAACCTTATGCATACAGAAATAAAGATGCTGTTACTAACCAATGGTTAGAAAGTCAGGAACAAGCAACTGCAAGATATAACTTAGTTATGTCAGTATTGTCTCCTGAAGATTTAAATGGATTAGAATTAGTTGTTACATTAGATCCTGAAGGTGGATTAAACAATGGGTATTTAATTATTCCTGGTTTTAAAGAAGCAAATCCATATATTCAAACAATAACTGCAAAATACTCTGTAGGAATTAGAACTTCTAATCCTATTGTACAAGCTAAGATTGATGCTGCTATTGAAAAGAATGGTTTAAATAAAAGCAATGCATCAAATGGTGTTTTTGGTTTTATGCAAAATACCAATTTTACAATTACTAATTCTCAAGGTACTGTTATTAATCCAGCTACCATGACTACAGATGAATATAAAAATATAATTTATACTCCTGCAGGAATGGAAGTAAGTCTTGAAGAAGATTTAAAACGTGCTCAAAATAACTTTGCTTTAAATAATTTATTGAGTTCTGTATTACCTGAGTTAGTAGCAAATAATCCTGATGGAGTTATTGCACTTTCTAAATTGCCAAATGGTTTATCTTTTATTTCTAAACCAGGGGTAACAATGTATGATAAATCTCCAAAGCCATTAGCAGATTTACAATTTAGTGCTGCTGATGAAAATGGTAATTATTTAATCTATCAATTAGAAAATAACAAAGGGGGAGCAAGAACTAAAGTTGCTATATCTAATCTTGAAGGTGAAGAAAGAAGACAATTAATAGATAGAGTTGAAGAGAGTTTAACCAAACAAGGATTGTTAGATGGTATTACAAGTTTAACTGATGCTTATGTTGCTGTTGTATTATTACCTGATGGAACATATGCCTTAGCAAATTTAAAGGCTAAGTCTATTGATTTGAATGCTAAATTTCTTGAATTAATAAATAGAGCTGAAACAACTCTATCTGATAATCCTGAAGCTAATGCTGAAAAATTTGATAAAAGATTTAACGTTGACTATAATAAAGGACTAAGAAGTGAATTATTTATTAGTGCTAAACCAGGATATAGACTTTCTTTACAAGTAAGTCCATGGGGTAAAATTGAATTAGAAATTTCTGACTCAAACAATAAGCAAATAGGTATAGTTAGATTAAATAAATCTGAGATTTCAAATAAAGATTTATCAGTTGATGATAAACTTAAATTACTATTAGATAAATTTAATGAATTACCTGGAGTAGTTGCTGCTGATGTAAATCTTACAGCTGCAAACTTTAGAGCTTCATACTCTAGAGAAGCGGGTGTTCAAGAGATACTTGATAAGACAACTACACAAGTTGCTCCACAAGTAGTATCTAATAATGCAATTCAATTGTCTGCAGATTCTTCTGCTATTCAAGCTGCTAAAAATATTCCTGTAGTTCAACAAAGTGCGTTTGTTGCATCAGAAGAAGTTTTAGATGTAGTTACTGATGAAGTATATAATAATTTTATAGATAATAATATTGTACCAGATAATATTCTTAATAATATTGCAGATAAAGTAATTAAACGTATAGATTTATCAGAAAAAGAAATAGCAATATTTAATGGAAAGACATCTGAAATAAATGATATAATTAAAGATATTGCATCCAATGAAGTAACTCCAGAAGAAGTTGCAGATACATTTGATACAGATAGTATAAATCCTGAAGACATTAATATAGATGATACTAATTTATTAAGAAATTCTATTAGATTAAGTATTCTAGAAAGTATTAAACAAGAACTAGAAACGCTTAAAGCAGAACTTACTAAAGGATTAACTGGAGCAGCTAAAATTAAAGCTGTAAAAGAAAGTAAAAAGTATCAAGATCTTTTAGATAACAGAAAAAGATTAGAAAAAGAAGCTAATAAGATAGTTTCTATTGAAGATGCTATTGCTGATGCTGAAGACATTGATGTATTTACAGCATGGGCTTCAGGAAATCTTCCAGATTTTATTACAATAGATGATATTGAAAGACTAGGTAATAATCTTAAAGCTGGAGGAGTACGTGTTGGTGCATTTGTATTAAACCTTAATAATATTGGTGGAGGATTAACTGTTAATGGTACATTGTTTACTGGAGCTAAATCTCCGTTTAAATATCATGAAGCATTCCACGGTGTATTCAGAATGTTATTATCTGATACTGAAATTAAAAAATATTTAGCAATTGCTAGAAAAGAAGTAAGGGCAAAACTAAGAGCAGAAGGTAAAAGCTTTAAAGCCGAATTAGAAAGATTCAAAAATTCAGCTAATACTTATTCTGATATGAGTCCTGAAAGATTAGAACAAGAATACTATGAAGAATATTTAGCTGATGAATTTGAAAAATTTAAAGCAAACGCAAAGTCAACTCAGACAGATTCTACTGTCAAGTCTTTATTCACTAGAATTATGGAGTGGATTAAGTCTGTATTCAAATCCTTTACTAAGAATGAATTACTTACTTTATTTGAAAACATTGATTCTGGCAAGTTTAAAAATGCGTCAATAAATTCAAATCAGTTTGTTACTAGTTTAATGACTGGTGTATCATTAGAAGCAAATGCTTTATTACCATATGATACAGAACAGAATGCCAACAATAAAGTTGGGTACTATTTCTTAGATAGTGCTATTGCTGAACCTTTAGTTTCAAGTATAGCTGCTATGTATATACAAGAAATTGCAAAAGTAAAAGATCCAAATGTTAAACGCGGGGACATACTTGAAAACGTTATAGATGATTTTGCTGCTTTATATGATGAAGAAACTGAAGCAAATCAAAAACTTTCAGATGAACAGAAAAAATTCTTACCTCAAATAAGTGAAGTATTTTATAATTTCTCTGATGAACTAAAGGCTGAAGTATACAAAGTATTAAACATTATAACTAAACAAACTCAAGAAGAAGAATATAACAATGAGTATTTTGAGGAGGAAGTTGGTTTAAGAAATGTAGAGCAATATAATATGGATGCTTCTATGATTGGTGGATTTGGTTCTTTATCTGAAGGATTAAGAAGTTACTTAGCTACAACAACAATAGAGGAAACAGATTACTTTGGTAATAAAGAATTAAAGCCAGGAGTAAAACTAATTGTTCCAATTAACTTTGTATCTGCTTATAATGGGTTATTAAAAGCTGTTAAGAATATTGATGATCCTAAAAAGATGTTACAGAACATGTACTTCTTTGGACTAGATAATCCTCAGACTGGTGCCGTTGTAACAAGATTACTACAAGACTTTGGTATATCTGAAGAAACATTATTAGAGTCAGGTCCATTACCTACTAAGATTAAAAATGCTGCTTTATTTCAATCTGTTGTAAAAGGATTTACAACATTTAGAGTAGACTACTTATTTGTACAAAGAGATAATGCCGGTGCAGTATTAATTTATTCTGCTGCACAAAGAGATGATATTAATTCACAACTAGAATCATGGTCTCAAGCTTGGGGACAAGCTGAAAAGAAAATTAAATCTGATGTTAAAGTTAAAAATGAAACTATCAAAACATTAGAAGATTTTGCAAGTTATTTAAAACCTAGTGATACAAAACTTACTGATCCAAAATTATCTGAGTTATCTTCTAAGTATTCACAAGATATTTTTAGACTTACAGGTATTAAATTAAGTAAACAGTTTATTGCATTTAGTATTGCATCATCAAGAAATAATCCTACAGTTGCACAAGCAGCATTATTAAATGCTAATTCTGAACAAACACCTATAAGCTATGGTGATATTCTTGAAATAAATAAATTAATTCAACAGGGTAATGACATCTTTAGTGAAGGAAAAGATGGAGCTGATTCTAGACTTAGAACATTAGCAATTCAAAATGCACCCTTTGATGAAACAATTGGAGCATCTGTATTTAAAAACCCTGAAGGTAACTTAGTATATGCACATCAATTACCAACGTATCATTTAAAAAGAATACAAGAGTTAAATGACATGTCTGAACTAGAACGCCTTATTGAATCTGATCCTTACTTAGCAAATAACTTCTTATTGAATAGTGAGGCATTTAGACAAATGTCTGCAGAAAATAGACAAAAGGTATTAAGAATAGCAGGAAGTAGTGTTGGTAAAATTAATAATACAGAAGAAGAACTTAATGATAAAATATCAGGTGTATCTAATAAATCAACTTATGGTAATTATACACCACAAGAATTTGCACTAAGTATAATTAATACTTACACCGCTTTATTAAATACTAAAAGTAACAAGGTTGATTATGTAGAATATTATGATAATATACTTGAGAAAAATGTTAAGTCTGCATTAGCACCAGTATTGCTAAGAGTATTAGAAGCATCAAATACAGGAGATTTAATGTATATGCCTGTAATTAAAGCAGTTAAGTTTAATAAACCGGGTGGTAAAGTTGTATTAACTGATGAAGTTATTGATGCATTTGTTAACAGAATTGAAACTGAGTATGATAGAATTAGAAGAGAGTCAAATCCTGAAACTAAAACTGAAGAAACTCAACTTGGTTACAACACTGATAATGGTAGAGCATTTCAATTAATAAATACTGGTTTATTACTTACTCCAGAACTAAAAAGTTCTTTAGAAGAAATTGCAAAACGTGAGGATGCACCTTCATTAAAAGATGCTTTAAAAGAATTAAATGTAACTAATAATGCTTTTAGAACTGTTGTTAATACACAGTTAGAAAGTCAATATGATGTATTCTCTAAAGGTTTGGTAGATTTAAAAATAGAAGAACAATTAGGTAAAAGTATAACAGAAGGTTTAGCTACTACAGAAAAAGCTGATCAAAACTTAATTGAGTCTGCAGAATTACTTAATCTTACTTATGATAAAGAATATAACTTAAAACAAATATTCTTTAATGACTGGATAAATACAGCATCTATAAATGATGTTCTTTTGGGTGACCAAGCTGTAACATTAAAAGATGGAGTTGATGCCGTTAAAAGAGCTAAGATGCAGAATGCTGCATACTATAGTGCGTATACTTCTATATCTGCAGAAGATTTAGGTGTAATGCATACTGTTGATGATATTAGTTTGGTTTCTTTAGAAGAACCGGTGGGTATTTCTGCTTTAACAGGGAAGAATATTGATAGATCAGATGCTCAGATGTGGATGACTACAAAAGCATTTAGATATATGTGGTTTGGATTTGGTAAACTTAATCCTGCTCAGGCAAAACTTATTGATAGGATTGAAGCTGGTGAAGATATATCTTCTGAAGAGTTATTTGGTCAAGATGGTTATGTTGATATGGGAAGCATGCTTAACTCTAAAAAGTTAGTATATGGTGATGGTAAAACATTTATCAAGATGTCTGCTTTTGTATTGACCCCACAACTTACATCTAATAAAGTAGTAGATGAAAATGGAAATGTAACTTTTGTAGCTAAAGAAAATAAAGTTGACTTACATAATTTAAGAGTTAAACTTGAAGCTATTGAGAAAACTAAAGATACAATTAGTATAGCCGCACCATTAAGTGCACTTAAAATGTTAAAGCAACGTGTAAATCCACTTAGTGATTTGGGTAATACTAACTCATTTACAAATGGACATACTACATTAAGTGCAAAATACATGGGTCTCCAAGTATTAACACCATCAAATAAGACAGAAGTTATTGATCCAACACAAGTAAAGAACATTGTTACTTCTGAACAAAAAGATAGTGTATATGTAGAAGCTTTAGGAATGACAGTAGGTCAAATCAGAACTGCATACAATCTTGCTACTTCTGCTAAAGTTGAATTAAAATATAAAAACAAAAGAAACTTAATTTTTAGTTTTGAAAAAGGAATGCAAGAACTTGCAATCTCCAAACAAAACAACAAAATAACTCCAAACTTAATGGCATTCTTAAGATATGCTACTGAGGGTCTTAAAGCATCTCAAGCAAGTAGTAACTTGTTAGAGTTCTTTTCAATTCAAGATGGAGAACAAAAATATGATTTAAATAATCCTATTACATTAAATAAATTTGAACAGTTGTTCTTAAGTTATTTAAGTAAAGGAGTACTTGCAGAAAAAGCACCAGGTCATGCTGTAGCTTTAGTATCTGATTTTGGTACCAAAGTTTATAGAAGAGTATTTAGTGTAGACGAAAATGGTGTGCCAGATAGATCTGAGATCATTAGAGAAAATGTTTGGAATAATATGGCCAACAAACCTACATTAGGTGAGTATGATACATTATCAGTTACACTTAAAGATAACAAAGAAGGTGTAGTTATCCTTGACCGTTTAAGAGCTGGTGTAAAAGAATATGATAAAGACGGTAAGTTCACAGGTGAAAGATATACTGAGATGCTTATGCCGGCTCACTTTAAATCTATAATGGATTTAGTTGAGAATACTGATTCAGCTTTCCCTGATATATTATCAAAAATGTTTGCTGTACGTATTCCATCTCAAGATAATCACTCAACAATAAATGTTAAACATGTTGACTTTTTACCTGCATTCTATGGTTCATCTGCAATGTTTGCTCAAGAACTTATTGAGATATCAGGAGCGGATTTTGATATTGATAAAGTTTACATGCAAATTAAAGAGTTCTATGAAGACAAGGGTAAATTCTATGAGTATGGTAAACAAACTACAGATGAAGGTAAATATACAGATTACTTAAAGTATGTATCTGAAAAAGTTAAAGTGCCGGGAACAACTTATGCTGAAGCATTAGAAATGTATAAAAATGATTTCCAAGCTGCAAGTATAGAAAATTCTGTAACAGATATAGAAGAAGAAATAGCTTCAGATGCGGGATTATCAGAAGATGGTATCAAAGCTTTACAAATTTTAGGATTACCTATTACAAAAGAGCAGTACTTAGAATATAAAAAGAAATTCCGTGAGCCATATGAAGCTCCAATGAATAATGCAATACTAGATTACAAATATGCCTTAATGGGTAATACAGGTGTAACAGAAACAACAAATGCAAATGAAACACCAATTTCATATACAGCTGCTAGTTTACAGATATTACAAGATTCATTAAAAGAATTAGAAGAAGTATTACCGGGATTACTTGAACGTTCAAGAGAAGATAATATTGATATCAATAATATTATTGGTAAAATTAAAGCATTCACAAATAACAAAGGTGCTGCTATTGGTGCAATTGTATTACCTAACTTATACTTAAGTTTATTAACTGAGTATGGTATCACAATAAATGATAAGGGGCCAAAGATTAGTGTTAATGGTATAACTTATGATGACTTTGGAGTAACTAGAGAACAACTAGCAAATGGTTTACAAGGATTACGTAAACAAGATATTATTTCATCATTGATTACAATGGCTACAGATAATGCTAAAGAACGTCTTGTTGCTAAACTTGGTTTAAATAGACATGCTCTTGGTGTAGTAGCTAATTTAACTGCCCTGGGTGTACCTATTAAAACATCTTTATTGTTGATCAACAATCCAATGATACAAGATATATATTCTGAAGCACTAAACAAAAAAGATAAATTAGATCCTGGTGTTACTCAATTAACTAAAAATAAAATATTAAATTTATTAGTAGAACAAAAAGTTATTGTAGAAGATCAACTTAAACAAGAATTAGATGAATTAGGAATTGATTATAAATCATATGGATCTATTACTGATAACTTTTTAATAGATGCTTTTAACAATCCACAAGAAGTTACAAGCAAAGAAAAGATTGCAATGTTAACTTTATTTTTAGATGCTGTAAAAGTTAAAGATTTTACAAGTAACATGTCAGCTATTGCAGGTTTAACAAATGGTTTGGGTAAAGATATTTCAGCAGTAAATGAAAAAGTTTTACAGATTGATAAACTATTTGATGAAAAAGCAATGATGAATCTTAAGCCAATATATAAAAGCAAAACTTGGCAATCAAAATATCTTGAAATATTTAATCAAATCAAAAATGAATTGTTACCGGTTACATTTTTAACAGCAAGTAAAAACTTTCAATCAATTTTAAATGAAGTGTATGAAAATATAAATACTACTTCAAATGATTTTAATGAGGAAGTAAGATCTAAGATATCAAAAGATTTATTATCATATTTAACAATTAAAGCATATCAGGAAAACAAATTAAAAAATGATTCACAATCTGTGGCTACTTTAAGTAATGAATTGATCTATCCTGGAGGAGATTATTTATCAATTAATGATATTATTGATAGATTACGTACTACAGAAGCAGGTCAAAATAATTTCTTTTTAGATAACTTTGCAATAAGTCAAAAAGCAAGTGACTCTGATAATCAAAGTGGTTTGAATTTAGTTAATGCTAATACATTCAGAAGTTTAAATGCTGGACAGAAAGTAGATTTACAAAATTCATTTGCTAAACTATATGGTTCTTTAGAAACTAAGAATGATGCTTTATCTATAATTAACTACATAATGGTTAAAGATGGATTACAATTGGGATACCAGTCTTTATTAGAAGCTGTTAGTCCTTTTGTAATGGATGGATATCTAAGTCAAATTGAAACAGCAAATGCTGCATTAAGAAGTGATGATGAGGCAAAGGTTAAAGAAGTCTTTGGTTTAAACACTGAAGAATTAAAATCTGACTTTGTTAATAATTATTTGTTATCAAATATAAGTGGTCCTTTATTATATACATTCAATGAGAAAGCTATAAATAAAGCAATTACTATTAAAAGAGAAAACAATATTCCAAATGAAGTTAAAATTGATTGGAATAAAATTAATGGTGGTGTTCCTAAACGTTTTATCAGATTAAAAGGTAAAGATACATATGGTAATTTATTTTATAAAACTTTTATATCTATATCAGAACCTAAGTTAACAACTCAAATTTATAATGTAATAGAAACAAAAGGTTCTAATCAACAAAATCCAATTGGATTTATGTTTGGTGAAAGACCTACATATAAAGCTGTAAGACAGTCAATTAAAACTAAAAACGCAACTACAACTCAAGATGCATATGTGGACAGTATAAACTTTGAAGGAGAAGAAAACTATGCTCTATCAAAAGATGAAATGATTCAGCTGGGTGCTTTGAAAGATGAGAATGCTGACATTGAAGCAAATGAGTTTGGTGTTAACATTAATGGTAACAACATTGCTAACATAAGTGCAATGGAGGCATTGCTTACTGCTGAACCAAAAGAAAAAGCAGAGACGGTTGAGTCAGACATTACTGAAATTGGTGAAGCAATAACACTTGGTGATTCAATAAGTGATCTTGAAAGAGAATTGTATGATGAATTTGAAGCTGAAATGAAAAATGATTATTCTACAATTGAGAATTTCTGGGATGCTAACATTCAAAAAAACTCAGAAGCTAAAGAAAACCTAAGACTAAATAATAATGTATTATCTTTGGAAGATCTTATAGATATGTATAATAATGGTATCTATAAAAATCAAGAAGAATTTATTGAACAAATAAAACAATGTAATTTATAATAAGCTATGGCAAAATGTCCTAACAAAAATACACCGGAATATAAAGCTTTACAAAAAGTTTATAAAAGTGAAATTGCAACAAATAATATTATTAATAGTTGGCAAGATGCAAACAGCACAGATGTTTTTCCTACTGTGGTTGAAGCACAACAATTTGCTAAATATAATAAAGTAGCTTTTGCACTAAAACAAAAAAGCTTTGCTGAGAGTTTATTAAATAATTTAAGAGATAAAAAACTTATTCATACTGAATTTGGGTTAAGCTTAATTAATGTTACTAATCCTGATCTTTTTTATATTGATAGAGTTTATGATAAAGCAGTTGTAGAAAGTAACCGTAATAAAATTATTGAATACTTAAAGGCAAATAATATTCCTTTGGATTCTGTTTCAATTATAGCAACTGATAAAACATATAAAATAGAAGTAAACCAAAACATGTTTACTGCAAAAGATATGTTGGAATCATCTAGATCTTGGGATACACCAAGAGCCAAAGCTGTTGTTATGCATTTAAAAAGAATGTTTCCTCAAATACAAGTTAAAATGCTTAGTGTTGCTGATGCAGAAACTCTTTATAATTCAATACCTCAGTGGCAAAAAAGTAAAGTTAAATTTAGAGAAATAAATTCTTTTTTTGTAGATGGTATTGCTTACTTAGTTAAAGGGAGAGTTACAAATGAAACTGCAATTGAGGAAATGTTGCATCCATTTATTGATGCAATTAAAGTAGATAACCCAGAATTGTTTAATACTTTATTAGCAGAAGCTAAGTTAAACTTCCCAGAAATGGTTCAGTCTATTACTGAAGCTTATAATAATAATAGAAACTTTAGCCAACTAGAAAGAGATCTTGAGATAGTAACTCAAGCATTGTCTAGACATTTTAATAATGAGTATGAAAAAACTCCAACCAAAAAATTCTTAGATAAAATAAAAGAAGCACTGGACTGGTTTTTAAATGTTATTAATAATTTAAATGAATACATGACAGGTAAACCATTATCTGTAAAAGACATTAATAACAAAACTAACTTTACTGATATTGCTAAACTTTTAAATACAGAAGGTATACGCTTTAAACTTGAGAGTAGAGCAAATGCTAAAGTAAGATATTCACTATCTCCTGAGAAACAAAAGATAGTAGACAAAGCTTTAGATAAATCTAATAGTATACAGCAAGAGATAATTAAAAAATTATTTCATGTTGCTGTAAGTTCAAAAGAAGAGATAGATTCATTGTCTGCAAACTTAAGTGACACTGCTTCTGCAAATACAATTGTGGTTCTTAATAAAGAAGATCATACATATGTAGATATTACTAACCGTGAAATCTATAAATCTGTTACTACAGCAATTAAAGGCCAACTTGCTAATGAAGAAGATGTACAACTTAACTTAGCAATTGGTAATGATGTAGATGCTTTATTAGATGCAATTATATCAGAGCAATCATTTGAGGAAGCATTTCCTAAAATGAAAGTTTTGAATGAAGAACTAGCTGGAAGAATGTTTGACATGTTAGAAGAACAGATTACTCAGTTAATTCCTCAAGGTGCCGTTGGTATTTCACAAGTAGTTGTATTTGATGAAGCAACAAGGCTTGCTGGTACAGCTGACTTAGTTGTTATTGATAAGAACGGTAAGATTAGAATTGTTGATTTAAAGACAAGTAAAAATTCTATTTATGATAGAACTTTTGTTGATGCTGTTAAAAACAAAATACCGGGTAGAACTCAGGGTACTAAATATGAGTTAAAAGAATATGAGTTAAAAGAGGACATGCCTGCTTTAGATGCAAAAGGAAATCCTATTTTAAATGCTGATGGCTCACCAAAAATATATCTTGGTAGTGATCTTAAAAAAATTCATGGTGTTAATAAGCTATCAACTATAGCTCAACACAATCTTCAAGTAAACCTTTACAGACGCATGTTTGAAAACATGGGTTACACTGTGTATGAAGGTGATGGCGGTGCAATTACATTTCACATACAAGCAGATATAACTGGTGTAGGAAAACAACAAGTATTTAATAATAACTTTAGATTAGATGGTAGAGTTGAACATCCTATATCTGAAAACTTATTGTACATCAATATGCTTGTCCCATCTGTAATGAATAATACAGAAAAGGAAAGTCTTGATAGAGCAATTGGTAATGCAGAAGATGCTATCTACCGTGGTGATAAAGATGTTGATGCAATGGAAAAAATTGCTGATACAATAGAAGCTCAACAGTATCCGGAGTATAATACTATTTTTGATGCGTTGCAAAACTATAGTGTTGCTTTAGTAGAGCAAGATAAAGCATTGGATAAACTTAAGAATAATGTTTATAGAGACAAAACTAAAGCACAAACACGTGATGATATTGCAAGTACGTTAGCATACATTGCTAGTAATATAAATACCGGGCCAATAGCAAGATCTCAAACTTATACTAATTTGTTAAGAGCTTCTTTAAATCAAATGCAAAAATTTACTGCATATGTTGAAGATCCAGCTAATGTAAACAAACCTGAGTATATTACATATGCATTAAACTTTAATAGATTCCTAAGTACATTTGAAGCTTTGTATTCAATTAAAGATTCAAAAGAACTTAATGCTACGCAAAGAACATTGGTTCTTCAAATGCAACTTGAACAAAATAAACTTTTAGGTGTAAATGGTAAAGAAGGTTTAATTAATGATGCTATCATAAATTATGTAAAAGAAATTATTAGAACTAGATCAAACAAAGATTTTGGTGGTAAGGGTAGTGGTTTTACAGAAGAAATGCTAGACGATCTTTTAGTTATAGCTCCAGATATTGCAATGGACGCATTAAATGTCCAAGATATGGCTACTCAAAAAGATACCATACTTGCTGTAATGGACAAAATATATAAAAGTCAAAAACAAAAACTTTTAGATAAAATAGAAGAAAGAGAAAATGTAATTAGAAATGCAGGTGAGCAATTATTAAAACTTTCAGGAAATAAAGATCTTCAAAGTCTTTATGATTTTATGTTAGAATATGATAAGGATGGACAATTTACAGGGTTTTATACTCAAAAAATTGGTCAACAATATTACAACATGCAACAGTCATTAAGAAGTGAGCTTTATGATGACAATGGTAATCCATATGAATACAGAGATGTAAGTAATCTAGATAAAGCAAAACCAGAAGATATTAAATACAATATTGAGTTAGCTAAAAAGAAAGCTGCATTTAGTAAATTCTTTCAAGCTGAATCAACAGATGCTGATGGTAACTTTATTGATGGTGAATATCACAGATATACTGATGAGTTTATAAACGCAAGAAATAGGTATGAATTTTGGGTACCATCTAAGAATAAACAATATGGAACTTGGTATAGAAAGCCAAGAATCTCAGATAGAGATTATGCAGTGTATGAAGCTAAGTATTATAACTTTGGTACATATACTAAAGCTTTAAGAACTAATGGTGAGCCAACAGGAGCAATTGCAAAAGAACAAGTATTACGTTCTCCAAAAGTTCAATTTAGAGTAGCTAGAGAAATTTCAGGATCTGGTGAAAACATGACCAGTAAAAAGTATCAAGCAATAATGGATCCTACTAAAACAGATGCATTAAGTATTGCTCAAAGAAACTTTTATAACATGTTCATAAAGTATTATGAAACTGAATTATTAAATAAATTACCACAAGGCATTAAAGATCAGATGTCAGGCCGTGTTCCTATTGTTAAAAATAATGTTTTAGATACATTAAAGAATCAACCAAACATTGTTTCTAAAATGTATGCTAGTACAGTTAGATCTATTAAAAACTTTACTCAAGAAACAGCAACTCAAAAAAATGTTTTACTTGATGAGCAGGGTAATTTTGTTAATTCACTTCCTATATTCTATACCGGTAAAGTAAGAGTTGATGAAGATCTTGCAAATGTTGAAACAGAAATAACAGCATTACAAGATAAAAAGAAAAAAGGAACAATTGGTCCTGAACAATATAAACAAGAATTAGCATTACTTAATGGTAAAGCAGCACAACTTAGAAGTCAACCTTCATTAGGAGAACTTAATAAAGATATGACTTCTGGTTTACTCAAATTTAGTGCAATGGCTGAACATTATGAGGTAATGGGTGAAATTGAAGATACTCTTACTGCCATGGTTAAAGTTATTGAAAATAGAACTTATACACCAGCAGATCCAGCAATAATTACAGGAACAAGAATTGATAGTAAATTTAAAAAAGTAGGAACAATAAAAGGTTCTGATTCTAATGCTTTAAGAAGAGCAAAGAAATACATGTCAATGATTTACTATGACAATGAACTTGCAACAAAAGGTATGATTGATAAAATTGCTGATGAACTTATTGGTCTATCTTCATTATCTTATGTAGCGTTTAACCCATTTGGTAACCTAAATAACTATGTTATGGGTAGAATTAACAATGGTATTGAAATGTTAGGTAGCAGATACTTTAGTAAACAAGACTATGCTAGAGCATCTAAAGAATATAATGTTCAAGGTATCCCTGGATTATTATCTAGAACAAGCACCGCCTTAACTGATCTTGCTGATATTGCAACATTGGGAAAAACAGGATTAAAAAAATCTACTTATGATGCAGATAAAGCTAATAGTAAATATGAAGCATTTGTAGACATGTTTAGAATGATGGATAAAGCTACAGATATCCGTGAAAATAATTCTGAATTAGATAGCAAATCTATTTGGTCTAGATTTAAAGAATGGGGTTATGTAATACAAGATGCTGCGGAATATAATGTACAAACTAAAGTTGGAATGGCTATACTTATGGGTGTTACAGTTAAAAATAGTACAACAGGTGAAACACTATCTCTTTATGATGCATTTCAATACAATTCAGAAACACATAAAAATGAATTAATGTCTGGTTATGATACTATTGTAAATAAAAATGGTAGTGAACAACCATATACTGATCAGTTTAGATATGATTTAAGAAATGAAATTAGAGAAGTGAATAAACAAATTCATGGTAACTATGCTAAAGAAGATAGAATGGTTATTCAAGGTCATACTATTGGTAACTTAGCAACACAATTTCACAAGTGGATTGCACCCGCAATTAGATCTAGATTTAGAAGAGAATACTTTGATGAAAATTTAGGATGGATTGAAGGTAGATATAGATCCTTTTTTAAATTCTTAAATCATGCTAAAGGTGAAATGGTTAGGGGTAATTTTAACATAAATCCTGCCAAGTACAATGAAAGTTTTAAAGAGGCATACGGCTTTACAGGTGATGGTGGTAATATAGATCAAAGAGCTGAAGATAAACTTAGAGGTTTTTATAGAACAACGGGTGAGCTAGGTATTATGTTAAGTGTTGTTGTATTAAATTCATTATTATCCGGTGTGCTTTCTAATGATGATGATGATGATGAATTAACTAAAAGACTTAAAAATCTTGTAAGACTTCAGGGAGATAGAACATATAAAGAAATGGTATTGTTTACAATTGCACTTCCAGAGAGTCAACAACAACTATATTCAATGATGAAATCTCCAATTGCAACTACAAGAACTTTAGGTGAATTAGGTGAAGCTTTAGAATTAACTTATATGACACCATTAGCTTATATATATGAAAGTAAAGATGAATTTTATGCTGACAAAGATTTTGTATATCAAAACAAACCCAACAAGGGTCAATTAAAATTGTACAAAAACTGGGCAGATGTTATTCCTATTTTGTACTCAATACAGAAGTGGGATAATATGATTAAAGCACAAGACTTCTATATCAAGTAATTATATGCAATTGCATATTGCAATACGCAATAAGGCTAATGTATATGCAAAAACATATAATGTGTAATAAAACCATCATTAAACCCTAAAATGGGACTTAATGATGGCTTTATCATACATTAAATAAACCTATAGGTTGATTTTATCCTTCACAACTTGCACAATCCAAAATGTTTCTAGCAAATTCTTGAGCTGAACTTTGACTAAATTGATAGTACAAAGTTTTAACTCCTTGTTCATGCGCATACAGATACAGTTGATTAATATCTTTAGCTGGAACAGACGGATGAATCATTAAGTTAAGTGACTGTGACTGATCAATAAACTTTTGTCTTTGAGCCGCCTGCAAGATTAACTCTTTAGGGGTGATCTCAATGAATGACTTGAATACTGTTTTTGTAGGAAAATCTAAGTGTTGAACTGAGCCATCCTTTTTCAAGATGCTTTTCCATACTTCCGGGGTATTCATACCATACTTATCCAACTCACACTCTAGGAAAGGATTCTTATAGATAGTCTTAGACTTGGCCAGATCTTTAATAAAGTAATTAGATTTGATTGGTTCAATCCCCATACTCACTTGTCCTAAGATGAATGAGCTTGATTTAGTAGGAGCAATTGCAATCAATGTTGAATTGGCATAACCTTTTCTAATTGACTCAACACCCTTAGAATCATGCAACCATTTAGAGGCCGCCTCACTTTTATCTTTAAGTGTTTTAAAGATCTGAGAGTTTAACATTTTAGCTTCCAATGAATCAAAATCAATCAATTTAGATTGAAACAGTGAATGGTATCCTAAAACACCCAAACCAATTGCTCTGTGTTGACTTGCAAATCTATATGCTCTTTTCATACCGGGCATTACAGCAGCCTTCTTAATAAACTCATCCATTACAGCATTTAAGAATAATGTGTAAGTTTCAATAGCGTCTGTGTTTTTCATCTCTTCCCAGTGCAACAGGTTGATAGATCCTAAGCAACAAACAAATGAGTTGAATGAATCCGTTGGTAACTGAATCTCAGAACATAAATTGCTAGCAGTAATTTCAAGGCCCAATTCTTTATAAGGAGTATTGTTATTTGAATTGTCCTTGAACATAATGTATGGAAAACCAAACTCATTACGTCTTTGAATTACCTTGGCCCATATTTTACGTTTGTCCCCATCACCAGCTTTCATTTCTTCTAGCCACTTGTCAGTTACTGTAACACCATATTGTAGATTTTGTATTGGGTTTCCCTCAGTACCAATATCTAAGAACTCTAAGGCATCTAAATGCTCTAATGGTAACCATACAGCACATGCTCCTCTTCTTGCTTCAGATTGCTTGCATACGTCTACAGTGGTATCATAAAGTTTAGCATAGTGTATTGGTCCATCTGCATGGCCCCCGGTTGAAATAACAGCACCTCTTGGTCTGATATTACCTAAGTAAACACTTGTCCCTCCGCCATACTTTGACATCAAACCAATCTCACGGCCACCATTTAGGATACTATCTAATGAATCATCTACATTAGAACCATAACAACTAATAGGTAAACCTTTTTGTTTACCAAAGTTAATCCACACAGGGGTAGATAAACTATAAAACCCTTTGGCCATGTACTCCTCAAACTTTTGAGCAAAACCATCAATCTTTAAATACTTTTCAGCAATTGTTGAAATGTCTTTAATTCTCTGTTCAGGTGTTTCTGTTATATAACCTCTTGATAAAAAGGTGCGGCTATCTTCATTAAGCCAATAATATTTTTTATACTCCATGTGTTTGTTATTAAAATAAATCATCTTCTGTTATACTCTTTCCTTTTTTGTTGTAATCAATTGATTTTTTATAGAAGAAATCACCCTCTTTTGTTGAAAGAATTTCAATGTTAAACCACTGAGTTTTTTCAAGTAGTTCATTATCAACATCAAACAAGGCTTTCATACCTATGTTTTGTAGTGAATTATTGAATCTGTCTTTGATAAAGTGTTGAATTGTTTCTTTAGATAGAAAAGATAACTCTCCTTTTTCAAAGATCCAGTCTAGTATTTTGCACTCAGCTTCATAAGCTTTCTGACATGCAGAATCTATAAGTTCCTCAAACTCAGCGTCAAACCATTCAGGATTTTCTTTTTTAATGATGTTTATCAGTTCAGCTCCAAAGTTTCCGTGGATTTCTTCTTCTTTACTTGTTGCCTCAACCACATTTGAAATACCTTTAAATAGGTTTTTCTCTTTGTTAAAAGACATCATGATTAAGAATTGGCTAAACAAACTGACATGCTCAATAAACAATGAAAATAAAAGTACTGATTTAGTGTACATTTTATTGTCTTTGCTTCTGGTACCATCTAGGTATTTGGTAAGATATGCTATCCTGTCTTTAATAGCCGGGATTTCTACTACATGTTGGAACTCTTTTTCAAGGCCCAAGATTCTAAGTAGTTGTGCATAAGCATCTTTGTGTCTTACTTCTGATTCAGCAAACGTCATACCTACATCACCAATTTCAGTGATTGGCATTCTTTTGTAAAGGTCTGCCCAAAAGGTTTTGACATTAACCTCAATTTGAGCAATTGCTAGCATAGATCTTTTGATTACTTCTCTTTCTTTAGAGTCAATTGTGATCTTAAAGTCTTGGATATCTTCAGTAAAATTAAACTCAGTGTGTATCCAATATGAGTGTCTAATTGCATCTTTATATGCTAATAACTGGGGGTATTCATACGGCAATATGTTTACCCGTGGTAAAAAAATGTTTTTGTTCATAAAATTGTATTTTTGAGTTTTAAAGTTCTAAAAAAGAACTTGGTGGTATATATAATTTACTAAAAATAAAAGACTTTTTAGTTACTGGGATGCATGTTTGCATAACTAATTGTAAAAAAAATGAAGCCCACTTCTATTCCTGTGACTTGACGGTATCTTTCATCCTCACACAATACCTCACAGTTAATAAGTTTGAGTCCAAGTATTGGCTCTGTTGGTAGAAACTCTACGTTAAATCTGTTTTTAAAGATTAATGGGTTGACTTTATTCATAATGATTTTTTGGTTTAAAAAGTTAATTTGTAAAATTATTTTTGTATATTATAAGGGTATAGCCAATGAAATAACCTGGCAAATATAAGATATATATATTTATAATGAAAAGTAGGATACTTAATATTTTCAGTTATTATGATACTGAACCAATGGAAATACTTATTGGTATAATTTGGCTTATCATACTACCAATTATATGGTGCTTTGAGTTCTCTTGTAACTTATTTATCATAATCCCAAGTATCTTATTGGGTTTATCTATGATTAAAGCAACTTGTTCTCATCCAGTCAAAGTAAGAAAAACTTTAGCTTATGGATCATTCATCTTTTCAATCTTTGTAATCTTAGCATTTGTATTTAAAGGAGCAATGTTTAATCCTACACATTGGTTGTGGTTTTTACCATCAGTTATATCTTTTTTAAATTTAGTAGCAATGACATCAAAATATTATAGAACACAAAAACAATGCAGCAATGACATCATATGATAATGTAACAACCGTATTAGTCACAATGATGACTGTTCTATTCTCCGCAGGAGCATGGAAATTTTATGAAAGAAGAATAAAGTTAAAAACTGACTTAGAACGAGAAGATAGAACTGATCACAATATGTATAGAGATGATTTAAGAGATAGAGTCAAAAGACTTGAGCAATTATTAACAGATAGTGCTATTGAAAAAGATTTGATGAGAGATCAGATCCTTTCACTTACAAAAGAAGTAAGTACGCTACACGTTAAAGTTGAGTATTTAGAAAAAGAAAATCAAAGACTTAAGAATATATAGACTAATATCATTTATTTGCTTATATAGATAAGAATTTGTATATTATGTATAGGTAATGTTAACTAAAATAATAAATTATGTTTAAAGAAGTATTATATGCAATATGGACTTTTTCACTAGAAAAAGGATATAATTGGGTTTTATCTAAGACAACAATTGATGAAAAAGCAATTGAGGCAATTGATGAAATTAAAGTAAGAAGTGTGTTGGTTAAAAAAGAACTTAAAGATGTTGTTGATGCAGTTAAAGGTGTACCAACCAAACCAAAAAAAAAATATTACAGACCCAAAACCAAAACAGAAACCAAAAAATAATTATGGTTAATTTATATAAACTATATAGATTTTTTAGACAACAGTGGCTGGGTGGTATATTAATTATAGTTTGGTTTATTTCTGTATTTATATATCAAATTAAAAAAAAAGAGTTAGTTGAAAAAGCATATGTTTTAGAGGCTAAAGTTAAAGAATTAGAAAAAAAAGCAAATGCTGAATTAAAAAGTGTAGATAGTTTTAAAACTATTGATACACTTATAGTAACTAGAATTAAAATAATCAAACAAAAAGAATATGAAAAAATACGCATTATTGATTCCCTTCCTGTTAGTGGGCTTCAAAGCTATTTCACAGAACGTTACCCAAAGTAAAGACTCTGTTGTTATTCTTTCTGAAAGACAAGCTAGAGCAGTTGCTACTGATTTAGTAAAATATGATTTTTTAAGAAATATTTCAAATGAACAAGAAAAAAGAATCTTTAACTTTGAAAATACAGTTGTAGCATTAGAAAATACAATAAAAATAAAAGATAGTATTATTTTTATTCAAAGGGATTACATTAGTGCACAGAATAAAGTTTTAAGTATAAGACCTAAACCACAATTCCATGGTTATCTTGGAGTTCAAAGTTCAGGATTTACAATTAATACACCTTTATTTTCTGGAAGAATACTTTTAGAATGTAAAAAAGTTAATTTTGGTATTCAATATATAGGAATGCCAACCATTAATAATCAATATGGATTACTTGTAGAATATAAATTATTTTAAAACAATGGCAGCTAAAACAAAAACACAAACCACAACATTTAAACCTACTGCAAAAGTAAGTAGACCCGGTGTACATGCTAAGACTAAAACGTCTAAGATTAAGACATCAAAGTTATATAAGAAAAAATATAAAGGACAAGGTAAATAATATGGAAGACTGGACATTAAAAATTGAATTTCACTGGCCACATGATAGATTTGCATTGGGCTGGGAATACATTGCTGCTGATAGAACATATCAGTATAGGACTATAAAAATTTATTTCTTATTTACTACATTTACATTAGATTATTAAAATTATGAAAGCTCAAGGTTTACAACAAGGTAAGATATCTAAACAAAGCGTAAAGCTATTGTGTAGAACAGGGGGAGAATTAGATGATGCTATGCAAGGATCTATGGTTGAAAAAATGAGAAAAGGTGGTGATGCTATGAGATATGCATCTAATGCTGATGGTTCAAGAAAGAAACAAGCATATAAAATGGGTGGTTATATTCAATCAGAAACAAAAAAATATAGAGGTGGTGGTGTACCAACAGCATTTATTTATTCTGGGTCATCTAAAAAATAAAAAATATGAATATTTTAACTGACATATTAAGTTTAATTAAAAGGGGTGTATTTGTTAAGACTGCATCACCTGAAGATGTTATTGTACTTGGTGTAAATGAACAACCAGATATGACTGGCGTAGCTTCACCTATACCATACAAATCTGTTAAGCTTATTAAAGTTAAAGATCTTAAGATTGCTCCGGCATTTTGTGATAATGTAAATGCTCCAACTACACCGGCAGCAGGAACAGGTCAAGTATTTCAAAAACAAATTATTGATCCTATAACCAATGTATGTACAAATTACTTTAGATCTCTAAAGTCACTAAGTACTAACTTAACCATTAATGAATCAGTAGATGATAATTATGTTGAGCTTACCACTACAGGTGAACCTAATTTAGCAAGTAATCTTGGTACAGGTACTGGTTTATATGCTAGTAAAACTGGTGAGACACTTAATTTTAAATCATTAAAAGGTACAGGTGTATCAATAAGTCAATCAGGAACAGAAGTTACACTCAATCATGCAACTAAAATCATATTAACTGCGCCTAATAATACTTTATGGGAAGTGACTATAAGTAATAGTGGTGGTATTATAACTACACAAGTATAAAAATGGAAACTAAAAGATCAAAATATAGAGATTTAATGATGCTAATTACTGGTGTAATTGGCCTTGGTTCTTTTGTATTTACAATCTATGCTGTTGTATATATACCTACTGTAAAAGATAATGATTTATTTGTGCAATTAATGGGTATGATACAAGGTGTAGTTATAAGTAATATATTTGCATATTATTACGGAACTAGTGCTGAACATTCTGATAAAAATAATAACCAATAAATATGAAAATCATGATAAATAAAGAAGGTAAAGCAGAAGAACGCAAATGGCAAATTCAATCTGCACTAAGTACTCTACAAAGAGCAGAAGAAATTAAGAATGATACATCTTTAATGAGAGATGTTAAAAAGGCTGCGGGTCTTGAAGCTAAAAGATTACAAACATTAGCTAATGGTGGTAGTATTATGTCAGCACCAAAAAAAATGGCAGTTAAAAAAGTAATAACTAAAAAGAAATAATAATGAAAAGTCCAAAAACAGGTATCTCTTTTCCTATGCAAGGATTAGAATACCAAAGAGAAACAACAAATGGATATTATGATCCAACTTCTATACCTGCAGCTATTCAACGAAAAAAGAATCAAGCTCAAGTATTGAGAAGTATCAAGAAAGCAAAAGATGGAATTAACATTCCTAGGTCAAGTACAAGAGCAAATGAACCTGTTCAATCAGCTGCTTTTAAAAGTGGTTATAGAACTAATAAAAAATAAATAACATGGCAACTATAGTAGCACAAAAAATTTTACAGTCAGGGTTAATCCCTACTTACTCTGCAGCAGCAGCTGGTGGAGATAAACTTGCCAATACTGGAGTACAATATTTTCATGTAAAAAATGCTAGTGGTGTTACTATAACTGCAAATGTAGTGCCTGTAGTAACTGTATACATAGATCCTGTATTAGGAAAACTAGTTAAGGAAACTGCAAGTTTAGTATTACCAGCCGGGCAATCAGGATTTTTAGGACCATTTGAAACGGGTGCCTTTAATGATACACAAGGATTTATTACAATAACTTGTACAGCTATTACTTCAGTGACTTTAGCTGCACTTTATATTTAAAATTATGAGCACTTTCATACAAGAGGCATTAGGATTATTAAATAGGAACCAAAAAAAAACAACTTTAGATAAAACTAAAGATTGGTTTGAGTTTGGTAAACTATATCAAACAAGTAGTTTAAATAATAAGTCAGGATATACTCCTAAAATGGACCCTTTTGTAATTAAATGGGGTGATTTTATTTGTCAAGCTACAGAAGATATGACAAGAACTTTGCCTGGGCAAGGTAATCTTGGTTATATTCCTGTATATACTGATCCGTCAGGTAGTTGTAATTGGGATACTTTAAAAGATTCCATCATTACACAAAATTCACTTAATACTATTATTAATGTTTCTGGTTCATTACAAGTACTTGCAGATGTTCAAATCTCAGGTGGAGATTTAACTGCAACTACAGCAACGTTTAATCTTTTAAATACTGCCCCGGTATCTATTATTAATTTTGGAAGTACCACTACTAATATAGAAGTGGGTGGTGCAGCTACAGTTGTTAATATTAATGGAACTGCAGAAAGTACAAATTGTACTACAGGAGCATTAGTAGTTGACGGTGGTGTTGGTATTGCTAAAAACTTAAATGTTTGTGGTGAATTATCAGTTACTGGTGCAGCATTTTTAAATGGAAATGTTTCATTAGGTAATAATATTTCTGATATTGTTAGATTATATGGAACACTTTATGATAATGCCGGCAATGGACCTTTGGTTAATCAAGTTTTAGTTGGTCAAGGTGGTGGCCAAGCTTTTTGGCAGAATGATGATGTTACTGAAGCATTAACATATGGTTCTATTTGGAGAGGTAACTCTTCAAATCTAAAAGAACAATTATCAATTGGTGCTTCAGGTACTGTATTAATTTCTGATGGAACAACTTTAAACTGGACTCCCGCACCTTGGATTACATCTTTTAATGTTGCTGGTAATATTGGAACTGGCTTACTTAGTATAACTGAAGGAAATACACTTTCTATTTTAGGTGGAACTGGTATAAGCACATCAACAACTGCTACAGATACTGTTACTATTAATCATTTAGATTACGGTACTGCAGGTACGTATACATATCCTTCTTCAATTACAACAAATGCCCAAGGTCACATAACAGCAATTACATCTGGTACTGCCGGTGGTAGTGTAACTGCAAATAACGGTCTTACTATGAGTACTGCAACTAACGTTCAGTTAGGTGGTACTTTAGCACAAGGAACTACAATTCAAACTCAAACTTTTGATATTAATTTACAAGGTACAAGCGCATTTCCAATATTGAATGTTAATCAATTAGGTACAAGCTCAGGAAGTGCTGCTATCAAAGGAACTTCAGCTGGTGGTTATGCTGGATATTTTGAAGGATTTGGTGATTCACTTGCAGCTGTATATGCTAATATTAGTAATATTACATATCCAACTATTAAAATTATTCATTCTGCTGGTGGTATTCCGGGAAGATTTGAACGTTTAGGTGCTAATAATACAGGTATAGGTACTGTATTAGGTTTATACAATGCATGTAATACTGGTCCCGGTGCTGTTGGTTTAGGGGCCGGTATTAACTTTAATATTGAAGATGGCAGTTCATTCTCTGTTTCTGCTGGTTCTATTGCTTATGATTGGACTTCATTCTCTGGAGGTAATACATCAAGATTTAGTATAACAACTAATCTTGCGGGTACAATAGCAAACAAACTTGAAGTAGCTGGTTCTGGTCAATTAAAGTTAAATAACTATGGTGTAAATACTTTTACAGGAACACCTACATATTTGTTAGCTACAACATCTACCGGAAATATTATTGAAACTGCTATTCCTAGTGGTTTAATGAGTAGTTTTAATGTTAGTGGTGATACTGGTTCTCCAGATACAATAACTAATGGTGAAACTCTTTCAATTGCCGGAGGCACTGGCTTATCATCAGTTGCAACTTCAGGATCTGGTGTTACTTTAAATTTAGATAATACTGCTGTTGTAGCAGGTACATATAATAATGCAACTCTTACTGTTGATGCGCAAGGTAGAATTACTAATGCAATTGAAAATGGTGCTGAACCTAAAAAACTTGTATTTTTAGTTAGTCAAAGTGGGGTAGCGGGTGCAGATCCAACACCAGTATCTATACAATCTACTTTAGGTTTTAGTGTTGTATTAGATTATGTTAGTGTTGGTGTATATACAATAACTTGTCTTCAACCTGTTTTTACACTTAATAAAACTGCAGTATTTATTACACCCAATGTAAATCTTGAAACACCTTATTGTGCTGCTATTCAAAGAACAAATAGTACAACATTAACTTTTGCTTCTTATAATATGGCAGGTACATATCAAAATGGTTTATTTGATTTGGCTACTATAAGAGTTGAAGTATACATTTAATAAATAAAAATAAACAATATGAAAAAATATCAAATAGGTGGAAGCATGCAATCACGCACAAGTGATGAATTAAATCCTAACAAAATGAAAAGTAAAGTTGCACCTAACCCCGGTTTTGTGCCATCTGGTTCAATGAGTCAGATGAAAAAAGGTGGTCAAGTTAAAAAATCAAAAAAATACTAAACATGGAAAAACTAACTTTTAATGAAATGCTTCAAGCTGCTGTAGAAGCAGTAAAGCAAGAATCAAAAACAGCTGAATTATATCAAGCATTCACAGGTGAAAAAATGAATGCAATGCAAGTTATATTCAAAGGTGATTTAAAATATCCTTCTTATGTAGTCCTTGTTGATTCATTGGGTGATACAACTGTAAAAGGTATGCCTTCACCTTATATGGAAGATTTAGTTATTAGACTTCCTTTAGAGATGACTCAAGAAGAATCTGAAGCAGCTTTAGTTGCAGCGGGTTATGATCAAAGATGGAATAGTATAACGCTTAGAGCTCCATTATATAAAATAGTATATCCCCCATTGTACATCTATGAAGTTGAACATGTTGGATTTATTGCTGTAGACTCTACAGATTCTACTAATGTTTTCCCTTTATCTTAAATTTTAAAAATCAATTATGAAAAAACTATTATTATTTGCAGTAACAATCACAATGTTAATTGGCTGCGTAAAGCAACAAGATGATCTTGATGAAAGAGAATCAGGTGTACTAAGAATCCACAAAGGTAAATTTGCTTTTTGTGGTGCTTCTGGTGCAGTGCCAACAGGTAAAAAGATTGTTATTCAAGGTGTAACCTATGATGAAGGTTGTGCTATTTGTCCTGTATTAGATGGTCCTTCAATTTCTAACCTAGCTATGTATGGTAGTGGTGGAACCTGGGGTGACTTTAATGTAAGAAACAGTTTCAAAACTCCTGATGGAACAGATAGTACTGTTTGGTCTTTGTTTTGGTATTTTGATGCTGCTGATAGTGTTCCTCAATTTAATCCAGAAACTAAAGAATGGGAATTGTTGCCACCAAATAATAGAGCATTTGTAGTAAATACTGATTCACCTGAAACAAGTGAAAGTAATATGTTTTGCATGCCAGCAGTAGTGTTTGATACAACCTCAACGGGTATTGTATTAGCTAGATGCTATGGGCCCTTAAATGAAGCAGCTGTACCATTACGTAAAGCAGTTCCTGTAAAGTCAGGAATGAAATCAATTACAGCAGCTAAAGTTGGTGCTCCCTATCCTGTAGGTACACCTATTCCTGTAAAAGAGTAATGACCGTTATAAAAAGTAATAATGACCGTTATAATGCACAAATAACTTAATTTTGTGCATTATAAGACACATTATCTTGAATTAGTTTAAAATTATGTTAGTATTTGTACTTATAGTGCAATATACAGCACAATAATAAACTTATAACCCGCCAAATGTACCTATTTTTGTATAGTTTTGGCGAGTTATAACACATTTGGTATAATACTAATTGGTATAATTATTTTGGGCATAATGACTAATATAATGGTTATTATGCCCATTTTTTATATAATCTAACCAATATATTGGTTTTTTTATCTTTTGGTTTACATCTATCACAATACAAGTCTTTTGTCAAACCTGTACTTATAATAACCGTACAATTATGACAAAGTGTAGCACCAAGGCCGCCATTAAGTTTATGTATTGGTTTCATAATCTTTTTTTAATTACATAACTATGATTCCAAGTTGATTTTTTGGTTTCCATATCTATCCATGGCCATGTTTTTTTAGCTTTACGTATATCCTTATCAGCATAATGTTTCCACCATAATATCATTTCCCAATATTTATCATCTTTATTATCTGGTGAACGCCAATGTATTGCAAACTGCCAATTAAAAAAGAATATCATAAATGATGGAGCCCATTCAAATCTAGGAGAATCAAATTTATCTTTCCATCCTAAATCATTAGAATGAAAAGCAATTGGCCAACCATATGATATTTCATAACCAAATAGTTTAAAAGCTTTACATCTTAAAAATCTAGGTTTTTCTTTTCTTATTGTTAAAATAGTAGAATTAAAATACCATGGTTGAAAATATGGTGTACCATAAACTATTTTGCCTAAATAATACTTCTTTACTGGAGGTACAAAAACCCCTTTAAAATCATTTATTTTCATCTTTTATTTCTTTTTCAGTTAATATATAAAAAGCAGTCAAAATTTCATTCCAGTGTTCAGCCAGCTTAAAATCTAAATCTACTAGATATAAACATTGTAATATATGTTTTTCTGCGTCAGCTTTACCCAACTTAATAAAAATTTGTTTTGCTTTTTCTTCAGTTGTTATACTCATTTTTTAAAAGGTAAAGGGGATGGTTTTATCCACCCCCTGTTGGTTTACCTACATAATTATTTTGGATCATTTGTTATGCACAAATAAAAGCATATAAAAGCAAATATAGCTGCTAACAAAGTCCACATAATTAATCTTTGACTAGATATATATCTTGTACTAATCTAGAGTGTGTTACATCTTCATCTATTTGAATGGCATTTTCATTCCATTCTTGCATAGTAATGTTTAAACTTGCATCTTGAGTTGTATCAAATTCAGATAAATCTAAGTCATCATTCATTGTAATGTTCATCTTTGATAATACTCTGGCTGTCATGAAATCATGAAAGTTTTGACTATCAGATAACCAATCTCTTGGATGGGCCTTTTTCAATGCATGTGTAACGTGGTTATAGAATGTCCAAGCATTTTCTTGATCACATTGGTAATCATATGATGGTTTCTCTAACTCAGCTTTAACACAAGACATTTGTGCAGCATCAAGGATATCTTCATTGATATAAAGCCTTCCAGCAATCTCAGCCTGCTCTTGTAATGATAAATTAGTATTTCTCATTGCATCTCTATCATTAAGGATACGTTTGTAATACTTTTCACCATTCTTGATCTGATTAGAAATTTGCATTCTAATATCATGATCAGCAGAACCAGTATGCTTTCTTCTAAAGTTCATCATGTCACCGGCCACCATACCATTATGGCAAACCATAACATATGCACCTATTGCACATTGAAAACGTGTGCTCTTATCATAAGAGTTTGTCCAGGCAAACATCATCCCCAACTCTTTTTCCTCCATAATGGTGGGATCAACAGTGTTGATTGGTAAGATATGATATATGCCTTGTGCTACATTGGCATCCATATTTGCTCTATATAATTCCTTTTGAATAATAAAACCGCTATCTGCTAGCAGTTGTTTTGTGTTATCTATCACTTGTTTATGTGATATAACTGTATAACTTTTACCATGATTTGGTAAGGGTGCGTTTTCTAGGTAATTCCTAGTTGTTTCTTTTGGTTTATTATAACCCATAGTATTAAACTTTTAAAGTGTAAATGTACAAAAAATGTTTAGATAAACAAAATATAAATATTAATTATTTACATTTAGTGCATTTGTGAGTGTATAGGCATTAGAAGTACCACTTCCTAAAAAGGTATTTGTACCATTTGTAGTACGAGTACCAAGTAATGAATTTCCAAAGATAACTCCGGTGTTGCCAGTAGTAATACTAGCATTGGAAAACACAGGAGTACTTAAAAATTTCTGATTACAATTTGTACATTGTCAGGATTTGTGGCATATTCTTCAGGAATTTCTCTTGTGATTTTAAATACAAGGTCTTTTTCTGATTTAGCTAATACTGTGGTTGGTTCAATGATGATTTTTGAATCTACATAAACACCATCTTTGTCATTTTCATGCAGAATTACTGCATATTGGAATAAATTTTTCATTGTTATTTGGTTTAATTGTTTTTTACAAATTGTCCATTAACCATTTTACCGGTTCTCTTACTAATTACTTTGTATGCTGACTCAAGGCATTCCTCCAAGGTTAATCCTTGCATTTTACATTGAATAATTAATGTAACTACAATGTCCCCAATAGCATCAATGATCTCAGGACGATTGTCCTCTCTAATAGCAGTGTATAATTCATTAACTTCTTCCTGTGTTTTATCACATTGTCTAAGTGTTGTGGCATTAGCTAAAATACCTTTTTCTTCTGCCCACGCTTCTACTGCGCATTCTAATTCAAAATAATCCATGTTTTTTTCTTTTTTTTAATTAATCAGGTACAATAATATTATTAATACCTCTGTATTCCAACTCTTTTGCAATAATTTGTTCCATCCAAGATGCCATTCTACCTGACATATTTTTAATGATGTTTACAAGATGATCATTAGACATTTCTGCTACTGATTTATATGATAAAGGTGATTTACCATCTTTACCTCTGTTGCCCCAATAAGAAAAATCCCGGTTAACAAGATGATCTTCTGATAAATATACAGTAAAACTTGTATCAACTAAATCAAGGTTTACACCTCCATAACGTTGATAATTGTTACCTCCATCTACCATTGTTTTATTAGGACAACTGCATGTTTTATAATCATGCCCATAATAAGAAGTTAATATCTCCTTACATTCTTTACACTGAACTCTGTTTAGGATTATTTGTTCTAGTCCATTCATAATTAGTTTAGTTTAATTCTATAACCCCATTTAGATGCGGCCATATACTCTTCAAAATAACAATCCTGCCAGTAATAAATCATTTGACCAGCTTTGCGGTCATAAAAACCTACTCTTGTGGTTTTGACCATTGTAAATCTACTTATTAAATTTTTTATCATAATATTTATCTATCACATTCAACAAAGGATTCCGGATACATTTTCAATGCCTCAAGGTATCTTTCTACAAAAGGAATAAAGTGAACATATAAACCCCATCCATTTGGTGAATCAAAGGTTCTGTAGTGTTCTGGTCTTGCTAGCATATCTTGTAAACCTTTTTCAATAATAAGAATTATTTCATATGCTTTTACAGGATTTTCTTCTTCAAACTTATACTCAGCATCATAATCATCTTCAGAAATATTATATCCTTCTTTTAATTGATAAGGTCTCCAAAGAGCTTTATATATTCCGGCTGCTGCAGCCATTGTTCCCAAGTTATGGGTTATGTTAGATGAATACAAAGATTCTCTTTTTGGTTCTAAAGTTTTACCTCCGTCATAACTGACGTGATAATTTCTGTACAAAGTTACGTCTAAACTCATATTAATTTTTCTTCAATTAAAACTTCTCTAACTTTTTTTACAAGTTCTTCCATGGTGCCATCATTGATGATTTCATAGTCAAATACAGCTTTATCAAGAGCTGTTTCTGATGAATGTAATTTTGCAGTATTTTTACTTTTTTCAACAGGTCTTGTTACTCTAATGGTTATACCGTGTCTTTTTTCTACAGCATCTAGTTCATTAGGAAATCTTATGTCTGTAATAATCCAGTTGGGATATTCTTTTACATACTCTTCATCTTCTACTTTACGTCTAGATTCTTTGTAATCAACAAACAAAGCATTAACCCATACATTTTTATGTAAACCTTCACGCATTGCTTCTGTACCAAGTTTTTGAAGAAATTCTCTTACACTCATCATAACATTAAACTGCATGTCAGCAAATGGTGGTATTGCATTAAGGGGTACATCTTGTACTGTTCCCCATTCAACATCTAAAAGATTTGTTTTAAATTCTTGGTCTTCAAATTTCTTTACAGGAATGCCTGTAAGCATTGAAGCAATTTGTTTCAGTTTGCCTCCAAACTTTTTAATTTCAAAAAATTGATTTTTGTTTGTTAAAAGCAATTTTTGAATTATTGTACCAACTGTATCTTTGCCGGCACCTATTTTTCCATTTATTCCTATTATCATTGTGGTGGTTTTTTAAATTTTGGACTACAACCTAATAATATACCTCTTGATGTAGCTTCTTTACGCCACTTGGGTATTTTTAGGTCTTTCAAATGTCTCATGACAATCTCTTCATATACGTCTGGATCAATTAAATAATCATTGTATGGAATAATCTTTTGACCCCGCTCATTTAATTCTGCAGATTCAAGTAAATAATTCCAACTCACAGATGGTTCTGACACAGCATACAGTTCTGTATATATGCTGGTCACAACATCTTCTATTTTTTTATCTATTGCTTTAGTCATAACTTTAAAATAATCTCAATTGATTTGATGATACAGTTAAAATATTGTTTATTTCATTTTCAACAGCCTGAATATAATAACCTTTATCAATGTTGTATGAATCCCATTTAGGTTCCATTTTCATTTTATTAAAGATTGTTTGTATCCATTTACCTGCTTCTAACTGTATTTCTCTTTTGTCAACTTGGTTAACTTTTATAATTTTAACTCCTCCTTTAGATACATAATATCTATTAATTTTTTGAAGTTTATCTTCTACAAAATCACCTTCTTTAATAGATCTGGCCACACATTTCCAATCACCATTAGATTTACTTCCAATACAATAATCAAGTATGTTTTTGTTTTGCTCTAAATATTCTTCAGGAAGAACATTGTGCACAAAATACTGATAAATTGCTTTTGGTATAACCAACTTAGATTTGTTTTTGTGTAGCTGTAAATTATGAAAATCAAATCTACCCTTCAACTTTACAGATGCATAACTAAACTTATCATTTTCCACTTTAAATAAATAATGCGGGTCTGATTGTTTGATTTCTCTCCATTTAGTAATGTTAACTTCTTTATAGTTATTAATACCAATGTAATTATTTACATCTCCTAGTACCAATTTTTGGTATTGATCATGTTCCAAAGACAAATTAGTGGTTTCCTCCCATTCTTTGCAGATAAGCATATAGTCATCATAATGCTTTCTAGGTATCAATGTTTCAACACCATCTGTATTATGTAATAATGCAACTGCACCGGGGATTCTTTCCATAATTTGCTCATAAAGCATCATCAAACTCAATTGACCATTAATTGTGATTCTCATACACAACTCAGGATCATAAAAGAAGCTGTTTTCATCATTGCTAAGACCAAAAGTAGAGTTAAGTATAATCTTGTATACATAATTCATTGGATTGCTCTTAGGGATCTTCTTACGCTCTTCAAAGAACCATTCATATTGATCACAGAACGCATCACTAGGAAAGTGTCCTGGAGACCATCTATTTCTGATTGCAAGATTAGGGTAAAAACTGGTAACATCTGAAGAAACTATAATCATATCTTCAGTGCTTTCATAAACACCTTTATTTCTTGCACCATGCACACCACCTAAACCAAAATCTGTTTTCACATTTTTATAGTTAACGCTGTACTTGAAACTACCTTTAAGATTCTTCCCATTTATTTCTAATGCATTAAATCTTTGTAGTAAAGTACTAAATTCATTAGAGCTAAACTTGATGTAAGGTAATATGATGTCTTTGATTTTAATAATATCTCTGGGTGTTCTTAGATCCCTCAATTCTTTTTTAGGAATATTTAGTTTTTTAGATAAATAGTATCCAAAAATTTCTTTACTAATTCTTGGTTCTGATGCACTAAATAGATTGATATCATATGTTTTGGTTAACTCTTTTCTTAAACCTACCTGTGATTTAGATCTGTTATATATTTCTTTAGTTGACCTTACATCATTAATACAGTATTCTAGTATTGTATCAATCTCCTCTTTTGTAGTTATTGCTGACTCATGGTGAATAGGCATTTCAAGAATGTTATCCCAATCCATGCTATATTGGATCCATTTCAAACTAGAACGCTTTGCTGGGTTGTCCCAGTGATGCATTTTAAAGATATCTATTTGACCAATTGACATTTTCCATGGAGAATAATCAGCAAATTCCTTTTTGTGGCTTTTTTCTATAGCTCTTTGTGCACATCTATAAATAATATTTGCAATTTCACAACCTGTAAAATCACGCCAATCATTATAATTGTCCAATATAAAATGTGTTATTTGAGCATCAAAAGCTAACCCATTGTAAGATATATGCCACTCTTTGTTGGCTATATTTGTATTTAAAAAACTTACAAACTCATCCAGATCATTTTGCAGGTCATGAATAACAAAGACTTTTGTTTCCATAGTCTTATAATCTTCAAATACACCTGTAAAACAATTAGATAATGTTTCATAATCCATCACCCAATGCTTCATATTTTATTTATTAGAGCAAAAAAAAAGACATACGCTAATACATCTTCTTTTTTAATTAATGATTTATTAGATTAAGCTGACAATATGATGCTAGATTTTTTTGTTTTTTTGGTATCAACAAAAAATGCTTTATAATCAAATGTAGATGCATTAATAGCAAACAAATGAATGAACTGCTCAATATCTAAAGCATCAGCTAAATAAAACTCAGAAAAAGTATCCACTAATCTTCTTTCTTCTTTAACTGTTTTACCAGTCTGTGGATTTGGATTTTTTAGTCTAATAGGTTGACCATCCTCATCTAGTTTTGCAACCATGTGATAGGATTGTTTCATTACCTTGCTAATTACAGCTAAAATGCCTGACGCAGGGTCATACATAGCTTCAACATATGGTGAGTCATTACTCACAGGAATCATGGTAAAAGATTTGGCATTTCTGAAACTAGATGTTACCAGCATCATGTTCTGCCCAATTGTTTGTGACATATTATTGGTTTTAATTTTTCAAAGATATAGAACTATTTTTGATTTTCTCACAAAATAGTTCACTTTTTTTAAAGTAAAGAGTCTCTTTATCTAAATCTGGGATACTGCAAACTTCAAAAACCTCTTCAATTTGTTTTAAAGGAACATCTAAGGCTTCTGCATAAAGTTTATGTGCTGAATTAGGAGATAAAAACAAATTAATGTATTCTGAAATATTACCTTTATTACCAAAAAAATCTAAGATTATGATTTTTGTATCTAAAGTAAACTTAGAATACTGTCCATCAAGAAATCTTTTAAAATCTGATTTATATTGGGTAAAATCAAAGATGAATACGTGTCTATTTTCATCAATCTGTACGTATTCATAAAACAATGGGTGCTTTTTGAGATATGAATTGCAGAACAATTCAAACTTTTCAGTTGTACCTACATTGTACTCACACAAAAACTTATTTTCATTAACAGTAATCACGTGCTCCCAGCAGACATAAGTCTGCACGGGAACAAATGATAAACCTGATCTAAACCTTAATAAAGGATAAAGAAATACTTTGCTTTTTTGAAAATAATCAGTGTATACACCCTTCATACTTATAATTTAATGTTTCCTAGAAGGAAATCATATGGTAAAGAATAATTTTTTTTTGTATAATGATAACTAGCTCTTTCAATCACATCTTCTAAAGCAACAGCCCAACCGTTTAATGTTTCATCTGTTACATCAAAAACATATACTTGATTGTACTTATCTACAACAACAAATTTAAACAAAATATTGTATTCTTGTTCAGTTTCAGCCAAATTTGCAAAAACTAATTTGCAATATATAGCTGCTTGTAACCAATAATTATAAAAATCAATGGTTTCTTTGAAGTCTGAAATAGTTTTACTTGTTGTCTTGAGGTCACAGATTGTGACCGTCTTTGTAGAGTGATTAATTTTATAATAATCCAAGTAACCATGAAGGCCAAAAGGCTTATCTAATAAATCAGATGTTAAGTACTTTTCTGCATGTGTTTCAATAGGGTCTAACTCAAAATCAGTTTGAACATCTTCAAACAAAGCCATTACGTCTTTGTTACTTTTAATGTTTTCAGCCTGATCTTTACATTTTGCTAGCGTATCTCCATCAATTGCATCTTTACTGCTATTTTTTAGATATTCCCAGTAAGACTCATTATCTGCAGTTTGAATTTTTTCTAACCTTGCATCATCTAACTTAAGTGTTTGATATAAGTTCTGGTCAATCAATACCTGTAATATTTCTTGTTGAAATGTAGGGTCTTGACTTAATAAACTTGAGTCACGGTTAGTTGTAGTATTATACAATGCAGTTAATACTTTGATATTACTATCTGCAGGAAGCTTACCAGGTAAGATGTTAAACTTATCATTAAGTTTATCCTCTTCAAATAGGAGACAATGAATCAATTTACCTTCAACTAAGTGTTTGTCAGTTCTGATCTCACGGTCTTCTAAAATATAATCCTTATAAAATAAGGAAGGTGAAAACAATAGTTTATTCAGTGATGAATAACTAAATTTAAAGTTTTCATTTGCATAAAACTTTTCTTCTTTTGTTAAATCTGTATACATTCTTTTTTTTCTATTATTGAGTTTTTATATTTGTCTACTAAGTAAATAGATTCTAGATCTATTGAGAATACATTATTTTTACAACCAAAAGTATTTCTAATTACTGAATCATACATTTTTTTGATTGTTTTTTTTACAATAAAATCTGTCATTTTATTTTCAACTTCTAATAATGTAATATACTGATCATAAGCCCACTGACGGTTATTGTCTTTACTACCGGAAAACTTCTCAAGTCTTTTACGTAATGTTTTTACATTGATGTTATTCCAGTTGTTAGTGTCTTTGAACCAATCATAATACCAAAAGAATAAATAGCTGACAATATCAAAAGACTCTTCAACATTGCAATTAGCTAGCATTTCTACGGCTAAAGTTCTGTTGTCTCTGTCTTCACTTGTAATCATTTTTAATACCTGATCAAATTGATCCTCACTTATTACAGCTAAATCTTCTGATATGATTTTATTGATTTCAACATCTCTTACAATTAATGCTGTTGCACTACGTAAATTATCATAAATAGCAACATTATCACCTTTAATAATCATATCTTTATTACCTTGACGGTCATAAGTAGATAATTTACTAGTAATATCATCTCCTACGGGTGATTTATATGTATATTGTTTAACAATATTGATTCTAATGTAAGAATCTTTTTCTATTACAGATAAAATATCCTTACATTTATCTAATCCAGACTCAGTTAACTGATCGTTTTGTTTTAAAGCAGTAAATACTTCAAACATTTGAGCATATGTAATTGAATTTCCCCAATCAAGTGTAAGTAAATTAGCAATTAATTTATCTGACACAATATGTATATCTGCACTATCAGCATCTCTAATGATTTTTACATTAAATTTTGTTTTAAGCAGATCTACCTTTTGTCTTGGTAATTCTAAATTTGGATATCTATATATTTTTTTATCTTGTAGATCAATTGTTTTATTTAAACTGGTTATATTCAGTAGATCAAGTTCTTTATCATTGGGATACCAATTTTCTGATCTACCAAAATAATAACCATCTTCTTCTAAATTAAAACATTGAACACCCAGTCTTTCTTTTCCGTTAGACCAGGTTGAATGCTCAGTTGAAACTGTTATTTGTAGTTTATAATGTTTTTTTTGATTTTTATTTTGCATATTTTAAATATTCTGGTTTTACTTGTACTTTAAATACATACAAGTCTCTGTTACTAATGTGAATTTCTTTTCTAACAATTGGTTCTAAATATTTAAAACTTGTTGAATTAAGCTTTTCATTTACTTCTAACCAAAGAATCATATCATGTGCACTCTTTCTAGAGAATCTATTAAATTCAGATTGTTCTAACCAATACTGGACATCTTTATCTCTTCTAAAGTGATACATATAACGTTCTGCTTTTTGTGCAAACTCCCATAGTAAATGATAGTTTTGTAAGTAATCAATTGTTGGAATAACTTTTGCAGCTATAGCTCTATCTTCATCACTGTAGGATTGTAAATACTTTTGTATATCTTCCAATAGTGTTTCATCTAAAACTTGTTTGTTAGCTGATTCATAAATTACTGTATCCACATTAATTGTTCCTATCAAACCTAATTCAATTTTATGAGCAAGATTTAAAGCCATGCCGGTAATCATCCATTCATCATATAATGAATCACCAGTATTGCAATGATGAAATCTTACTTTGCTAGCTAAATTACCATCATAAATTACATCTTTAGGATAATTATCTACAATTAAGACTGCACCATTTGTTTCTTGAAGTGTATTATAGTTCCATAACTTGGCCATTAATACAGTTGACTTAATGTTTTCCCCACTTTCAAATCTTTCATAGATATCTTCATGGGTAATAATTAAATCAGCTAATTCATAATCATTTGTTACAGTTATACCATGTTCTTTTAAGGCAGATTTGATTCTATCTAATGAAACATAACACTTGGGTAATACAAAAGCTTTCTTTTTGGTTTTAAAAGTTGTACTATCTTCAGTACTAGTTGTCAATATATTTTGTATTTTTTTGAATGTTGTTTCATCTTGAGTAACTAATACTTCTTCAATCACATTGGATGATAGCACCCCATAATATGGGGCACTATCTAATCCAAAGTAATTTAAAGCACCAGTACCATATGATTGATAAACTGATTTACTTGCCATCTTATTTCATTGTCATTTTGATGATATCTGGATTCATCATCATTTTGTTAAACTTCTGTTTGTTACCATTAAAAATTGTACGTACAATTAGATACTTAAGATCATTTGTAAAATAGTCTTTAGTACAAAGAGAGATCAATCTATCAGTCACTTTTTGATTTACAGTATTGTCTTTACTGTAAACAACTGAATAGTTAGCCAATCTTGTTGCTAATGTAGCAGCAATATCTGCGCGGTATGAATCATCTTTACCAATACAACTCCTTAACTCACCAAGAATATATGATTCATTATCATGAGTCAACAAATCTTTAGGTGTTACCAGTTTATCAAGTTTGTTATTAATAAATGTAGTAAACATAGAAGCAAATGTATCTCCAACAGAACCTTCACCAATCATTTGAATTAATGATAGGTTTGATTCAAAGTTATCAAAGCTAGATATAGCATTGAAAAACGTTGTAATAGATCTTGCATTTGTTTCTAAAGTAACTAACTCCGGGTGTAACAACAAAAAGTTGATACATCTTGAATCAATACCCGCTTCTTCTGCCCATTGGGCCCATACATTAACATCAAACTTAAGGTTTGCTGTAACATATCTGGTCTTTTGTGCAGCATCTACTGAGTTTACCATATACTCACCATTGTCTGGGTTTGCTGTTAATATGATATGCCAATCTTTTGGTAATGTCCAAGAGATATAGGTTTGTCTATCTATTAACTCCATAACTGCTTGAATAAATCTTGTGTCAGCTCTATTCCAGTCATCTAGTAATAAGATACCACCTTCTTTTTTATCAGCAATCCACTCTGGTGGGCAATAAGACATCCTGTTCTTACCTGTCATTTTATATCCTGTTTTAAGATATTCTTGAACTGCAAGTTCATCAACCCATAATCCAACTTTTTTAGTTACTCCTGTTTGGATGTTGGCAATGTCTGATGATGCAGCTGTTCTTTGTGCTGCAGTATAGGATAGGTCATCTATTTTTGGTTCTGAAACTCTTGTTTCTTTATACATTTGAAATTGACGTACTGGGAATCCAACTAAGTCACCCAACTCTTCTATCTGTGCAAGGTTAACCTTTACAAAGTTTAAGTTGTTTTCTTTAGCTAGCTCAACAATGGTAGATGTTTTACCAATTCCTGATTCTCCTAATACTTCAATTGATACAGATTGTTTACCTTGTGCTTGTAAAAATCTGTTGTTTGTAATAATGTGATTTACAAATCCTTTTAATTCTGTAACGTTTAAGTTTACTTGTGCCATGTTTTTTTTCTATTAATTTAATTTATAATTCTGCATCAAATGTGCAAGATCCTGTTTCTTTTATGCAATCTAATATTTTTCTCCCTAGTACATAATCATAGTATTCTGAAAGTTGATTATCTGTTAATTCAGGTAAACTGCCTTCTTGAATGTATGAATCAAAAGATAACGGAGCATCATCTTGTGTTTTATATAGATCAAAATATGTTTTTAATGCTGTTTTATGTTCACCAAAAGCATCTTCAATATTTTTTAATTCTTCTTGTAATTTTTCTAAATCATCTTCATTATAATAATACTCTATAAAATTTGGTGTTTGACCTATTACACCAAATCTATCTGCAGCATTACTACTTTGAACACCAAAAGCAAATTTACCCTCTATATCTCCTGTATAATATCTTCCCATAATTAATTTAGTTTAATAACTTTACCTGGAAGTTCATCATTCATTGTGGAAATACTACTCAATACCCATAAGGCATTTTTTGGACAACCTGATGGAGCATATGCTTCACCATCTGTTAGATATATTAGTGCTGTATAACACTTCTTTTCATTATAATGGTCAATTACAGGTTGGAAACTTGTTCCACCTCTACCATGTATAGCCCAATCTTTTTTTGGATTAAACTCTTCTACAGAATTAAGTTTTGTATCACACTGAGCTACTGTAATCTTGTGGCCCGTTTTGTTCATGTGATATAATTCATTGTAAAATTCTTTAAGCTCTGATGTATTTACAGATCCAGATGTGTCAATACCAACAAGAATATGATTTTTAAATTTAATCTTTAGTCCTGGGTTTTCAGCATATCTTTTATTGTATTTACGTCTCAGCTTTTTAGTATATACTACAGATGAATTTCCAACAAATCTTCTTAAGTAAGCTTTCCAATCAAATTTAGCTGGCTCAACATGAAATAACTTTGCAATTAATTCACTCAACTCACCCGGAACAGTTCCCTGTTTCTTTTGAGTTTGTTCAGCAGCTTCTTTCAACTGATGGTCTATTTGTTTTTGAACAAGTTTTTTATCAGCTTCAGATAATTCATCAAATTCTTTCCATGTACTATGGCAATACTCTGATTCACCATCCATTTGATCCATTAATGAATCTAATGAAGGAGATGTTCCATCTTTTTTGGCCTGTTCTAATAAATCATAATAGACTTTTGTTCCTGCTTTGATAGGAAGATTTAATTCAGGAAAACTACTTAATAATAATCCACCGTCTGGTAGCATGTTTGAACTAATGTATTGATTGATCTCTAGATCTGCAGCTATATTAAATAACTTGTGATCAGAATACAAATCTCTCAATAACAAATGCCCAAATGCTATATGCAACAATTCATGCTTAATCAATCCAACTCTATGTAATTCACTTAACTCAGTGAAAAAATTAGGGTTAATTGTTAACTGCATACCAATTCCGTGTTTGCTTACACCTGCTGTAGGTATACGGTCACTGAATTGTTTGTTAATACCAATTAAAAAAAGCCCATAAAAGGGCTCATCTAAAATTAAAGTTTTGGTGGTTCTTGCAACACCATCTTGTATATTTATCATTTTTGTGGGTATAATATTTTTAATAATATTTTTTTGTAAATAACATAGTCTCCAACTTCTTTTACTGCTGAGTTAATGTTTTTACTTAGTAACTCTTCAGATATATAACTTTTACCAATAGCTTTAATAAAACGCAATCTTTTATCAAACAACAGTGATTTAGTAAATAATAAATTTAAAATACCTCTGTCATCAAAATCTAAGTTTTTGTAATTTTCTAAAGCTAATTGAAAGTCTTCCTCTAGACCCATAAACATTTCACGTAATGAAAAGAACTCTTTAATTGTTATTCTTGCCATCTGGTAAAATTTCTATAATTACTCCAGGATTAACTTTGTCATATTTGTATTCTACAAATACAGGTAAGATACAATCAGCATTATCATCTTCAATCCAACCAAATGTAACCATATCATCTTGCACTGTCTGTGCGGGATTAATATAATCAAACTTGTGTTTGCTTCCTCTGATAAATGTAAATTGGATACTTACGGGTTGTTGATGTTTGGCCAACTCAGCTTTAAACTCTTCTGCATACTGTGCATAATAATCTTTAGCTGTTTTTCTATAATTTACAACAGTTTTACTTGCTATAAAATACTTACCAGTCCATCTTCTACCATTTTTACTACTTGGGACTGAGCCCGGTATGAACCATTTCATTTTTTTATTTGTTTAAAATTTCTTTAAGTAAAGGTTTTAGTGTTTGATGTACAATATCAAAACCATGTTCACGCATAGAATCACTGATATCTTTAGATAAAGGCAATGCAAAACCATCTAGATTATATAAGGTTTTATACTTATTAATTGCTAGACTGCCTGCAGTATCATTATCAAAGAATGTAATCACTTTTTTATATTTCTTTTTTAGGTGCTCTACAACATGAGGTTTAATTATTGTATTCTCACTGTCTGGTGCTAATACTTCAATGTTATAACCAATACTTTTAAGACATAAGGCATCTTTTAATGATGAACAAATTACTAAATAAGGTTCAGTATAAGTTAATTGATCAAATCCTTGAAGATATGGTTTTACTTTATGAAATTTATGTTTACTTAATGGTTGATATATTTTATACAACTCATCATTTTTATCAAAATATCCATAAATAGAATGACCTTCAATCTTTAATTTTTTTACTTCACCTTCTTCTTCTTTTATTAAGTTGTAATACTCAATTGGTTTTACATTATATTCTTTTAATAGATTAGAACCTATTCTAAAGTTTAACCAATATTTACCATCATTTTCTGTCCATTGTCTTGTATTAACAAAATCAATTTGCCATTTTGCCTGAACTTTAAAAGACACCTGTTCAAAATCATTTGTTTTAACATAACTATTATAATCCTCTACTATTTTTCTAACGGCATCTGCATATTGCAAATCAAACATAAGTTTAACTAAGTCAATTTTATTACCATTTTTACCAGTTGAAAAGTCCTTAAATTTATATACGTTCATAGATTTATCTACATATACGCAAAAACTAGGAGTTTTATCATTAGGGTTAAAGATTGATTTAATCTTCACATCTTGACCTGTTAAGGGTTCTGATAAGTTTAAATAATATTGGAATACCCAATAGCTTGGAACGTCTGTTTCTTCTAATACTAAATTTTTTGTGTTAAACATATTAAGAATGTAAATAAAAATGGGACTGACCTGTTACAGTCAGCCCCACAGTTACGTTAGTTATTATAAATCAAAATCATCACCAGAAGAAGTTGAACTAGGTTCAAATTTATCTGTTGCTGGAGAATTTTTCTTCTCTATTTTTCTAAGATGATTAGGATTATTGCTATCAAAAACCAATAATTTTGATTTTTCAACATTCAATGCTTCCACAGGTACACCTTCTTTACTAAGTTTAGGTAAATACAAATCATTGTTTACATAACCTTCAGTGTTTTCCCACTCACGTGCACCAAGACATACGTTTACATATGTTGGACCTGATAATAATTTATCACATTTCAACATCCAATCTTCAATTGTGCTAGCTTGAATAGCATCTAATCCAGCTCTTTTATCTAAAGCTTCTGCTAAAAATATCATTGCTTTCATAACTTCAGTATCTCTACTGATTTCTTTTCCACTTGGTAATGTAGTGTCTTTGTATGGATAAGGAGAATATCTAACTCTTCCCACCTGGCCTTCATAACGAGCACCATCTGGTTTGTTCATATCCTTCAAAAATCCTTGAAAATCACCCGTTATAGGTTCTGTTTCTACATGCAGCATAATGTTGTATGCATTTGCATCATAAGGAGTTTTATCAAAACTGATTGAATTGATTTTTACTTTGTGATTTCCTGTTCCAATTACTGGTTTTTCTTTGCCTGAAGAGGCTGACATGTCTTTAGTACTTAACATAATTGCTTTTTTTTTAATTAATTGATTTTTGTTTATTATTCTTCATATTTTTTGATGCAATCTTTTACAAATTGCAGGTTGTTTGGGATGAAGTTTTCCTCAAACATTCCTTGGGGTGATTTACATGTGTTCTCTCCGTTGTTTTGTGTTTCAAAACCATAGATAAGTTCACCATCATCATTTTTGCTAACTTTGCCAAATAAAACAATAGAAAACAGGCCTTCCAAAGTTAATGCATTATCAATCATTTTACCAATTGTTTTTGCCTTAATTTTTCTATTCCCGTTAATATCAGTTGCATCTTCTGAGTGAGTCAAAAAGAATACAGTTAGATCATCTCTCAAATCTTTAGGTAGTTTAGCTACTTGAGCTAAGTTTGCTGCAATCTGAGTAAATTTCTCATAACCTTTTTCATTTGCTCTATCAAAATATTCAAAAGAACTCATATACTGCCAATCATCTACAACTAGTGTTTTGATGTGTGGCATTTTTTCATTAACATGTAAGATAGCTTTAATTACTCCTGCTGCAGAAGATGATGATGCTAAATTACCTTTTGGATTTTCTTTTGAAATTGATGCATACATTCCTTTCCATCCTTTAAATGGTAGTGGTTTGTTTGCAATGTTAATTACAAAAGTTTCATCAGGATTTAGATGTCTGATTGATGTTGATTTGCCTGTACCTGAGTCAGCAATGATTAATACACTTTGTGCCATATTTATTTTTTATTAAGAATACTATTTAATGTTAATTGAATTGACTTAAGTGATTTATTGATTTCAACTAAGGCTTCAACTAAACCTGGTGCTTCTTTCTTATCTGGATCTGGTAGATCTGGATTAGCAAAGTCATGGATTAATTTACCTCTACTTGTTACATCATTTAGAATCTTCAATTCATTAACTGGAATTATGTGTCTAACAAATCCAGTGCTTGATTCAACTAATTCATACTCTTCTTTCCAATGAGGATTGTGTTTATGAAGGTACAAAGTTCTTTTTGGATCCTCTGTATCATAATTTATACTTACAAATTCAGTATAAATATCTTCATTCTTTTCAAATTCACTTGGAAAGAAACTAACATATAGTTCATCTTTTCCAGTTGGCCTGTATGCCATCTTAGGGATATATAATGCATTAATTATTCCATTGGTTTGGAAGTAATCTTCATGCTCTTCTCTTAAAGCATTTACCTTGGTTTTACGTTCATCCGGTGTTATTGCCATTTCTTTTGTTTTGTTTAAGTTTTTAGTACTTATCATTATTTTAAAATCTAACTGTTATCTTCTTTCTTGAACTGCCGGTGTAGGCATTTCTTCAATTTGCATTGATGCAAACTTAGCTTTGAAAAAACTCATTCTAGTATCACCATTCCTTGCTTTAAGAAAGTGTAGTACTATAGTTTTGTCATCTTCAATGATATATCTATCTGGGCCATAAAATCTAATCTTTTGTTTTGCTGGTCTGTTGATACCAATTAAAGTATCAGCATGCTGTAGCATTGCATCTGAACCAAATATGTCTGACTCAAGAATGTAGTTACCATACTTACCGTCTATTGCTCTTTCAGGATTATCAATATTCCTATTAAGTTGTGATAAAGCAATAAATAAACAAGGATAGTCACGTTTACATTGTGTAAAGAACTCACCCAATTCAAATAACATATCTAATGTATTGTTTTGGTAAGGTGCTCTTTTTACCAACATGGTGTGATCCAAAGTAATTATTGTTTTTGTTCCCTTGTGTTGATTCATGTACATATCAATTTGCTCACGCATTTGATTTACAGTCATAGGAGTACTAACAATATCTACAGGATGTTTCACTCTTTCTTTAGCATATTGATGACAAGTATTAAGTGTTTCAGCAGTAATTAAACTTCCTGCACTACATAACTCTTTATAAGTTTTGCCGGTGACTGATGAAAATTCTCTAATTGCTGAGGTTCTACCAACCATCTCATACTGAAACTCTAATACTCTAAATGAATCATTAGGATTCAATGCAAAAGACTCTCTAACAATTTGATCTTTGATTAATGTTTTACCTGAACCGGGTCTTCCACCAATAACCGTTAATGTATTCCACTCTAAACCATCAGTTGTAGCATCATTGAATTTTGGCCATGGTGTATATATAGACTTCTCCTCACCGGTTTGTCTCTTGTACATATATTTTAATGCTTCATTAAAGGCAGCATATTGACCTATCCATGATTCTGTTGGTTTACTCATAGTTATTTTTTAGTATTAATTAAATAGTTAATATCATTCCAACATAAATCAATTTCATTTTGTTCAGATGCACCTTCTTGAATTTCATCAAGACATAGTTCTAATAATTCTTCAACTTTATCTGAATGATTTGGATGTTGTTTAATTACTTCATTTGCAAAAGCTTCTAATTCTTGATATGTCATTGGTTACCTCCTTCTACCATTTTGTTGGGTTCAACAATATGCTCTTGTACCATTCCGCTAATGTGGTTTTTGATGTACCAGTCTATCATTTCCAATGCCCGTTTATAACCTTCTGAATAACCATCAGCATAACTCATTTCCTTTCCCGCAATTTCCATTTCTTTGGCTTGTACTTTCAATTCCATATAATCAGATGTATCAATGTTTAATTGAATGTTTCTAATTGATGGAGTTTCTCGCAAATCTCCCTTGTATTCAAGTTCTTCAATGAACCACTCCATTGCCGATTTATTGTTTGTCATTGTTCATCTCCTCCGTAGGTTTTTATTGATTGTCATATTACATTTTCTTTAAAGTGTTTAGACTCTGTTTCTACACCATCTCTAATCATATCACAATAATCTGCTAGTGTAGAGGATTTTACTTTGTGCTTATCTTGTTTGCATATAAAATACTGACTGGTTTGCATATACATGTATTGTGCATCACGGTATTCATTTACATACATCTTAGTAGCTTTTATAATTTGTTCCCAAGTATAATTATATGTTTCAAATAACCATCTGAATGATTCAGACAACATTTTTACATTAACTCTGGCTGGTCTGCCACTGGGGAGTTTTATATTAGGGAACACTTCTCTATAAGTATTTATCTTATCAACAAAGTCTTGGCCCATTAACTGAGCGTCTGTTTTTTTCTTTGCTTTGGTAAAATAATTATCTAAATGTACTATCAAGCTTTTGGCTTCAGCACTCATTGTATATTTACCATTATCCAAGATTAAAAAGCCTAATTTTTCTAAGGCTAATTTATCATCATTTGTAATTTGCGGCAAAGATACTCCTTGCTTTATTCCAAATAATAATAGTACTTGGTTTGGTGTTAAATTGTTTTTCAGCATCATCTGAAATAGTTCCCACATATTCTTTTGTTTTTTATTATAAGTGATTGATAATCAGATACGTGATTTAAAAGTTGGACAACAAAAATAAACAAAATTTACCAATTAATCAAAGGTTTATCTTGTTTTTTTAGTTCTAAATTCACTTTATTGAACACATCATTATGGTCCCATTCACCACCTTTGTATGCAGCTGATGCTGGGTGTGAACATTTAAGTATTTTACAATCAGGTATTAAGGTTTCCCATTCCTCAGCTTTTTTTCCCATTAACACAAACACTGTGTTTTTCTTGTGTTTGTTAATATTACTAAATATGTAATTTGTAAATGGTTTCCATAATGTATAGTGTGAACCAATCTTATTAACTTCAACAGTAAATGCTGTATTAATAAGTAATACTCCCTGATTAGCCCAATATCTAAGATCTGTATGATCTGTACCTATGGCTTTGTTTATATATTGTAAAGACTTTTCTGCTGTTCCTTTTTTAGAACAACTAAAGGCTAAACCATCTGCTGATCCTAACTGTGGATATGGATCTTGTCCCACTATAACAACTTTAACGTTATCATATGTGCACTCTTTAAATGCATTAAATACATCTTTGAATGGCGGGGTAAATCTTAGACCATTGCTAACAGCTGTTTCTAGAAAATTAAATACATCTTCAAATGACTTGCTGTCTACAAAAGGATTAAGTATTGCATCCCATCCTGATGTTTCTGAATCAGTTTTTATTTGATTTTTAAATTTATTTATATTTGATTCCATTTTATTTGGTTTAATTTGTATATTTGTCAATAAATACATTTAATATGAGTGAAGAAAATAAACTACAAACATTTGATACATATGACTTTAAAGATACCATTAAAGATATATCAGTATCAACGGCCTATATTCCAGGTCTTCAAAGAATCATAACAGATATGTTTCTTAATTATTCAGAAGGTACTGAAAAATTACCTGATTTGTTTAAAAAGTTTGAACAAAATCTTGGTAAAAATCAAGAAGATAAAACTGCTTTAGATCTTACTAAAGAACAAGCTGATATCTATACTTTATTTTCACTTCTTCAGTTGTTTAAGTATAATGCAAATCAACAAGGTTTAGCTAAAAAGACTGAAACTACAGCTACTGTTGAAGAGTTAAAAGAACTTGCAACAATGATGTCTAAACAACAAGATGTAACTGAAAAGTTAAAAGAGTTGCAATCTAAAATGAAAATTGTAAATTAATTATCTTAGTTGCATTCCACTAAAGTCTCCAATTTCTATACATGCTTGTATAGCTAAGTTTAGTTCATCTTTATCACACTGACCAAAAGACTTGCAGTACTCTTCTTTATTTTTTGTAAAGCAGAGTCCTGCTTTTCTTTTTACTACCAGTTTAGCTTCTTCAAATGTATATCCTATTTCTTGAGCTATTTCTCTAATCATTGCATGCAGTCTGGCCAACTGAGGATTACTTCCTTTGTCACCACTTACTCCAATAAATATTTCTAATTTAGCTCCATCAGGTAAATCATTCAAAAACTTTTGATACTTGTTACCAATAGCTTTCATTGGAAACTCTAATGCACCATTTTTAATAGTACATTGAACAAATAAACTGTCCTTCATTTTAATACCATTGTTAATGAATAACCACCCTGTTCATCACCGGGATCTGATATTATAATAATTGTTTCTTCCATTACTTAAATCTTAAAGCTGAACCAACATAAATAAATTCTTGTGAACATGCTTCACAAATAGCTTCTGTTTCATTTCTATGAAGTGTATTATTAAGACAATTAGGACAAGGTGTATCTTTTAAATAAGTAAATTTCTCACAACTTTGTCTGGCCATATCTTCTAAATATGCATCATGATCACCTTTGTATTGATGTTCAATTATTTCCATAAAAACTTCTTTCATTTTTCCCATATCTTTTTTTTTATTTTATTTACTTAAAGGGTTGTAATATTTAACTTTCTTTGAATCAAAATCTTTTAAAGCTGTTTTTACCCATAATTCATCTTGAGTATCTTTATAACATAAAATATGGCATGTTGCTTTTTCAGTTGGATTTAACCTTAATAGTCTTCCAATTCTTTGAGCACTTTTTCTTTCATTGCCATACGCATGCATAATAATACCTTGTTTTAAATTAGGAATAGTAACACCTTCACTTAACTGTAATACACATGATAATTTATCAATTCTACCATCTGAGAATAGTTCTAGGTTTTCTTCATTTTTAGAGTTCCCAGAATGGTAGCTGTGTTTTGATAGTTTATCCGCTTGATTTTGAGTATTAGCAAAAATAATACATTTACTTCCTAAGTTAGGTAGCAATGATTTTACATAATCCTCTTTGGTTGTGTATTCCATTAAAGCTCTCATTCTCATGATTGCTGCAAGTTGTTTAGCTTTTATTGATTGAGCTTCACCACAACGTGCAGTAACATATTCATAATCTTTTCTTTCTGAAGTCCACCAAAAACCTCCTTGTTTTTTGGTTTTTTTTAATGTCAATAATTTTGACAGTTCTAATTCATGTACTACTATCTGATAATCATTTAGTATTTTTGAGTCAGTTGCTTCATCAATGGTAAAAGTGTATTTAATTGGACAGTACTTACTTACCATTTTTCCTTTTTCAGAATCATAGTATTTGGGTGGCGTACCAGTTAAACCTAATATCTTACCTTTAAAGTTAGATAAAAATTCAGAATGAGTTTCTAATAAATTGTGACATTCATCTAAATATACTACATCATACTCATTAGGATTTTGTTTTCCTATTGAAAGATATGTAGTGAAGGTTAAATGATCTGCTAAATCTTCTATACTAAGTTTCTGTAGTTCTGATAACCAAGATTCTTTAATAGATAATTTTGGTATAACTACCAATGCTTTTATAAAAGGGTTGTAACTTCTTTGGAAATGCTGAATTGCAATTCTTGTTTTACCTACACCCATACTTATTGCTAATCCACATCTTTTGTGGTTTAATGCAATCTTTAATGCATCTTCCTGTACTGATTGTCTACTCATTTGGTTTTTTTACATTTAATAGTATTTCATCCAATGAATGTTTAACATTACTTAATATTTCATCTTCAATTTCTTTAAAGGAATTATAAAGTTTATTGTCAAATTTCATTTTAAGGTTATAAAATTGTTTTCCGGTAAGAAAAATATCATATCCATAAACATGATTAACAATTTGTATTCTATGTGAATCAATGACTATAAAATAATCTCTGTATTTGATATACCTTTTTCCTGTAATGGGGCATAATGATAGAGTACAGTTCTCATTTTTAAGAACATTTAATGCTATAGATAATGCTTTTTTTTCATTAGGAGACAAATACATGTCTTTCATGTCAGGATTAGCTAAATTTTTTTTATACCAGATGTAACTTTTTAAATACAAACGTTTAAGTGTGTGTTTAATTGATTTTGGTAATTTCATGGTTTTACTTTTTGTTGTTTGTTTATAATTTTTTTATAAGTTCAATTAATTTTTGAATAATAATGCCTCTGTCAATTTCATCCTCTATAATAGGAATACATTTTTGTTCTTCACCAAACATATTAGCATCTTTATCATAGATATAAGCTTCTAATACCAGTTTAAGAATTTCAATTTTAGATACAGTTATTTCATTATCAAGTCTTTTGTTTTCTTTTTCTAATGCTTCTTTTTCAATAGAAGCTTTAGTTTTTTCAGCATGTTTTTCCATATTTAAGGTGTTTATCTACATGTAAATATACGTGAATCAAACCATTTTTCCCAAAAAAGTATCATTTGCACCCATTTTTCATGGGATGCACCTATTTTTCTTGAATTTCTTCAGTTTCTTCAATTACAAGGTATTTTGTACCATTTTCCAGTTTTTTAACTTGACCTGTTTCCATAAGTATTTTTACAGTTTCAGGATCTAATATGTCAAATGTCTGTTTCATATATATGGTTTTCATAAATTTACATACCTTTTATAAGTTTAAATATAGAATAACTTTCTTCTTCTGCCCAGGTAATAATCTCTTCTTCTTTGTTTATATCATAATTATGTATAAAAAAAGAGTGATGCATCATCTCATGCATTATTAAACCCATTGTTTCAACATCATTACCACGTCTACTAAGATTGATAAAAACAAATCTTTGGTCATTTTCATCATATTCTCCAGATTCTTTTGGAACAAAATTTGCCCATCCCGCTATATAAGCACTGTCAAAATTATTATTATAACTTTGACATTTTGTAATAGATAAACCATGCATTTCTTTAACGTTGTAATAAGTAAATATATCACAAGGATTGTAACTTAATAAAAGTATATAACCTGCTCTAATTATTGTAACCATTTTTATTTGTTTTTAAAAGTTTCATATATGATAGTTTTCTGCATGAAGTTTTAGTAAAATTTCATGCACTTTTGTAGCTGGAGAGGGATTTGAACCCACACGGATATTTCTATCCAAAGGATTTTAAGTCCTTCATGTCTACCTATTTCATCACCCAGCCAGATGTGATTCAATCAGGATTTGAACCTGAAACCTACGCCTTAGAAGGGCGTTGCTCTATCCAGTTGAGCTATTGAACCATAATACAAATATAAAGTTTAATTACATTGTACTGATGGTTTTAAGTTTAAATTCTTTTGGTTTAATATCTGCTATCTGAAAAACCTAATTCAACAGCATCAGTAGGATTAGTTTCTATCCAAGTATGACAATTTCTGCATACAGGTAGCCAAGTGGTTGTATCTAAGTGATACTTTCCTCTTCCTTTTTTGTGATGAACATCAGTTGCATGCAAAGAACACTTATGGATCTTTGCATGACAAACTGGATGTTTTGTTAAATAAACTTTGCGTATTTTAGAATACTCAGAGTTAGCCTTGGATAACTTGGCTGATACTTTTTTGATTGTCATTTGCTTTTAGTGTAAAGAAATTCTTTGGCAATAAACCTTTAGACATAAATCTTAAGATTACATCTTCATAACTAATACCTAAATCTTTTAATGACAGCGTGTTGTTGTAGTCCTCCAATATTTCATCTTCTGGTACAGAGATTATATACTCTGCTGTTGGTCCATGAAATGTTGCGCGGAAGAAGTCATTAACTTTTTTGTTACAAATAATTTGTTTCCAGGCATTTATCTCTCTTTGAGATCTTCTCCATACTTTGGATATTCTTCTTTTTTTATCCCAGTGTAGAGTTTCAATTTCTTCTTTGCTATATACATTGAGGCCGTGTAATACTCTTTTAAACAAGAAGTGTTGATAGGAATTTAACTTATTGTAACATAAGTTGTTAATGATTGACGGTGGATGCAATTGGTATTCTTCCAATAGTCCATAATACTGATACCGTGATTCACGGAGACTTATGATTCTTACTGATTCATTTGTCTGAAGCTGGTTTAATTGTTCTTGAGATAGCATACATGTTTTGTTTGGTTTGAGGTTATAAATTTTTGTTATTTAAATCTTTTTATTTGATGTTTGTATTGTAACAGAACGTACAGATATTACTGAGGGAATGCTGATAAACTTTAAGGAGTCTACTAAGTGTGGTTGAGTTTTATCACCAAATGCGCCTTTGGTCCACATTTTATAAATTATGCTGCCTATTTCATTGTCCAAAAAATACACATGCTTACCATCTGTTGTTTTTTTGGCTATAGGTGAAACTTGAATACAAATGTTGGTGGTTGAACAGCCAAACATTGTTACTAATGCTAATGCCATTATTATTTTTTTCATACTGTAAAATTTTGATTGTGTAACGTTAGATATATAAATAAAAAAGGCTAAAACAATTTTAGCTTTATTTAATTTCCTCTGAAGGAAAACCTTTTATATTTATACAGGAAAATTAAAGTTCAAAAGTCTCTTCTTCTACAAGATCTAACTCTTCAACTTGATTGGTAGATTGAATATCATCCAATGATGCTACTTCTTCTTTTACATTAATACCAAATGCTTCTGCTGATGTTGCTTTATCAACTTTAACTGATGTTTTTCTCAACATTGAGCCACCACCATTAGCATCCTTGATATCTTGACCATTGGTATGAGCAACTAACACATCTTCTGCAGTGTTATCACTTACATAAAATGTTTTCCTATAAATAGGTTGACCATCTTGACAACAGATAATACCTGTATCACCTGCATATTTGTAGTCTCTATCCGGATCTGTGTTACTAAATGGCTCTAATGATTCTTTGATTACAATTTTACCTGGTAATGATTTAAAGTTTTCAAGGCCTAAGCTTTGTAAATCTTCTAACTTACCGTGTAACAATGTACTCAATACGGATTTCTTAACCCAACCTGTGTTGCCAAAGGTTACTCTTTCTTGTTGTAATCTTACGTGACCAAATTCTGAATTTGTGCTTGATTGACGGATAACATTACCCATGTCATCAGCAATGATGTTTACTTTAGTTTGCATTTTTTTTTTGATTTTAAATTGTGAATAATAAATGATTTGATGTATCTAAGAATTAGATATCATCTGGGTGAAAATCTGAGTCTTCCATTTTTTCATAATCTTCTATTTCATGTAATTCTGGTTCATGTTCTATGATTAATTCATCAAGAATTTCTTCTAATGAATCATCATCAACATCTAATGGAATTTGTAATGATTTAGAAAATGAATTATAAAAAGGGTCACTCACTTCTTTGGTATAACCTGCACTAAGACCGTTTAATTCTCTAACCTCATCATCAGACAAAGATAGATATTGCTCTACTGAGCATTCAATTATACGTCCATTTGGCAATTGTATTATCATTTATTGTTCTTTCACTAAAAGTAGACCAACAAATGTATAATAATATAATTGTTATTTACAGCATAATTTTTATTATCTGGTAATAATGCAAAATATAAAAAGCATATATATAGCTAACGTTTATTTTATTGTTAGTTTTCTACCTACTCTTTTTATGTAATTACATGTTTTTAGTTCCTTAATCAACCTGTTTGTAGATGATTGACTTATATTTAAGTCATCTGATAGTGTGGAGATTGAAGGCCAACATGTTCTTTCTTTGTTTGCATAACAAGCAAGCATTGAATACAGTGCTTTTGCTTGCACGGATAAATTTGGATCTGAAATTACTTCATATGCAACTATTCCAAATCTAGTTGATTTCTTGGACATGATCTCTCATGATTAATAATAAGGCTGTATTATGATCTGCTTCATTAGAAAGAGTTTCATCATTAAAAGCATACTTATCATTCATATATTTTCCAAAATTTGACATTTTACCATTTGGTACTGCGTCCACTGATTTTTTTAAGCCTAACCAAGATTCTAATTCTCTTTTAAGTAAAGGCATTGAAATTTTTGACATAACTACATAAGTTCTAAGGTTAATTGATTTGGACTTGGTTGCTCTACAGCAGGTTTATTAAAGTATGGAATATCTAACTTGTTTATTTTAGTTAGTTCCAATGGGCTCATATTTGTTTCATGTTCTTTGATTTTTAAATCAGAGTCATGATAATACAAATTAACTTTAAGTTGTGAATATAGAGGATTGTATTCTGTTGAGGACCAAGATGTATCTGCAACTACATAACCAAATATATTTCTATCTGAATCAGATAAACCCATATCACATAATACGTCTGGCTCATAATGTCTTGACATATCATATTTTATAGGTTTTACTTTAAAGTGATCACCTTTATTCAATGGTTCATATTGATCTTCACTTAATGTTAAATGAATTATGTGTTCTATTGAATGCTGCGGCAAGTCTTTAAGTAATATATCTCCAATTACATCTTTGTTTGCAGAGTTCTTAATACTCTCTGAGTTAATTAAGCCAATAAATATTTTATTGAGCAAGTCTTTTGATATTTGATATGTGTCCATGATTAATTTTTAAATGAATAAAGCAACCCAACATACAAAACAGGGTATGAACAGAAAAATATGCTGAGTTACTGTTATTCAATGGTTTTACAAGGCCTAACTACTAGTATAATAATATATAATATTACTGGTACTGTTAGTGTGTCACCTGTGATAGTTTTAAAATTTGTTTTCTGGTTTAAAGTAATTACCATTTGGTTTCTGTTTTCCAAATAATCCTTTGTACTTAAACTGAATAGCAATACAACCTATTAACATTTGAATTTGTCCCGGTGTATCATCATGTGCTATGAAGATACCAAATGCTTGGACAATACTTATGTGAAATCTACTGAAGATTGTGGTTTTACTCATATGATAGGAGTAGAATAGAGCATTATACAATACAAATATCAAGGCAAGATGCCAAAGAATGATGTATGGTATATGTAAATTGAATAGTTCTTTTATGTTGTATACATAGAAGAAGAGTGCTAATGCTGGTATAGCAATAACTACTGTGAATTTGATTGTTTTTTTAAGAATGTTTCTCATGATTGTTTTTTAAATGATTTTTTTAGGTTAAAACCTACCGTAACCTGGGTTACGATAAGTTTTTGTTAGTTAAATTCTGAGTAATACTGCATGTAGTCTTCAATATCATCATCATGATGGATTTCTACCAGATCATTATCTTCTGCTAGTTCTCTTAGTTCATTATTACTTTGAATAGCATCTTCAATTTCTTCAATTGACGGTGTTTCTAGTTGATTACGATCTAATTTGAGGTGCTTTTCACCATTAAAGAAATTCACTTGAGGTGAGTTGTCTTCTGTGTAAAGCATGATTCCAATTTGTGATTTGTACTGAGTGAATACTTCTGGTTTTAAAATGATTACGTTCATATTATTTTGTTTAAGGGTTTGTTTGTCTGATTCTTGATGAGGATCTGGTAAATACAATTTGCCTTGATACCAAATACAAAAGGGTTTTCCTAATGTATCAGTAACAATTCTACATGTATCTACTTTTACAATGTGATTGTATTCAGGTTGACTGACTACTGTTGTTGGGTACTCTGATGTAAGCATATTATACATATAGCAGAAGTAACAAGATACTATTAATAAATAAATTATTATTGATTTAGTACTCATTATTGTATTTCTTTTCTAAATCAGCACCTACTATAACAGAAGGAACCCAACCAAAGATTACCATAAGCATTATTGTGGCACCATGGGTAGCACAAGATTTTAGATCTGTGGCATCAGATAAGTAATAACCAATAGTGGTTATTGTAAGCCAAGTTAGAAGGAAGGTTGCTATTGCAGCAAGCATAATTTTTGTTGATTTCATACGATTGTGGTTTAAGGGTTTAAAAATAGCAGGAGTTATTACCTAAACCCCTGCAAGAAAATTGGATTGTTTCAGGCCTTGCACCTTCTTGGGAGCATGTAAACCTCCAGTCTTTGTTCTACATCTGCTAAATGTATTTGGATGTTTCATAGTGAACATCTAAGCTGCATTGTTTCATCACCGCTTATGCTATGGTCCCTTGAGTTACACATTTAAGTGTAGACTCAATATTTTACATGACTTAGAATTAAATCTTCATCAGCAGCCCAATTATTTTCTAATAATCCACGGGCAATTTCTTCAGCATACATGTATTCATGGACAATACCATTTGGCATATATACTGAGTAATAGGGTCTACCTTCATTTTCACCTGTTGGTTTAATGATGATATTTGTAGAAGAGTATGTATTAGGTTTGACATACTGTGTAGTATTGCAAGAAGCAAGAACTATTGCTAAGATTGCAAATGATATTATTTTTTTCATAACTATTTGTTTGAGGTTTTTTAAAGATTCCGGGTGATATGGCACTTATCCTATAGAGAGAGATAAGAATCATATAGGAGAGGAAGAAGACTATGTATGAGTAACACTAGTAGTAATGTTAGCTATATATATAATAAGAGTTCTTACTATAATTATGATTGTGATTAGAGTATGTATCAGGCAATATAAGATCACCCATATACTTTGTAACACACAAATGAATAAAATTTTTGTGAAATAAATAGAAAGAGGGATGATTAGTAACCATCCCTCTCCAATTAGATTGCTTCCACCCAATAAAGTGTTGTTTCTTCCCCTGTTACAAGGTCAACTACTTTATTATCAGATAATTTAAAGCCTGGCATCTCATCTCCTGCGTTCAACTTTTTCTGTAGTTGTGCAATTGTAGGATGATTGGCTTTCATTACTGAGTTAGTCTCTGGATCAATAAGGCTCAATACCCCAAATGTAATACTGTTTTGGGTTCTTGTTCCAACACTGATGCCGGCTAACGTACCTATCTTTGATTGGATAGGTGCAGATGTAACAATAATGGTAGCAGTTCCTGTGCTATCATTGATTCTCAATTTTCTAAAAAATACTGACATAACTTTTTTTATTTATTTGTTTTATTGCAATAGTGCAACAATTAGCTGGGGAGCAGAGAGGAGCTGCGCGGAGCGCAGCAGCTGGAGAGCAGAAAGGTATGCGTAGTGGAAGTTAGGTAGAAGAATTGGTAACACCTGCAATAGTATGCGTGGTGCCCCTTAAGTCAAAAAAGAAGAATTAGTAACCAAATAAAAAGAGAGGAGCTTTTACACTCCTCTCTCAATGTTAGTTGAATAGTTCACTTAGGTTTTTACACAACAGTGGATACTTTTCTTTTAGTTCCTCAATAGACATTTGCGTTTGGTCATTATCAGTAGATACTACTACTGCACATTGACTTACATTTGGTGCATACAAAAATTGCACTTCTACCACATTTTCTTCCATATTATATTTTGATTTAATAATTTTTAATTAAAGGGAGTGCTGTTACACACTCCCTTGTTCTGATGTTACACAGCCTCAATCCACATTAGGGTTGTTAGCTCACCAGTTTGAATATCAACCACAGGGTTGGTACTCATTTGGAATCCTGGCATTTCATCACCAGCATTTAGTTTCTTTTGCAAGGCTAGAATAGTTGGGTGATTAGCCTTCATTACCTGATTAGTTTCAGGGTCAATAAGACTTAATACTCCAAAGTTTACACTACCTTGTGTGCGTGTGCCCACGTTCATTCCAGCAAGTGTAGTTTGCTTGCTTGTGATTGGTCTGTCTGTAGCAATGATAGTTGCTGTTCCAGTAGACTCATTGATTCTTAATTTTCTGAAGAAAACACTCATGATATTTTATTTTATTTATTTTTTGGGTACCACAGACGCGGGGGTACCCTCACCGCAAAAATTAGCTGGGGAGCAATTTGGTAGTAGGTACCACCAATGCAATACACATAACATTTATAAAAACCATTATTTTTTTTGGGGACAAAAAATTTTTTTGAGTTCCCGTAATAAAGTTCTGTGAAAATTATTTTATATTTGTCTAATTAATTTGTATATTATTCCTATAGAAGCATTATTAATAGATAATAAAAGATGGCAATTAAAAAAGACTCTAGGTTAGCAAGTGCAGGGGTGGCCGGTTACAATAAACCAAAACGTACTCCGTCACATCCAACTAAGTCACATGTAGTTGTGGCTAAAGAAGGTGCTACTGTAAAGACAATTAGATTTGGCCAACAAGGTGTGAGTGGTGCCGGGGCAAATCCTAGCACACCAAAAGATAAGGCTAGACAGAAATCATTCAAGGCTAGACACGGGGCAAATATTGCTAAAGGCAAAATGTCTGCAGCGTACTGGGCCGATAAAGTAAAATGGTAATGGCAAAAGCAAAATCAAAAGTAAACGCTGCAGGTAACTACACCAAACCGGGAATGCGTAAGACTCTTTTTAATAAGATTAAGGCGGGTACAAAGGGTGGTGATCCTGGTGAGTGGTCTGCACGTAAAGCACAACTACTTGCTGTTCAATATAAAAAAGCAGGAGGAGGATACAAATGAAAGGCGTAAATCACTACAAGAAAGATGGTACACTTTATAAAGGTGGTAGTCATAAAATGCCTGATGGTTCATTGCATTCAGGAAAGACACATGGTAAAACAAGTGTAAAGTTATTTCATTTGAAAGAACTGTCTCAAACAGTTCAGAATAAAATAAAGAAAAAGTAATGGCATTAGCTAAATCACAAGAATCACTTAAGAAGTGGGGTAATGAGAAATGGAAGACCTCAGACGGGAAACCGTCTAAAGGTAAGAAAAGGTATTTGCCTTCTGCAGCATGGGATGCATTAAGTGCTTCTGAGAAAGCAGCTACTAATAAAGCCAAGGCAGCAGGTAATGCCAAAGGAAAACAATTCGTAAAGCAACCAAAATCTGTGGCTAAGAAAGCTGCAAAATTTAGATAACTGTAAAAAATAAACTTTAAAATAAAAATTATGAAAACTGTAAAGAAAATGCAAATGGGCGGAACTATGATGTCTGACTCAACAATGATGAAAAAAGGTGGTTCTGTAAAAGCTAAGAAAGCTAAAATGGAAAAAGGTGGAGCAATGAAAGATGTACCAGCTGGTAAAAAAGGATTAGCTAAACTTCCAACAGAAGTTAGAAACAAAATGGGTTACAAAAAATATGGTGGTGGTACAGGCAAAGCACAATCTGGTGCAGAAATTAGAGAAGCTCAACAAAAAAAAATTAATGAAAACCTAGATAGAAAACCTTCTGAATATTTTTCACCAGCAGGTGTTTATAAAGAAGGCAGATTATCAGAAGCTAATAGACCTAAAACACAAACGAATGGTCAAATAGGTATGAATACTTATTCTGCTCCTAAAATAACAAAGGATACTGCTACTGCTCCCCCTATGAAAAGCAAAGGTGGTGCAATAAAATATGGTATGGGTGGTGCTGCACCTAAGAAAAAAATGGGAGGTTCTGCACCTAAAGCTAGCATGGGTGGTTCTATGAAATACGGAATGGGCGGTGCCATGAAAGCTAAGATGGGTGGAGCTATGAAAACAAAGAAGAAGTAATGGCTAAGTTAACCGCAGGAAATGAAAAGCATGTGGTTTACAAAAAAGCCAACAAAGTAGGTAAAGGTAAACCGGGGGATATCATTGTAGACCATCCTAGTATAAATAAAGGTAAGTGGGATAAAATTAATCTTACCCAAAAAGCTGGGGCTAAAACTATTAAACAAGGTGTAGCAGCAACAAAGAAATGGCACAAAGAAAATCCCCCAATGCCTAAAGGAACTCAAAAGAAAAAGAAAAAATAATGAAAATTAATATTACACAGGCTTGGGTTAATGATGTGGAAGAGTTTAGGGTTTACGCTAATCAAGAATTAGTGGCTAAATTTCCTGATCAAGAAAGTGCAATTGAGCACGTTAAAGAATTAGTGCTATTAAAGTTAGAACCAAATGAAGGAAATTGATTTAATTAAATTAGGATTTGAGCGTGTTGATGAAACACCTGAGTCAAGCGGAAGCTCACAACCTTGGTATTATTATACTAAGGATGTGGGTAAAGTGGGCTTCTTATCTAATGACAGTGATTCAGATGAAGCTAAAGTTGGTAAGTGGAGCGTTGATGTTTTAGACGGAGATATTGTTTTCAATAAAGCGTCAGAACTGAAAACCGTAATTACTTTATTAGAAAAGAATAGAATTTAAAAATAAATCCATTAAACTTTTTTTATTTAAACTATTATTATATATTTGCAATGTATTGTTTAACTAAAAAAATAAAAAATGGCACAATTAAAAACCTCCAATCCTTTAGATGAGAAAGAACCTATTCTAACTAAAGAAGAACTAAATGCACGTAGAGAAGAAATCAGTGCATTCTACAAAGACAACATTCCACATTTAGAAGTACAAGCAGAGTATGAAATGCTTTTAGCTACTATTGAGAAATCAAGAGCTGAAAGATTACAGGCTCAAATGTATATGGCACAAGCCTATGCTTCTCAAAAAGAAGGTGGGCAAGTACCAGTTGATTCAGAAGAAGCAAGAGCTTTTAAAGAGGCAATGGAAAATGCTGCATCTCAAATAGACTAAACTATGAAGATGCTAAAAAGGGGGGATTCTGGACCTGATGTCCAGACCCTCCAATCTAAACTCTTATTAAAGCAGGATGCGCAGTTTGGACCGGCAACAGAAAAAGCTGTAATTAGATTCCAACTATCCAATAATCTTCCAGTTACAGGAATAGTAGATGCAGACATGTGGACATTGTTGTTTAACAAAGTACCTACATTGCAAGAAGCTATTGATGAAGACTCAGATATATTTGGTCAATACTTTAAAACTAATTATGATCAAATAATTCATAAGCATTATTTGTCTCCTAAAGAATACATTAAAGGGCCTATTAAAAATGAATATATATTTTTACATCATACGGCAGGTGGAAATAATCCATATGCTTGTGTTGATATGTGGAATACAGATGATAGGGGTCAAATAGCAACTGAGTTTGTTTTAGGTGGTAAAAGTCACCGTAATGGTGATGCTAAATATGATGGTCAAATGGTTCAAGCTTTTCCAACAGGAAGTCAAGGTTGGCATTTAGGTTTAACTAAATCAGGTTGGATGAATAGACACTCTGTAGGTTTAGAAATTTGTTCAATGGGACAATTAACTAAAGATTATAAAACCTATGTGGGAACTGTTGCTCACCCAGATGAAGTAACAACATTAAAAGAAGCATTTAGAGGATTTTTAAATTGGCATGCATATTCTGAGAAACAAATTAAAGAAACTGAAAAGTGGATTAAGTATGTTGCTGAAAGAGATAGTATTGATGTAAGGTTGGGTTTAAAACAACTTATAGCAAAACATGGTGCCATTAAAGGATTTGAATATAATGAAGATGCTGCTAGTGGTAAAATCAAAGGATTGTTAACACATACCAATGTAAGAAAGGATAAGTTTGATTGCTATCCTCACCCTGACTTAGTTGATATGATAATGAGTTTAAAATAATGGCTATAGTAAACAAAGTAGATTTAAAATTACAAGTAGATATTAATGAAACCATTAAGTATCAGATACTTACGTATTGTTTTTTTGAAAATATTTTAATTAGTAATTCAGATCTTAAATGTTTAATGGAATTATCCAAGCAACCAAAAATTGAATTAACTAAATTTTGTATATTTTTAACTGAACAAGAAATATTTAAAAGTCCACAATCAGCTAGGAATGCTTTAGCAAAAGCAGAAAAGAAAAAATTAATAGTAAAGAATGGTGTAAATAAAAAGACTATTTCAATTAATAAAACTATTAATGTTCAAATAGATGGTTTGGTATTGTTAGACTATAAGATACTAGGCCGTGAATCCCAAGAAGCATAAGGACTTTAAAGAGGGTATAGCTGATGAAGTTGGTGTACACCCACAAGTAGTAGATGATTTTATATCTTTTTATTTTAGTAAATTAAGAAAAAAATTATCTGCACTGGAATATCCCAGGATAAACGTAGATGGATTGGGGACCTTTTATTTAAGAAAGACTAAATTAGAAAACTCAATTAAAAAAAATAAAAGTATGCTGGGTAATTTGACTAAAAGAACATACAATGGTTATGCTCAAAGTGAAACTATACAAAGCAATATTGAACAAATGTGTAAAGCATTAGATCAAATGGAAGCAGATATATTAACAAAAAAACAATTTAAAATAAAGTAATATGAATGGTAAATGGAAAAAATACTTGAATGCATTTAAAAATGCAGATCATATTGTTGAAGGAATTAAAAATAATATATTTAAACAAGAGCATATTGAAGCTGTAGCTACAGATAGATTTCAAGTATGCATCAAGTGTTCTTTATTTGATGCTTCTGGAGATCATTGTTTAGCTCCAGGTACACAACCTTGTTGTTCAGATTGTGGATGTAGTCTTGCATTTAAAGTCAGGTCATTATCAACCTCTTGTCCTAAAGGATTTTGGGATTCTTTAATGACTGAAGAGTTAGAAGAAAAAGTAAATCAACAAATTAAAAATTAAAATTATGACAGTATCAGAAATAGTAAATCATCTTTTAGAATATAAAATGATAACTACAGAAGCAGCATCAGTTCTTTTACAAGCTGAAATTAAAGCTATGATGTTTGATAAACAAGATAGAAATACTAATACAGTATTTCAACCCTTTCTTGGTGTACCTAATGGTACTACTGCAAATCCATATTATTATTCTACAACAACTAATGATCCTATAGTAGGTACTTTATCAAATGAACTTTTAAAAGTAAAATAATGGCTATAATATTTAAAGAAGATGGACACACTTATGAAAGTGTAGAAGAGGATAACATCCAATGGTTAAGTGTTACATCTCTTGTAAGTAAGTTTAAGCCTAAGTTTGATAAAGAAGGACAGGCTAAAAAATCCGCAAAGAATAAAAAGTCTAAGTGGTATGGTATGACTGCAGAACAAATAATAGAGGCTTGGGATAATGAAACAGAAAGAGCCATTAATCTTGGTAATTTCTATCATAATCAAAGAGAATCTGATATGCTTGATTTTAAAACTATTGAGCGTAATGGAATTGAAGTACCTATTATCAAACCACTTATAAATGATGAGGGTATTAAATTAGCACCAGAACAAAAACTAACTGATGGTGTATATCCAGAGCATTTAGTTTATTTAAAATCTGTAGGACTTTGTGGCCAAGCAGATGTTGTAGAAGTTGTAGATGGTTATATTAATATCAATGATTATAAGACCAATAAAGAAATTAAAGAAAAGGGATATACTAATTGGGAGGGTATTACAAGTAAAATGTTTAAACCTATTAATCACTTAGATGATTGTAATTTAATACATTATTCTTTACAGCTCAGTATTTATGCGTATATTATTAAAAAGCATAACCCTTCTTTAAAGATTGGTAAACTTACAATTCAACATGTTAAGTTTAAACAGATTGGTGAAGACGCAAATGGATATCCAATAAATGAACACTATAATGGAGAACCTATTTTAGATGAAATCAAAATGTATGAAGTTCCCTATTTGAAAGATGAAGTTAATTCATTAATGATGTGGTTAAAAGATAATAAGTAAAATTATGGCAAAAAAAGAATTTATATTAGCATTGGCGGTACAGTCAAAATATTCTAAAGTTCCAACAGACTTTAGATTTGAAAATACTAAAATCACAATTGAACTAGATGATGTATGTTATTTTAAAGAATACTTTCATCATGCTACAGATAAACATCAAAAAGACTACACTGATGTATTATTGAAAGGTTCATTAAATCCAGTTACTTTAAAAATTGGATATGATGATTTTAAAGAACTATTTAAAAAATAACAATTATGGCAAGCGTAACAATTACACAAGTACAATTACAAAATCAACCAGGAAATAGTCCCGCTGTTCCAACATCCTTATATTGGAGTACAGATACTCAAAAACCAATGAGTATAAATCCAATTAATATTGTTGCAGTGGGTTATGTTTGGGATGCTGTAGCAAATGATTATGTACCGGGTTTAGTACAAATATTTTTACTTGGTTCTGTAACAGTAATTTATAGTTCAAACTCTTATGCATCAATAGTTGCATTTATGAATCCAACATTAACTTAATTATGTTAGTAAGACTATTTGACATCCAGAACAGCAAAGTAATACCATCAGAACATTGCTATGCTTTACCTTTTTTAAATGCTATTATGGAAAATTATCCTGATAGTTATTTAAAAATCTATCAGTACATATTCTACATGAGCTGTCCTAATCCAGATATGAATCCTTTTTTTAACATTCCAGAACATGATAAAGAAGATATTATTATTGAAGAAGTTCAATTAGAAGATTCACCAGAAGATCCTAAAATAAGATATGCACTAGACATGTGTTATAAGTTATATGAAACACCTACATTCAGAGCTTACAAAGGCATTAAATCAATGCTTGATAGATTAGCTAAATACATGGAAGTAACTGCCATTGAACATGGTAGAGATGGTAACATAAACTCTATGGTAAATGCTGCATCTAAATTTGAACAAATTAGACAATCATATAAAGGAGCCTTTATTGATATGAAACAAGAACAAGAGAGTTCTGTACGTGGTGGTGCAGGATTAGCATATGACCAAGTGTAATGAAAGAGAAAGTAATAAAGTGGAACTTTCTTTATTGGGATGAGCCAATTGATGAACCAATTAATGATAAAATAAATATTAAAATAAAAAAAAATGATACAACAAGTAATACCAGTAGGGAAAAAATTATTAATAAAACAAAAAAAAGCTGAAACATTTTTTAAAAACACAACTATTATCATACCTGATGCAGCTCAAAAATTTGAAAATAAAGGTACTGTAGTAGCTGTGGGTGAAGGCATTACAGAAATTAAAATAGGTGATGTAGTTCAATATAGTGATCATTGCTTACCAACATCTATGATGCATGATAATGAAGAACATTTACTGATCCATGAAGGTGATGTATTTGCAAAATTCAAGTATGTATAAATCTATACCTACATATAAAAACAGTTCTTGGACAACTACAGAATTTGAAACCAGGCAAGACTTTATAGACTATGTTTTAAGTATATTTAATGTTCCTGGGCATTATGAGTTCAATAAACTTTCTTTTAAGTTTAATGAGCAAGCTCAAATATTTAATCAACAAGGGTTCTATTGTAATAAACCATTTAGGTCTAAAGATTTTACTGACTATTGGGAAGATCAAAAGATCAAATGTAGAGAAGGGGTTATCTATGATGATGGAAATAAAAGCTGGTATTTAACCAGAGATTATTACATGTGGTTAAACTTCTTACCAATCTTTGATAAGGAAGAAAAGAAATATGGTTTTGCTAAAGTACGTGATGCTCAGTATCATATGGCTTTATATGAACAACTTGCAGAACTACACTACAAACATTCAGCTATATTAAAGAAACGTCAGATAGCATCTTCATACTTTCACATGGGTAAAATTATTAATACCTATTGGTTTGAGGAAGGAAGTATTTGTAAGATTGGGGCATCCCTTAAAGATTTTATAAATGACAAAGGTTCATGGAAGTTTTTAGATGAATACAAAACATTCTTAAATGAACATACTGCTTGGTATAGACCAAGTAATCCTGAAAAGGTTTTGTTATGGCAACAGCAAATTGAAGTTAAAATTGGTAATAGAAAAACAGCAAGAGGATTAAAGTCAAAAATACAAGGAGGTTCATTTGAAAAAAATGCAACTACTGGAGTAGGTGGACCATGTTCTTATTTCTTTCATGAGGAAGCAGGTATTGCTCCAAAGATGTCTGAGACATATGAGTACTTACGTCCTGCTATGTCTTCAGGTATGATTACTACAGGTATGTTTATTGCTGCCGGTTCAGTGGGAGATTTAGAACAATGTAATCCTTTGAAAGAAATGATTACTAATCCAGTAGCAAATGACATATATGCCGTTGAAACTGATCTTATTGATGCAGATGGTACAATAGGTATGGCTGGATTGTTTATACCAGAACAATGGTCAATGCCTCCATATATTGATGACTATGGAAACTCATTAGTAAAAGAAGCTGAAGCAGCAATCAATGAAGAAAGAGAAAGATGGAAGAATGAATTAAATGGTGAACAGTTTCAATTAAGGATATCTCAGAAACCTTTAAATATTGCTGAAGCATTTGCTTATAGAAAAGCATCTGTATTTCCACAAGGCATTCTAAGTAGACAACTAAAAAGAATTGAAGAAAAAGAATACCCTTATGAACTTATTGAATTAGATAGAGATGAGAAAGGTATCTTTGCTAAAAGAACAAACAAACTTCCAATCAGTAGATTCCCCGTAGACAAGAAACAAGTGGATAAGACGGGTAGTATTGTTGTTTGGGAACGTCCAGTCAAGAGTCCAGAGTTTGGGGCTTATTACGCCTCTATTGACCCTGTATCAGAAGGTAAGACTACTACATCAGATTCCTTGTGTAGTATTTTTGTTTATAAGAATGCAACAGAGGTTACGAGAACTATGATATCTGGAGATGTAGAACAATTTTTAGAAAAAGATAAAATTGTAGCATCATGGTGTGGTAGATTTGATGATATAAATAAAACACATGAAAGATTAGAATTAATTATAGAATGGTATAATGCCTGGACTATAGTTGAGAATAACATATCTTTGTTCATACAACATATGATTTCTAGAAAGAAACAAAGATACTTAGTACCTAAACAACAAATATTATTCTTAAAAGATCTTGGTTCAAACAATACTGTATACCAAGAATATGGATGGAAGAATACAGGTACATTATTTAAAAGTCATTTGATTTCATATGCAATTGAGTTTTTAAGAGAAGTTATAGATGAAGAAACTGATGTTGGTGGTATTGTTACAAGTCAAACATTAGGTGTTGAAAGAATACCTGATGGAATGCTTATAAAAGAAATGCTAGCCTATTATCCTGGACTCAACGTGGATAGACTTGTGGCATTTGGAGCCTTAATAGCTTTTGTAAAAATACAACAATCAAACAGAGGTTTTTCAAAAAGACGTGAATCTGAAGAAAAATCTTTGGTAAATTCAGAAAATTTGTATAAATTAAAGTATAGTCCGTTTAAAAATATTGGACGTAGTGGAAACAATACTGGAAATACAATTAAAAGATCAGGCTTCAAAAATTATAAATAAATTAACTAAATTAAATTTAGAATGAAAGTACTTAATGCAATGCAGTTAAAGGCTGGTGCAAAAAAAACAGAAGGACCTACCTTTTCTAGTTTAACGCAACCTATTCAATTTTTACCTTACTCTGAAAAAACAGATGATTGGGCAGCGTGGAATTTAGATTGGTTAGAACTTCAAGGTATTCAATTTTTGAAACTTAGTGCCAGAAGACTTTTAAAAAATTATAAATTAGCTAAAGGAATTATAGATAAAACAGACTATATAGTTGAACCTGATAATGACTATAAAGATTTAATGGATGTTTTAACTAAAGAAAATGATTCAGCTTTAGAACTTAAATTTTATCCTATTATCCCAAATGTAATTAATGTATTGAGTGGAGAGTTTTCAAAAAGATACAATAAAGTACAGTTCAGAGCGGTTGATGATAGATCATATAATGAAATGCTTGAAGCAAAAAGAATGCAAGTTGAAGAAGCTTTACTTGCAGATGCTGAAAGAAATTTAGTACAAAAGATGATTAAAATGGGAATGGACCCGGCATCTGATGAAGCTAAACAACAACTTGCTCCTGAAAATATTAAGACATTACCTGAGATTGAAGACTTCTTTAGTAAGTCATATAGAAGTTCTGTTGAAGAGTGGGCAACCCATCAATTAAATGTTGATGAAGAAAGATTCAATATGCAAGAGCTTGAGGAAAGAGGCTTTAGAGATATGCTTATTGCTGATAGAGAGTTCTGGCATTTCCGTATGTTAGAAGATGATTATGATATTGAATTATGGAATCCTGTTTTAACATTCTACCAAAAGTCTCCAGATCAAAGATATATTTCTGACTCAGCATATGTTGGTAAGATTGATTTAATGACGGTATCTGATGTTGTAGATAAATATGGATATTTAATGAGCCAAGAACAATTGGAATCATTACAAAAAATTTATCCAGCAAGATCTGCTCAGTATCAAGTTAATGGATATCAAAATGATGGTTCTTATTATGATGCAACAAGATCACATGCATGGAATACTAATTCACCGGGTTTAGCTTATAGACAATATACAAGTAATTACATGGCAGATCCTGCCAGAGGAGGTGATATACTAAATCAAATTTTAGGGGAAAGTGAAGACTTAGCTTATTTTGGTGATGGTAATTTAATGAGAGTTTCTACAATTTATTGGAAGACTCAAAGAAAAATTGGACACCTTACTAAGATAGAGTTTGATGGTGAAGTAACTCAGGAGATAGTTGATGAAACATTTAAAGTAACAGAAAAACCTGTTTATGATACATCAATTTTTAAAAATAAAACAAAAGACACTTTACTGCAAGGAGAACACCTTGATTGGATTTGGATTAATGAAATCTGGGGTGGTGTAAAAGTAGGACCAAATGTACCTGCAATGTGGAAGAGTTCAACTAGTAGTGAAATAAACCCTATTTATCTAGGTATTAATAGAACTAAACCAGGAAGACTACCATTCCAATTTAAAGGAAACAATTCTTTATATGGTTGTAAATTACCTGTAGAAGGTAGAGTATTCTCTGATAGAAATACAAGATCTACTTCTTTAGTAGATTTAATGAAAGCATACCAAGTTGGATACAACATGGTTAATAATCAGATTGCTGATATCTTAATTGATGAATTAGGTACAGTAATTATGTTTGACCAGAATGCATTACCACGTCACTCTATGGGAGAAGATTGGGGTAAAAACAATTATGCTAAAGCATATGTAGCAATGAAGGATTTTCAAATGCTTCCTCTTGATACTTCAATTACTAATACAGAAAATGCTGTAAACTTCCAACACTACCAGACTCTAAACATGGAGCAAACTAGTAGATTAATGAGTAGAATACAATTAGCTAATTATTTCAAACAACAATGTTTTGATGCAATTGGTATTAATCCACAAAGATTAGGTGGTGCTATTTCAGCGGAAACAGCTACTGGAACATTGAATGCAATGCAACAATCATATGCTCAAACAGAAATTTATTTTGTACAGCACTCTGATCACTTAATGCCAAGAGTACATCAAATGAGAACAGACTTAGCTCAGTTCTATTACAGTACTAATCCAAGCGTAAGATTAAGTTATATCTCTACTGAAGCAGAAAAGGTAAACTTTACAATCAATGGTACAGATCTTTTATTAAGAGATTTCAATGTATTTGCTACAACTAAAACAAATCATAGAGCTATCCTTGAACAGTTAAAGCAAATGGCATTAACTAATAATACTACAGGTGCTAGTATATATGAACTAGGTAACATTGTTAAAGCAGATTCTATTGGTGAAGTAACAGATATCTTAAAAGATTCTGAAGCAAGAATAACAGCTCAAAGACAAGAAGATATGCAACAACAACGTCAAATGCAAGAACAACAGTTACAAGCACAGGCGCAGGAAGCACAAATGAAAGCTCAATTATTACAAGAAGAAGCTGATAAAGATAGACAAAATGATATCACTATTGCTGAAATCAGAGCTGCTGGATATGGAGCTGCTGTTGATGTAAATAAAAATGAGGTAAGTGATTATCAAGACGCACTAAAAGATATTCAACAGACAACTCAATATAGAGAGCAAATGAATATGAAACGTGAGGAGATGGTAAGTAAGTCATCTACAGAAACTCAGAAACTTCAAGTTGAAAGAGAAAGAATTGCAGCACAAACACAGATAGCAAAAACGCAGTTAGATATAGCCATACAGAACAAAAATAAGTATGATGCTAAAAAACCAAAAGATAAATAATTTGCGTTAGCTATATACTGCAAAAAACTTTACCATATTATCAAATATAATAAGTTTAGCATGATGTAAACTAAATAAAGAATTACTATATTATATATATAAAGTATTAATTATTAAACCAACAATAAGATGAGTACCAAAAACAACACAATGAGTAGTAACGTAGAGACTTTAGATATTGACCTGGATACAATATTCAATGCAGCACCTAGCGGTGATGACATGACTTTGCCATCTGGAAAAGATACTAAAGCTACAAACAACATTTTTTCAGGACTAAATAAAAAAGCAGATTTTTCATTTGCTGATCCAGATGCAGATGATGCAGATGATTTAACTGATAAAGGTAAAACTCCATCATCAAGTGCAGATCTTCTTGCAGATGATGATGATAACATCACACCTAAAACAACCAAAGAAGACAGTAAAAGTATTCTTGATGGTTTAGGTGATGAAGATGATGAGGAAAAAAAAGAAACTAGAGGTAGAAAATCTATTTCTGGAATTTCAGATGTTTTCTCAAAAATGATTAAAGAAGATAAATTAGTACCTTTTGATGATGAAAAATCTTTTGATGAATATACAGCAAAAGATTGGGAAGAATTAATTGAAGCTAATTTGGAGGAAAAGGCTAATCAAGTAAGACGTGAAACACCTAAACAGTTTTTTGCTAGCTTACCTGAAGAGTTACAAATTGCAGCAAGATACGTGGCAGATGGTGGTACTGACTTAAAAGGTTTGTTTTCCACTTTGGGTCAAGTAGAAGAAACTAAAGATTTAGATATTAAATCTGAAAGAGATCAGGAGATTATCATTAAAGAGTATTTAAATGCTACTGGTTATGGTACTTCTGATGAGATTGCTGAAGAGATTGAAATTTGGAAAGATTTAGGAAAGCTTGAACAACAAGCTGCTAAATTCAAACCAAAGTTGGATAAGATGGCAGAGCAAATTGTTATCAAGAAAGTGCAAGAGCAACAACTAAAACAAAAACAACAAGAACAAGCATCTAAAGCTTATATGCAAAATGTATATGATACTTTAAAAGATGGCAACTTGGGAGATATTAAAGTTGATAGAAAAACTCAAGCAATGTTGTATAATGGTTTAGTTCAACCAAGTTATCCTTCAGTAAGTGGAAGAAATACAAATCTATTAGGTCACCTATTAGAGAAGTATCAATTTGTAGAACCAAATTATAAATTAATATCAGAAGCATTATGGTTATTGCAAGATCCAGAAGGATACAAAGCAAAGATCATGGACAAAGGAGCTCAACAAAGCATTGAGCAAACAGTAAGGAAACTAAAAACAGAACAGGGTAATCATAGTTCAAGTTCTCTTGGTATTCAAGATAAAGATGAAGAAACAAGAAAACAACCAACTAAAAAGTTACCTAGAACCAACAACATTTTCAAACGGATTTAACAATCAAAAATATAAACAATTAATAATTTAAAAAACAAGTAAAAATTATGGCAACTCCAGTATTAAATAATGGGATTTTCCTAAGAGACACTAGCTACAAAGCAAGTTCTCATGTTGATTCTTATCACTTAACCCAAATGCTAGGTTCAGCAGAACCTATGGATATGGGACCAATTGATTTGTGGGCAATGACTCAAAAAGTTGAAATGCCTCTTTATCAAATGGCTTCATTCGGTGGAAAGAATACTATCATGGTGGACAATGCACGTGGTGAGTACAAATGGCAAACTCCTATTGCGCAAGATCTTCCCTACATTGTGGCAGACATTGAACCAGCTAATGCCACTAAAGGTGTAGATGGAACAACATTCAAAATTAAAATTTCTAAAAGAACATTTGGACATGGTGATATTATCACTTATGACAAGTACAATGGATTAGAACTTTACATCACAGCTGATGATATCATCCCTGCTGGTGACGGTTTTATTTACACAGTTCAATTAGTAAACAACAACAACGTAGCTAGCTTAGACAATAAGTATTTAGCTAAAGGTACTAAATTCTTCAGAAAAGGTTCTGCAAGAGGTGAGTACGGAGAAAGATTCTCTGACATTGAAACAGGTTCTGGTTTCCGTGAGTTCTACAACTTTGTAGGAGGAGCTGAAGCACACGTACATTATTCTATTTCTAGCCGTGCTGATCTTATGATCAAAGGTGGTTTGAATGCAGATGGTACTGTACCTGTAACTGAAATCTGGAGAAACTTTGGTGCTAACAATGATCCTGCTGTACCTAGTATTGAAGGATTAATTGCTAACATGGGTAAAGCTGGTGCAAGAGAAGCATTTGAAAATGGTTCATTGACTAGAACATTTATCACTAACATGGAAGCTGCGCATTTATCAAAAATTGCTTCTGACATTGAAACTTACTTAATGTGGGGTAAAGGTGGTAGAATCAAACAAGATGGTCCAGATGATATTAGATTATCTGTGGGATTATGGGCACAGTTGGATAACTCATTCAAAAGAGTTTATAACAAGTCTTCTTTCACACTTGATATGTTTAAATCTGAATTGTATAACTTCTACCAAGGTAAAGTTGAGTTCAAAGGTCCAGATCCACAAAGATCACTTGTTGTTCAAACAGGTATTGGTGGTATGCAATTGATCAACAAAGCTATTGCTGATGAAGTATATGGTTCTGGCTTAGTACAAAATGCTAGTGACATTGGAGCTGTTAAAGGTTCTGGAATGGATCTAGATTATGGATTTGCTTACACTTCATTTACTATTCCTTTCTTAGCTAACGTTAAGTTTGTATTGAACCCAGCGTTTGATAACTTGAATACTAATGATATTGAGAATCCATTAATTGATGGCCGTCCATTAAGTTCTTACAGCTTTATTATCTTTGACGTAACAGATGAAGGAAATGATAACATCCATTTATTGAAATTATCTTGGGATAATCAATTGAAGTGGTTCTACCAAAACGGAACTATGGATTACATGGGAAGAACTCAAGGTTTTGCATCTACTGGTAACTTTAACGGATACCGTGTAATGATGTCACAAACTATGCCTGCTATCTGGGTTAAAGATCCAACTAAAGTCTTGAAAATTGTAATGAGAAACCCAATCACTGGTGGATCATTCTAATAATCAATAATTAAAACGGGAGGGGTTAACGCTCCTCCCTTTTTTTAATCTTTAAAATATAAATAACATGGCACTAGATATAAAAAAAGCAAACAAAACATATGAGTTTTCAAACTTAAGTGTTTCTGAGATAGTAGCTTCAAAAGCTGTAGGTAAAGATATATTGATTAGAAATTATGCTGATAATACTGCAGCAAAAGCAGCAGGATTAGCTAATGGAGATTTGTATCATACAGCAGGAGCATTGAAAATTGTTTATACACCATAAGTCAAATAAACTAGAGTAAGAATAAAAAACTTACTTTAGAAATATTAGTAATAATAAATTGTACATAATTATGTACTTTTGACAATGAAAAAACAATTATTAAATTTTAAAGAAAACCAAATGATGAATGATTACACAATTGTAGAAAAGTATCAGCAAACAAAAAATCAAACTATTGCTATACGCCCTTATTTTAACTCTTCAAAAGAGAATATGGGTTTAGAACATTACGGATTAGCTTTGCATGATGGAGTATTTCATGAAGAAACATTAGCTTGTTTAGAAATGAATGGTGTTAAACGTTATGTTACAGGATTAAATGAATTTGCTCCTGATGTAAAGATGTTACCTCCAAAAGAAAAAGAAGCTAAAGTAAAAGAGATTAGAAGTGTTGTTGCACAATTAGAAGCTGAATTAGCAGCTAATGTTGTTGCCGTTGATGACAAAGATTTTTGGAATAAGCTTACAGTAATGAAGCCTGATAATTCAAAATTTTGGGATAAGATTAGTCTAAGATGTGGTAATGATCCTGTATTTTTGGATCCACAAAAAGATCCTTATGACTTAATTAAATTACACGCTATTCATGCAGGAGGTTTTTCTATTGTAGCAAAATCATTGAGAGAAGCAAGAGAATCAGGTAATCCACCTAAATTCTATCTTGATACAATGGAAGAAACATTAAGTACTAGAACAGAACTTAGTAAATTAAAAAATAAAGCATTAGTTGAACTACAAAAAATGTATGATTCAAATGCTTCAAAATTAATGTACGTTGCTAAAATCTGTGATGCTGATAGTGTACAGTATGTAAAAAATACACCTAATGATATTCTTTATGAAAACATGGATGAATACATTCATGGAAATGGAGCTGAATCTTCTAAGAAAAGAGCTGCTGCACAATTTTTAGAGATATCTGGGTTAACAATGGAAGAATTAAAAATAAGAGCTTTGATTAAAGACTCTTTATATTATAGATTTATTACTACTAAAGCTGGAGGTTGGATTGAACCAATTGACAGTGGAATAAGATTAGGTAAGTCACCATCTGAATGTCTGGAATTTTTAAAGAATCCAGAGAATGAAGAAACATTGATGGCATTACTTAATAAAGTAGAGCCATACTGGAACTCATAAAAGATAAAAAATGGATAATAATACGCTCTTAATTAAATTAAAGCAAAGACTAAATAAACTAGATAGCCAGGACTATGATAACATAGAATGCTGGCAATTTGTGGAAGCGTTTAATAAAGTACAGATAGACTGGTGTAGAAGAAATTTGCACGGAGGTAATATGTATAAAGAGGGTGATGAATTATCTAAAAGAAGAATTGATGATTTACAACCCCTGTTGAGAGAACTTACTTTAACGGGAGTTGTAACTGATAATTACTTTGAAACAAATAACTTTCCAGTAAGTACTTATTTAGAATACAAAAGAATAAGTACTGATGCTACAAGTGAATGTTGTCCTGATCCTAGATCAATGACAGTATATTTAGCTGAAGAAGCTAATGTATCTCTATTATTAAGAGATCCATTAAAGGATCCAAACTTTGAATGGGGTGAAACATTTTGCACAATGCTAGGAAATAAGATTAGAATCTATAGAAAACCAGATTTTAATATTGTAAATCCTGTTTTGACTTACTATCAAAAACCTGTGTATATACAAATACTAGGATGTGTTGATCCATATACTGGTGTAGTTAGTACAGTAAATATACCTTGTCAGTTTAAAGATGATGTTGTTGAGGTATTATTAGATGATACAGCTTCACTTATTGCAGGAGATATAGAGAACATTTATCAACAACAAAGGGGCCAAGGTTCTGCTGAAAGAAATAATTAATTATGAGAGCATTAAAAACTACTAACACTGAAGAAAAAAGTGAAAAAACTTTAAAAAGACCCAATGCTGAATTAGGTCAAGAAACAGCTCAAGTGGTTACAGCTTTAATGAATGCAGCTACTAGTTTGCATAAATTACATTTACAACTTACTGGAGTTGGTTCATATGCACAACACATAGCTTTAAATGAGTTATATGATACAATGCATGGGCATGCAGATACATTAGCTGAAGGATTTCAAGGAGCATCAGAAACATTGTTAAAATATGAAAATGATGCACCTATAGTATTAAATAGTGTGAAAGAGGCTATTGTATATTTAAGAGAATTAACTGAAGAAGTAGTAGAATTACAATCAATTATGCCTTATTCAGAAATTGTCAATAACTTAGATCTTGTAAAAGATTCAATTAATTCAACAAAATATAAATTAATTTTCTTATCATAATTGTAAATTAAAAACTTTTTCTTATATTATACATGTACACGTAGTACAAACTTATATATTTATAAACAAAAAAAACAAAAATTATGGCTTATTTTAATCATGCGTTTTACAAAACGTTTGTTGCTACATCAACCCAAGCGTCAGCTGGAGTAGCAACCTCAGCATTAACTGCTGGACAGCTTGGTTTAGTTACTGATTCAACATGGCAAACTATTGCTGTGTCTAATGGTACTTTACCTGCTAACTCATTGGCTTATCTTGTACAAGGTAGCTATTACACTAAAGATACTATTGGAAACAATCCAGGTAACGGTGGTTACAAGGAATCTGTTAAATCAAAAGGTATCAATCCTAAGTTTATCTCAAGAGCATGGGTAACTAATTGTATAAGTGCAGTACAATCTACTGCTTCTTTATCATTAGCTTCTGATTGTGCTCCTTGTGGAAAAACTCAATTCATGAGAATGGATGTAAAGGGTTCTCCAACATTGCGTTTCTTAAATCATAATGCTTATTCTATTGGTGATAGTGCAAACATTTGCTGCATTGATGGACAAGCATTTTTAGATCCTGCATTGGTTTCTGCTACTATGGCTCAAATGGTTCTTACTAATCCTTTAATTACTCCATTTGTTGCTGAAGGTGACGTTAATGGTGTATTGACTGCTACATTAGCTGGTGGTACTGGATATTCTGTTGCTTCTGGTGTTGCTACTACCGGTGGTTCTGGATCAGGTTTTAAAGTTAATATTTTAACTGTATCTTCTGGTGTTATTGCTACTTATAGTGTTGCTGCACGTGGTGCTGGATATGTAGTAGGTGATGTATTAACAGTTGCTGGTGGAACTGGTGGAACTTTAACAGTTACTGCTCTTACTGCTGGTGGTGTTGTAGTTACTGCAACTACTGGTGCTGTAAGTGTACAAACTGTATACACTATTGCTCAAACTTTAGGTACAGCTGCTTCTGGAAACTATACTCCTTCAACTGATCCTAATGGTACAACCAAAGTTAGTGCTACAGTTAATTTTGTAGGAGCTTATGTTGATACTAAATTTGGTAACTGTTCATTTGATACTAGAGATCATTTTAACGCTGAACCTGTAGTTATCATTGCTTCTATTCTTGATGAAACTGGAAATCCATGTAATGATTGTGGTGTTGCTACAAGCACTCCTGGTCAAATGCAACAAACTCAAGGTGAAAGTGTAATTAGAGATTTAATCTTATCTGAATCATACAGACAGTCTCCTTTTAACCAAGGAAATACTGACAGTGCAAGAATCAGAGAGATTGAAATGTCTGATGAGCTTTTAGCTGCTGTTGATAGAGCTGCTACTTACAAAGCATACTATATTCAACATACTGTTCCAAGATTCAACAACCCAAGTGGTGTGTTTGATAATGATCAATATGTTTACCAAATCTATGTAAAATGTTCTGATACAACTGCTAACACAAATGTATTGGCTTTGATGAACAGAGTAGTTGCTTTAGCAAATACTGCTGGTAATAACATTGCATTAGAAACTAATTCTTACTGGTAATCAATATACCTTAGAAAGGTTATTCTATTAAAATTAGAGTAGGGGGTAAAAACTCCTACTCTTTTTTTTTTCTTTGTTCTATTTTTTTTGTATATTATATATATAGTGCATCAAAACAAATATAAAAATGGCTGACAAACATATATTAAGCTTAGAAATACCCACAGTATCTAACTGTAATCTTTTATGTATTAAAGATACTAGTCAGTATTCTTCAGAACTTGCTGTTGATTGTGAAGAATTGTTAATTACACTTCCCGGATTTACAGTACCTGTGTTGCTAAAAGTAACCAAAGGTTTTGATATGTGCTTAACTGCATGTGCACTAGCAATACAAAAACTTAATTGTGGAACCCTTCAACAAGAGATCCCTGATGGAATTTATATTATTAGATATAGTGTTTCTCCTAATTCAAAAGTTTATGTTGAGTATAATCATTTAAGAGTAACTAGATTATTGACAAAATACTATCAAGTATTATGTGATTTAGATATTCAAGCGTGTCAACCTCAAGTATACAAACAAGAACTTTTAGATGAAATGAGTTATATTAAAATTATGATTGATGCTGCTGTAGCTAATGTTGAATATTGTCAATCTCCAGCTCAAGGCATGCAGTTATATAATTATGCAAAAGATAGATTGAATAAAGTAATTTGTCCATCTGGAAATTGTGGTAGCAAAACATACCTATACTAATGGTATATACTAATAGTATATTATAGAGATTTAAATAAACCAAATATAAATTAATATGAATTGTGCAAATTGTAATACAACGTTTACCTGTGGTTGTCAAAAAGCATTTGATGATCTAGGAACAGCTATCTGTAAAACATGTGTAAATGAATGGGCTGAAAAAAAACTAAATGGTCAAGCATCTTCACAAATATTACCAACAAGAGATTTAAACTTAGAGCTAGCTGCTCAACAAATTAGAGATTTGAGAAATAAATAGATATGGAGCAAGCACTTGTTAAAAGAATTAAGACTGAGCAAAATTTTGCAGTACAGGCATATACAAATTTTAAAGAAATTAAATTTGGTATAGAACCTTGTTGCTATGTTGATTTTGAAACAGCTACTTTAAATAAGTATTTATGTGATTGGCAAAATAGTGCTTCTAATAAGATAATTATTGATAGTGGTCAAGTAGGTATATTTATTGAACCATTAGCAATAGTAAATTTAGAAGCAAGCATGTCTTGCCCAGTTATTCCAACTAATGTTTGTACAATAATAGATCTTGAAAGTATTTTATGTGATACAGGAACATATATACACACACAAGCTGTGCCAATATCTGTTTGGGTTATAACACATAATATGGGTAGCTTTCCTTCAGTAACAGTAGTTGATAATTCAAATCAAGTTGTTGTTGGAGATATAGTTTACAATAGTTCCAACATGTTAACAATAACATTCTCTACTGCTTTTGCGGGATTTGCATATTTAAATTAAAAACAAATAATAACAAACAAAAATAAATAACAACTTAAAAATTAAAAACAAAAATCATGGCAATTAAATATTTAAATAGTATTAACCTCAATCAGAATGAACTCCAATTTGCAGTCATTCAGAATTTAGCCGTAGCACCTGCAACGGCCACGGAAGGTCAAATTTATTATGACACTGTAACAGATAAGTTACAGTTAAGAACAGCTAGTGCTTGGGTTCCTATTCTTTCTGGTACAGATACGAATACTACCTACACTTTGGCTACAGCTCCAACAGGAACTGCAATTAGATTAACAGGTAGTGATTCTACTACCAATGATGTTACTTTAACTGGTGCTGGTACAACTACTGTTACAAGAACTAGTGGTACGCAATTAACAATCACAACGGCAGATCAATATGTTGGTACAGTTACTTCAGTAAGTGCCGGTACAGGTATATCTGTTACTGGAACTGCTACTGTAACTCCTACAGTTAACATTCTTTATGCTGGTGCATCCAATGCAATTTTAGCTGCTACTACTGCTACTCCAGTTGGTGCTGATACATTATGGTTCAGTGATGCTACAGATAGCACAATTAAGAAAGCTTTAATTTCATCTTTCCCAGGATTTGGTGCTGATGGTACTGTAACAAACGTTACTGGTGTTGCTTCTACATTTATTTCAACATCTATAGCTACTGCAACAACAACTCCTGCTATTACAGTAAGTTTAAGTGCAACAGGTACACCAAGTGCATCTACTTATTTAAGAGGTGATAATACATGGGCATCTGTTCCTGCTGGTTATGCTAGTTGGTCATTACAAGGTTCAGCGGGAACTACAGAAGTTATTTCAACTGGTGAAATTGTTAACTTTTTTGCTGGTGCCGGTATAACAACTACTGCTTCTAATTCATTAGGTGTTAATTATTTAAGTATTGTAAATACAGGTGTACTTGCACTTACTGCGGGTACTAATGTAAGTATTACAGGTACTAATTCAAATTTAACTATTAATGCAACTGATCAATATCAAGGTACAGTAACTTCTATTACATTAGCTGCTGGATCAGGAACTGGTACTGCAATTACATCAAGTGGTACATTTACATTTGCTGGTGGAACTGGAATTACAACTTCTGTAACTGGAACTACTGTAACTATTACTGCATCAAATTTAGGTACTGTAACAAGTGTTGCTACAGGAACTGGTTTAACTGGTGGTACTATTACTGGTTCAGGTACTATTTCTGTTAACTATACTGGAGCAAGTAACATTGTAGCTGCAGCTACTGCAGCTACAGGACTTGCTGTAGACTCAATCTTTATTCATAAAGTTGCAACAGGTAATGCATCTAAAGCATTAATTTCAGGTATAACATTAAATCAATTTGGTGCACCAACTGCAGATTTAAGCATTGGTACATTTAAATTAACTAACGTTGTCAATCCAACATCTGCTCAAGATGCTGCTACTAAAAACTATGTAGATACTACATTTGCTGGTTCAGGTGCCTTGATCTATCAAGGTGGTTACAACGCAAGTACAAATACACCTAACTTAGATAATACCCCTGTAATTACTATTAATAAAGGATTTACTTACACTGTTACAGTAGATGGTACTTTCTTTACAGAACAAGTTAGAGTAGGTGATTTGCTTATTGCAAACATTAACACTCCTACAGTATTAGCAGATTGGACAAGAGTTCAAAGTAATATTGATTTAGCTACTACAACTACTGTGGGTATTGCTAGTTTTGCTGCTGCAAGTTTTGCGGTAAGTGGTGCTGGTGAGGTTACTATTAAATCAGGTGGTGTTGTATTAGGTACACAGACTACCGGTTCTTATAACCCTACTGTTGGTACAAATTCAGGTATTGATATTGGAAATGCTGGTGCAGGTGGTGTTGTAGTGCTTAATACTGTTTCATTAACAAATGGTGTTATTACAGCATTTACTAGTGAGAACATTCAATCATCTACCACAGTAAATCCTGGTGTAATTTTAATTGCAAGTGATGCTGAAGCTACTGCAGGTTCAGTTACTACTAAAGCGGTTACTCCAGCACAATTAATTTCTAATGCAACTACAGTAGCTAATACGGCTATAACAAGTAGAGAATTTAAACAATCTCTTGCTGCATCAGGACCTGTATTACATAACATGAACTCATATGATGTTATGGTACAATTGTATGATTCAGTTACTTTTGAAACTGTTTATGCTGACGTAGTTAGAACAAACTCAAATACAGTTACTGTTACATTTAGTGCAGTTCCTGTAAATCAAGTTAAAGTATTAATTATCAAAATTGGATAATTAATCTTATTTATATAAAGGGGGGATTTCATAAATTCATGGCTTCCCCCTTTTTTATAAATAAAAAATTGTACTTTTGGTACCAATATTAAATATAATTATAGATGGCAATAAGATTCTTAAATAGTCTAAACATACAAGCAGGTACATTAACTGTATCAACTATAACTAACTTAACCACAGCATCAAATGTATTTTTAGTTTCAGATGGTGGTTTAATTAAATATAGAACTGCCGCAGAAGTGCGTTCTGACATTGGAGCGGGCACGGGCACTGTAACATCTATTACAATAACTCCTGGTACAGGAATAAGCGGTGGAGGAACAGTTACTTCATCAGGTACACTTACTATTACAAATTCAGACTTAGGTTCTTCTCAAGCTATATTTAAAAATATAGCAGTTTCTGGTCAAACTACTGTAACTGCTAATATTAATAATGATACATTAAATTTTGCAAATGGTTCCAATGTTACTATTACTACTAATGCAGCAACAGATACAATAACCATAGCTGCAACAGATACTAATAATTATCCATCAAGTTTAGCTTGGGATACTGCAACTGGTATTTTAACTTTAGGTAGAACTGGTTTAGCTTCTTTAACTGTAGATTTAGATAATAGATATTTAGAACTAGCAGGAGGAACAATGTCTGGTCAAATAATATTTCAGACAGCATCTTTAAATAATGGATTTAGATGGAATGTTAATAGTGACTCTGCAGGTATTACTTTTAAAAATACTGGAGATGGAGATGCTAACTCTTACTTTAACTTCTTTACTGAAGACAATGGTAATGAGTACTTTAAGTTTTCTCATACCCATTATCAAACTGGTTCTAAAGATTATATGGATGTTAAAGATGGTGTTATACGCACTAATGGAGACATCTATGTTAATGCTACTCAAAGTGGAACAGTGGGTGCTGGTACTAATACACTTATAAATGGAAGTATAGTTTTAAATGCTGGTAACTATACATCATATTCTCCTACACTAATAGGGATTGGAGCTTCAGGAACTTGGGGTATTAATATCACAGGTAATGCAGCAACAGCAACTACTGCAGCAAACGTAAATAATGGTGTGTTAACAATGGCGGTATCTGGCACAGGTTTGTCAGGATCACAAACATTTTCAGCAAATCAATCTGGAGCAGCAACATTTACTGTTACATCAAATGCAACTAGTGCCAATACAGCTTCTACTATTGTAGCTCGTGATGCTTCTGGAAACTTTACTGCAGGCACAATTACAGCTGCTTTAACTGGTAATGCCTCAACAGCTACATCTGCTGGAAATTTAACTGGAGGAAATATAACGGGTAATTACATAGTAGCTAACTCAACAAGTCCAAATACATTTTACAAACAATTTGGTGATAATTCTGGTTGGGTCTATCGTTATATGACTAATGTTTCTGGAACTATTACAACTAGACATAGTTGGACAGATACTGGAAATTATATAGCAGTTGGTTCTGTAACAGCTTCATCATTTTCAGGTGCCGGAACAGGATTAACTGGAACTGCTACTTCTTTATCTATTGGTGGTAATGCTGCTACAGCAACAACTGCTACTACAGCTACTACCGCAGGGAATGTCTCAGGTGTTGTTGCCATTGCAAATGGAGGAACAGGATCTGTAACTGCAGCTAATGCTTTATCAGCGTTGGGTGCTTATCCAGCAAGTAATCCTTCAGGATATACATCAAATACAGGTACAGTTACATCAGTTGCCGCATTAACTTTAGGAACAAGTGGAACTGATTTAAGTTCTACTGTAGCTACTGGAACAACAACACCAGTTATTACTTTAAATGTACCAACAGCATCAGCAGCTAATCGTGGTGCATTAAGTGCAGCAGATTGGACTACTTTTAATAACAAAACATCTAACACCGGTACAGTTACTAGTGTTAGTGGCACGGGTACTGTTAGTGGATTATCATTAAGTGGAACAGTAACTACTTCAGGTAATTTAACTTTAGGAGGAACGCTTTCAGTCTTAGCTTCTAACTTTGCTAGTCAAACAGCTGCTACTTTCTTGGCAGCACCAAATGGAGCAGCAGGTGTACCTACATTCAGAGCTATTGTTGCCGCTGACATACCAACTCTAAATCAAAATACTACAGGTACTTCTGGTAATGTTACAGGAGTAGTTGGAATAGCTAATGGAGGAACTGGTTCTACAACAGCAGCAGGTGGTTTATCAGCTTTAGGTGGATATCCTGCAACAAACCCAAGTGGCTATACATCCAATACAGGTACAGTCACTTCTGTAAGTGGAACAGGTAGTTATGGGGGATTAACACTAACCGGAACTGTAACAACTTCTGGAAACTTAACATTGGGCGGAACTCCTACGGGAACTTGGCCTATCAGTGTTACTGGAGCAGCAGCAAGTGTTCCTTTATTAACTGCTACTGGTGGTTTAACAACTCAATATGGCAATGGAACTATTGGTTATTCATCTGCACTTGTAAATCCACAAACAGGATTATTTCCAACAAGTGATAATTCAAATGCAATTATTACAATAAATAGACATCCGGGTGATTATTATAGTCAATTAGGATTTAATTCTTCTGGTAGTATTTATTATAGAAGTTTTAATGCTGGAGTAATCAATACATCTGCACCTTGGTATACAATTTGGACTAGCCTTAGTTTAACAAATTTAAATCAACTTACTAATGGTCCCGGTTACACTACTAATACAGGAACAGTAACAGGTGTAACTGCAACAGCACCTATTGCTAGTACAGGAGGAACTGCACCAGTAATTTCTATTAGTGCAGCAACTATAAGTGCAGCTGGTAGTATGAGTGCTGCAGACAAAACTAAATTAGATGGAATTGCTGCAGGTGCTACTAACGTAACAAATACAAATCAGTTAACTAACGGTGCTGGTTATATTACTAGTGCAGGAACTGCAACCAATGTTTCTGGGGTAGTGGCTATAGCAAATGGTGGTACTGGGTCTACAACTGGTGCTGGAGCTTTATCTGCACTAGGAGGTTATCCTTCAAGTAATCCTTCTGGATATACAAGTAACACGGGAACTGTAACATCAGTTTCTGGATCAGGTACTATAAGTGGTTTAACATTAACCGGTACAGTAACCGGTTCTGGTTCACTTACACTTGGTGGTACATTGTCTTTAACAGCAGCTAATGTAAATGCGGTTGGAGCTATTACAAATAGTACATCAGGTAATGCAGCTACTGCAACTAATTCTACTCAACTTAATGGTATTTCATCTACCCAGATTTTTAATAATATGGGTGATATTCATGGTGCAAGAACATCTTTTGATGTTAGCACACCATCATATGATTTTGGATTTAGATATGTGCAAGGAACTACAAATGGTCCAGCAACTGGGGGTGGTAATCAGTTTTATTCTTGGTATATGGGACTTGGCAGTCAATATCCAGCAACAGGTGCAGGTTCATATGGAATGTATATTGCAGTTCCTAGAACAGCAACTACACCATATATGAGTGTAAGATATAATGAAGCTAATAGTTTAGGTGCATGGTTAAAAATTGCAGCTGGATATGCCGATACTGCAGGGGCATTAACAAGTATGAACATATCCCAGTTTACAAATAACTCAGGATATTTAACCAATGGTACTGTTGGTTCATATGCACCAGGTTTAACTGGTGCTGGAGCTTCTGGTTCATGGGCAATTACTGCTGCTGTAGCTACAAATGCAACCCTTGCTCAAACAGCAGTTACATTAAGCTCAATGAATATTTCTCAGTTTACTAATAATTCTGGATATATAACATCAGTGCCTATTGCAACTGCAACAGTTTCGGGTACTGTTGAATTATTTAGTAATACTGTTCAAACAGAACCAGCACTTGCAGTGTCAACAGTAGAAAATAGAACCTATGGTATACAATTAAATGGTGCAGGACAAGCAGTAGTTAATGTACCATGGACAGCAGCTGGTGGTGGTGGTACTGTAACATCAGTTTCTGGTACCGGTACAGTATCTGGATTAACTTTAACAGGTACAGTTACTACAACAGGAAGCTTAACGCTAGGTGGAACTCTTGCTGTAACTGCTTCTAACTTTTCTAGTCAGACTGCAAATACTTTTTTATCTGCGCCTAATGGTCTTGCTGGAGTTCCTACGTTTAGATTAATTCTTGCTGCTGATATTCCTACTTTAAATCAAAATACTACAGGTTCTGCTGCTTCACTAACTACAGCAAGAACTTTGACTATTGGCAGTACAGGTAAAACTTTTAATGGTGCAGCAAACGTAAGTTGGACTCTTGCAGAGATAGGTGCTTACGCTTCAACTAATCCTAGTGGTTATACAACTAACACAGGTACAGTAACTAGTATTACAGCAGGAACAGGATTAAGTGGAGGTACAATAACATCAACCGGAACAATTGCCTTAGCTAATACTGCAGTTACTGCAGGATCTTACACTAACGCAAATATTACAGTAGATGCTCAAGGTAGAATTACTTTAGCCGCAAACGGTTCTGCTGGAGGTGGTATTAGTGGTGGAGGTACAACAAATTATGTATCAAAGTTTAGTGGAGCAGCTTCTGTAGGAAACTCTCAAATTTTTGATAATGGAACAAGTGTAGGTGTAAATACCGCAAGTCCAGTAGGTAGGTTTAATATATCTTCTGGAACAAATGCAGGTACTACTGAACTATTTAGATTATCAAGAAATGTGGGATATGGTGCAACTACATTTACTCAAACTTATGATAGCACATATTTTTCTAATGGTAAAACATTTAGTCTTGCAAATGATGCTGGTACAGCATTTGCTATTTTTTATAGTAATAATGCAGGTACTGTAACTAATGCATTACTTAGTGGTTATTTAGGTGTTAGTGCAGCTGCAGATTATCCATTGCATGTGGGATCAGATGTTGGTGGTGTATCAATATATGCTGATAATGATATTGTTGCTTTTTCTGATATATCAGTAAAAGAAAATATTAGACCTATTGAAAATGTAATTGAAAGAGTACAAAAATCAAGAGGTGTATTGTATGATAGAATTGATAGTAATAGTAAAGACAATATTGGATTTATTGCACAAGAATTAGAGGTTGCTTTTCCTGAATTGGTTATTACTAATGAAGATGGAACCAAAGCAGTTAAATATCAAAATGCTGTAGCTGTAATGTTTGAAGCTATAAAAGAACAGCAAAAGCAAATAGATGAATTAAAAGAACTAGTAAACAAATTAATAAAATAATATGAACACATATACTTGGACTATTTCCGCATTAGATTGCAAAATAAATGAAAATAATTTACAAGATGTTGTATACACAGTACATTGGAAATATACTGCTACTAATGAAACTGGCATAACTGCTTCTGCTTTTGGAGCTCAATATGTGCCACCACCAAGTGAAGAAGATTTTACTCCTTATGATGAATTAACTAAAGAACAAGTAATTGGTTGGATAGAAACTTATTTAAATATTCCTGGAATAACTATAGATTTAGATAATCAAATTGAATTGATTATAAACCCAGTAGATATTACACCACCTTTACCATTTGAAAATTAATATAAAATATGGCATTACCACCTAGCGGACCTTTAAGTTTTTCAATGATAGCTAATGAATTAGCTGTAGGACCTCCAAATTCTTTAAATGCTATGTCTGTTCAAGCAGGATTTTCTAGTCCAGATGCTGTATCTGAATTTTATGGATATGGTGGAGGACTAACTCCATTTTTTAGAACTCTTAATGCGGGATTTAATCCTCCTGATGAATGTTTTCAACCAGCTGATCAATTTGCTTGGCATAATGGAACGGGTCTTTTGCCTGCTATGGGTGATACAGTATATAATGATTCTGGTGGTCTCCAACCACTAGCATATCAAGGATATTGGGGAATGTCTGATATAATGAATAATCCATCACCATTTACTTTTGAAGTTGATCCTAATAATTCAGGTGTTGTAATAAATAAATTTCAATGTTAATATAAATAAAAAATAGAGTTATGAAAAAACCAATTGTCAAAATACCTATTGCAAAAAAAGAAGTTGCAAAAGAAGTTGTTAAAAAGGCTACAATAAAAGAGATTCCGGTTGAAAAACCTGTAATTAAAAAACCAATTAAAGCAAAACCAATTGCTGAAATTATTATAGAAGAAGTTAAAGAAGTTGAGATAATTACTAAAATTATCAAACCTTTATTTGAAAAACCAATTGTACCAGAAATTACTTACAGTTGGGATTTAGAAAATATTGAAATTAACAACTCAACTAACGTTATTACACAAATAACCTATGAATTTATTGGTACATTAAATGGTCAAAAATATCCTTTGGCAGGAACAATCTCTTTACCAAAAGAAGTAAACCTTAATAGTAAAGTAGAAACAGGTGATTATAGAAGTTTATCAAAAGAGGAAATTATAGATTATATTATAAGTAATGTATCAGAAAGACATGTTGAAACCATGAAAGGTTTGATTATTCAAAATTTCAATGGTAGTAAAATAATTGATAAAACTTTTTGGAAATCCTAAATAAGTTATATATTTGTAAACAATTTAATGTAAAACAATTTAAAAACCAATAAAAATGGCAAAGACAAAGTTACCACAAGAAGAAACTGTTGAAGTAAAAAAACTTACAGTAGAAGAATTAGAAAATCTGGTTAATGTTCAGCAGAAGATTAACAACATTACTTTAAATTTAGGTAATGCTGAATTAGCTAAACAAGCAATGTTTTCTGAATATTCTAAAATTAAAGCTGAATGGGATGAGGTTGCAAAAACATTACAAGACAAGTACGGTGATGTTAATGTAAACCTAGCCGATGGTACAATTGCACCAATGGACCCTACAGCTAACCCATTAGGGTAAATTCTTTATACATAAATATTTTATAAAAAATTTTATAACCAGACTTTTCTTGTTTGGTTATAAAATTTTTTGTATATTATAATTGTATAGAGCACAATAAACTATTACATTATAGTAAATAAAATATTTATGATACCAACAAATTCAAGTAATACAACAAATGGATGTGATAGTATCTCATCTAACTGTGTCATTTGGCAAGGTCCAGATATTAGTTGTATAAACCTTTGTAATGGAGATACAATTAGTGAAGTAATAGCAAAATTAGCTACATTACTATGTGATCTGATTGAGGATGGGGTTACTGCTAATCCAAACTTAACTGGTTTGGATATGTCATGCCTTAATATTCCGGGTACAACACCCACTACATTGGTTCCTGTATTACAGGATATGATTGAAGCAATATGTGCAAAGAATAATCCAGCAGGACCTACTGCAGCATATATTCAAGCAAATCTTCCTATAATGACTTTACCTGCATGTTTAGTCTATAATGACGCACAAGGTAATCCAGTAACACAATTACGTTTAGATTTGTTTACAAGTCTTATTGCTAATAAAATTTGTAATATACTTACTTCAATAGTAACTATAAATACTACATTAACTAATGTCAATACTAGATTATTAACATTAGAAGCGTGTGTATTACCATGTGAAGGTGGTGTTCCAGAACAGCAAGTAGTTCCAACATGTATAATTAATGTTGGTCAATTAACAGATGTATCTGTTTTATTACTTGCTTTAGAAGTAAGATTTTGTGCATTAGAAACAGCCGTAGGTTTACCTGCTGCAATTAATGCTGCTATAAGTCAAGCTACTATTTTAGGTACTACAACATCATTATCTAATCCTTCTGTATCATATGGTTCTATAACAGGATGGAATAATAACCCATCTACATTATCTCAAAGTGTTCAAAACATATGGGTTGTATTAGGTGATATGTATGAAGCTGTTTCAAGCATTCAAACTAATTGTTGCCCTTCAGGATGTTCTAGTATAACCTTTGGTTATAACACATCAAATATATTAAATGCTAATGGTACAATAGCGGGTCTTAATTTTAATTTCCAAAATACAAGTGGAAATGGATCTGTTATTCCAGCAACATTTAATGATTGTGCTGGTAGTACAATCATTACTATTAGAGATTCTAATAATGTTGCGGTTACTAGTACAGTTAGCGTTGCTGCTTTACAAAATTCTGCAAGTGGAGTTACTATATCAATACCTAGTTTAAATACTTATGGAGCATTAACTGCTAGTGTAGCATTTTGTGTAACTGATGGTAGAGATACATGTAGTGATACAATTATTAAATCAGTTGCTGGAGTTATACCTTGTCCACAAGATCCTACTAATAGTGCAATTACAACTACAGGAGTAACAGTATCATTTGGAAATACTTTAGGTTTAACAGCTGTTTATATTATAGATATTATCAATACTGCTACAAGTGTTGTTACAGCTACATGGACGCAAAATTCTCCTGGTACTTTTGTATCACATGCATTTACAGGATTAGTGGCAGCTACAAATTATACAGTTAAAATAACTGTTCAAATTGGTGGTCAAACTAAAATATGTACTAATACAATAGCATTTACAACTTTACCTCCTATAGCTCTTCCTACAGTAACTACAGCAAGTGTTACAAGTATTGCTCAAACATCAGCAATTAGTGGTGGAGTTTCAATAAATGCAAATGGCGGTACCATTTCTAATAAAGGTGTTCAATGGAGTGCAACTCAAAATTTTGCAAGTATAATAGGAAGCACCTCTAATGGAACTGGTACAGGTAACTATACAAGCACTTTGTCTCCACTTATTGCTAATACTCAATATTGGGTTAGGGCTTATGTTATAAATGAAGTAGGTACTGGATATGGTCAACCAATAAGTTTCATATCAGCAGTAACAACAGAACTTAGTGCTTTTGATTATATTATTGTAACTTATCAATATGCACCACCTACTGATTATGATTTAGATACATTAACTACTTTTAGATATCCAACTAGCACATTAGCTGGAAACCAATCTAGTAATACAACAGGATTTATACCAGGAACAGGGGTTGTTGGATGTGGTGCTGCTACTGTAATACCTGCTGGTGCTACTATTAATACGGCTTATCTTTATTTTGGAGGAGATGATGTTGGACAATCAGTTGCTGGTACATTTGGTGAATCAGTTGCTATAAACTTTAAAAATCTTGAAAACAGTGGTATTTTAACTTCAACTAGTGTTATAGCAGAATTATTTGCTGGCTGGCAGAGTGGAACAACTGCATATCCAATATCTATAAAATATGAAACATTTATTGGAGGTACTATTTCAAGAGAAGTAGTCGGTGGAGTTACAACAAATAGACTTATAAGTAATGGTACAGTTGTTGCGGCTGCAACAATTTCAAGTCCAATAAATATTATTTCTGGAGGTTGTAGTCAAGGCGTAAGTGTGAAAAGAAATGTGGCTGAAATATCTTATGATACAACTACAAATGTAGCAAGTATAGCATTTTTAGCATATCCATAATAAATAAAATAGTAATTTAATTAAAATATAAAGATGGCATGTAATTGTACAAAATGTAGTAGTAAATGTGGTTGTGCTGATACAGCATTAACAAACCCATGTACATATA
>Ga0209107_10000011_pt1 | contig 114922 bp, 108 predicted proteins | sample LakErihyJuly2011_2_FD_187460 | JGI IMG/M metagenome (GOLD analysis project Ga0209107, IMG submission 187460) | Freshwater microbial communities from dead zone in Lake Erie, Canada - CCB hypolimnion July 2011 (SPAdes) (version 2) | ecosystem: Environmental > Aquatic > Freshwater > Lentic >...
AATAAAAAGTTTATAGACTTAAAATTTGTAAAGTTTTTTAAGTTTATAAGCCTATAACCTGATATTATTCAGGTAATTCTTCTCCATCTTTACCAGTAACTATACCCATTAGCTGTTGCATAATGGCTTCAGCATTCTCTCCCCAGAACATATTACATTCAAATACCTTATCTGTAATAGTATATGGTGGATTTAGGAAGTATGCTTGCCAATGTTCACTAGGCTTTGCAGTAAATCTTTTACACTTTTCTTTTACAGGACATTCAAATCCATGGCATAAAGTTATATCTGGCATATCTTATTTATTTATTGCTACTGTATCAACAATCTCTAAAGTTACAGATATTACTCCAGACTTTACAAAATTTAATTTCTTGGCACATCCATAACTTAAATCTGCAATAAAGTGTGATGACTTTGGAAGTCTATCATTAACCTTTACAAATATTATGGAATCATTCTTTAGATTTGTCACCTTTAATAAAGTTCCAAACTTATAGGTCTTGTGTGCACATGTTAAACTATCTGCATAAAATGTTTCTCCTGATGCTGTTTTCCTACCTGTCCAATGCTGTCCATAATAGCTGACAGTACCTTTAACAATAATTGGAATTGGATCAGCAAAACTAAATAGCATTGCTAATAATAAAATTGTTTTCATTTCTGTTTTTTTTGTTCTAAGTAATCTATAGTAAATCCTATAGCTACTATGATGTTCATACCTAAAGACATTAATATCTCATGGATGTCTTTATATACATTCACGGATAAATGTATATGCCCTACCATCCAAAAAGGTATGGACAAGTTTTGGCTTATCCATACCATAAGATATTTAACAAAGTGCTTCACAATTACTTTTGATTAAACACTGTATTAAAGGCTGCTGTACTGCCTGTCATTTTAAATTCATAAATTTCTGTATCACATGTAGTATCATTAACTCTAATTCTTATAGAACTTGCAGCTTTAAAATCAGCAAGAAACTCTGAGTCTGAATTAAGATCATCTACCATAAACAAAGTTTTCCGATTATCAGATACATTACCTTTTATATTATATTTTTGATACTCATTATTTACTAAGAATGAAATATCTACACTAACAGATTCATCGCAGATATATACTCCACCCATATAGAAAGCAATTCCTTTATAATTCTCTAATTTAAGATATTCATTTTGACCATCTTGTGTATATGCTATATAATATGGAGTATCAAATCCATTCTCAATCTTTTTACTTATCCATTGAGAAAAAGATGTAGTTGTAAATAATGTAACTGTAGCTAAGGCTAATAATAATTTTTTCATTTTTTTGGTTTTTTAATTGTTTTACTTTCTTCTGACGGACTTTCCTTCAGAATCTTTTGCAGTCTCTCCCAGATCTGTTTGTTTATTAGATTGTAATCTGGTTCTTTCTTGCGCTCTTTCATACTCTTGCCAATTATAGATGTTTAACTCTCTCATTTTCAAGAAATCAGCCAAAGTCATATCCTCTGGTATACCATTGTTATTATTCATTATTTGAATGTATGCTTCTTTCATTCTTCCCATGTTCTTTAAACATTTTAGTTAACTCTTCTTTTGTCATTTTACTTGGAAGTTTTTCTAATATTCTCCAATCAAAGTTACCTGTTATGATAACCTTGGTTTCCTCTTCACCAAGATGTTTTATCTCAATATTATACTTACCATCATCAATTTTTTCATTTTTTAATGCTTCATGTATTATATTTACTTGAGAAAGATATCCTTTATCCTTTATCTTCCACCAAAATTCATGTTGTTTAAGTCCATGAATAACAGATGAATGGTCTTTTCCAAAAAACTTACCAGTCATACTAGTTGTAAGATATCTCCTCCTTGTTAAAACATTATATAAATAGTATCTTTTATATACTGTTCCTCTTTCCCTTGTAGTAGATGTAAGATTAAACTCTTCAATGATATCTACAATATCTTTATTAGCAACTTTATAAAGTGCCAACACATCATCTCCCATAAATTTTAAATTAGTTCTAAGTCAGCTTCTTTAACTGTTTCTTTTGTTTCTTCAAGTGCCTGTGATAGTAAGTCAATAGGTAAGAATCTTTCTGCATCATATAGCTCATAAGGAAAAGATTCAGCTGATAGCTTAACTTCCTTTAATAATACTCCAAATTTATTGTCCTGTAATCCCATTCTAACAACTCTGGTAATAGTATATACTTCACCTTCTATAACCCATTCACTCTCAGGCACTTTACTTGGTCTATTTGAAGCATCAATACATATTGCTCTCATATTGTTCTACTGTTGTTTTGAGATCTAAGTTACGCAAACTCTCTGAAATTTCCAACATGGTAAGAAAATCTCCATGTTTTACTGTGCACTTTCCCATCTCATGTACAAGCAAAGCACACTGCTCTGCCTGTGTTGGATGGTGTTCACAAAATCTTATAAGACAAGCCATTACATATCCAAATGTGTTCTGGTCATCATTATGTAGAATAATCTTATGTGTTACATTTTCTTCCATATAATAATATAGTAATTATACTGGTTGTAAATTATAGTTCCGCCATGCTATCTTGCTCTGGTCAAAATCTTCTAGAGCATCTTTAACCCATTTCTCATCTACAGTTCCTATATAGCATAGTATGTGAACAATAGCCTTATCATCTGGATTTAAGCGCAAAAGTCTTCCTATTCTTTGACTAGCCTTACGCTCATTCCCATATGCATGCATAATAATGCCTTGTTTTAAACCTGGTATGTTTACACCTTCATTTAATTGCAATACACATGAGAGCTTTGTAATATTACCAGCCTTAAATTCTTGCAAATTTGTTTCAGAATCAGGATTATTACTATGATAACTATGTGTACACATTCTATCAGCTTGATCTTGAGTATTAGCAAATACAATACACTTGCTTGTTATACTGTTTAACAAGACTTTTGCATATTTCTCTTTGCTTGGATACTCCATCATTGCTTTCATTCTCATTACTCTAAGTATGTGAGGTTGCCCTGATGCTGTATCAATCCTTGTACCCCAATAACCATAGTTTTGCAACTCAGATGTAAGGAAACTTCCTTTCTGTGTTGAGACTTTATAGTTTTTTGTAGTATCAAGATTAATCTCATGCACAATTACTTGATAATCATTAATAATACCCGATTCTATTGCATCATCTGCCTTAAATGTAAAAGCAACTGGACAATATTCAGATACTATTCTACCTTTCTCAGAGTTTTTATGTTTAGGTGGAGTGCCGGTTAAACCCAGCACTCTTCCTGTAAAACTATTTAGAAATGGTCTATGACTATCTAATAAACTATGTACTTCATCAAAATAAACTGCATCAAAGTCATTAGGATTATGTTTATTTAAGCTGAGATAAGTAGAGAAAGTAGCATTTTCTAATACTTTACTTAATCCAAATTTCTCAGCTTCATATCTCCATGAACTAATGATAGACAGTTTGGGAGCAACAATCAGAATACTTTGCAATGGAGAGTAATGTTTCTCCATATGCTTTAAGCCCACAAGAGTTTTACCTACACCTGTACCCAGTACAATAGTGCATTTCTGTTTACCCTCAGTAGCTTTTAAAGCTTCATCTTGTATTTCCTGTCTTTCCATTATTTTGGTAAATTAAAGATTTTAGTTCTGATGTATGTACCAGTAGAATCTCCATCAGTTAGTAGTTTAACTGTCTTCATATGTTTCTCAATATTAGACATAACTTTTGTGTGGTTATATGTTCCATATGCCTGCAAGAATGCTGCAAGAAACTGAAACTTAACACTTCTGTCTGACATACCAATCTTTAAGAAGATATCATTAAATGCTTTACACATTTCTTCTGCTTTTGGATTAGTAATTTGGAAATTACCAGTTTTAATAGTAGAAGTAGTATACTTAATTCCTGCATTGTTAACACCAATTGCAGCTAACATAGTTATTTCTATATCATACATGTTTTTCCATTTGAATAACTTCATATAATCTGGGCGGATCATTTTCCATGCATTGATGTAATTTATCATATCCCAAGACTTGCTTGAGTTATTTAAACAAGCCATTTTTGCAATTAAATCTTCTTCAGATTCAACAGCAATATCAATATGTGGTATTGGCAAACCTTCTCTTTCTAGTGCTGTAGCAAGATGCTGACCATCAATAATATAAGTTTTTACTTCTCCTTCAATAACATTAGTAGTAGCTGTTACAACTGGTCTTACTACTCCCATTAATCTAATAGATGAAATCATCTTTTGTACATGTTTGCTATCAATTCCCCTATTCATAGGAAGTGTTGCAAACTTTGAATAATCATTAGTTAATTTTACTTTTAGTTCTTTTCCAATCAAATTCATAATCATATTTTTTAAATTATTTTAAATAGCCAAGAGCCCTAGACTCTTTTGGATGTGCATGAACCCAGTCATGACAATTTCTACAAACGGCAAGCCATGTGGACTGTACCAAATAAAAAGCATCTCTATTAGCACCAGCATATGTATGATGTACATCTGTGGCATTAATACTACAATCTTTCACTGCTATCTGACATAGACTGAAATCTGTAAGATATCTTTGTCTAAGTTTAAGATACTCTGCATCTTTCTTCTTTCGCTTAGAAGAAACCTGGGGAATTTTATAGTCAGTTGGTTTCTGTACACTGTCACTATCAATGGCTTTTTGGCAACTCCAACAATATTTACAGTATTTAAATCCCCCATGGTTCTTCCATATAACGGTTTCTTTTCCACAACCGTCACATTCTTTAAGCTTTTGCTTCATTCTTTAGTCTTGGTAAAGTGACCGGTGCTTCCTGTAAACTTAAAAAGTTTTTAGGAAGTATACCTTCAGACATAAAGATACTGATAATATCACTCTTTCCAATGTTTAAATCTTTAAAAGTTAAAGTATTAGTATACTTCTCATCTACTTCAGAATAAGTTACCATAGCTTCTGTCCATGGACTTTTGGGAAATAAAGTTTGGAATATATAATTGCTGTATTGATTAGTAACTTGCTGTTTAAAAACATTAAGTACTTTCTGAGCACGCTTATATACATTTAGTATTCTTTGTTTCTTTTTGCTACACATTGTGTCTAGCTCTTCTTTTGTCAGCGCATTTAGGCCATACAATGCTCTTTTATACAGATAGTTTTGGTATTGAGAATACCCATCTGATTCATACTGCATATATGTTTTACCACTTTGCAACTGATAATTTCTAATTTCCTGCTTTAATTTTTCCATTTTATACATTTTTTTCATAAATTAATAATCATACAAATAAAAGGGGGCAGTTGCCCGCCCCCATTTACCTAATCAACTTTATATCTTATAGATTAAAGTCTTGTCCTGCTGCATTTTTCAATGCTTCAGTATTTGCTCTTTGAGAATTTGCATAAGCTGCACGTAATTCTTCAACATTATCATGTTTAATAAGCATATCTTGCATACTACCATCTAAAGAAAATTTAGTTCTTCTGTAGATAGGTAATCCACCATATGTACACACAATACCAGTTTCACCTGCTACTTTCAAATCACGCTCTGGTGTTTTCTTGTTAAATGGCTCAAGTGATTCTTCAACCACAATTTTACCATCTAATTGCTGGCCTGCAAAGAAACCTGAAGCTTGTAAATCTGATAATAATCCAGGTACAATAGCAGATACTGATTTTCTTTTCAAGAAACCATTATCATCAATCATTGTTCTAATTTGTTCTACACGTAGATATCCCCATTCTGGATTTTCAGATACATTTACTACAGAATTTGTTGTTGCATCAGCTGTTACGATTACTTTAGAGTTCATCTTTCTTAATTTTAAGAGTTAATAAATAAATAAATAGATTGTTTGAGTGTAAATTTTACTATACCATTAGTTACTCAAGCTAAGTGATAAGTGTTTAGTATTGCATATCGCGATTAGCAATACTAGTTATCCATTGGATCCTCTAAGTCAATGATATCATCAAATGGTAAATCATCTGATGGTATATCATTAAGGTCATAATCTTCAAGTGGAAGAAAATCTGTATCAATATACTTTTCTCTGGTGTTTTTCTCAACAGCAGAACCGGTAAAAGGGTCTAAGATATGTTCACCATAATCTATAGACATTAAGAACTGTATATCAAGATCTGTAAGTTCTAGATATTCCTCTATGCTTAGATGCACAACCTTCCCGTTTGGTAACTGATATAACATTATTTATTCTGTAGTAAAAATACGTGATAAAATCAAGTATAATTGCTTGTGCAAAATAAAATAATGTAGTATATAGCTAACAATAAAAGGGGGCACTTCTACCCCCTATTATTTGGTCAGGAAAAGCATATTCGCAGGAATACACTGTCTTAAGTATCTAGTCATTGTTTTTTCTATAGTCTAATATTTTGTTATATAGACCATCATTGAAATGTGTAAACCATTTTTTATTAGTAATTCTATTAATAGCTCTAGGTTTTTCATTTTTTGATATGTTAATAGTATATTTTATACCCTGTTTAACCAATTGGTTATATTCATCTTTAACTGAAACAGCAAAGTTAAATCCCATAACAGATGTTATAAGTTTCTCATTGTAATCCATATAAGTGATTTTAGTTAATAAATAGTGATCCTGTTTGGATTCGAACCAAAGACCTACTGCTTAGAAGGCAGTTGCTCTATCCAACTGAGCTACAGAACCAAGAGTATTACTTTTTGAGCTCTAATGTCTCATCATACTCAAAAGTTCCGGACTTAATATATTCCAGTATCTCAGCTTTATAGGCATAGTCTACAACTTTGCCATCTTTAAAGAATAGAGCATACTGTTTATGTCCGTCCATTGTTTGTTGGTATTTGACAGTTCCTGTCATTAAGTACCATAAAAATACTATTTTCATTTAGATAATATTAATCCGTAAATAACAAATGATACAGATGCAAATAAAAACAATGCAAGACCCCATTTGAAACCTAAGAAAATTTTCTCTTCTTCTATTTCTCTGTCTAGTATGTCTATATCCCATATTAGATCACTTACTCTAATTATAACCACATCAGGATCTGCTCCGGACTGGTATGCAGCAATAATGAGGGACTGTATGTCCCTCTTTTGCTCTTCTAGTTTTCTTAATTTTCTGTAAATCATTTGCTTACAGTTTTAGTTTCCACTTGCTTTGTCTGACCATAAGCGTCACAGTGGTGACCGCTGGCACAACTAACAAAAGTTGCTAGTACACCAATAAATACAAACCATAATACTACAATTGCAATTGTTTTCATAATCATAAATTTTAAAAAGGTAAATCTAAATCAACAGGCTGGATATAATTTTCCATACCTAATACACTATCTAATAGTGCTTGTTTCTGACATGCAAGTTTATGCATCTTAGCATTAACTTGATATATTTTGAGTTTTTCAAACCATATCATGTACTTTTCACTTCCTGTTTTATTCCAACCTACAACACCTTCTATTCTATAGAGGTATGGATTCTTTCTGCTATTGCAGTACATGACATTGAAATCATATTCTTTCCTGATTTCAGCAGCATCTTCAGGTGTAAGGTTCATGTTAAGTTTAATCAGAGTGTGACTACCAAATGAATGGTAACCAAAAGGGACAGTTTTATTCATAAGTTTATTTTTAAATTGTTAATCATAATATAAAATCATAGTCACCCAGTGACAAGAATATATAGCTAAAGTCAAATTCAAATACTAAGTCAAAGGCCTTCTCTTCTTCAAAGGCAAATACAAATACTAAGTCTCAATGTTAGCCAATTGCATATAATGCATAACCTGTCTAACGTGGGAGTTCTATCTCAGTTTTTATAGTTTGAAGAGAAGCGGTAATTATTAGTAATTTTAATTTTATAAGTGGTATCACCACAAACTTTATTAAAAAAATTCTTGTCACTAGATATAAAGAGTAGAGGAATCAGCTTGTGCCTATCCCCTACTCACCTAGTATCAGTACACTATTTTTCAGGTGTCATGAACAAGTCAATAACTTTCTGAAATCTAGGATCAACATTGATTCTCAATGCTGCAGCAGCTTTAACATCCAACTCTCGTTGAGCATTAAATTCCATAGTAAGTCTAAGCAACTCACCCTTGTATGCATCCATAGCAAGTCTATATTCTCTGTTAAGAGTTTCTTCAAGACTTAAGAAAGCAGCAGCCATGTCTGCATTCTCACGCTGGATCCGTGCATTCTCATCACTAACCAAGTTTTTAACCTTAGCTTTGAAATAGTTTACACGTTGTTCATACTGACGGTGTTGCTCAGCAATATCCTCATGGATTTCTAATAAATCCTGAGAATTATGATGCTTAGTAATCTTAACCGGAGTCTTCTTACCATCCTCTACATTGAACCATTCAATGCTAGGCATGTTAGATAACTCTTTTCTAAGACTAGACAACTTACCATTCTTATGGATAAATTGACCCAAGTGAGCTGCCATAGCTTCTGCTTGCAAATATTCTGAGTATTCTGCATCAGTAAGCTTAGACCATCCCCATGATTCATCCACAGTATGAATAACATCATAGTCAGGTGCATACTCTCTCTGTGGTTCCACAAGATGAGAGAAATCAGGACGTGTGTTCTGTATTCTCTCTATCTCAGCATCTTTACCCTTGATAGCTTCCATAAGGAATGCTTGGCAAGCATGGAGATCACCCTTGAACTTTAATTTCTCAAGGATATTATCCGGAATCACAGATGGCTCTTGCATCACATAAGACTGCTTGTCTATAACAATAGATTTACTGCAGTTGTTGTAAGATTCCAACTCACGCTGAATCTCTAAAGCATTTTGATTGCACAAGTTACTAATTGATTGTGCTTGGGACATGCTTAAACCCTTGGTAGATAAATTTCTCATTGTTTTTGTTTTTGAGAGTTAATAAATAAATTGATTTTTAAGTTGATAAAGTGAGTAGTTTAATATCATACTCAGGATAAATTTACTTGGAATATTATCTATCTTCTTCAGTAAATCCTGCTGAATCAGTTTCAGGTCCATTATCAATGATAGCTTCATTAATAATTTTACCATCAACTAATCTAGAGATAGAACAAAATTCTACATCATCATTATTTGATAAATGTTGTAGTAATTCTGCATATTCAGATTCTGTTTCTAATGAACCACATTGAGTAACAGTAGTATGGTATAATTTTAATTTATAAGCACCATAAGGATTTTTGATTTCAGATATTTCCCAATCTTGTTGTGTTAACTCAGATAATTTCTTGTCTCTGTTAACAATAGTAGCTGAATAATGATAACCACAATTACTGCAGTTAATATATTCTTCACCTGTCTTGTAATAGAAGTCACTATATGCTTCTTGTTTGCAGTTAGGACATTCAATGTAATCAATTACGCTTGCCATAATTTTAGTTTTAAGTTTAGTTTTAAGTTGATTAATAAAGTTTCTATAAGTTGTTTACCCCTCTGCACTCAGTTATAATATCCAATTACATCAATTAGTAATACTCAAAAGTATTATCTATATCAGATTTCTGGCTTATTACAACTGTCTAGCCTTGGGAAGTAGAAATGGTACATTACAAAGGCTTTAGACTAGTTAGGTCTCACTTACTTACCTTATTTCGAGGTAGCCTTATAAGCAAAGTTGTACTGTCCCCGTTACAGTTCTTTTGCAAGAGAACTGACAAGATGACTATTCTTGTAGGAGCTTGGGCAACACGTATTTTAATTTGTACTCTCACAAGGTTGCAATCCTTGGTCATCGGTTTGTATTATCAGGAATCTAAACCCAATACCTAAGTATTATTAGTTTATCTATCTGTCTGTACCTGCTTGGATGAGAGTATATAAAGAGCAGTTTTATATCATGCTTAGGATAGTTGGTTATCCCAACTGCTCAACAGCAATCGGGATGCCTTGCTTGTCTAATACTCTTTTAACAGTTTTACCATTAGAGTATTTAACATACTGTACAAGGTGTAAGTTACCTTGAAACATCTGAATCATAGTTTTAAAAATCATAGTAAATAGATTTAAGAATTAATAAATAAGTATATGATGAGTTGTTATTTTAAAACAAGAGTAGTTTAATATCATACTCAGGATATGTAGCCATGCCTACCTGTTATACATGGAAGCAGAAATCTTACTGCATATCTGATTCGGTTTCCGTATGTGGTCAATCAGCTAACCATAGGACATTAGTCCCGTAAATAAATAGACTACCCTGCAAGAGAGTAGTCTTGTTCCATAACTACCACTAATCCAACTGCCGGATGGTGGTATCTATACACTTCCCGGAATCCCTCTTTAGTCTTTTCTTCTACAAGAGAACATAGAGGTTTATCTATAGAGAGACAATAGTCTTCTGTAAGGGTAATAGTATCTAACATATATATAGTTTTAGTTGGTTACTTAATAAATAGTTAGCTATATATATTTTTTATTTAATATAAATATTAAATCTAAATAATACATAGTAACTATAGTAGATAGATAGAAGAGGTGTTTAATTATCAGTTAGTTACATACACTTAATTAAACTAAAGTATACGCGCGCGTAGATAGTTATCACAGGAAAAAATATAAAAATATAGTCTTTCAAGTGTCAATAACTATTAACTATTAACTAATTCACATAATCCTATGACCCAACCGCACTCTTATCTTTTTTAAATTTAGGGTTAGAAAAAAATGGGAGAAAGAAAAAAAAGAGAGAGTCATAAACTCTCTCTTATTTTTTGCTATTCTTAAGAACCTACTGGATTCTTAAGATTAGCCTTTGCTTTTGGTGCAGACTCCTGTGGAGTCTCAGCATCAAATGCAGATGCCGCGGCAGAGGAAATGCCACTGCCCATTAGTTGACGAGCCTGTAGCTCCGCTACCTTGTCAGCTAATCTGGCAGAGCCTTTGCTCTCCGCAGTTTCAATAGATCCTGCAGCAGCAGTGATCTCATTGAAATCTACAAAATAACCAATACCATCGGTGAAGGTTATATTGTAGAGCCTTCCTTGGTCAAGCGGGCAAACCGCGAAGATTAAGGAAGTAGTGCCATCATCAGCAAAGCGGTGATTGGCACCTTGATAAGTTTTATACTTATCAAGTTCGGCAGGTGCACCGGTAACGGTAAACCTGGCACGGATCTTACCAGTAGCCTTGCTACGGTAAGAGTTAAGAAATTTTGCTTGTAGCATAATTTTTTAATTTAAAAGGTTAATATTATTATCCTTTTAAATTTAGGGTTAGCAGAAGATGGAGAGTGCAGAGGCAATGACAAAGCTTTTTTCCCTAGAAAAAAATTTGTCTGAGCCTGTTAGAAGAAGGACACGTGCTGTGGAAAGACAAGGGGGGTCCCCCTCCTTGGCTTGGCCCGGGGGGTGTCTGCATAGGGGATCCATCACATCCTCTAAAATAAAATAATTTTATCCCCGTTTGGAATTTAAAAATTTAATTTTATATTTGTCATGTTATTTTAAGGGTTAATAAATAGCACAAAGGTCTGGAGTTGAAAGCCCAGGCCTTTGTTATTACATTTGTCTTATGGAAAAATGGAAACTATTCTTCCTATATGTAATTAGTATATGTATAGGGTTTGCTATTGTGTCTGGGTGTAAGTCTTCCCAGAAATGTGATGCCTATAGTAAGTGTGCTAAATAATTTGTATATTAGTATATGAAGAAGATAGACATGGGCAAGTATGTCCTGCTTATTGGTAATGATGCTACTGAGATATTTGACTATTACAGGGTCCCGGAAATGCATGGTCTAAATAGAGCGGATGCTCAAGCTGAAGAAGTAGACAAGACTAAGGGCAATGGAGTTTACATATATGGGCTTACTAACTATGATCCCGCTGATAAGAAGTTAACAGGTAAAGCTCCAAACAAACCATTCTTGTTTTTGAACATGGGTACTTTCAAGAAGTATAATCCTACAGAGAAAGCAACAGCTGTTATGCATGAAACTATGCACATGAGTATTTTACTAAACAACTGGAATATCAAAGACAAGGAAGAAGAGGCTATTCAGTTTGCCGAAGATGAAGCAAATAAAATTATAGAGAAACTAAAGACTACCAAGGTGGAAGCACCTAAGAAAAACTTCTTCTCAAGAAAATAATGGCATATATTGAACACAACTTTTTTCCTCTTAAGGTATTTGTTAGGAATGAGTACATGTACCAACATACTAAAGGTCATGGAGAATTTACCCCGGGGGTCATTATATCTGTAAGATGTCTACCGGGACAAGCTGCATTGTTCCAGGTATTGTTAGAGAATGGCGTGCTACGAGATAAGTTACCATCACATGCCCTACTGACAGAGCCAAAGCTACCAGAGATTGATTTGCCATTTCACTTCTTACAGATATGGAATTGTTTCTCATATAATTTCACTTTGATACAACTGAACTATTTAAAAGATGCTCCAGTAGAAGTATACATGAAAGACCATGAGTTCTATCCAGGTAAATACTATGCCACAATAAACTGGGGATCTAATGATATAAATACAGATATCACACTTTCAGAAGATCCAATGGAACATAAGTCACATCATATTATTCTTCTTGATAATGGGCAGATAGCTTTACAACCAAACAATAGAATCAAATGGTCAGAGCCTAGCTTTGTTACTAAGCCTTTTCCTGAGAGACCAGATTATTTGGTGAACAAAGATTATTATAATTGCGAGGGGTTTGATAAGTGGCATACAGAAGATTCAGAAAGAATGTTTTATGATAACGAATAATTGAGTATATTATATAGTACTTAATAATTTATATCATGGCAAAAATAAAAGAAATATCAACTAAGATTGAAAGTCCAAAAGTATCCCGTCCAGGTGTACATGCTAAATCTAAAACTAGTAATCTAAAGTCTAGCAAAAACTATAAAAAGTTATATAGAGGACAAGGTAAATAAATTTTGTTTATATTTGTCTATAATTAAAAATCAATACAATGCAATTAAAAGGAAAAAGGATTTTGTTAAACAAACCAGAAGTAAAAGAATCTCCATTTGAATTAAGTGAATCTGACAAGATGGCTATTGAGATGGACATGAGAAAGACATGGACTAAGTTAGAAGTTTATGCTATAGGGGATGATGTAGAATCAGTAAAGGTGGGGGATAAAGTGTACATGGGAATCACTGGGCTACAAGCATCTGAAGCAGTAGAACTAGAAGATGGAGTTAAGTTAATGGTTGCTGAAAGAGACATTGCAATAATATGGTAAACTTTACAGAAGAATCAGAAGAACTGTATAGCAGTAGAATGTATACACCGTTTGATAAGATAGTATCTAAAGAGATACCATTAACAGATAGACTTGTAAATCTTGATAGGCCAGAGTATTATGGTGGAGCAGGAAATACTTATGAAGTATTTAATGTACTAGAAGCTTGGGGATTAGATGAAGACTTTTATCTTGGTAATGTTATCAAGTATATTGTAAGAGCTGGTAAAAAAACTTCTACTAAAAAAGAAGATTTACAAAAAGCTTTAGTATATTTACAACGAAGAATAGATAAACTATGAGCGAAGAAGTAGCTTTTAAAGAAACTAAGATTTATTCTTTCGGGGATATCTTAGTTGGTTTAGACTCAGAAGAGATCACTGAGTCTGCAGAAATTATTGAACTTAAAGAAAAATTTTCTAAGATAGCTGAAGATCTTAAAGAGAATTATAATCTTAACAGGTCTCCAGTAAAAAGTTTATTATTTGATCAGACTATAGGTGACTTGACAAGAGCTTTGCTTATGTCTGAGAAACTATTAAAAATGAAGTAATGAGACTAGTTGCAGTTATTATTTTATTTACTGTTATTGCTATGTTATGGGCAATAGCACATATATTATACAAACCTGTGTTTGATAGAATCTCACAGAAATATGTAATTAATGAAGATGATTTTAAACTTGCAAATATTTGTATTGCAATTATGTTAGGTCTTGCACTAGCAATTGGCCTAATACTCTAGCCTGTTTCCTTGTTTCTAGCGTACATATTACAGGTTGAATCCCCGGTTGCAAAGCTGGGGATTTTTTATATATTGGGATAAAGTATAAATACTTTTCTTATAAGTTTGCTATCTGAATAATTTTTATTATATTATAGATATAGTGTATACAAATTATTTATAAAAACAAAACGTCATGGATATTTTAAATTTTATTTCTTGGATTAGAGGGAGACGCATAGTTACTACAGTTGACCCTAATAAAACATTATTACCAGTAGCTCTTCAAGATGAAGGAAGAGACGATGGTTATTTAACAGGTGCAATTACAGTACAAGATTTCGCTAACCAAATTGGACAAGGTGCCCAAGGGCCACAAGGACCGACAGGACCTCAAGGGCCACAAGGCGTACAGGGTGTTCAAGGTGTTACTGGTGTACAAGGTGCAGCTGGATCTCAAGGTCCTTTTGGACCACAAGGTGTTCAAGGCGTTCAAGGAATTCAAGGTATTGTAGGACCACTTGGTTCTACTGGAGCCACAGGTGCTACTGGTCCTCAAGGTGTAGCAGGACCTCAAGGAATTCAAGGAGTTGCAGGTGCAGTAGGACCTGCTGGACTTAATTGGCAAAGTACATGGTCTGCATTAGGAACATATGTTATTGATGATGCAGTAGCATACGGAGGAGCATCATATTTTTGTATTACTAATGTTGGTCCAAATCCAACAACACCAGATCTAGATCCTACAAACTGGGCTTTATTAGCTTCTCAAGGAGCAATAGGTCCTCAAGGCCCTGCAGGTATTCAAGGTCCTATAGGATTAACTGGTGCAATTGGACCTATTGGTTTGACTGGCCCTCAAGGTATACAAGGTATTACAGGATTAACAGGACCTCAAGGAGTACCTGGAACTACAGGAGCAACTGGTCTACAAGGACCAATTGGATTAACGGGCTCAACAGGAATACAAGGACCTATTGGACCATCAGGTCCAACGGGACCACTGGGACCACAAGGAATTCAAGGCCCAGTAGGACCAGCAGGTTTAAACTGGCAGGGTGTTTGGAGTTCAGCTACAGGATATGGATTAAATGATGCGGTATCATTTGGAGGTTCATCATATTTTTGTACTAATCCATTAGGGGTAGGTCCTTCTATCTCAGATCCATCAGTAGATACAGCTAACTGGGCTTTATTAACATCAATAGGTGCTACTGGTCCAGCAGGACCTGCGGGAGCAACAGGCCCAACAGGTTTACAAGGAGTTCCAGGTCCAACTGGTCCTACAGGTCCACTAGGAGCTACTGGAACTGCGGGAGCTATTGGCGCAACTGGACCACAAGGTCCAGCTGGAGTGGCTGGTCCTCAAGGTCCAATCGGTCCTGCAGGATTAACATGGCAAGGAATTTGGAGCTCAGGAACACAATATTTTTTAAATGATGCTGTTTCTTTTGGTGGAGCATCTTATTTCTGTTATGTGCCAACAGTAGGACCATCTCTAAGTGATCCAACTGTAGACACTCTATCTTGGGCATTACTTGCTGCAGTTGGAGCAACAGGTCCGGCAGGCCCAGCAGGTGCTACAGGTGCTACAGGGGCACCAGGTGCAGTGGGTCCACAAGGTCTAGTAGGCCCAGTAGGTCCTGCAGGAGTAGCTGGTTCAGTAGGTCCAGCGGGTCCAACAGGTCCAACAGGTCCATCAGGTATTTCAATTTTAACTACAACTGGAACAACTGGAGCTGCAACTTTAGTTGGATCAACTTTAAATGTACCTAACTATAGTTTACCACCACAATTTGAGTATAATAATACTAATAAAACTGTATGGTGTAATGGGTCGGGTAATAATGCAACTAATACACAGTTTGGAGAGACTGCATTATCAGCTGTAACATCTGGAAGTAATAATTCAGCTTTTGGTGAAGGTGCGTTGTCAAGTACTACAAGTGGTGCAAATAATAGTGCTATGGGTAGATTTGCTTTAAAAAATAATAACACTGGAAGTCAAAATACTGCTGTAGGAACTTTTGCGTTGGGAAGTAATACTACTGGTTTGGGTAATACAGCATTTGGTTTTCAAACCATGTCTAATAGTACAACAGCTAGTAATAACCTAGCTATGGGTTCAGCTCAAGTATTAAATTCATCATCATTAAGTGGATCATATAATATTGCAATTGGTAATAGTACTTACCAGAATCTTACAACTGGAGGTAACAACACAAGCGTTGGACATTTATCAGGTCAAATTATGACAACTGCAACCAATAATACATCTTTAGGATATACTACATTAGCTAGTAATGTTACAGGTTTAAAGAATACTGCAATTGGATCTAGAGCAATGGCTTTTGCAACAGGTTCTAATAACACAACAATTGGTGCTGATACTGAAACTACTGTATTTAATAACTGTATTGTAATTGGTCAAGGAGCTTCTGCTACTGCAAGTGGTCAACTTGTAATTGGTAGCTCATCAACTCCAGTTGGTCCTGTAACAAATGCACCAGCAGCTCAAACTCATTACTTACCAGTAACTATAAACGGTGTAGTATATAAATTATTATTATCAGTTTAATAACTAAATAAAACTATAATCATGGATGTTTTAAATTTTATATCGTGGATTAAAGCTGGAAACTATAGAGCTCTTTTACCAATTGATGCAACTAATCTAATTGCTGTTGGATCTAAAGATCCTAATAGAGATGATAGTTACTTGCCAATGGCAATAAATGCTGCACCTTTGCAATCATTATATGATACGGATACTGTAACACAATTAACAAGTATTACAACACCAGTTACAGTAAATTCGCACAATGGAATAATTACTACAGTATCTTCTACTCTTGCAGCAAATGCAAAAACAAGTTTCACTGTGTTTAATGATAAAGTTACTGCAACATCAAAAGTACTTCTTACAGTACAATATGGAGGGGCAGCTGCTGGAATACCTTCTTTAATTTTAGGAGTTGTGCAAGCAGGATCTTTTGGTGTTACTATTGGAAATGGTGGAAATGCTGCATTAAACACAGCAGTAAGAATTCACTTTATGATCCTTAATTAAATAAGAAACTATGTCAATAGGAAATTTAAAAGACTACGGAAACAAGGGAAACAACTTTCCTTTTCAATTAAAAGTACTTGAGGGTATTCAAGCTGTTTTTAATGCATTAACTGGAACAACTAATGGTCAACAAAGAACACCTCAAATTTTATATTCTGTAGGAGTTGATAGTACACCCCTAGGAGTTTATAGCTTTTCTATTGCTAATGTAGGGGCTGCTGCCGGTTTTGTAGATGGCCAATTGTTACCAGCAGGAACAACTATAAATTATGACGCTGGAGCTTTAAATAATACATTGGGCTCTATAGCATTTGATGCAACAGGTACAGCATTTTTAATTACTTGGATATCATAAATAATGAGTACTGAAATTTATTTACGTGGATCTGCAGCAACCACTAATGGTGTATTTGCTCAAACAGCAAACAGCACTATAATTACTAACACTACTGTTGATACAACCATTTCTAATACATTAGATGTAACAGCGCAATGGGGCGCTGCCTCTGCAGGAAACAACATCTACTCTGACATTTTTATCTTAAATAAGACATACTAAAATGAAAAGATTATTCTTATATTCTTTATTACTAGTATTTGTTACTTCTTGTTCATTAGAAAAAAGACTTGCTAAATACTGTCCATTGTGTACACAAAAAGATAGTACAGTAATTATAACTCAAATTAGAGATACTACAATTAATATTCCGGGAGAAACTGTATATATAGAAGATACATTATTCTGTGATTCATTAGGTAATGTATATGCTTCTAGACTTGCTGAAAAAGATGGAACTATTATTAAGTTACAATCAAGAGTAAGAGATAACAAATACAAAGTAATTGCTACTACAGATACTATCTACAGAACTATAAAAGGTAACACTGTTTATAAAACTCAACTGATTACTAAAACTCAAAAGCCACAAAAAATAAAATACATCCCCGGTTGGGTCAATTTCCTAGCATGGTTGGGTGGTATATGGTTAATAATCATTATATTATATATTATATACCGTCTGATTAAAGCTCAAATACCTACAATATGAAAACAAAAATAACATTGGCAGTTTTGACAATATCATCTTTCTTTGCACCCATTGAAATTATGGCTATAGTTTTAATGTTTATAATTTTTGTAGACACTGTAGTTAAACTGATAGCCCTTAGAAAAATTGCTAAAGAATCTAAGAGAAACTACAGAGACGTATTTAAATCTAGAATCCTTAGACAAGGCTATATATACAAATCTCTAGGATACTATATTACAGCTGGTGTAGTATTTCCTTTAGACTATTATGCATTAACCCCATTTATCAATGGATTACTAAAGTTTTTAAACTTTGATTTTGTTATAGCAGTACCTGCAATACTTACAAACATTCTACTTGGTATATTCTCAATTATAGAACTAGCTTCAATTAATGAAAACTGGTTTGATATTACAGGAAACAATGTACTTAGAAAAACTTGTAATACTGTAAAGAAACTAAGAAAAGGTTTAAAAGACGTATCTGACACTTATAAAGACATCAAGAACTAATGAAACTAGATATTAGTAAAATAGTACAAGCCAGATTAGATTCAGATCAGTTTTATGCTGAGGAGTCTAAGAAGACACAAATCTATCTGCATCATACAGCAGGTGGAGGCAATGCAGTAGCTGTATCAAGATACTGGAATAGTAATGATACAAGAATAGCAACTGCATTTGTTATTGGTGAGAATGGAGACATTGTACAATGTTTCTCATCTAAACACTGGGCATGGCATTTAGGTGTTGATTCAGAAGACTTTACTAAGAATGGTGCAAAGTATCAGAACCTTAATAAACTTTCTGTAGGTATAGAAGTTTGCAACTGGGGGCCATTAAAACTCCGCAATGGCAAATACTATAACTATGTAAATGGTGTAGTTAAACCTGAGAATGTAACAACTCTTGAGACACCATTTAAAGGTACCAAATATTGGTACAAATATTCAGATGCACAGATAGAATCTTTAAGACAACTAGTAGAGTACTTATGTGATACATATGATATTCCTAAGACTTATAGATCAGAAATCTGGGCTATTGACAAAGAAGCATTTAAAGGAGTACCTGGAATCTACACTCACAACTCTGTAAGAAGAGACAAGAGTGATATGTATCCAGATCCTAAAGTAATAGAAATATTAAAAAACCTATAATATGAAATTTAGAAACTCTTGGAAATCATCCACAAAACAATGGGATAAAATAATGATTAGAATTAGATTCTCATCATTAGACTTCTTCACATTTGAAATGGATATATCAAGAAACTTTTATCTACTAACTATATTTAATCTCACAATAAAAAATCGTTAATCATGAAAAAGATAACTAAAAAAATGCCTAAAGCACAAGCAGGCAAAATTGTAAAAGCAGTTAAAGCTGTGAAACCTGCAACAACTATTGCAAAAGATCTTCCAATAGTTTTAAACAGAATGAATAGAGCTGAATTAAAAAATATTCTAAAAGGAATAGAAAAAGATCTTCCAAAACCTAAAGGTATGGCTAAAGGTGGACCAATTAAAAAACTTAAAAAAGCTGAATTGGGAATGGCAACAGATGACTCATGTTGGCCAGGAAAACCAGGATGTGGTAAAACTAAAACAATAAGAGGTGCTAGAACTAAAAGAGTTAAAACAGGACCCTCTCCTGGTAGAACTTGGATGTCAAGTATGGCAAAAGGTGGAATGACAAAGAAAAAATAAATTGTCCTTCTCTAAGTAATGTAATCCAGGTATATACTATGCCTGGATTTTTTATTTAAACTTGTTTGATTTAAACTTATTTTATATATATTTGTGTAAACTAATATAAATTAATATCTTATGGAAACAAACCAACAACCAGAAATGGAGATGACCCCAGATCAGTTAGCTGAGCAAAAAGAAAAAATGCTAGAGTTCTATAGAGAATCAATGCCTTATTTAAAATCTCAATTGGATTATGAAAAATTGTTATTAGAAATTGATGAAACAAGATTTAAAAGATCAAATATTCAATATCAGTATGCAATGATGATGAACCCTGCACAAGAAGAGGATGATGATGAAGATATGGGTTCAGATCATGATATTGATAATAATCCTAATATATCAGAACAGGGTAAAAGAAAACTTAAAAGAGGTTAATCATGGCATTAGTAAACCAAGTACAGAAGCGTGTAAAAATGCCTAAGTGGGAGGTTGTAAAATTTCAGATACTAGCTCATTGTTATATTAATCGGATAACAATGAGTGAATCTGATCTTAATTGCTTGACTCTTTTAAGTTTTAATCAACCTATTGAACTTACTAATTTTTGCTATGATGCATCTTCAGAAGAAGATCCAATATTTAAATCAGCTCAAACTGTAAGGAACTGTATTAATAAAGCTGAAAAAATAGGTTTGGTAATAAAAGATGCTGATAATAAAAAGCAAATTTTAATTAATCCAAATTTAAAAATACAAACAGAAGGTATGATACTTTTAGATTACAAGTTTTTAAGCAATGAATCCTAAAAAGGCTAATAAATTTTATAAACAATTTGCTGAAGAAAATTCACATGAAGAGAATTTAGTTGAGAGTATAATTGAATTTTATTATAAAAACGTAAGAAGTTTACTTACAGATTTATCTTATCCAAGAATAAACATAGATGGTTTAGGTCATATAACTGCAAAACCAATGATTGTAAAAAAAGGAATAGATAAATTATGTAAAATTTTAGATGGTCATGATACTTCAACATTTAAGGCTTACCATAATAAAAAAGCAATGGAAATTAAACTAGATAATTTAATAAAACTTCAAGAGAAAATTCTAAAGGAAAAAGATAAAAAAACTAATTTTTTTAAAACCAAAAACAATGAAGAACGTACTTAATCTTATTTGGCAAAACAGATCTCAAATTCTTGAGGGAATTAAGAACTCTGTAATTAGAGATGAAACTGTAGAAGAAATCTCTAGACTCAGATATGACATCTGTGATGAGTGTCCAGAAAAAGGTAAGAAGTGTGCAGTAAAAGGCACAGCTCCATGCTGTAATGAATGTGGTTGCTCTCTTGCTTTTAAAACTAGATCTCTATCAGCATCATGCCCATTGGGTAAATGGGATGCTTTAATTACTGAAGAACAAGAAGAAGAATTAGAAAAACTATGAGTATAGTATTTAATGCCAAAGATCATAGCTATAAAAGCAATGATGGGTCAGAAATTAATTGGGTAAGTGTTACTACACTAGTATCTCATTTTAAAAAATCTTTTGATGCTGAGAAGATAGCAAAGAAGGTTTGTAAGAATAAGAGATCTAAGTGGTATGGATTTGAACCAAAAGATATTATATCTATTTGGAATGCAGAATCTCAAAGAGCAATTACTCTTGGTACATATTATCATAATCAAAGAGAAGCTGACTTATGTTCTTTAGCTTCAATAGAAAGAGAAGGTGTTACAGTTCCAGTGTTTAAACCTAATGATTTAACAAATGGAATTAAGACAGCTCCTTTACAAAAATTAGAACCAGGCGTGTATCCAGAGCATATGGTTTATCTTAAATCAGTAGGCATCTGTGGTCAATCAGATCTCGTAGAAGTAGTTAATGGTAAAGTAAACATTATTGACTATAAAACTAATAAAGAGATTAAGACTGAATCTTACAAAGATTGGGAGGGAGTTTCTGAAAAACTACTCTCTCCTGTATCTAGTTTAGATGATTGTAATTTTAATCACTATGCTTTACAGTTAAGCATTTACATGTATATGATATTAAAACACAATCCTAAATTACAACCTGGGAAAATGTTTATTCATCATATCATTTTTGAGACAGAAGGACAAGATAGATATGGGTATCCTTTAACAAGTTATGATCACAATGAAGATCCTATTGTTAAAGATGTATCACAAATTGAGATACCCTATTTAAAAGATGAAGTAGCAGCTATTATGCATTACTTGCATGATAATAGAAATAAAATTAAAAAGAAATGATTGTAAAACTATTTGACATACAGAATGGTAAAGTAATTCCCACAGAGCATTGCTATACTTTAAAAGCACTTAAGATAGTGATGGATAACTATCCTGATAATTACATTAAAATCTATCAGTACTTATTTTATATGACATGTCCTAACCCAGACTTAAATCCATTCTTCTATACACCGGAAGTAGATAAAGAGTCTCTTATTCTTGAGCAGATAGAAGCAGACTTCTCTACTGAAAATGAAGATGTGTTTATAGCATTACAATTTTGCCAGAGGATGTTTGAAACACCTACATATAGAGCTTATAAAGGTATGGCATCTATGTTAGATAGATTGGCTAGATATATGGAGACTACAACAATAACTGCAGGAAGAGATGGTAATATAAACTCACTAGTAGCTGCAGCCAAAAACTTTGATCAGATTAGAGCTTCATTTAAAGGAGTATATAAAGATCTACAAGAAGAACAATCTAGTAGAGTAAGAGGTGGTATTGGAATGGCATATGATCAATAATGGAGATATTTGAAAACATACCAACCTATGATAATGGAACTTGGACTATTACAGATTTTTCCTCAAGAGAAGAGTTTACCAAGTTTGTAAGAAATATTTTTGATGAACCAGGTAAATATAAATTTGATGAAACTAGCTTATTATTTAATTCTGAATCAAGAAAGTTCAGAAACAATGGATATTACTGCGACTCTCCATTTAAATCCAAAGATTTTGTCAATTACTGGGATGAACAAAAACTCAGATGTAGGAGAGGAGTTATCTATAAATCAGGAGACAACATATGGTACCTTACTAGAGACTACTACATGTGGCTTAACTTCCTACCAATATTTGATAAAGAACAGCAAATTTTTGACTTTGCCAAAATACGGGATGCACAGTATCACATGGCCCTCTATGAATTATTGGCAGAACTCAACTTTAAGCATGTAGCTATTCTTAAAAAACGTCAGATAGCTTCTTCTTATTTTCACATGGCCAAGCTATTAAATCAGATTTGGTTTGAATCTGGGGTTACACTAAAGATAGGAGCAAGTCTTAAAGACTATATAAATGAGAAAGGCTCATGGAAGTTCTTAGATGAATATGCTGCATTCTTAAATGAGCATACTGCATGGTATAGACCAATGACTCCTCATAAAGTAATGATGTGGCAGCAGAAGATAGAAGTTAGAAAAGGAGATAGAAAGAATGAGGTTGGTCTCAAAGGTACTATGCAAGGCATGTCATTTGAGAAAGATCCAACAAATGGTGTAGGGGGTCCGGTAAAGTTCTTCTTCCATGAGGAGGCAGGCATTGCTCCTAAGATGGATCAGACATATGAGTATATGAGACCAGCAATGAGATCTGGTTTAATGACAACAGGTATGTTTATAGCTGCAGGATCTGTGGGGGATTTATCTCAGTGTAATCCACTTAAAGATATGATCCTAAATCCCACATCTAAAGATATCTATGCAGTAGAAACAAATCTTCTTGATAAGAATGGTACAGAAGGTCTCTCAGGTTTGTTTATTCCTGAGCAATGGTCTATGCCACCACATATAGATCAATATGGTAATTCACTTGTAGAAGATGCATTAGAAGCTTTAGATAGACAATTTGAAGAATGGAAAAAAGATCTATCTCCAGAAGACTATCAGTTAAGAATATCTCAGCATCCTAGAAATATTGAAGAAGCATTTGCACATAGATCAGTATCTGTATTTCCACCACATCTTGTAACAGCACAACAGAGAAGAATAAATGAAAAAGAATATGCATATGAATTCCTAGATATTTCCTATGATGAGAATGGAAAACCTGCAGTAAAGGAAACTAGTAAATTACCTATTATGCAGTTCCCTGTATCTAAGAAGTTAGAAGATAAAACAGGAACTCTTGTTGTATGGGAAAGACCAATTAAAGATCCTACATTTGGACAGTATTATGCATCTATTGACCCGGTATCAGAGGGAAAGACGACTACCTCAGAATCACTGTGTTCTATATATGTAATGAAAGCTCCAATTCAAGTAACTAAACATTCAGGTACTGAATCAGAGACATATATAGAACAAGATAAGATAGTAGCTGCATGGTGTGGTAGATTTGATGATATTAATAAAACCCACCAAAGATTAGAACTAATAATAGAATGGTATAACGCATGGGCACTTATAGAAAGTAACGTGTCTTTATTTATACAATATATGATATCTAGAAAGAAACAAAGATATCTTGTACCTAAAAGTCAAATCATGTTTTTAAAAGATCTTGGTTCAAATACCAATGTTTATCAGGAATATGGATGGAGAAATACCGGTAGTTTATTTAAGGCTCACTTATTAAGTTATGTGATAGAGTATTGTAAAGAAGAACTAGATACAGAAACAAAACCTGATGGTACAATTGTAAGAACAAAATATGGAATAGAGAGAATTCCAGACCCCATGTTGATCAAAGAGATGCAAGAATATGCAGATGGAGTTAACGTAGATAGACTTGTAGCATTTACAGCATTAGTTGCATTCATGAGAGTTCAGCAATCAAATAGAGGATATGCTAAAAGAGTGATAATGGATGATGCTGCTAAAAACTTGCAAAAGTCAGAAAATTTGTTTAAATTAAATAGTAGTCCATTTAGGCATATAGGTAACAATGGTAGATTAACAAATGGTAATGTATTTAAAAAATCACCATTTAAAAATATAAAGTAACTATGCAAGTATATAACGCATTACAGTTAAAGAAAGGTGCTAAGGTTGAGCAAAATAGGATGGGTAGTATTACCCAGCCTTTACAGTTTTTATCTAAAGTTGATAAAGATGAGGAATGGGCTGCCTGGAATTTAGACTGGTTGGAATGGAATGGTCTTAAGCAAATCAGAAGAAATGCTAGAAGATTAATGAAAAACTATAAACTTGCAAAAGGTATTATTGATAGATCAGATTATATAATTGAAGAAAATAATGAATATAAAGACATTGTAGAATTACTTACAAGAGAAGAAGCAACAGCATTAGAATTAAAGTTCTATCCTATTATTCCAAATGTTATTAATGTCTTAGTAGCTGAATTTGCTAAAAGATCTACCAAGCTTACATATAAAACTGTTGATGAGTATTCTTATAATGAGATGATGGAGCAAAAGAGAAAGATGTTGGAAGAAACTCTTCTTTCTCAAGCGCAAGTAAAAATTTCAGCAGCATTATTAGAGCAGGGATTAGATCCTCAATCAGAAGAAGCACAACAACAATTAAATCCAGAACAATTAAAATCTCTTCCTGAAATTGAGAGCTTCTTTAAAAAAGATTATAGATCTCTTGTTGAACAATGGGCTTCTCATCAACATAAAGTAGATGTAGAAAGATTTAGAATAGAAGAATTAGAAGAAAGAGCATTTAGAGATATGCTCATTACTGATAGAGAGTTCTGGCATTTTCATATGATGGAAGATGATTATGAAGTAGAACTTTGGAATCCAGTAGTTACTTTCTATCATAAATCTCCAGATATAAGATATATTTCTCAAGGTAACTGGGTAGGTAAAATAGACATGTTAACGGTATCAGATGTAATAGACAAGTATGGTTACATTATGACTGAAGAACAGTTAAAAGCTTGTGAGGCTATTTATCCAATTAGATCTGGTGGTTATATTGTTGGAGGATATCAAAATGATGGTACATATTATGATGGAACAAAATCTCATGAATGGAATACTAATATGCCTTCTCTTGCATATAGACAATATACTACAGCTAGAGCAAATTCAATTACTGACGGTGGTGATATTATAAACCAGATATTATCTCAGGGAGAAGATTATTTTGACCAAGGTACTGCATACTTACTTAGAGTAACTCAAGCATACTGGAAGTCTCAAAGAAAAGTTGGGCATTTGACTAAAATAACTGAGAATGGTGAAGTAACTAATGAAGTAGTTACTGAAGATTACAAAGTTATTGATAAACCAATGTATGATACTAGATTATTTAAAAATAAAACAAGAGATAATTTACTCTTTGGTGAACACATAGATTGGATCTGGATTAATGAAGTTTGGGGTGGTATAAAAATTGGACCAAATATTCCTTCATTCTGGGGTATGAATAATCCTGGAGGATTCTCACCTATTTATATTGGCATACAAAAAAATAAAATAGGTCCACTTAAGTTTCAATTTAAAGGGGATCAAAGTCTTTATGGTTGTAAACTTCCTGTAGAAGGATCTGTATTCTCTGATAGAAATACTAAGTCTACAGCACTTATTGATTTAATGAAGCCATATCAGATTGGATATAACATTGTAAACAATCAGATTGCAGACATCTTAGTAGATGAACTTGGTACAGTAATTCTTTTAGATCAAAATGCTTTACCTAAACATTCACTTGGTGAAGACTGGGGTAAAGGAAACTATGCTAAGGCATATGTAGCCATGAAGAATTTCCAGATGTTACCTTTAGATACATCTATTACAAATACTGAGAATGCATTAAACTTTAACCATTTCCAAAAACTAGATCTAGAACAAACAAATAGATTAATGTCTAGGATACAATTAGCCAATTACTTTAAACAACAGGCATATGAGGTTATAGGGGTAAATCCTCAAAGAATGGGGCAGCAATTATCTCAGACAACAGCTACTGGAGTGGAACAAGCAGTAAGTGCGTCATATGCTCAAACAGAAGTATTCTTTATTCAGCACTGTGACTATTTAATGCCAAGAGTACATCAAATGAGAACTGACTTAGCTCAGTATTATAATTCTACTAAACCATCTACAAGATTAACTTATATTACAGCGGCTGATGAGAAAGTTAATTTTGAAATTAATGGTACAGATCTTTTAATGAGAGATCTAAATATATTCTGTTCTACTACTGCAAACCATAGAGCTATTCTTGAACAATTAAAACAAATGTCTATTCAAAATAATACTACTGGTGCTAGTATTTATGATCTTGGTAAAATTGTTCAAGCAGATTCTATTGCTGAAGTAAATACAGTTCTAAAAGCTTCTGATCAAAAACAACAGCAGATGAAGCAACAAGAAATGCAGAATCAGCAGCAAATGCAAGAACAACAACTTCAAAAACAACAGGAGATTGAGCAAATGAAAATTGATTCTCAAGCTGCTGAGAAAGAGAAAGATAGACAAAGAGATATCTTAGTTGCAGAAATCAGAGCTGCTGGTTATGGGTCTATGGCTGACGTAAATAAAAATGAGATGTCAGATTATGCAGATCAAATGAAAGAGATTAGATCTTCTGAACAATATCAGCAACAAACTGATTTACAGAGAGAAAAGGAAGTAAATAGAATGTCTATTGAATCTCAAAAGTCTCAGATTGAAAGAGAAAAGATTCAAGCTCAAAGAGATATAGCTGATAAACAACTTCAGATAGCTCAAGAAAATAAAAATAAATATGATAATAAAAACAACAAAAATAAATAAGCTATTTAGCTATATAGTGAGAAAAAAGTTTTTTAGCATTATAAATTTTTGAAGTTTATTTCTTATATTAAATTATAAACAAAACCAACACATATGGATGAATTAAATAAAGCACTAGGTGAAGACCAAGTGCAAGATTCTACAAAGGTAGAACAAGTAGATGTAAACATTGATGAGATGTTTGGAATGCCAGGAGCAGAAAATGTAATGCTTCCAGCAGATGAAGAAAAACCCAAGTCCATGTTCTCTAAAGAAAATGTAGACACAACGTTCCTTGACAAGCCTACTTCTAAAGAAGAAGTAGCAAAGAAAGAAGAAGTAGAAGAAACTATTGCTGAGTTAGACAATCTAATTACTCAGGAAGAGGATGCTGGTAATAAAGGCAGACCAAAGGTTGATAAATCAGGTCTTGCTGAACTAGCATCTAAAATGATTGAGGAAGGAGCTTTAGTACCTTTTGATGATGATAAGCCATTAGAAGAATATACTACAAAAGATTTCCGTGAACTGTTTGAAGCTAACTTCCAAGAAAGAGAAAATGCAGTAAGAGAAAATACTCCAAAAGAGTTTTTCCAAGCATTGCCTGAAGAACTTCAAGTTGCAGCTAAATATGTAGCTGATGGTGGGCAAGATTTAAAAGGTTTATTTAGAACTCTTGCACAAGTAGAAGAGATGTATGATCTTGACACATCAAATGAATATGATCAAGCAGAAATTGCAAGACAATATTTATATGCTACACAATTTGGAACACCAGAAGAAATTGAATCAGAGGTTCAAGAATGGCATGAAATGGGAAGACTTCAACAAAAGGCTGAACAATTTAAGCCAAAGTTGGATAGAATGCAAGAGGAGATTGTAGCAAGAAAGCTTGCAGAACAAGAATACAAAAAAGAACAACAGGCTTCACAAGCTAAAGCTTATCAAGATAGTGTTTATAATACACTTTCTGTAGGTGAATTAGGAGGTTTGAAGTTAGATAGAAAAGTTCAAAGTCTTTTATTCTCAGGATTAGTTCAACCTAACTACCCTTCTATTTCTGGTAAACCTACAAACTTACTTGGACACTTATTAGAGAAGTATCAGTTTGTAGAACCAAGACACGATCTTATTGCAGAAGCACTTTGGTTACTTGCAGATCCAGATGGATACAAAACCAAAATTAAAGATCAAGGTGGAAAACAAGCTGTAGAAAAAACAGTAAGGCAATTGAAAACAGAACAATCTAGAAAATTAACTTCTTCAGTTAATGATGATAGAGAGTATGATAATAAAACAAAAACTAGTAAACCACAAAAAACAATATCTAGACAAAATAATATGTTTAGACGATTTTAATTAAGTAACAAATAAAACAAATATAAAAATGGCAACTCCAATTTTAAACAATGGGATATTCCTAAGAGACACAGCCTACCAAGCGTCATCGCATGTAGACTCTTATCACTTAGTGAATATGCTAAAAGATGCTGAACCTATGGATTTAGGTCCAGTTGACCTTTGGGCTATGGCTCAAAAAGTAGAAATGCCGCTTTACCAGCTTTCTAGCTTTGGTGGCAAAAATGTAATTATGGTTGATAATGCTCGTGGAGAGTATAAGTGGCAGACTCCTGTCTCTACAGATCTTCCATATGTAATTGAAGACATTGAGCCAATGAATGACTTCAAAGGAGTAGATGGTTCTACTTTTAGAATTAAATTAAGCCGCAGAGAATTTGGACATGGTGATATCATCACTTATGACAAATACAATGGGGTTGAGATGTACATTACAGATGAGGATATCCTTACAATAGGTGATGGTTATATTTACACAGTTCAACTTGTAAACAATGACAACACAAGATTCTTGGATAACAGATTCTTAGCTAATGGAACAAGAATGTTCAGAAAAGGTTCTGCAAGAGGTGAGTATGGTGAAAGATTCTCTGACATCATTACACAAGCTGGTTTCCGTGAATACTATAACTTTGTTGGTGGTGCAGAAGCTCACGTACATTATTCTATCTCTTCTAGAGCAGACTTAATGATCAAAGGTGGTATGAATGCAGATGGTACAGTTCCTGTAACTGAGATCTGGAGAACATTTGACAAAAACACTTTAGACCCATCAATCACATCTTTAGAAGATATGGTTAAAGTTATGGGTAAAGATGCTGTTAAGAAAGCATTTGATAACGGAGATTTGTCTAGAACTTTCTTGACAAACATGGAAGCAGCTCACCTTTCTAAAATTGCAACTGACATTGAGACTTACTTAATGTGGGGACAAGGAGGTAGAGTTAAGCAAGATGGTCCAGATGATATTAGATTATCTGTTGGACTTTGGCAACAGTTGAACAATGCGTTCAAAAGAGTATACAATAAGAATAACTTTACTCTTGACTTATTCCGTGGAGAAATCTATAACTTTTTCAATGGTAAAGTTGAGTTCCAAGGACCAGATCCAAAAAGAGCTCTTATTGTACAAACTGGTATGGGTGGTATGCGTATGGTTAATGAAGCCATTAGACAAGAAGCTATTGCATCAGGTTTGTTAATTCAGGCTGCTGATATTGGTGCTATCACTGGTAAAGGTATGGACTTGAACTTTGGATTTGCTTATACTTCATATGTAATTCCATTCTTGGCAAATGTTAAGTTTGTTCTTAACCCAGCATTTGACAATGTTCATACAAATGATATTGAGAACCCAATCATTGATGGTTTCCCATTATCTTCTTATAGCTATATCATCTTTGATATCACTGATAACACTAATGATAACATCTTTATGTTGAAACTTTCTTGGGATAACCAATTGAAGTGGTGGTATCAAAATGGTACTATGGACTACATGGGTAGAACTCAAGGGTTCCAGTCTTCTGGACAATTCAACGGGTACCGTGTGATGATGTCTCAAACAATGCCAGCTATTTGGGTAAAAGACCCAACTAAAGTCTTGAAAATTGTTATGAGAAACCCAATCACCGGAGGCTCTCTATAATAGATCAGAGTATGAGAGGGAGTGTAAAAGCTCCCTCTTTTTACTTATTTTTTAAAATTTAAAACCAACAAAAAAATGGAAAGTACAGGATTTACAATGGTGGAAATTAATAAAGCTGCCACCGCAAGAAAAACAGCTATTGCTATTAGACCGTTCTTTGATAAAAATGCTTCTAACATGGGGCTAGAAATTTATGATCAAGTATTGTTTGATGGTGTAAAACATCAAGAACAATTATGTTGCTTAGAGGTTAATGGAGTAATTAGATATGTAACAGGTTTAAATGAATTTGCACCTGAGATTAAACTACTACCAGCTGATCAAAGAGAAGCTAAGATTAGAGAAATCAGAACTGCTATTGCTGAACTAGAAAGAGAATTAGCAGCAAATGTTATTGATGTTGAAGATAAAGATTTTTGGAATAAAGTAAAGTTACTTACTCCAAATAATAAAGATTTCTGGAATAAGATAGAATTAAAATGTGGTAATGAGCCAGTTTATCTTGATCCAAAAGATCCTTTTGATAGAATTAAACTTTATGCTATTGAGGCTGGAGGATTTTCAATTGTTGCAAAAAGTTTTGAAGATGCACGATCAAAATCTAAACCACCAAAGTTTTATTTAGATAAAGAAGAAGAAACTGTAATGGTCAGAACTGAGTATAAGAAAATGCGTAATAAAGCACTTTCTGAATTACAGAAGTTATTTGACAAGAACAGTACAAAACTATTCTATGTTGCTAAAGTAGTAGATATTAATAGCACACAGTATAGAAAATCCACTCCAAATGATGTCATTTATGAAAATATGGACATGTACATAAATGGTGAAGGAGGAGAAAGCAACAAGGAAAGAGCAGCTAAATCTTTCATGGATGCAGTAAATATGGATATGGAAACACTAAAAATTAAATCAGTTGTTCGTGATTCCGTATTTTTTAAGTATATTATTAGTAAGGCAGATGGATACATTTACCATGCTAAGTCTAATAGTTTACTTGGTAGAAATGTATCAGATGTTGTAGAGTATTTTAAGAACCCTTTAAATGAGGATATTCTTAAAGATGTTACAGCTTCTGTTGAAAAACTATGGAACTCGTAAATATTAAAATAAAATGAAAACAAAAAAAATGCAAGATGGTGGACCTATTGATGCAATGCGTAAACAGATGGGACAAAAAAAACCATCTTTAAAGAAAACACTTAAATATGTGAAAAAACATGGTTCAGGTTATAATCCACCAAGTGAAGCACCTAAAATGCAAGATGGTGGACGCACAATTAGTGAAAAAGCTGCTGCAAGAAAAGTTGCAAAAGGTAAAGGAACAATTAGTAAATCATACCCATCTGGACCAGAAGAAAAAGGATCATATATTGGATATAGCAAAGAAGCTAAAAAATCTGATAGTCCTTTTAAATCTATGAAAGATTCTAAACCTGCAAGACCAATTATGAAGACAGGTGGTATGGTTAATTCTAATGCAAAAGTTTCTGCATTAAAAGTTGCTGGTACTAAAGGTACAAAGTCTGGAGTTAACTCTAAAGTCTCTGCATCTAAAGTAGCTAAAGGGCGTTCAGGTGGTGTATCTAAAGCTCCTAAAAAAGCAAACCCATAATGCCAAAGGATTCTTGCTATCATAGTGTAAAAGCACGGTATGCTGTGTTCCCTTCTGCAAGAGCTTCACAAGCTATTGCTAAATGTAGGAAAGGTTCTGGTACTGTTAGAAAAACTAAAGCTGGAACAGACTTAAAAAGATGGCAAGCAGAAAAATGGCAAGATACTAAATCAGGAAAAGCTTGTGGTGCCGGTGGTAAGAATGAATACTGCCGGCCTACAAAAAGAGTATCTAAGGATACACCAAAAACGAAGTATGAACTAACTCCTTCTAAACTAGCTGCTAAGAAAGCTGAGAAGTCAAGAGTAGGTATGGGAAGTAGAGTTAAAAAAGCATAGTTATGGCAATTAGAAAAACAACTACAAAAAAAGCACCAGCTAAGAAGTCAACTTCTTCAGTTGGTATTTCTATTTTAGGTGGTAATAAAGCAGACATGAGAAAATGGGAAATTGAATCTGCTATGTCTACATTACAAAGAGCTTCTGAGATTCAGAAGAATGCTAAGCTCATGAATGATGTTAAGAAGATGGCTGCTGAAAAAGCAAAAGAATTCAATAGCATTGCCGCTGGTAAAAAGTTTTAATCATGGCACAGGCAAAAGCAAAGAAAGTAAAAGTTACTGCCGGTGGAGAAAAACATGTAGTCTATAAAAAGACTACAAAAAAAGGTGAAGGAAAGGTTGGCAATATAATGGTTAACCATCCCACAAAAGATAAAGGTCAGTGGGATACAATAGATCTTACTGCAAAAGGTAGAGCTAAGACAATTAAACAAGGAGTGGCAGCTACAAAGAAATGGCATAAGGACAACCCTTATCCTAAAAATAAAAAGAATGGCAAAAAGTAAAGCACAACAAGCAGCAATTGCTATCTCTATGAAGAAAGCTGGTAAAACTCCTAAGATGAAATCTGGTGGTTCTACTCCTGCTTGGACACGTAAAGAAGGTAAGAATCCAGAAGGAGGTCTTAATGCTAAAGGAGTAGCTTCTTATAGAGCAGCTAATCCTGGAAGTAAACTTCAGACAGCTGTAACTACTAAGCCGTCAAAGCTTAAGCCTGGTAGCAAAGATGCAAAGAGACGTAAAAGTTTCTGTGCTAGAATGTCTGGAATGCCTGGACCAATGAAAGATGAAAAAGGAAGACCAACTAGAAAAGCTCTTTCTTTAAGAAAATGGAATTGTTAACTTATTATATATAATTATGAAAACTTGTAAAGTAGGTTGTGGTAAGATGAAATCTGGGGGCACAATCAAGAAAGTAAAAAAGATGGCTAAAGGTGGTGCCGCAGACTATAATTATGGTATTCCATTAAATGGTTTACCAATGCGCCCTACTAATGGTAACACAGATATTTCTAAAAATCAAATGGGAACTAACCCTACCATGAAAAAAGGTGGCACCATGAAAAAAATGCAAAATGGTGGTCCTAATAACCTAAAAAAAAAAATAGGAAGATTAGAAAATAAAAAAGAAAGACTTGCAAATAAACGTTCAAGAGCCAGCTCTATAAGTAGGAACTTTCAAGGGGATCCTGATACTTTAAGTAAAGTTGTTGATAATGCTCTTCAGAAAAGAGCTATTAATGTAATGGAAAAAGTTTCAAATAAACGAGAAATGATTAATAAAAAAATTAAAGAACTAAAATCTTCAAATGCTTCATCAAGTATGAAAAAAATGGCAAAAGGTGGTGCTAAGAAAACTTTAATTAAAGCTCAAGCTGGACGTTCAATAGTCAATCCTAAAGAAATGTCTGATAAAATCAGAAGAGGACCAGGAATGCCACCTCCGACACCATTTGGTAAAGTTGATTCAGGTCCAATGGTAAATACAAGAGTTGATTCAGGTCCAACGATGAACCCATATTCTTCTACAAAAGAAGCTAAACTTCCTATTTCTGGACCTTCTTTTAAGAAGGGTGGTTCTACTTCCTTTGGTATGTTATCAGTTAAAGCTGGTGTAGATAAAAATCCTAAAGCAACTGCAGCAGATAGAATTGCTGGTGCAAAGATGAGTAAGAAACAAATGGGTGGTATGACAAAATCTAAAAAGAAGTAATCATGTGTAGCTGCAGAAATAAAGGTAAAGTTAAAAAGTAAGTCATGGCAACTAAGAAGGCTACTGCAAAATTTGGTGCATCTGTAAAAGTGCAAAGAGGATATCCTGGAAAAATTAGATCTGCTAAAGATCAGGGATATACTCCTGTGGGAGAAAGAGAACCTGACAGAACTAAGTTTAAAAAAGGTGGATCAACTGATAAAAAGTGGATTCAAAAAGCAATTAATCCTGCACATAAAGGATATTGTACTCCTATGACTAAAGCTACTTGCACTCCTAAAAGAAAAGCTCTTGCTAAGACCTTAAAGAAAATTGCTAAAAATAAATAGTAATGTTAAATAGTACTATAACTGTAAAGATTAAACAAAGGCTAAATAAATTAGATAGTCAAGACTATGACAACTTAGAATGTTGGCAGATAGTTGAGGCATTTAATAAAGCCCAAGTAGAGTGGTCTAGAAGACAGTTGCATGGTATTAATATAACTAAAGAAGGTGATGAGCAATCAACCCGGAGAAAAGATGACCTACAAGTTCTTCTTAATAAAACTGCCATAACTAATTTAACGGATAAAGGAGACTATTCTTTCTTAGCTATTCCTAATAACTATTTACAATGGAAAAGAGTAGATGTATTTGCACAAAGAGACTGTTGCGATAAAAGAAGAATGGTAATCTATCTTGCAGAAGAAGGTAATGTATCCATACTGCTGAGAGATAAATTAAAACAACCCAGTTTTGAATGGGCAGAAACATTTGCAACATTAATTGATGATGGTATAAATATTTATACAAATAATCAATTTAATATTCCTGAAGTTGAATTAACCTATTACAGACAACCTATTAAGATTCAAATCCAGGGTTGTGTAGATCCCTATACAAATTTACAATCTCAAGTAAATGTGGAATGTGAATTTAAAGATGATATAATTGAAGTAATAATTGATGAAGCAGTTAGTATTATAGCTGGGGATATTGAGTCTGGAAACCAATTCTCTAGAGGTACAGAAACTGCAGAACGTAACAACTAATAATGGAAACAAAATCTAGACTTTTAAAAAGAAATCCTGAGCCTACTAGAACATTGAGTAGACCACAGGTAACAGTAACTCAACCTAAATCAGAACCTTCAAAACCACAACCAACTCCTGACACTGGGGTGGGTGGTAGCTCATTAGATAACATGGTATCTTCTTGTGCTAGTGAATTAATGAATGCAAGAACAAGTTTTCATAAACTTCATTTAAAAGTAACAGGAGAAGGATCTTATGCGGCACATAAAGCATTAAATGAATTATATGATGCATTACCTGATCATGCAGACACTCTTGTAGAAGGATATCAAGGAGCGGCAGAGAAAATTCTTTCATACAAAGAAGTGTCACCAAGAACTCTTGATACTGTAGCAGATGGTGTAAATTATCTTAGAGATATTTATGCAATGATAAATAAACTACAAGGTATGCTACCTTATTCTGAAATTGTAAACAACTTAGATTTAGTAAAAGATTCAATTAATTCTACTAAGTATAAATTACTTTTCCTAAAATAATTTTGATATTGTAAATATTTTTACTATATTATACTATATATATGTTTAACTAAAATTTAAAAAAATGGCTTATTTTAATCACGCGTTTAAGAAAACGTTTCTTGCTACAGGAGCTACAATTGCTTCTGTTCCAATCACAAATCCTGCAGGTGGGTCTTTAGGTAATGCTGCTGCAACTGGTGGTTACATGACTACTGCTAGTTTACCTACTTATGCATTAAATCAAATTGCTGCAGCATCTACTCTAGTTAATGGTAGTTACGAAAACAACTATGTTGCTTTTTTTGATCCTAGAACTAGTTTATCTGTTAATCCTTCTACATTAACTGACTGTTGTCCTCTTTATCTTGCAGGTTCTGCTATCTATTGTAAAGATAAAATTAGTCCTTTCTTAGGTGGGTACCAAGAGACAAACAAGTCTAAAGTTATCAATCCTAAATATGTTTCTAGATATTATAGTGTAGGTTCTTGCCCTCCATCTAATAACGTAGTACACGTTGGTTCAACTTACTGGACTGCAGGTACTGCTGTTGCTACATTGGATGCTACAACTTTAGTTGGTGGTACTACTTATACTAATGGTACTATTTGTTCTGTAACAGGTGGTACAGGTGAAGGTCTTGTAGTTCAAGTAACTACAGCTGGTGTACCTGGTCCTGTAGTTGCTGTAACAATTGTTTCTCCAGGGAAAGGATATTCTATTGGTGATACAGTAACTATTGCATGTGGAACTGGTGATGCTACTATTGATGTAGATACATTAATTCCTGCTGGAGTTGATCCATTAACAGGAGCTGGTGGTGCATCTTGTTGCAAAGAGTTCTTATGTGGTGAGACTTACAGTCTACGTTTAGATGTTAAAGGTTCTCCTGCTTTAAGATTCTTAGATCACAATGCTTACTATATTGCTACAGCTTATACTGGATGTTGTCCTGCAGGAGCTATTGCTCCAGTTGCAGTTGATTCAACTGAAGTTATGATCCTTTGGGCTAATGATTTATTAAATTCTCCAATTGTATCTCCATTTATTCAGATTGCAGTACAAGATGAGATGGGTGTTATCTGGTATGCTCCAGGAACAAATGCTACTTTCTTAGCTTCAGTAGGTGCTGATACTTGGAATAACTATGTATCTCCGGGACATACAGCTAATGCTTGTGCTGGTTTAATCATCAATGGTGCTTATGTAGATACTAGATTTGGAGATTGTACTTTCCAAATTTCTGACTTCTATGAAAAACAACCAGTTAATTTATATCCAAGTGAAGTAGATTTAAATGGTGATCCATGTGAGTTTACAGGAGTTTGTATTGTTAATGAGTGTTTAGGATCTCAAGCAATGGGTCTTGGAGAAACTGTTCTTAGAGATATCATTCTTTCTGAGTCTTACAGACAAAACTTCTTCTCTTCTGACTTCAGAATCCGGGAGATTACTCAAGGTAACCAAATTGTAAATGCTGTTAACAGACAAGCACTTTACTATAGAAACTATATTCAACACAGCGTACCTAGATTTAACAATCCATCTGGAACATTTGATAATGATCAATACTTGTTAGAAGTTATCTTTACTAATGCTGGTACTGCAGCTGCATTTGAATTTAATACTACAACGTGGTTAAATAACTGTGGAGTATGTGAAATTGAAGTTGGTGCTATTGACGGATTTAACTGCTTGTCTACTTGTACAGCAATTGAATTCCCTGTTCTTCCAGCTCAGTGTGGATTCTAAGGATTAAACGTTAATAAATAAATAAAGGGGAGAGAGAGTTTATACTCCTCTCCTTTTTTATTAAAATAAAGCTATATGGCAAATCATGTATTAAGTTTAGAGGTGCCTCAAGTAATGAATGAATGCATTCTTAAGATACTTGACACAAGTGTATATCAAACGGCAAATCCTGCTATTCCAATAGTATGCCCTACACTAAATGTTACAGTACCTGGATTTGGTTATTCTAACCAGATAGAAGGAACTGCTATGACTAATTTTGTTAATACAGGTCACATAACTTTAACTGCTTGTGATTTACAATTACAGACTGTAAATTGCGGAACTAAGTATTTTAATTTACCTGATGGCATATATATTATAAAATACAGTGTATCTCCAAATGATACTGTATATGTAGAGTATAATCATTTAAGATTTACAGCAGCATTAAATAAATATTACAAGATTCTTTGTGATGTAGATGTAGCTGCATGTGAGCCTCCATTTAAAATACAACAAAGATTAGAAGAACTTAGATTAATTTTTATGTATCTTCAAGCAGCAAAGTCTAAAGTAGAGTTTTGTCATGAGCCACAGAAAGGTATGAGCTTATACAACTATGCTGTTAAACTTTTGAATAAAATGGAATGTAGAAATTGTTAAACCAAATAAAAACCAATAATTATGTCAACATGTTCTAATTGCAAAGCAAAATTATCTTGTGGATGTCAGAAAAGAAAAGCATCTGATGGACAACAAGTATGTTCTAATTGTATAACAAAATATGAAGCAGGGTTAAAAGCTAATTTACAAAAGAAGAAAATTTAAAGAAATTTATAAAATAAATAAAATGTCAGTACCTGTTCCTTATTATTTAATAACTAGTTGTTGTTCTCAAGAAACAATGTCTGGTTTATATAGAATACCAGGTTTAGGAACAGTTCCAGATGGAGTATATGAATATACCGGACCTACTTTTATAGAATCTGTAACAGGTATGGTATTTAATTCTAATTTTTGTTATACAGTAGTATTTCAAGGAACAGTTAATACAGCATATCCGTCAGCTTTTAATTCATCTACTATAATATTAACTGCAAGCAATGACTGTGATGATCCAGTATGTGCACCATGTGGTTCTAAATTTCCAGCATATTCTATTTTTAATTGTTGTGATACTGCCAATGTTATTAGTTTAAATATTGATACAGATACCTGTTTACCAATAGATGGTGTCTGGGTATATAATGGTCCTGGTTATATAGTACCTATTAGTGGATTTATTTTTACTCCAGGAGAGTGTTATAATTTTACTGAGTTACCTGATGGAATATTTGAACAAGGTCCAGATTGTACAGATTTTGATATAACAATTTATGACACATGTCAAGAAGCACAAGCTGATGCTGAATGTCCTGCTTGCGCATTAGCTTTAGAATTTTTAATATTCACAAGCTGTTGTGATGATACTCAAATTTTATTTAAAGGTCCTTTTCCTACATCAACTTATTATGGTGTAAAAGAATATTTAGGACTTCCAATAAATGGATTAGAAAATGTATGTTATTCAATTGAAACTGGTGTTGTAGGAGATCCATTAGTTCCAGATATTACAGCATATAATCTTTTACCAGATCCTCCAGTATATGTTGAAGGTCTTACTTTTAGTAGCTTATCGTCAATAAATACTGATTGTGCAATTTATGTTGATGAATGTCCAAGCTGCATTAAACAATGTTATACACTATATGATTGTGATGGTAACTCCTTTAATACTGAGATAGATTTATCAGCATATTTAAATACTTTTATAACAATAATTCAATTAGGAGTTCCTTCAGGACCCTGGTATGTTATAGAAAATAATACTGGATCTTGTAACAATGCTGTAACTGGATTTACAGTAAGTCCTACAGTTCCAGAGCCATGTGATTGTAATTGTTATATAGTTATTGCATCAGCTCAAAATTGTATTTACCTAGATTGTGATGGAAATTTACAAAGCACAGGTTTTTTAAGTAATAATACTGCTGTACAATTTTGCTCATTAATATATCCTTCTATAATAGGTAATGCTCAACTTCCTACTGGTGGACCTAGTCCCATATACATACAGAATGAAGGTCTTTGTATTGATGGGGAATGTCCACTTATATGTTACGTATTAGAAGATTGTGCAGGTATTCAAGATCCTATTTATGCCACTAAACCTTCATTAAGTCCATATGCAATTTTAGGTCAAGTTGTAGTATTAGATAATTATCCAGGTACTTGTTGGGAGGTAATAGATACTGCAGAATGTGATTGTGCAATAGATGTTGTTGTAATACAATCATATGAAGATTGCCCTACATGTCAAAATGCACCAAAATATAAACTAACTAATTGTGATGATAAAACATTAATAGTTTATACTAGTACAGATTTAAGTGCATATGTTGGACAAGTAATTATTAGATTAGACTGTCCAGGTTGTTGGTATGTAGAAGAAATAGAAGACATACCATCTGATGTACCTATCACTGTAGATGTAGCATATATAGATTGTATAGAGTGTGCTAGAGATTATTATTTACTTACAGATTGTACAGGATATAAAGATCCAATTATTACATATACTGATCTTAGTCAATATGTAGGTTCTGTAATTAAAATCAAATATTGTCCAGAAACTTGTTGGACCGTAACTACTACACTATTAGCTACAAATGCTGGTATAGTAATTCCAGAAGTAGAATATGAAGATTGTCCAGAGTGTTTACTAACATTCCCATGTATTTGTACTACAGTAAGAAATGACAGTGCTACATCAAAAGAATATAGATACTATGACTGCAATCTAGATATTCAGTTATTTACACTTGCACCGGGAGAAAAATCAGAAAGATTCTGTATCCGTGTATGGGCAATATATTTTCCAGAAACTGATTACATAGAAACATATGGTAATTGCTCAGAAACTACACCTGATATTTGGGAATGCCCAGATATTATTTATCCAAGAAGAAGTGTGCAACCTGGATATAATACACCAGCATGTACTATAGTAAAGTATGAAAAAATTTCATGTAAATCTGCAGAGGTATATTATAAGCAAGTACTTTATTTAAGATATGGTATATCAGATTGCTGTCCAGATGAAAATGATAAGTGGTTAATCAAAAAGGAATTAATAGACTTAGATGCACTAAGAGATCCAGACTACGAATGTTCAGTAGTAAATTCATGTTGTCCAAGCACACCATCATGTGGACAATCTTCTTGTGGATGTACTTCATCTATTCCTTGTAATTCTCATTAATAATTAGTATATTATAGATATGAAACCTATAAATTTAGATAACAGTCCATGTAGTCCAATATCAAGTAATTGTGTGATTTGGCAAGGTCCAGATATTCCATGCATTAAACTTTGTAATGGTGACACAGTATCTGATGTAGTTTACAAGCTAGGAATGGAGCTTTGTAATATTATGGATCTTTTGGATGTTAATGGTTATGACTTATCTTGTTTTGATTTAGCAAGTTGTAAGCCTCAAAATATTCAAGAGTTAATTCAATTTTTAATTGGAAGAATCTGTGATCTTGAAGCAGTGAATGCAGCAGAAGCTGCAATACCAACTACAACAGGAAGTGCAGCAAGATCTTCAGGTGCAGATACATTAGTTACTGTAGCATCTTGTTTTGTTGTAGGAACAACTACAGTAATGACTATTGCTGAGTATGCTCAAGCAATGGGAACTAGAATCTGTGGAATTATAGACCAGATTGCTATCATAAATAATCAGATTAGTAATTTAAATACTAGAGTTACAGTTTTAGAAGGAGCCACTACTCCAGTATTTACAATGCCTTCAATTTCTGTTGACTGTACTTTAAGTACCATTATTGTTTCTCCAGGAACATATACTATTACCGAAGTATTAGATGCATTAGTTAATGACAATACTTATGGTTATTGTGCTCTTACGTCAACTACAGGATTACCATCTGCTATTTTAGCAGCAGTGCAGTCACAATGTATAGTTGATACAGATACATCATTGGTATATGGAACTCCTTTCTCAATTGCTTATTTGGGACAGTGGGTGCCAATTGCATCTACAGATACTGTAGCAGATGCAATAAATAATATTTGGATAGCATTGTGTGATGTATATCAGTATGTAAGTTCACTTACATTTACTGGAAGCACAACATCTACAATTGCACTTTCTGTATCAACTGGTCCAGCTTATTCATTCTCTGCAAAAATTCTTGACACAGGTTGGGTAGATCTTAATGGATTTGGATATTATTCAGGAACTACAGGATCAACATTAGTACCACAAGCAAGAAGAATTGGTAATGTTGTATATTTTAGAGGACTATTAGTTGTTCCAATTGATGATGGAACAGGTTCTGTTTTAGGATGGAATTATAGCTTTGGACCTGCTGTAGATACGTATTATCTTTCTACTACTGTTACTCCAGCTTCTGTTGGAGCAGGATCAGTAGTTACATCAGCTGCTGGTTCAATTACATTTAACCAAGGTGTTTCAGTTATACCAACATCAATTATGGCTACTGGTGAATTATTTGATAATGGATATTCAACTAATTTTTTAATTGGCGCAAGACCTGTAGAAATTGATGCTGCTCCAGTTACTAGTACAATTTTATCTGGATTATTTAATATTTCAATTTCTGAAAATAAACTATTAACAATTTCTCTTCCAAAAAATGCAGAACAAAATGCATTTTCAGGAACTGGAGCATTTGATACATCTCATTTAAATTACATTGTTTCTCATGTAATTGCAGGAGACAATGTACCTAAATTTGATAATGCTAATACTAATGTAAATAGTAATACTGGAGCTGGTACAATTGCACTTGATTTAGAATATGATGCAACATTAGTATATCCTTTTACATGTAATGCAAATAATGAACAACAAGTAGCTGGATTTAGAATGCAACTTGACGGATTAGTTGCTTATATAGATCCTTGTACTACTGATATACCAACACCAATTGTTTGTCCTTAATAAATTAAACTATGCCTACTAATACTTGTACAACTTGCGGATGTAGAAAATGTGGATGTTCAGATAATGCTCTGATATCTCCTGCACCATGTCCAACTCCAGAAGGTTGCCCAGACCCAATACTTTGTTCAGAAGTTTTTAATGCAGAATGCGTGGTATATACTGGAGAACCAATTCTTTGTAATAATGATATTGTCGTTCCCACAGATACAAATATGGCAGAAGCTTTGCAATTAATTGTTGCATATTTCTGCCCAAACCTATGAAGTTGCAGTTTGTTGGTTTCTGTAACAACTGGTAGAACCCCTGCACTTGCGGGGGTTTTGCTTTTATTCCTATATTTGTTAAAGTCATTTATTTTTAGTATATTAAATAGTATAGCATGAGGGATTTTAAAAAACCAAACTTAAATGCTTCAAGGTATAGACCTGAAGTTTATAGCGTAATGAACAAAGAGTTCTTTGACAGTTTTAAAAAAAAGTATCCAAAGTATAAAAATTTGGATAATAAAGACATAAGAAAGATAGTTAAATCCTTTAATGAATTTTTATGTGAAAAAATAATTGACACTAGAGATGGTATACAATTACCAGAAGCAGTGGGTTGGTTATTTATTGGTACATGTCAAAGTCCTATTAAGGAAAATATTGACTATGCAAAATCAAATAAATATGGTGTTGCTGTATCAAATAAAAATTGGGAGACAGACGGCAAACTTGCTAAAATATTTTTTACAAATTATGCGTTAAAACACAAAATGAAGAATAGAGAATTTTGGAGTTTTACAGCTTGTAGAGAATTTAAAAGAAATGTTTCAAAAGCATATTCTGAAAATTGGAATATGTATGTTGTAGTAAACCCAAATAAAAAATTAAAATTAGAGCATAAAAGAATATCTTTAAAAGAAAGTCTTATAAATAAAACTGCACAAGAACTAAAACAATATAATGAATTTGAACTATGACAAGCATTGGTGAAGCTATATCAAGAGTTAGAAATACTTTAAAAGCAGTTAAGGAAGATCCATTCTTAACTGATAGAGTAATCTATAGTTCATTAATTAAATATGGCCAGACTCTTTTAAAGAGAGAGGATAACCAGTTTAGATTAATGAAGATAAGCTCTATCTTTCAGGTATTGCCTTACATTGAACTTATAGATGTAGATAAAGTAGAAGCTGGTTGTGTAGGCGTTTATTCTGGATGTTACTTTAAAAGATCTAAAGACAAACTTCCAACAATCCTTGAAGGAGCAATGGGTCCTATTATACGTACTACATCTTCAATAGATGGTACAATAGAAATGTTTAGAACAGATCCTGGTACTTGGGTATCCATGGTTAGAACAACAACTTTTAAATATAATACAAGAAAATATTTCTGGTACCTTAATGGATACTTATATGCACCAAACATTGATTGGGAAGCTGTAAGAATGGAAGCTATATTTCAAGGAGTTACAGATCCATGTGATCCAAAACAAGAATGTGAAATAGCCCAAGATAAACCATTAACTATTCCAGAATATTTATTTTCTGAAGTAGAGCAATTTGTAATCAAAGAACTATCTATGTCTATGCAAATTCCAACGGATGGACAAGATGATGGTCAAAACTCACTTAGATAATGGATTTTAATTATACTCTTAAATACAGAACATTTGATCAATTGTTAGAAGATGTAACAGTTGACTTAAGTACTTTTGCTCTAGAAAACATGATAGAGCCTCAACAACTTATTAAAGTTGCTAAAAGAGTTAATTATGATTTGGGCTTAAGATTGAATCAGCAAAAAGAAATTATATTAGAAGTATGTCATGGAAGAGTAAAGCTTCCTGATGATTTTTATACATTTAATTTTGCATTCATCTGTGGAAACTTTGTACAGCAACTTGGTTATGGAGCACACGCTTCAGGAACTCATATTGTAGAAGTACCTTATCAAGAAGTACCAGCTAATGTAGATATATGCGCTCCGCCAACTGTAAACTGTAGAACATGTAATTCTAATCCATGTAATCAAACTGCAGGGTGTGATCTTAATTTCCCCATAGTAGATCCAATACCTACAGAGTATGATCCATTAAATCCTTATGGTAATACATGTATTGCTCCAAGAGTATTTATGAACTGTAAAGGTGAGAAGTGGGAACTTGTTCAAGTTTTAAATAACTCAGGTGCAACAAGAGTTTATACTGAACTTATTCCATTAAGAATGAAAGCCAGTCAAGAAATAGAATGTGACTGTCCAAATCTTTATTGGAATACTGCAAACCAAGGATGGATTAAAGGAGGATTTTTATTTACAACATTTGAAACTGGAAAAGTATATTTAAACTATCAGGGACAATTGGAAGATGATAATGGAAACCTATTAGTTCCAGATCATGATCTTTTAAATGACTATTATGAATATGCATTTAAATCAAGAATTTTTGAAAACCTATATCTTAATGGAGAGGATGTAGCACAAAGAATGCAGCTTATAGAACAAAGACTTAAGACAGCAAGAAATAATGCATTGAGCCTTGTAAACACTCCAAACTTTAGAGAGCTTGAAGATATGTGGTGGACAAATAGAAAAGCCATGTATGGTAAATACTATTCTATGTTCCAAAGTCATTCACCTAATCAAGCATATCTTAGAAATAGAAATTATACTGGAAGCGCAAATAGAATAGTATAACATGGCAAAGCAAAGTGGTGAAAATAGTGCACAGTTAATTAGTAATAGTTTTACTAAAGGTCTCAACAAAGATTCAGATCCAACATATATCTCAGAAGGTATGTGGACGCATGCAAGAAATGCGTCTAATAATACTTGGGAGGGAGATGTTGGTACAATATCAAATGAGTCCTCAAATTATTTATGTGCTACAGCAGGTGCAACTATGCCATCTTCTGGACAATATCTTGCACCAAATAAATATATAATAGGTGCTATTCAATTATATAGTGATAGATGGATAATCTATACCGCAGCACATAATCAAATTGGTGTTCCTATTTTATCTGAGATAGGTTTATTAATTGAAGATAGATGTATCTATATGCCTATTGTTCAAGATACATGTTTAGGTTTTGATAAAAGATATTTGATTACAGGATCTGCTAGAGAAAAAGAAGATTGTACATGGCAAGTATATTGGGCAGATGGTTTAAATCCAGATAGATTTTTAAATATTGGAGATCCACAGACTTGGCCAGATCCATCTGTTTATACAACCTTTGGACAATATGGTACAGTTAATCAAAATACTTATTTGTCTGCAACCGGAAATACTTTACAATGGCCTGGTGTAACTTGGACTCAAATATGTTGTGCAAGTACAACCTGTTGTCAAACTGCACCTGGAGTTTGGCCTACTAATATTCCAAACTGTCCACCAGATAATGCATGTATTACTTGTACAGATACTAAAGATCTTGACTGTAATGCATTAAGACTTGCAAGATTAATGGAGACACCATGTCTTAATTTAGAACTTGGTGTATCAGGTGGAACATTATTAAATGGAACTTATTTTGCAGTTATAGCCTATAGCATTAAAGGACAAAGAGTAACTGATTATTTTTCACCAAGTAATACTCAACCTATTTGGTATCCATCAGATAGTCAAGGATCTCTTACACTTAATCTAGAAGTTGATAGTGATAATTTTGATGAGTTTATTTTAGTAATGGTTCAAAATGTAAATCAAGGAACTGTTGCTAAACAAATTGGAATTTACTCTACTAGAACTACTAGAATTGAATTAGATAGAATTAAGGAAGATTTAATAACTGTTCCTATTGAACAATTACCAATTCTTAATCCGGTATATGAAACATCTGATCAAATAACAGAAGCAAATAATTATCTATTAAGAATAGGACCAAGATCTAAATTTGATTTTAACTATCAACCACTAGCTAATTTAATTAGAGCTAAATGGGTTTCAGTAGAATATCCTGCAGACTATTATATAAAGGGAGGAAATAAAGGAAGTTATTATAGAGATGAAGTTTATGCTTTCTTTATCAGATGGGTATACGATACAGGAGACAAATCTTCTTCTTATCACATACCAGGAAGACCTCCTGGAAATTATATTTATCAACCACCAAATGGTGGACCTTTACAGATTATTCCTGAAACTACAGATGGTATAAATGATATAAATACACTTGATGATTCAGATAGAATTTTTGAGATGTATAATACAGCAACAGTACAACCTATTCCTGCAACATTAAATACTACTATTAATGATGGTGGAGTTGTAATAGGTTATGGTGATATGGGATATTGGGAATCAACAGAAAGATATCCAGATGATAAACCTGAGATATGGAATTCAAGTTCACATTGTTGGACGGGTCCATTAGGTAATTCACCTATTATTGTTAATGGATCTCAATGGTATCCAAATGACTTATGTGCTCAACAAATTAGACATCATAAATTTCCAGACAATAGTTTAGTTGATAGTAATGGTAACCCAGTTGGTTTACATTATAGGCCAAATCCTGGTATTAATACTCAAGAACTTAAGATAAGAATAATGGGGGTAACCTTTGAAGACATTATTCTTCCTGTAGATAATGATGGTAATTTAATTCCAAATATTGTAGGGTTTGAAATATTAAGGGGGTCAAGAGAAGGTAGTAGAACAATACTTGCAAAAGGTATGATTAATAACTTTAGAAGTTATGCATTACCTGAATATCCTCTTGGTCTTTCTGGAACATCAATACAACAAGGTCTTTATGCGAATTACCCTTTTAATACAATAACACCAGTACAAGCAGTTAATATTCCTGGAGGACCATATTCAGATCCATACGTTAAATCTAATTTGTTTCAACAAGTTCCACAGGATATAGTAAGTATACATTCACCTGACTTAATGTTTTCAACCCCATATCTTTCAGCAACAGAATTAAAGATATATGGTGAGTTAAGAGGAAATTCACAGCAGTTTTTTAAGTATCCTGATAATCATCCTAGGCACAAGTTGCTTAGTGATGTTGTTCCTATTACGGCATTTGTTGCTGGAGTAGCAGAAGCTATAATTGCAATGATTGGTAAGAGAACAACTAATCAACCAGAAATATCTTCATATGCTACAAACTACAGTGGTTCTGTTTTTACTGTACCAGGTGCTTCAACTCTTGTAACAGCTCCTCTTCAAACAACAGCTTTAACAGCAATAGGTACAGCAGTAACAGGTTGGAATGGTTTTATAAGTAGTTATTATACTGGTACCGCAATACTAGATGCACTAGCACCATTACTAAGTTTACCAACAACATATGAAACAACATTAAATGCATTTCTTACAACTGTAAATACTGCAGCAAATAGTGCTAGAATTCCAAAATTAACAATAGCAGGAAGTATTGAATTACCTCCACATGCGTACTTACCAGTTGGTTTAAGATCTCTTGGTGCATTAAATGTTTTTTCTTACTATTGGTCAGAAGGTGCAAATGTTGCAATTGATGCTGTATACACATTTGTTAAATATGAACAATATGCATTACAATCAATTGCACATGGGTTTTATCCTAAGTGGGGACAAGCAAGAATTAATGAAGCAAAAAGATTTAAAATAGATGACTCATTTTATATTAGAGATAATATACAACAAATGAGTGCTTATCAAAATAATACTACAGGTATTTACAAAAGATACACAATTAATAATTTACAAAGAGGAGATACTGCAGTCATAAGAACTTTATCTGGTCCATATTTTAATCCGGCAAATCCAAATGGTACAAGTACAGGACCATATTTTATTACGGGTGCTAATAGAGATGTTTCACTAGTAACAATGTCTGGTTTAAATGGAAACACAAGTATTAATAATAACGTTACAATTAACACTTTAAATAATCAAACTCCAAATTGGACAGATGTTGACCAACCATTTAGTTTACCAATTGCCAGTCATTATGCAGCATTAAAGTATAGAATAAGAAATCAATATGGACAATTAGAAAGTATTAAACAAATTCAAATTACTCCATGTGAGCAAAAACTTTCAGATTATTCTATTGTGACAGCAGGTAATGTTTTTTGTCCAGGTAATCAAAGTGTTCTTACTGGAATTGCAAGAACTAATATTTTCTTTGGCGGGGATGTATTTATAAATAGATACACAGAAAAGAATACTATGTTATTCTTTTATAATTGGTTATATGGTCAACCAGATGGTTTTGAGTTTAATTATTATTTATACTCAATGATTCCAAAATCTAGATTCTGGGCTAATACTCTCGAGTATGAAGCTCAAAATATGGCAATCTCAAACTGGAATGCATCAATCACTAGTGTTACAGGGGTATTCCCTACTGCATTTTATAAATTAGATAATACTAATTATAATTTTAATAATGATTCAGTATCTAATTATCCAGGTTTTTGGAGAGCAAAAGAATCTTATTTTTATTTAGCTAATTCTGGAGTAAGAGATTTCTTTGTAGAAAGTGAAGTACTTGTAGATTTTAGAATTTCTGGAGACCTTGAATTTGAAAAACATTATGACCCATACAGATATACAGATTTATACTCTATGTTTAATATGGACCCTCAAGTTATTACAAGAGGTAACATATGGAGATATGATTATTCTTTTAGCATAACTAAATTATACAATCAATATTTTTCATCAGGTAATTTACAAAGTAGATACTATGATCCATTTGTTGCTCAGTTATGTTATACATATCTTCCAGATAGAATTATATATTCATTACCGCAGCAAGAAGCAGCATTTAAAGATAGTTGGTTTATATACTTAGTGAATAACTATAAGGATTTTATATCTCAAGTTTCTGGAGTTAAGTCAATTAATAAGAGTGGTATATTCATTACATTTAAAAATGATAGTCCAACAATGTACCAGGGTGTTGATACATTACAAACAGATTTAGGTACTAAGATTACTATAGGTGACGGAGGTTTGTTTAGTCAACCTGGACAGTTTGCATCTAATGCAGATAAGCCATATGAGTATGGATCTTCACAAGATAAGTTTTCAATTATAGGTACACCTGCAGGTATTTATTATATCTCACAAAATCAAGGTAAGATATTTTTATATTCTGGAAATTTAAAAGAGATTTCTCAAGCAGGTATGAAGTGGTGGTTTAATTACTTTTTACCTTATAAACTTACAGAAGATTTTCCTGACTATCCTTGGCAAGATAATCCTGTAGCAGGTATCGGGTGCCAATCTACATATGATAACCAAAACTCTATAGTATATTTTTCTAAAAAAGATTATCAATTAAAACCTGAGTTTAAAGATAAAGTAAACTATATTCCTTTGATAACTTATGGTAAACGAAAAGGACAAGGTGACTACTTTACTCATGTTGATTATCCAGGATCTCATTTTTTATTGGGTGATGAAACTTTATTTTTACCAGCATCTTGGACTATTAGTTTTGACCCTAAGAATCAGTTCTTTATTTCATTCCATGATTGGCATCCTGATTTAGCAATACCTACTAAGAAAACATTCTTAACAACTAAGTTTGCTGGAATGTGGAAGCATAATGATTTATGTGATAACTTCTGTAATTACTATGGATCTAATTACCCATTTGAAATTGAGTTGCCTGTAAATACTGGTCAAACAGTAACAACTTTAAAATCAATTGAGTATATGCTTGAATCATATAGAAGAAAGAATAATTGTTATGATCAATTCCATGTATTAGACTTTAACTTTGATAGAGCTATTATATTTAATTCAGAACAAGTTTCCGGATATTTAAATTTAAACTTATTTCCTAAAAACAATATTACATTAAGTTTGGACTACCCAAACCTAAATGCAAACAATAATTCATTTGATGTATTATTTTCAAAAGAAGAAAATAAATATAGAATAAATCAATTCTGGGATATTACAAAAGATAGAGGTGAATTCCCTATAGGATCAAATTATCCTCCTACTGGACCAGTAATTCCAGGAAGTACAATTTTATTAGGTAACTATGATCAAGAAGCTATTTGGAGTACTGAGCCAAACGGATATATTAAAACACTAAATCCTATTAATCTTAATTACGCTAAACCTGAAATGCAAAGAAAAAAGTTTAGACATTACTTAAACTTTATTACATTTATTAAAGATATCTCAGGTGACACAAATATGTTATTGAAAATAACTAATACTAAAAATCAAATTTCTCCAAGATAATGTTTAATAAGAAGCTCCTTTCAAGTATAGATTTAGGGAAGTATAAAAAAAAGAATCCCTATAAGAAAGATATGATTTTAGATCCTATGGGTCAATGGAAACATCCTGGGAAAAATACTAGAATACCCTCTGACCGGATTACAATGAAAGGAGTTAATTATCCTGTCTTGGGTGTATCAAATACTGGACAAAAACAAATGATGCAACCCGGAAGAGAATATAATTTTCCTGGAGCAGATTATGTTGATGAATATCCACAGATGAAAAACGGTGGTTTACCTAAAGCTCAAAAAGGTGCAGCTACATACCAAGATAGTTTAGATGTATATAATAATGCTTTAAAACTAAAAGCTTTTTATGATTCAAAAAAACAATTATATAATATATCTACTAGACCATGGTATGGTACAAGCAATTTAAAAAAGGAAGAAAAAGAAACATATGATTATGATAAAAATCCGGCTAACAATCCGGATGTAAAAACTTGGACACCTCAACAAAAAAGAAATTTTCAAAAAACAAAAGATTTAATTAAAGCAAATAAAGATCCAAACATTGCTTATATTACAGATCTAATAACAGGTGCTTTAGATCCAGATGCTCCTGCTTCAAGATATGATAATAGAATTAAACCTCAATCAGAAATAGCATATTCGCCTTATAAAGCTCAATATTCAAAAACAGAAGACTCACTTTATGACAAACTTCAGAAAAACTATGATGGTATGAGTAGTTATGGTGATCCAAGATTTCCTACCTTAACTCCAAGTAAAAAAGATCTTTTAGATTATGCTAAAAAACTTGGTTATAGTCAAAAAGATGCTATAAGTCTTTTATATAAACTTAAAAGAGAAAATCTTGCTATGGCAAACACACCTGGAGTTAATACTATCTTACCATATTATGATCCTCTTGCAGTAAAACCTGGGAAACTCCTTACAGATGATGAAATAAGAATTAGAGTTAAGAAATATGGTACAACTGGTATTCCTCAAAATAGATTAGACAAACTTGGTTTAAATAGTTCAAACCCACCAAAAAGTTCAAACCCACCGAAAAAAAGTACATCTTCTACAGTTACTAAATCACCATGTTCAAATCCAACAACTACTGTTATAAATAATGTACCAGATAAAATTCCTTTTGGAAAAAAGTTAGTTGGTACAGATGAAGAAACATTACCAGTAACTGGGAAAAAATGTGAGTATGTTAAAACTATAAATCCAATTTATGAGGATGTTACAATAGATCCTATTAAACCCCCAGCAATTGCATTAAGAGTAGACAATGGTATTTTACCACCATTGCAACAATCAACTTATGTTCCACAAGAACCTATTGAAGCTCCACAATATGCATTAGGCCCTTATACTGCTGATAGATTACGTTTATCAGTAACACCTGGAAAAACAAAAAAAGTAACAAAACGTGGAAGATTGTTTGATGGTAAAGGTCAAGGATATAAACATACAGAATATAAATCAACTAAAGATTTGGAGTTTGGAAAAAAAGAAGTTACTAGATTAATACCAAGAATTGTTCAGAAGATTACTGGTTATGATCCAGAATACTTTGAAGGTTCTTATGATGAAGAAGGTAACTATATTCCTGGAGAATTAGACTTTGGTAATGAGGTTGGTGGTAGAATGGAATTTAGAGGAGCTGCATCTTTACAAGATTTAATAAATCAACAGAAGTATGCAAAAGACTGGGAAGAGTATGAAAGAAAGATTGATGAGAGAGAAGAACAATCAAAGAAAAAACAAGAAGAGGGTAGAGCATTTAAAAAAGGTGGAACAAAGAAAAGAATATATAACCCTAATGCAAAGTATTATGCGGATGGTGGAGAAAATTTACAAGAAGAATGTCCACCATATCACTATTGGAATGGAGAAACTTGTGTTCCAGTTAGTAGAGAGCTTGCTCCTCTTGATCCACAATACTTATCAGAAAATCCAGATGTTGCAACAAACATGCAAATTGAACCAGAAGTAAGTGTTAGTCCATTAGGTTCGGATTTTTCCAAGGCAAAGTCATGGATTGATAAATGGCATGATTCTCCAATGCATGATAAAATGCTTATGAAATCATTACAGGGTAATAAAAAACTTTTTAAAGAATATAAGGATAAAAGAAAAAAAAATATACAAACTATTCCAGCACTAAATATTAGTTTAGATAAAAGTGATCCTTTATATAAAGAAATAAAAGATTATTATGGGTTTGCTCCATGGGGAGCATCGGATAGTAATACAGGTGCTGTTTCAATATATAATTCTCATCCTGGAAATAAACAAATGTTAATTCATGAGGTTACTCATTCTTCTGATAGACCAGATGATAAATTAGGTAGACTTATTCCACCTAATGACCAATTAACAATACAATATAGAATCCCATTAAATTGGAAATATAGTCAATATGGTAAAGATATGATGAAAGAATATAAAGAAAAAGGGTGGCGGTTAGATGATGAATATATGGGTGAAGAAGAAATACCAAGAGATATATATGAACAACAACAATTTAATGATTGGAATAAATATTTATTAAGTGACCAAGGAACTGAGGTTAGAGCAAGATTAAGTGAGATAAGACAGGATGCACAAGAACAAAATATTTATGACCCTTTTAATAAAAAAATAACAAGAAGGCAATTTAAAAATTTAAAAAATATAAAATATCCTGATTCATTAGATGACCTTAAAAAAACTTTTTCTGATAAAGATATAAAGTGGATGTTAAATAACATTTCTAAAAACAATAATGAAACTGAAGATGCTATTCAATATGGTAAAAAAGGTGGGGCAAAGAAAAAATACACAAGTGATATAATTAATAGTACTAATTATCTTTTTGCGGAACATCCTTTATTTAAAAAGAAGAAACAATCTAAGAAAAGAATATATAACCCTAATGCAAAGTATTATCAATTAGGTGGATTAACACGATTTGTACCACAAGCTGGTAGAATGTTTGCTTTACCACCTATTACTAATACAATTGCAAATACTGCACCAGGTATTTTAAATTCTATAAAGACTATATCGCAAAAACTTCCTACTAATTTATTAGATGAAGGTGCAAGAGATTTATTACATTATCCTAGTTTTGATGTTACACTTGGAGAATCAAATTTAACAGGAGTTGATGCTGCAAAGTATTTGGGAGACTTTGGCTTTAAACCATATTCAGAAGGTTGGACAGCTCTAAGTGACATGAAAAATGCATTTGAAGGAAAACAATGGAATCCTAGTAAAGAAGATTATTATACTCTTGATGAAATTTATAATTTAATAAATAAGCAAACAAATTATTTAAATGATCTTGCTAAGTTTAATGAAACAAATCCTGATGAATTAGGTGAGTATGGAAATTTATTAAGATGGATGCAAAATGATTTTAGTAGAGATGAATTATTTTCATTGTTATTTCCAAATTCTAGTAGACCAAATTTTAAAGAAAAATTTTATCGCCCAGAACATATAAATTTATTAAAACAAACTACACCCAATCCTGAAACTGGTATAAATTTATATGATAATTTAATTAAAAATACCAATTTTGGAGATAAAGGTTTAGTAGATAAGTATACATTAAGAAGATCAATAACAGAACCTAATACTGAAATATTACCGGGATCTGAAGATCTAATGTTATATAGACAAAGATATGAACCCTACAGAGGTTTAGATGCTGGTAATTTAAGTGAACGTAAAGATGTAATAGAGTTTCTTAAAGATCATGATGGCATTTTAGGTTTTGAATTTAAAGATCTTAATAATGAATATTCCAATAATTTAAATTATTGGAAAGAACAAATATTTGAAAAGTTTGATAATCGACAATATAAAAAATTTCAAAAGAAGTTTAAAGAACAATCTAAACCTGGAACTAGCTCTAAACTTAAAGGATTAGATGCTTATAATCAAATAATTAATAGAACTGGTTCTAGAAATAAATACGGAGGAGAACTACCTAAAGGTAAATACGGATACTCTGTTGGTAATCTTATAAGAAAACAATTTGGTGGTTTAGGTAGAGATCAAAGTTTATCAGTTTCACCATATGATCTTGATACTTACATTGGAGCTTCTGGAAATCAAATATATAATCCAGGATATAGTCTTACATATAATAAGCCAAACCTTTTTAAAAAATTAGATGTAGTTGGAACTCCTTTTCAAGTATCAATAGGAAGACCTTATAATACTGATCCAAATAGTTTAACTAATCAATCTTTAAATTTTGGAACATCATATGACTATGAATATATGGATCCAGGAGTACAACAAGGTCCACAACAAGAAGCTATAAATAATGCAGCTGCACAATATTTAGGAAAGGATGTTCAAGATTTAAACCAATCTGATTTAAATAAATTTTCAGCATTTAAATCATTAGGGGAAATTAAAAATGCTTATGCTCCAGGAAAACCAATTAATTTATCTACAAAACTTTCATTTTTAGGTAAAGCATTTAGTGACCAACCTGTTAGAGGTTTTGGATCAATATCTGGTGGTTATAATCCTGAAGCAGGTTTTTGGGCAGGAGCTGATCTTGGAGGTTTTGGAGTAATCTCAAATAAAAAACCAAAAACATATTTTGATAGAGGTTTATCTAGAAAAGGAGATTGGGCGGTTATTCCTAGTCTTTCTTTATTCTCTCCAGCAATTAGACAAAAAGGAATTGCAAATCTAGAACAATCTGCAGAGTATAAACGCTTATTAGAAAAAGATATACAAGAGGGTACTGATTCAGCACAAAATTATTATGATAATCAATTAGATGATCAGGGTAAGTCAACAATGACATTTAATGCAAGACCGGAAATTAAAGCGCAACTTAAACCATTTAAAAAGTTTCCCGGAATCTTAGAAGGGGTAGTTGGAGCTAATATAGATTTTATAAGTGGTGGTAAGGATTCTATGGATAAAATTACAACTAATATAAACCCATACGGCAAAATATCATATGCTGTTTCTATTCAAGATGAGTTAGATAGAATGAAACGTAAGATGAAAAATGTAGAATTTCCTGATAAAAAACACTATGAAGATTACGTAGAAGAATATGAAAATCAAACTACAGAAGAAACTCCTACAGAAACTGATAATCAAATTAATCCACCGGAGGTTGAATTAAATTTTGATGGTCAAGGAGTAGGAAAAGCAGACTGCCCTAAAGGCTATGAAAGACCATGTGAAAAATGCAGATGTCAAAAAATAAAAATGCCTCAAATGTATACAGACAAAAGAGGTAAACAGTTATTTGGCAATGAGCCTATTAGATTTCAAGATGGTGGAGAACAGGATGCAATGAATGCTATGATGAAAGCAAGACTTGCTTATGCTAATATGTTTGGTAATCCCTCAGCACAAAGAATGATTAATCTTCCAGATCAACCTTATGAATTTGATAATGGGAATACAGGCACACACTACATGGCAAGTATGGATAACTATGCTGTACCTCAAATTCAAGATGAGAATGGAGTATTACAGATTGGAAACTATGGTCCAGAATCTACTGAGGCAATGAGATTTGACTCAGATGAAGATGCTAATTATTTTGCAGAAAACTATAAAGATGTTTCACCAGGATTTATGGATCTAGAACTTGATGATAATGAGATAGAAGAATACAGAAAAGGTGGTTATATAATAGAAGATATTTCTGTGCCTTCACTAACTAGAATGCAGCCTGTTGGTAAATATCAAGATGGTGGAGAATATCAATTGGGTGATGAAGTAGATGAAGCTACTATGAAACAATTAAAAAAATTAGGTTTTACATTTGAACAAATTTAGTGATGGCAAAGTATAGAATTACAAGTTTACCGCAGTCTTTACCTAAAGCACAAAAAGGATTATTTAATAAAAGAAATAAAATATCTGTTAGAAACGGTGAAGTTAAATTGTTTCCAAATTTATTTGGTGATAAAAAAAGAAACAATATAGATACTCAAGATCAATCAGATGATACACAATATAACTGGTCTGGCACAACTCCAGAATTAATGCAACCTGATCAAGAGTCTTTTGAATTAAAACCTACATATGCACCAACACCAGAGTTTACTCAAGCAGATGTTAATTTAAGTTCTACTCTTAGTAAAATACAAGAGGAGAGAGACAGATTAGCTCAAGAAAAAGAAAACAAGGATTGGGAAGAGATGATGAAAAAAAGAGATGAGAAATTTAAAACTTCTAAAAAATATGATAAAATAGAACCTTTGCTTACAATTGATTCTGAAGGATATGCAGATGAGGATCTTGCTTATTTTCAAGAGGCTGGATATTTTCCAGTAAAAGATTCAAAAACAAATAAAATAAATTTATATCCATCAAATGAAATAAATTCAAAAATTATTAATAATGGTTTAAGAACAGATGAGATTGTTAAAAAACTTGGAATAGGTGATGCTGAATCTGTGAAGTCTGCTTTTGGAGATTTAATGACTGCTGCAGATCAACAGTATTCGGCTACTGTTCAAAACAAATTATTACAAAAATCACTAGATGAAGGTATTAGTTTAGAAGACGCAGTTAAAAAATTATCTGGTAAACTTGGAACTGAAAAAGGTCTTCAAAAATATGTTGCGCCTACTACTGATTTAATAAATAATTATATTGATGAAATTAAAAAAAATGTAAACCAACCTGCGGAGAAAGAACTTCAGTCAATGTACTATGATAATAGAAATCCTAATCAAGGTTATTCTCCAAAGATTGATTATAATTCATATGATCCAGGGTTAAAATATAACACGGATTATTATAATACTACAAATAATTGGGGACAATTTCTTAAAGACTATTCTGATTATAATAAAGAGTATGATAAAGAATATGCAGATTCATTTTATAATAAACAAAATCAAACTGCTGATAAATTAAATTTACCTGTGTCAGATAGAACAGGAAATTTAAAAAATCAACAAGATGTGATTAATCAAAATATATCATTAACTAAACAAGTTGGAGATGTTTCTACAGAAGCAGGAAATAAAACAATAAATAAGAAGTATATAGAACAACTACAGGCAGACATGGCAAGAGTTTCTGATCCTTTAGTTAAATATGAACTAAGTAAAAAACTTGATGCAGTAAAAAATAATCCAGAAGCTTTTTCTAAACTCTTAAAAGGTTTTGAATCTGGAGAAGTCTTTACAAAAGAAGATGAAGATAATATCAATGCTTTAACTTTTAGTATCCTTCAAAAAGAATCAAATCCAGATACTATAAAAGCTGGTGTAGATAGACCTAAACTTACAACATCAGATAAAGTATTTGATGTATTAACTAATCCATTTGACGCATTTAAATATTCAAACCAAGGAGGTTTAGATAATATGTGGACTAGCGGTATGGGTTATAATGAAAGAAAACTTTTAGAAAGAGCTAATCCAGAATTAAATCTTGGAACACAAGATAATCTAGTTGGTAATGCTTTGAATACATGGAATCCAATGAGATTTGCAAGAGATGTAGATTCTGATCTAGATAGAGAAGACTATGCTTCTGCTGGTTTAGAGGCACTTGAGTTTGCTACTCCTGCAATGTTTTCAAAAGCTGCAAGAGCTGGTAGATTAGCTAGAGACGCAAGTAAGTTTTTTCCAACTGGTTCAATCACACCAGGATTAAAAGGATTTACCGGATCTGCTTTTGAATCATTAAATCCCTATTTTGCATATGAGGCAATAAGACCAGGGGGAGAATTAAATAGATCATACGATTTACTTAAAGAAGGAAATATTAAAGAAGGACTTCAAGAAGGTGCTTTTGGTCTATTAAATCTTTTACCTGCAGCTGGTACTTTTAAAAGTTTAAAAAGTGCTGAAAACATAGGTGGTGCTAAACCATTTGTATCACAACAATTAAGTTTTAAGAAAGGAGGAGAGTTACCTACTTATCAAGGGCCAATAAGATCAATTGTAAAAAGTATTCCTTCTAAACTTGGTAATTTAGCAATGAAGACTGGAATAAAAACATTGCAACTTCCCGGAGTTAAACCTTTTTTTAGAAGTAACTATAATCCAATTAGTTATCCAATTAGTTATCCAATAAAACTTTTAGGTGAAAAAATAGCTAGACAATCTCTTAGTCCAAGTAGAAATAAAGAACAAGTTATTGCTGCACTTACTAAAAAAGCAGCCCCAGAAGAAAACCTTTATTTTGGTAATGTAACTGCTGTGGATCCAGAATATGGTTATGGTAAAAGAGATTTAATTGCTAATTATTTTAGAGGTATAGATACTGGTTTTAAACCAATTGACTATGATATTTATTCAGATCCTGGTTTAAAAAAATATATAGATAGATATGGACCTTTAAAAACATATGAACTTAATTCATCTGTTAAACATGGTCAACCTTTAGACATTGCTGATTTTACTAGGCTGCTAAATATAGATGATACTAAATTAAGTAATTTTGATCAAGATCTTTATGAAGATGAAGTTTTTCAAAATATGCCTGGTTTAGAAGATTATTACTATAATGAGTATATGAATAATCTTCCTGGAACTAGTACTCCTAGTCCATATAAAGCACAAAGACAATACTATAAAAAAATGTTACATCAATATTTTGATAAACGCGGTATAGAAGTTCTCCCTCTAGTTGTTGATCCAGATTTGAATACATTAGGTAATGTTAAAAATTATTTAAGCCGTAATCCCGCTATATCATATGATGATCTTGCTGGTCATATGGGTTATTTAAAAAGATTGCCAAACAAAGAAGATTTTGAATTTACTACAAGAGATATATGGAAATTTACACCTGATGACTATCATTCTAAATGGGCAGGATCTTCAAATAAAGATGAACTGTTTAAACAATTACAAGTTGAGGCTATGGATGCATTTGGAAAACCATTTGTTTTAACCCAAACAAATCCAATGAAATTTAAAAACGGTGGTTCAATGGAATTAGAATTAACACCAAAACAAATTAAAGAGTATATAAAAGCTGGATATATCATTGAAGATATCTAAACCTTTGAAGTTTACTCATTAAATTTATTTTTAGTATATTTAATATATAACGTGCACAATGACAAAAAAGAAAGTAAGAATATACAAGGCTCCAGATGGTAAAGGTCAGTATATAAATAAAACTGCAAAGTTCTTAAAGAAAGCTGCATTTGGTGGTCAATCAGATACTCCGCAAGAGGATATGTATTCTCAATTGGCACAAGCTTCATATATGTCTATTAAAAAGGGACAAAGTCCAAAGGCAGTATATGACTTTTTAATTAATAATAAAATTAGTAAAGATGTTGCTGAGAAAATTGTGACAAGTGTTATACAGTTCATGATGTCAAAAGGTGAATTAGAACAAGAAGACCTTGACGAAGATCAGCAAAAAGAGCAACAGATGCAAGCTCAAATGCAACAACAGCAACAAGAAAAAGAACAAATGGCTTCTGAACAAGATGCTGCTAATGAAGCACAGATGGACATGTACAACAAACAAAGTATGGATGTTGCTAATGACATGTCTCAGTATGATCAAGAAGCAGAAGCTAACTTAGATACAGAAGATATATTAGGTTTTCAGGCTGGTGGTCAAATGACTACAGATGATTTATTGTCAGAACTTAATAAGCATGATAATGATATTAATTTCCAAGATTTAGAATCATTAATTCAGTCTACTCCTGGAACACAAAGTGCATCATTCCCAGGGATTGAAGAATACTACTTACCTTATATTCCACTTTATAGTGAAAGCAATGAGATTCCAATTTATAATCCAATACAAAGTGATAATCAATATAAGTTTGGGGGAAAAACAAAAAAGAAATTTATAGGATCAGTACTAGAACTTTTAAAGAAAGAAGAGGGTGGCGAGGATGAAGTAATTAATAATACTACAGCTACTCCTAAAGATGATCTTACAAATACTGTTAAGAGAAAACAAGATTCATTTGTATCAGCATTAAGTGACGAAGCTAAAAAAATAAAAATAGAAGAGTATTATAATCAAATTAAAAATACAAATGATCCAGATACTCAAGAAATTTTAGGTGGAGGCCCTGATCAAATGAAAAGGGGTGGCAGAACTAAAAGAAAAGATAATAGACTGCTTAGAAAATTAAATAGAATACTAGGACAAAATGATATGTATGGTATGCAAGGGTATATGCCATATAATTATTTTAATAAGCGTAGTGGAGATTTTGCAAATCAAAGATTTGATACTTTAGACTATCCATCAATTGCAGAATACTATAAAGCATTGTTAGAGAAAATGCCAGTGTTAAATCAAATGTCAAGAGTATTGCCTCAAGTAGATGTTTATGACACAGGTTTATTTGGTAGACCAAAGAAGTATAAGATTTCATATAACATTCAACCAGTAGATAAATCTGCAGAAAGACAAGCTATGGAAGCTGTTATTAAGAACAATACTGGATCATCTTTCCCAATGTTATATCCAAATCCTGGTTATGATGGTTCTCCTGCTCCAGCTGGTACAATGTTAGATGTAGTTAATGACCGCTCTATAGCTCCTATACAATATGATGCATCTGTAAAACCTATGGTTCCTACAGGTCCAATGGCTTTTCAGTTTGGAGGTTCAGCTATTTTTGATCCTTCTGCAAGTACATTAGCAAAATATATCTATGGTGGCAATGATTTTCCAGAAGATTCTAAGAATGTAAATGATCCATACTTTTCAGATACTACACCATATCCACAAATGCAAAATGGCGGAGATCCCACTGAATATACACATTATACTCATGGAGCTAATGATGTATTTCATGATAACATGAATATGATAAATCAAGCTAAGGATGGTTTAGAAACTGGTGGTGATGAATATGCTCTTGATTATATAAGACAACTTGCTGGTCAAATGAAGCAGTATAATAAAGCTTCTAGAAAATTAGGAAGGCAGGCAAGAAGAATGACTGGAAATACCATGTTAGATTATTTAATTCCTATCAATAGACCTTTTGAGTATGCAGGAAGTTATGGTCAACAAAGGGGAATGCCATTTGATTATGAGACCGGTGAAGAATACACCGGTGAAATAGACCCATCTAATTTTGTAGCAAGGGATAATTATAAAATAGGAATGTTTGGTAAACCTAAAAAATTTATAGATTATTATTCAGTAGGTAATGAAGGACTTAATGTTCCAGATGATTTTTCAGAAATTGAACCATATACAAAGTCAAAACAAAAAGCTCCTGCTCAACAAGATGTTTATAATGAACAAGAAGAGGAAGACATTTCTTTTCGTCAAGCAAGAAGGAATGATGGCGTAAGTAATATTAGAGGTGCTTTTGCAAGAATGTTTCCTGAAAGTTCAGGTAGAGAAGATAGAGAAAGAATGTTTCCTATGCTCAGAGCTCAAGACTCAGATAGAAGTGAAGACAGAAGATTGTTTCCAATGATGAGGGCGGATAAAAAACAAGAAGGTGGAGAACCAAACCAGGATGATTATTATAATGATTTATTTTCTAAATTAAACTATAGTAATACCTATAGCAATTATTACAATGAATTAGAATTTAGAAAAGGTGGAAGAGTATTAAGAAAAGCATTTGCGGGTTTAGAAAATACACCTGTTTCATATAATGACAATCCAGTTACTTCACAAAATATTATTAGTCAAAATACTCCAGATCCTATGGAGCAAATGACAGCATTTCAAGGACCTATTATAGAAGATAGTGACTTTAATTTTCCAACTGATCTTCCTGGACCAGTTTCTACAACTAAACCTTATGTTGAACCTGCAGAAGATGATTGGTCAGGTCCTCAAATGAGTAATCCAGACATAGATTATCCTGCTGGTCCTGAGAAACTTAAAAATAAATTAGTAGGTGTTAAGAGAAAAAGAAAAGATATGTTTAATATAGATCCAGAAGCAGGTGTTAATGCATTTAATGCTGGAGCTAGAGGAGTTCTTGGTGGTATTGATAGAATGAGGAATAAGAAACAAGAAGCAAACATGTATGCTAAAAACTTTGACCCTACTAAAATTTATGGACAAAAATCAAGAATAGATAAAGGTGACTATGATGTAAATAAAGGATTGTATAGAGTAAATCAAATGGGTGCTGATAGATTAGGCCGCTCTAAAAAGTATGGAGGTTATATGCAACCAGGAGGATCAGTAGATCAACAAATGTATTACCCTGAAGACAATATGGTTTATCCTCCAGGAGATAGTCAGTATCCAATGATTCCTTTGAATCAAGATATTATGGATATGATGTATAACCAATACTATTCTGATCCTAACTTTGCACCTTATATGGAAGACCCATATATGGAAGAAACTCCAGAGCAAATGGACTACAGAATGGTAAAAGAAGGTGGAGAAACCTATATGTCAGATGAACAAATAAATGCCTTCTTAGCTGAAGGAGGAGAAATTGAATATTTATAATTTTGTATTATGTATCATAGAGTAAGAATTAAAAAATTGCCACAGGCAAGAACAGGTTACCAAGTACAAGGTTCACTAGCTAATGATGTACCAGCTTTTGGTGGAGCAGATTATAATGCATATATAGGAAAACCAAATCTTAGACAAAGTAAATATATTACAGCTGTACCAAGAGATGAAGCTAACTTAGAAGCAGAAGGTGGAGAAACTGTATATGGTGACATCAATGGAGATGGTTTTCCAGAACACAAAGTTATAAAAGGACCAAGACACTCAGCAGGTGGTGTACCATTATCATTACCAGATGATACATTTATTTTTAGTGATACTAAATCAATGAAGATAAATGATCCTAATGTTTTACAAATGTTTGGTAAAGCACCTAAGAAAGGAAAAGGTCAACATGGCTTTACTCCAGCAGATCTTGCTAAGCAATATGATATAGATAAGTATAGAAAAATATTACAAGATCCTGACTCAGATCATATTGCTAGAAAAACTGCTGAACTAATGATCCGTAACTATAATATGAAGTTAGGAGCTTTAGCATTAGCACAAGAAGCTAAAAAAGGATTTCCTCAAGGTATACCAGTAGTAGCTAAACCTTACATGGAAGCTATGGGTCTTACAGAAGATAAACTTCTACCAGCTGAATATAGAACATTGTCAGCTCCACAAGAAGAAGAAGAAATGCCAGAAGATCAAATGCAAGATCCTTCACAACAATATGCTTCTGATGATTATGATGTAGAGAATACACCATATGATACAGAAGAAGAAATGGGAATGCAACCTGGTATGGGATTAGATCAAGCAGCCATGGAAGGGCAAATGCAAATGCCACCTATGGCTATGTATGGTATGGAGATGGGAGGTTATGATATGCCTTTTGCTGCATATGGTATGCCTATGGGAGCTAATTCTAGTAACTATATGGGAAGAACTAAAAGAATCCAAGGTAGTGGTCCATTTCCAAACCGTCAAATGGCTAGAGAAGGAATTATTGCGGGTGGTGTATTAGGTATGCCATTGGTAATGCAAGATGGTGGATATTTACCTAAAGCTCAAACAGGACCAACAACACCTAAATATAAAACATATAATGAGGCTGATCTTCCTGCAGGAACTGCAGTTAAAGATCCTAAAGATATGAGTCTTAAGGTTGGTGATTATGTAAGACAAGCAGATGGTACAGTAACTAAAGTTACTAGTGCGGCTTTAAAAACAAAAGTTGATACACAAACTCGACCTGGTACAAGAGCAGACTTTATGAATGCATCTGCTGATAACAAAGCTATACTAGAAGCAGGAGATAAAATTATTGATAAAGCAATAGCCAGTGGACAAGCTGTAAGAGGTTATAAAAAACCAGATGGTACTTGGGTAAATGACAAAACAAAATCTGGTGTAAGATTATTAGGAGATTTAAATTTACCATTTGAAGATAGAATTATACTAAGTAGAGCACTTAATTCTTCTCAAGAATTTGGTACTAATAAATATAAGGTTGAATCTCAAGCAATGACCAAAGGTTATTCTAGAAAAGTTGATGGTAAATTTAAAGGTTCAGGATCTTTTGTTTCTGGATTTACACCTGAAGATTATGAGAAGAGATATCTTTTTGAAAAAGCTAGAGGATTTGGTTTAAATGATCAAGAAGCATTTGATCAAATAAATAAAATATATGCGGATCCAGCAAAAACTTCTGAGATTAGAAAAGAATATTTAAATTATTTAGGAAAAGGAAATTTAGCTACTGGTAAATCAGATGCTGATTTATTAAATCCTAATTTTTATAAAGCTAATTATGCTGAAGTAACTTCTGGAATTGAATCAGTATTAGGTGCAGCAGCAAATAGACCTACAATAGGTGATGAGCAATTATCTGGTTTTGAGCACTTTGATGCTGCTGGTTTAAGTCCAGAGTTTAATTATGAACCACCTGAGAATCCATGTCCATGTAAAGATGATAGTGGTCAAACAGTAGTTAGAGATGCTGATGGAAATTGCCCATGTCCAGATAAACCAAAAGATTGTCCTTGTGGTAAAGATCCTATAACTGGACAATGTAAACCATGTGACGAAATACCACCGGGAAAAAAACCTCCTGTTACTCCACCAGCTAAATGGTGGTTGCAAGATACAATTAAAACTACTGGTGCATTTGGGGATTTAATGGGTATTAAAAAATATATGCCATGGTCACCTAAAGTAGATCTTGAAGAACCAAGACCTACATTCTTAGATCCTACAAGAGAACTTGCTCAACAGTCTGAACAAGCAAATCTTGCCATCATGAATTTAGCTGCATTTGCTGGACCACAAGCTTTATCTAGTAGAGCATCAAGCATACAAGGAACTGGGGCTAAATCAGCCGCAGATACTTTATCTAGAATAAATAATGCTAATGTTGGTATAGCAGATAATTTTGAGATGAAACAAGTAGATATTAGAAATCAAGAAGCACTTGCTAATCAAGCTGGACAGCAAAAACTTTATGATGCAAATACTATAGCTAATCAACAGTTTGATAATTCAAGAATGGCATTAAGAAATCAAATGAGAAATCATTATACAAATGCTATTACTAATAAAGCTAAAACAGCTACATTAAATCAGTTGTATCCACAGTACGCAGTCTTGCCAGAGACTGGTGGTATGCCAGGATTTAAAGGCGGTAAGCCAATTAAACCTGAAGTTACAAAAACTGCTCAAGAATACTTTGATGAGATAAAACTACAGTATCCTGATATGGATGACAAAACCGCATATCAAATGGCTAAAGATAGAGCAGGTACTCAAACAACCGATGATAATGCTATGGATGTTGTTAATGCACAATACAATGTTCCATCTGGAACAGATATGAGATATGGAGGATTTGCTAATGGAGGCTTTGTTTATGGAGACTCAATCTATCCTTTCTTTTTTACTTAAACTTTTAAGATTTATTAAACTTAATAAATTTTAATATATTTATATTATAATAATAAAATATGGCAACGTATATACAAGGGGTTACAGATTATATACCAGATTACCAGCCTTTTCAGCCTGACTTAAATTTCTATGCAAGTGCTTTGCAGACAAAACAAAATCAGTATGATAGTAATTATAAGGCTTTAAATAATTTATATGGTCAATATTTTTATGCTGATTTAACAAGACCTGATAATATTAAAAAGAAAGATCAATTACTTAAGAATATTGACTTTAATTTAAACAGGGTAGCTGGTTTAGATTTATCATTAGAACAAAATGTTCAACAAGCTACTCAGATCTTTACACCATTTTATGAAGACCAATTCTTGATGAAAGATATGGCCTATACTAAAAACTTTAGCAGTTCTTATAATGGTGCATTAGCATTACAGAAAAGTAAAGACAAAGAAACATATTCTAAATACTGGAATGAGGGAGTTAAGTATATGTTATATGAAAGAGAAAAGTTTAAAAAATCAACTGATGAAGAATCATTAGGATTTGCTAATGCAGAGTATGTGCCTTATAAAAATGCAGTTGAAACTTACATGAAACTTGCAAAAGATATGGGTATATCAGCTGATATAACTCAATCCAATGGTAGATACTTTGTTCGTCAAAAAAATGGAGATTTAATTCTTCAAGATTTAAGTAGAATTTTTACATCTGCTTTTGCTAATGACCCTCAACTTCAAAAAATAGCTCAAGTTCAAGCTGTAGTAAATAGAGAAGATAAGATTAGAGAACTTGCTGGTAAATATAATGGAGATATTGCTGCTGCAGAAAGAGAATATTTACAAACTCAAAACGCAACTATCCAAGAATATATTGCATTAAAAAATTCTAAGAATAAAGAGAATTTAAAAACTGTAGAAAATAAAACTGAATCTGTAAATAAAAAACTTGAATTTGGTGAAGGAAATCAATTTACAGAATCTTATGTAAAGTCTCTTGAGAAAGCATATGGTATTGCACAAGATAATGTTAATTATAGTGATGCTTTAAGTAATGAAATTTCTGATGACAAAAACAGAACATTAACTACTGCTGGAGGAACATCTAATCCTGATGATATTGAACAATTAAGATATAAAGTAGATGCGGGTACTGCATCAATGTTTGCAGAACAAGATATTGCTGAAGCAGCATATCAACGTTCTAGAGTAGATATGGTAGTTGATATATCAGCAGATCCATATGGTGTGTCCGCACAAAATCATGCATTTGCATTATCTAGACAGAGAGAAGCACAAGCCCATAAAGAGTTCATGCTTGAACAAAAAGATATAAAAGATAAAGAAAATCTTGTTCTTAATGCTGGATTAGTTAATGGTACTTATATTGGTACACAACAGGTAATGGGTGCAGATGGTAAAATGCATACTGAAGGAATTCCAAATCCAGCACTATTCAATAGAAGAACATTATTAGATACTGACTCTGGTGCAGCTACAGATGGAGAAAATAAACTTGTTGCAAATAGAGATAAATTAAAAGAAGTTACATCTGAATATGCAGATCCAATGATTAAAAACATTGTTAATACTCTTAACATGTTTGTTAAAGCTGGATATTTAAATAAGGGTGATATTGCTCCAATGTTTTTTAATGGTAAAATGGACGCAAATCAGTTCCTTAAAAATTATCAAGATAAGTCATACGGATATTTAAGTGGAAAAGGTGCTGATTATTTAGAAACACTTTATAATAAAGTTACTACATTTGCTATGGCACACAGAGGTGATGCTGGAGTAGCTGATTCATATTTAAGTAGTTCTTCTCATGAGAAGTTTGATGACTATGTAACATATCTTAGAGCAAATAAAAAACTTAAAGCTGATAATGCAGAAGTTATAAATAAGAATTTATATTCTTCTGTTGCTTTAAGCAGCTTAGGTTTAGATGATAAAATGAAAGAAAAACTAATAAGTAGTTTTTATGATAAAAACAGTTTAATGATTTTATCAAAAGATGATTTTATCAATAGTAATAAAAATATGAAAGTTAATTCTGCTTTGCATTATCCTCTTTCCGTAACTAGTCCTGAACAAACTGATAAAAGTTTTTCAATGACTCAGAAAGAATATAATACTTGGAAGCAAAATGTTTTAAAACTTGACAAAGAGTTATTCTCTATAGATCCAGCTGGAAAATTTTCAAATAAACTTATTGGTAATGTTGCAAGTATTGGTGATCCAAATCTTAGAAAAAAATATAACAGAGTACAACAAATCAAAAGTGATCTACAAAGAATGGGTGCTTGGAATGGTGAGAGAAAAATTGTTATTACTGATCATAAAGATGTAAACGGTAATGTAAAACCAATAGGTGTAAAACATAATGGATCTTCAATTTGGGATAATGTTAGTAGAGACAAAGAAGAAGTACTATCTGGAATATATGATGAGTTTGCAAGAAATTTTGTAAACACATCAAAAAGTAGAGAAATTAAAAGTGTCTATGACTCTCCACATTTTAAAGGTACTGGTTTAGCAAGTACAGGAATTAATGGTTTAGATGTTTCAATGGCTGCACCTACTAGTCCTGGATTTAAAGCTTATATAGATTTTATGGAAAAGGATATGACTAGAATAAATCTATATGATGGAAAAAATAAAGTAAGTTTCTTTGGTGCTAATAAAACTGGTGTAAATGATACTGAAGATTTATTGGATAATAATGATGCTGCTAAAGTAACTGAATTAATTCTAGAGCACTACTATAAAAATATTGGTAAAAAAGATATTAAACCATTCTTCTTTGGTTCAAGACAAATTGCTCTTGAAGATAAAAATACCGGAGCAATGGTTATTAAACCAGACAATCAAGTATTAAAAGAACTTATAGAATCAGATACTCAAGGTTTAATTACTAAAGAAGTACAACAAGCCATATTAAAAAATGGCATCTCTATTATATCTAATAAAAATAATTTCAGTAATGATATCTTTAAAGGTAATGAAACAACACCTTTAGAAAGTATGGTAAATGCATTAGAGGAAATTACTTATGTTAATCCTATGGGTGGTGGTGAAGTAACTGTTGCAAAAAATACAACTGGTACATCTGATTATAATATTTATGGAATACAATATTATATGGACAAAAATGGTCAGAAAAAATCAGAAAAATTTACACTACCTGTATTGATGTATCAAAATAATATTGATCAACTTTTTTATCAGGCTAAGCAAATGCTTAGAGAGAATGCGGAAGATTATGCTGCAGAATATAGAAGATTCCATCAAAATAAATAAATGGATATGGCAGAAAATGAAAATTTAGATGTAACTGGTAGAGCAGAATTTTTAAGAAAAGGAACAACAGAACTTAATGATTTTCTTCCATTTGGTGGAGAGCAAATAAATACTCAGAATAATTTATTTGCACAAAATCCTCAAAGACCGCCTATTCAAATTGAGAGTCCTAATAGTGATCCTCAAAAACCTACTATACAAAAAGATTATATTCAGGACAATGGTCCTGGGATTATGCCATATAGTTCTAATCAACTTGCTAATACTTCACAGCAAAGAACACAAGCTAGATTAAAAAAATTACAGAATGCTGCTTATAGTCTAGAAGATAATTCTCAGTACTCTAAACCATTTATGTATGACTCTACAGCAACAGGGGCACATAAAGCTAAGTATAAAGGATACGGACAAAGAACATATGATAGAATTGGTTTTAGCCCACTTGTAAACAATGAAGAAATCTTTATTAATAATACATCTATAGCAGATGATTTCATAAGAACTGCTACAAACTCATTTTTCCCTATGGTTGGTCAGGGGTTAATTGCTAATCCTAAAAGTTATGCTCAATTGTTTCAAGGAAATATTGGACAAGACTATGATCAATCTGAAGATTATGAAGAGTATTCTAATATAGGATACAGTAGTAGAGGTGGACCATTGGCTTTTATAAACAATGTCTTTAACTCACTTGGATATAGTGCCGGGGTAATGTTTGAAGCAGGTGCAGAGATGGCACTTGAAGGAGCTATAGAAGGTGCTATTGTTGGTAGTATTGAACCAGGAGCAGGAACAGCTGCTGGTGGAGTTATAGGTGGAGCAATAGGTGGTGCAGTTGGAGTTGCTAGAGGATTGTTTGCTTTGCCAAAGTCTTTATTTAATATGGGGAAGTATGGTGGTAAGATGTTATCTTCTTTAAAAAATGCTGAGAAATTTACAGAAGCTAAAAACTTATTCAATACTGCTGTAAAGTCTACAGCAAATTTTGTTAATCCGGTAAATAATACACTTACTGCCTATAAAGAATATGATAATTTAACTGGATTAGCAAGAGCATCAAGAACAGCCGGGGGTTTCTTTAGAGATGTTATTGGTATGAATGCTGCCTTAAGTGAAGGTAGACTAGAAGGTGGGTTTGTAGAAAATAAAACTTATGAAAGATCCTATGATGAGTTTTGGAAAAAATTTAATAGAGCTCCTGATGATAAAGAACAACTTGAATTAAGAAAAAGATCTAAGATTGCTGGTTTTCAGGATACATGGAAAAATGGTATGCTTGTTTTTTATTCTAATAAACTTGCGTTTCCAAATCTTTTTGGTAACAAGCTTTTTTCTAAAATGTCTAGAACAGTTGGTGAAATAGGAAATGAGTTTGATTTAGTTTATCAAGCTGGTAAGAAAGGTATTCAAGAAGGAAGTTATGAGTTAGTAGATTACAATATAAAAAATGCTCTTAAAGGTTTTATTAAACCAGCAAACTTCGGTAAGGCTTCATTAATGTATTTTAAGACTAACCTGGTAGAAGGTACACAAGAAGTTTTACAAGATGTGTTGGCAGATGCTACTGAAGAGTATTATGTAAATTCTTACTTTGATCCAACTAAAGCAAACTTTGATTATTCAATGTCCACATTGGGTAATGCTTTTGGACATCAAGTTTCTGAACAAGGTTTTGAAACCTTTATGTCTGGTTTTGTAATGGGTGCATTTTTAAAGCCAGTATCTGGTGTGCCAAGATTTGCTACTATCCAGTACAATAAAATGAAAATGACTCCAGAAGAGTATAAGACATATACTAATGATAGGAAAACATATGGTGAGCAGGTGAAGAATGCAATGAATAAGATGCATAAAAATCCTGTTGACTTTTTAAATGATAGAATGGTTAACTATGGTAACCAAAGTATTATATCTAAAAAATTAGCAGATGATGAAACAGATGAGAAAGAAATGTGGGATGGTGTTAATGCATCTTTCTTATCAGATGTAATTACTACATTAAGGGCTGGTACATTTAAAGTTTGGTTAAGTAATTTTGAAAAATATAACCAGATGAGTGATAAAGACTTAGAAGATACTCTAAGTCTTAAAGGAGGAGAAGGTCAAAAAATGCGGGAAACAATGTCAAACTATGTTTCTAAAGCTAAAAAAATACAAGCAAGATATGATGAAGGCCAAAATACTTTTGGCAAAAGAATGATTCCCCTTACTAATTTAAAAGAAGGTAGTCCTGAATATGAAAAAGCTCAGATATATAATAAAGCATTAGAAAGAGGTCTTTATAACTTAACCTTTTTAGGAGAGACCTTTGATTTAAATCTTGAAAGAATAAATGCAATGACTCAAAAACTTGGGTCATTGGATGCAATTAAAAACTTACCTGGTGCAGATTTTCAAACATTACTTGATCATGAAAGATTGACCAATAATATTAAAATACTTCAAACAGAAATTGAAACACTAAAACAAACTGGTGATCAAGCTGCAGTTACACAAGCAGAAAAGAAAGAAAGATTGTTAACTAAGTTACAGAAGTTTCAAGATACTCAAATTGATTATTTAACTCTTAAGAAAGCAACTGAATCTTTAGAATTACTTAAACGTGAAGCAAAAGCTGCTGGTAAAAAAGCAAATATAGAAGATCTAGAAGTTGCTAAAGAGATTATTGATTATTATAAAAAGAATGGAAAGAATCCTAAAAAAGATCATAAAAAAGCATTTGAAGAATTATTAAAAGATTTATCTGGCTCAGATGTCAACTTCATGAAAATGATGAGACAATTAAAAGCTAATGATGGCATGAGAGATTTATTTACAAAGTTAACAGACATATACGACTTAACTTTAGAAAATAAAAACATAGTACCATATGTTACAACTCTTACAGATCCTGATGGTTTCTATGAGCATGTAAATAGAAACTTTGAGTGGATGAGAAATCTTTGGCTTAGTAGGCAAAACTATTACAAAGAAGTAATAGATAAGTCTATTAAGATGAAAGAAAATAATGATGCATTAAGAGAATTAGCTAATCTAAATATATATGTTGATCTTGATCAATTTGCAGATTGGACAGAAAATCCAAATGCATTACCAGAATATTTTATTGATGCCAGTCAAGGGTCAGAAAGAATTATTCCAAAAGGTAGTGTGCTTTATGATAAGTATGTTAAAGTTCTTAATGATACAGCAAGAGCTCAAGAAACAAAAGCTGCTGGAGATCCAGTAGATATTAATGGTCAGCTTGATGAGGCTATAGAAGATTTAATGAATAAAAAATCTGTAGAAATTGATGAAGCAGATAAACAATTCAAAGAAGCAATTAAGGTTGAGACTACATTTACATATGACGAACTCTTACAACAAGAAGAAGACTTAAGAAAATCACAAGAGGCTGTAGTACTTACTGAAACACAAAAGAAAGTAATTGATGCTGATATAAGTAAACTGTTTGAAAATATGCCAGCAGATGATCCTGCTGCTATATTACAACAACTTAGAAATTTTGTTAATAGAGGTGTTATTCCTGAAGAGTTTTTAAATGATGATAAAATAGTTGAGTTTAGAGATGAGTTCTTAGTTAGTCCTTCTGATGACAACATGCTTGGATTATCAGAGAAAAGAATGAAAGAAATCAAAGCTGAAGCTATTGAGTTATATAGATCTTTTCCAGAAACCTATGATGATACACAAAGAAGAGATGCAGCTGGTAGATACATGGCAGTTTTTGAATTAATAAACAACTACTTAAATTCTACAGAAGTAATTAGTTCGAAAGAAAAACAAGAGAAAGCTAAAGAAAAAGTAGATAGCAATATCATTAATACTACTCAAGCATATGCAGATTATCAAATTACACTTAAAGATATAGATGAGAGATATGCTGGATTATTGCAAGAGTTAAAAGATCTCTTTATTAAAAGAGGTGCATCAACTACACCTACAGAAAAAGAAATATCTACAAAATCATCATGGGCTGATATACAAAAATCTGCACCAGCGTTATACAAAACTTTGTTAGAGCAATTTAATAAAGAAGTTGTTGAAGGTATGGGTATTAATGAATCTGATGAAAACTTTGAAGGAGTTAAGAATAACTGGTTAGAACAACAAGGTGAAACAATCAACAGATATAATGTTGAAAAAGAATCTGAAAAAATTATTAAACAACAAGAGGCTAAACAATTTAAAGTACCGACATTAAAGTATTTTAAATTACCAGCACGTATTGCAAATATAACTCCTTCATCAAGGATTAAACCATATCAAGATGTTATTTCTGCATTGAAGTTAATGTTACAAACAAAAATTGCTGTTGATTTAAAAACACAAAAACAAATAAAGCTAACAAATGAAGATTTAACAAATATTAAAAGTGATATTGTAGAATTAGAAAGATTAGTAAACTGGTTAAGTGAAAATGGAGTTGTAGAAAATGAAACTTTATTTGATGTTACGGATAATATCTTTACTGAAAAAGTAAAAAATAGAGCTGGTGAAATAGAAGAAGTAAGGGATGAGAATGGTGTACTAATTGAAAGAAGAATAGATGGTGCTCCTGCAAGAAGGGTAACTAAAGAAGCTGAGAAATTAGATATAGAAAGTACACCTGGAAAAGAAAGTTTTGTTTATGAACCTTTAAAAACAAAAACAAAGACTAAATATGATGCAGAAGGTAATGTTACTGAAGTATATGATGTACCATCACCAATCATGTCTGCATATGATGCTATTATAGAAAGTGATGACATTGCTGATAACAAAAAGTTAGATGCTTTCTTAAAGTCATTTACTCAATGGGTGATGGCATCCGGTCTAGTATTTAAAGATAAGACAGGTAAAAAAATAAACAAAGAGAAATATGATCTATTAAAAGAATCTTTAGAACAAGATTTCTCTAGAGAGAATGTTTACAATACTGTTGGAAGTCTAGCATTTAAACACTCATCAGATGCTGGTAATATAATTGATGATTTAATAAAAGATTTTTTAACTAGAGAAGGTACATCATTTAAAGAAATAACCAAACCTGAAAAAATGTCTAAAAAAGCATTTGATAATTTGTTTGGTAAGAATGGTGTAATTAGAAAATTTAGAGATGGTATAATTGATGGTGATTATATTATTGTTGGTGCTGGAGATTTAGTATTTGATAAAACTCTTTTTGAAAATGGTATAGTAGGTGAGACAGATTTAGTAGCTATAAATACTAGAGGTGAGTTACAAATTATTGATATTAAAGCTCTTGGTTCTGGAAGTTGGGCTATATTTAATTCTGATTTGGAATTAAATAAAAAAATTAACGCTCTTAAAAAACAGGGGTTAACAGATCAAGAAATTGAAAAAGATTCTGATGTTGCTCTAATAAAACGAAACTTATTAAAAAGTAAAAAGCAATATTATAGAATTCAACAATCTATTTATAGAAACTTAATCTGGAGAATGACGGGGATTAAACCTACAAGAATTGGTTTAATGGCCTTAGAGGTAGATGTAGATACTGAAGGCAATATTAATAATGCAAACATTTCAAATATAGTTCCTAAAGGAGAAAGCACACTTGAACTAGAATACTTCCCTGGTGTTGAATCAATTGTTCCAGAACCTGAAGTTACAAGTCAACCTACAAAAGGTCTTGTTTCTGAAATAACAGAAGAAGAATTTAATGATTTTGTTAACAACGGTGTTGTTTCAGAAGATAGACTTAATTCTATTGCTAATAAGATTAAAAATAATCAATCATTAACAACTCAAGAAACTGCAATATTCAATGATAAAACTTCTGAAGTAAATGCAAAAATTCAAGAAATATTTACTTTAGAAGATAATCCAGAAAGATCTAACGTTGTAGCTGATAATGTAAATCAACAAATCATTTATAATGGTAGGGTTGGAACACTTAGACTTGTAGGTAATGTTTACACTATATTTTATAGTGATGGCACTGGTGGACAGTTATTATATAAGCAAAATGCATTAACTGATGGAAGTGTAAAACTAGATGAGATAGGTGCTATTCTTCCAACAATAATTACAAATGTTGGACAAGTTAAAATTATTAATGGTAAAAAAATAGATGCTGAAATAATCAGTGAGTCTAGAGTTAGGATTAATCGTGTATTCTATAGAATAAACAAAAACAAACTTGGTGCAGTATCTTCTATGTCATATCAATCTAATGATGCAGAAATAAATGAACTAGAAGACGAGATCAAAATTTATAAATCTGAAATACAAAGATTACAAAAGGAGAATGCTCAATTGTTATCTAAAACAAAATCAGATAGTTACAAAAGTCAAATTGCAAAGTTAACTACGCAAATAGAAACTGCGCAAGAAGAAGCTAAAGTAACAGAGTCTCTTTCTGAAAGAGCTAGATTAGAAAGTGAATTATATGATTTAAATAATCAACAGAATTCAAACATCAGAACCATTGCTGATTATAACACAGAAATTGAATTAGTAAATAGTAGGATAGAAGATCTTAAACAATCTAATGAATCTGTTAAAATTACCAGTGGTAATTTAAATGATCTTATTGCCGCATTAAATCTTCTACCCGGAAGCTTTAAGTTCTATGCAGGTAAGACAGCTCAAGATCAGAAAAAAGATTTAGCTTCTATACAGGGTAAATCAGTTACCCCAAATCTTAGTCAAAAGATAACTGAGATTATGGAGAAAGATTTCCCTAATGCATATAATAAACTTATTGACTCTGGTGTAACTGCAATATCATCTGAAGAACTTAATACTATAAAAGATTGGACAAATAAAACAATTGAAGAGTTATCTGCTTTAGGTACTGCAGAAGCAATTGCTAATAATCTTACTGATGAATTAGATAATCAGATCAATGTTTTACAAGGAATGTTAAATGACTTAGAATTAATTAAATTAAATAAAGATGGAAGCATCAGTAAAAAACCGCAAACAGCAGCAAGCAAAGTCTTTGGACCTAAAAAAATATCAGACGGGACTGGTATATCTTCGCCTGTCAAGCCTACCAGTGAACAAACAGAAGGAATTTCTGTCGGAGAAGGAACAAAACCAAGACAAGGAACAGTAGATGAAGCTAAAAAATCTTTAGAGGAATCATTAGCTATATCTGCTAGTTTATCAGGAATCAATGTATCAATGCAAATTAAGTCAACTAAGCAAGCTGACAAGTTAATTGATAAAATGAGAAATGCTAATACAGAACAAGAGCTTAATGATGCATACTTTGAAGCATTAAATTATCTAAGTAATAATCCTGGAAAAATTGATCCAAACATTATTGCTAATACATTTACTGCAGTAACAGAAGAGAAAAACTTTAATGATGAGAATCCAACTCCTACTTACGAATCTATTAAGAAAGGAACATATTTGATGCCTAAAACACCTATGTTTAAAAATGAAAATCCAAGTCCGGTAGAAATTGTTAGAAAAGGACCTAAAGCTATTGTTATAAAAGACATTAATACTAATGAGTCTATGAATATAAAACCAGAAGATTTGTCTAAATTTGTAACTATGACAGAAGAAGGATTAAAGCAATTGGGTGGAGTGGAACTTACTCAAGAAGACATTAGAGAAATAGAAGAAAATGCACAAGTAATTGCAGATACTCTTGAGAATACAGCTGAGTTAAACAAAGCTGCAGATGAAGTTAAAAATGCTGAGACAAAGGGTAGCTTCAGAGATAGATTGAAAAATAAAAATTGTAATATTTAGGAAATGGCTTGTTTATTAAATGAGAAAGATGTACTAGACATCTATAGTGATATATATGAGAATTTTTTAGAAGTACTTGATTCTAAATCTAAGACACCATTTAGTCCTATAGATTATATTAAGACAATGCATTCTGACATTGCAGAGAATAATGATCCAAAGTTTGCATTAGAAGTAGTTCAGGCAATCCCACAAATCATGTTGCAAGTAATTGCAACTAGAGGAGATGTTAGAAAATATATTGCTCTTAATAATATTGATACTAATTCTTTAATTAAGTTATCTGTAGACTTTGAGAAAATTGAAAATGTAAAAAAGTTTATAGCAGGTAAGATGCCATCTTTGTCTGATGTTAAATCTAAGATAGCTACAAAGAATAAATCTGATAAAGAAGTTAAATTAAAAAATCCAGAAGATACATCTGAAAATAGTGATAATAAAGTATCTAATACAAAAATAGAAGATCCTTTAACATCTACATTTCAATATGCAAAAGCAGTTAATCCTGACACAGCTACAGAAGAAGAGTTAGAGCAAAGAGATCCTGAAAAAAATACCACACACTCTGTAGTAAAACAAATCATTGGTCTATTTGATAATAGACCTGCAAATAGTGATGAAGTTATCTATCAAGGTACATCAGTTGCTTTAAGACCTATGATGCTTAACATGGTTCCTAAAGAACAATTGTTTAGTGATGATGCAAAATTTTTAGAAGAAAATCCAGAATATAATGGGATAGTAGTTATTATCTCAGATGTTGATGGTAATATTTTAAACTTTGATGAAGATGGTAACTTAGTTGATGATGGTAAAATTGCATATCAGTATTTAAGAGATTTAGAATTAAAAAATTCAAAGATCTCTTTAATGAATAGATCAGGATATAAGTATGAACTAGTAAGTGCAGAACAAACTTTAAAAGCTGAAGACAAAAAAGAAAAAGAAAGGAATGGTCTTGGAATGTCTCAGAAACAAAAAGAAAATAGACTCATAGAAATTGAAAATGAGCAAAAACAAAAAATGAATGATCTATATAGAATCAGACAGTTTGTTATGCGTAATCCAGAAGAGGTATTTACTTTAAAGATTATAGGTGGCTCATATGGTAATTTTAAAAATAAGTTTATACCACTTTCAGAAACTGGATTAAATTTAAATGAGATTACATTACCTATTGCTGCAGGTCCGCAAAAAGGTTATATAAAGGTTAGAATTAAAACTAAAGGTGCTGGTGGTTACATAGATCACTATGTCTTATTACAAAGAGGGGATGTAACTTCAGAGATAGCAGATAAGATAGCTACAATATTAACTACTGATGCTGTATATAGAGGAAAACCATTATCAGATCTTGCTAAATATACATATGCAAATGTATTTTTAGATAATGCTATTGAAAAAAATAACATTAGAATAGATCTAAAAAAAGTTAATGGATTTAATGAATTACAAGTTTCTATCAAAGGAGAGAAGGTTGATTTAGATTCACCAACAGCTTTTGATGAAATTAAAAATCATTTACTTAAAGCGGTAGAACTAGGGAGTAAAACATATCCTGCTAATTTAAATTACAATAAAGATTTAATTGGAGGATCTTTTACTGATTATATAATTAAAGATGGAAAAGTAAGCACTAGAAAACAAGATTACTTTGAGTTTATTAAACCTTATATGAAAATTGAGTTTAGTAAATTATCTGGAGGCTTCTTTATGAATAGTAATTCATATCTACAATTTGCGGTTCCAGAAGAAATTTTACCACCTAGTAAAAGAAATTATAGTTTAGCATCAACTACATCTACAACAAATAAAGTAAAAGAAGTAGAAACACAAGATGTTGAAGATGAAGAAAGTGTAGATGTAGAACCAGGTGAGGTAGTATACAATCTTAAAAAACAAGTTGGGTACGCACTTGCTACAGAGAATGCACAGAATACTGATGTAACATTAAACATTGCTGTTAATTTTGAACAGGGAGAAGCTAAGATTGCAAAGAGAAGTGCAAAGAATCATGTTCCAGTTACACTTAATAAAAAAAGATCTACACAAAAAAGCTTTGGTAATTTAACTACCATAGCTGGAAATGTAATTAAACAACTAAATAGATTCAAGTCAGATACATTAAATGTAGCAGGTAATGATATTGTTACATCTATATTTAATGGTTATACACAACAAGATCTTGATCAGTTTATGAATCAGTTATTTGAAAGAATAGTTAATTCAGATAGCTTAATTACTCCAATTAAAAAGATTGTAACTACTGGTGAATCAGGAGTTCCTGAATCAGCAATTAAGGCAGCTAAGAAAAATGGAATTGGTGTTGAAATTACTGTACCTACAGGATGGACTTTCTTTGTCTATAGAAAAAATAGTGCAAATAAAAAATACAAAATATCAAACCTTGAAGAATTTAAGGCAAGATTTGGGGATGCTAAAGTAAAGACAACAGCTAAAAGAAAAACTAGTAGTACTATTAATAAAACTAAAAGTAAATTTACTAAGGCTAAAACAACTAGTAGAAAGACAACTCCTAAGAAGACTACTAAACAAGCAAATAAGAAAGTAGATACTCAATTAAATAAATCTGCAATAAGCACACAGTTTAGTTTATTATCTAGACTTGGTGAAAGAAGAGAGTTATTTAAAGGAGACAATGACGAACTTAATAGATTAGATACTTTAGAAAGAAAAGTGGGTAATTTCTTTGAGAGATTATTTACTACTAAAGCTCAGAGAGATTCTATTTATAAGTGGTGGGAAACTCATCCAATGTCTAAGCATGTTCCTTTAGATATTATAACCGGGATTGTTAATTCTGATGCTTTTGCAACTTGGAGCCAACATGGTATTACTTTGCACTTAGCAAATAATGCTACCCCTATTGACTTATGGCATGAGGCATGGCATGGATTTACTCAGTTATACTTAACTCCTGAAGAAAAAACTAAACTCTATGATGAGATTAGAAAAACTCCAAAGTTTGAGAATGCTACATACTTTGATATAGAAGAAGTATTAGCAGAAGATTATAGAAACTATTTGAGAGATAATACTTTATTTACAGGTTTTATCGGAACCATATATAAAAAGATCAGAGATTTTTTAAGAACAATGTTTGGTAAAATTACCAGACAAGACATGACAAGACCTAGAGATATTGCCATTGTTAAAGAGTTATATGATAAACTATATAGGGGTGATATACTTGATCTAGAACCAAGTATGGATAACATTATGTTTACTAAACTTAATAGATCTAGTAAAACGATTAACTTATTACAATCACAAGAAGAAAAGTATTCTCCATTTAGCCCTAAAGAAAGTGACCACATTCTTAAAATGTTTGATACTCTCGTAGCAGATAATATCAAATATTACAATTCCAAAAATAATTCTAAGGCTGGTGTAGTTAGACTCTTTGCAGATAAAGATCTTAAAACAAAACTTTATTATTCAATAAAACAACAGTTTGCAGACATGGTCAGTGAGCTAATGTCAGAATATAAAACATTAGCATTAGCAAATAGTGATGACCCAGCTATACCGGAACTACAAGCTAAAATAGATTTATTAATTAAAGCATTAGATAATTTTGGAAACATAGATGCTGCAATTAATGACAAGAATGTAGGTGGTGTAATAGGATATATTGTAAAGAAATCTAGATTTAATCAAATTCAAGAAGAAGTAATTGAAGATCCCAATGATCTTGAAAACACACGTGTACTACAAGACTATAAGGGTAATGTAATTAATCCTAAGAACCTTGCATCTCCTACCACCTTAGCTCTTATATCTACAACATTTAAAGTTGAGAAAACAGAGGACGGACAAGTTCTTCCTGTGTTAGATTATTTTGGACTTCCTCAACTAGAAAATCTTGATGATATATGGAATAAATTAGCTAAAGTTTTAGCAGGTTCATTTGACTATACAGAGATGTATCAGAGATTGACAGACAGTCTTGAAAATTATCCTGAGTTTCAAGATATACTAGATTCATTAAGAAGTCCTTCTGATTATGATTTTAAAGATAAAACACAATGGAGGTTAGAAACTAACTTTTGGCAAGACTTTAAAAAGCCAAGAGTTCCTTTTTTACAATATAATATCAATAAGAATATTGTAAAGAAAAAACAATTAGATGAAGAAACTGGAAGAGAAATATCTCCTGAAGTTGCAAATTATGAAAGTGTAGTTACTAATGCAAGCTTTGCCATTAATTCTGTAATATCTGATTGGAAATTTAATTTCATTACTAGCACAAGAGATATTAATCCATACATAGATATTCAAGATAATCAAGTCTTACTTGATACTGGTAAAATAATTCAAAAGTTTTCTGATAGAAATGGAATTTTTACAGATAGTAAATCAAGAGAATTTTTGGAAGCATTAGGTATCTATATGGATAGATCAAGTGCTGAGATAAATGCAATCTTTGCTGATCCTGTAAAAGTTTCAAATGCATTTTTCTTACCATTTATGTTTGATGTAATTAAGCTTGTTGACAAAGCTTCTCAAACAACAGATGTTGGTAAAGTTGCAGCTGCTGAGAAATTTAAAAGTGATCCAGTTACATATTTGTTGAGAGGTTTAGGTGGTGCTGATACTAAAGCATTAGTAGAAAATGATGCTGCAAAGTATGATGTTGCTTCCAGGATCAAAGCTTTAGCTACTTTGCAAAATGCATACTCTGATGGCTATTCTAATTTTAGTGTACTTACTCCAGAAGGTAATCGTGTTTGGGAGCAAGTAGTTGATAATACAATCACAAGAATTGTTACAGCTATTAACAAAGCTGAAGATTGGCAACAACTTACTAATGCAGCATCAGATCCTGATAATATGTTCCAGCATATGCGTTGGTTAGGGAATGAAAATAATCCATATAGTAAACACTCAAAACTTTTAAACTCCATATTTATATTGGATGTAGAGGAATCAGATCCATCATATGGTGCAAAGAGAACAAAGATAGAAGGTGGAAATTCTGTTCCAATTCAATTAAAAATAAATAACATCGGTGGTACTCAGCTTATTGTAAACAATGAGAATGATGGTACAGGAGCTTCTACAGCTTCATTAGATGCAACTAGTAAGTTTTTACAAGAGATGCATACCATGTTATTAAATGGTATTGAAGAATTCATGAGGCACGCATCTAAAAATACTGCAATGTCTTTGAAGCCAGATGAAATAGAAACATATCCTGAAAAAACTGATAAACATTTATATGTAGATATTGATCTATTTAGTCCTAAATATCAAGGTCTTGGTGAGACAGAAGCATTTGAAATTATTCTTGGTTATATTGCTGGAGAATTAGAAAGGGTAAATAGATATAAAAACAATGATGATTATAAACAATATAAAGGTTATAACAGAGAAGTTTATGATGACCGTGGTAAGGTTGTAGATGCTGGTTCTGTATTTACTGCATTTGATGATGTATTAAGTACCAAGGTAAAAGATGAACTATATAAAATAGAAGGAGATTTATTTGAAGCATTAGATAATAACCCGGATCTTAGACAAAGAATAGAGAATGATGTAACAGAATATTTCCAAAAAGAAACTGAAGCTAACTTAGAAAGATTAGAATCTGCAAGATATGTAGATGCAAATCTTTTTGATAAAACTTTAGATCCATCATTAACTCAAGCACAAAGAGATGAAATACTTGTTAAAGCCTACACGTATAATTCTTGGATACATAAATTTGAAACACTAATCTTAGCATACGGGGATCTTGTTCAATATGATCATAGTAAAGAAGAGTTCCATAAAAGAAATGCTGGATTAGGTTCAGGTGGTAGAGGATTTAGATCAGATGTACAAGCTATACAATACATAAACTCTTTAACAAATGTTTATGCTGACAAATATGGATATACTCTTAGACCATATGATGGTACTCTGAGAACAGCCATAATGAAAGAAAAGAAAGTTAAAGAGTCTATTTACTATAAAGAATATCTTAAAGAACTTACTGATTCAATAAATAAAAGAATTAAGAATAAAGTAAAAGCTGCTGAGATGGCAGAAACAGCTTTAGGAGAATATTTAGGTATGAAAGAGGGTGATGGTCAAGGTCATATCACTCTTGAAGCATACAGAAACTTAAAAGAACTTGAAGGTAAGTGGACAGATCAACAGGAGTTACTTTATTTAAAAGTTGCTAATGGAGAAACTATTACTGCAGAAGATGTAATTGAATTCTTTCCTTCTTATAAATTACAATACTTTGGTGCAATAGATAGTGAAGGTTTGGCTATAACATCGTTCCATAAGTTCTCATTAGCACCTATTATTCCATTTACGACTGCTTCTAATAGCTATTTAGAGAAGCTGAATAAAAAAATGATGGAGCAAAATATAGACTATGTAACATTTGAAACTGGTTCTAAAGTATCTCACATTGGATCTGGAGATGTAGTAATTGATGAGAATGGTAATTTTAATGATGATGTTGTATTTACAGAAAATAAAATCTTTACAGAATTCTTAAAGAATCAGACAGAAATTAATTCAGTTTATAAAGGAAAAAGTATATTCTCTACACAGTTAAGAAAGCTTATTCTTGAGGGTCTTTATGAAAAAGGTGTAATAGACACTACAGAGGAAGATAAAATTACAGATCCAAGAGTTAGAAAATATCTTAAAGATGTTGCTGAATATAGTGAGACATTAAGAGTTGAACTATTAGAAGAAATTGGATTTGAAAAAGAAGGAGATAAATATATTCCTAAAAATAAAGATAGCATAACTAAACTTACAGAACTCATTAGAGAGAATCTTACAAAAGAAGATGTAGTTGGTGATCATCTTATAGATATTATAGATGTAACAGATAGCGGATCACTTGCTTTTGACTTATCTATACATCCAGAAGCAGTTAAAATTGAAAAACTTTTAACATCACTTATTAATAAAAGACTAATTAAACAGCAGTTTAATGGTGAGCCTTTAGTACAAGTATCCGGTGCTTTTTATACAGATGCATTTGGATTAACTGAGGGCAAATTTAAAAATGCTTCAGATGAAGATCGTAAAAAATGGATGGGTTCCAATGTTTTACCTACATATCATAAAAAGAAAGATGGCTTTACAGCTGCAATGAAAGTTGCTATTGCATTACAAGGTGATTATACCAACTTATTAAACTTAGAATATAAGGGTAATGTTATTGGAGATATAGACACATTGAATCTAGCTATTAAAGATGATGAATGGTTAGATGCTAATAATGGAGCTAACAGAAAAGCAATAACAATGGTTGCAGTTAGGATTCCAGTACAGGGTCTAAACTCTATGGAGTTCATGGAAGTATATCATTTCTTACCACCACAAGCAGGAAATATTATTGTTCCTCCAACAGAAATAGTTGCTAAGTCAGGAGCTGACTTTGATATAGATAAGATGACTATTTATATGAACAATATAAATGAGGATGGTACAACACCAGAAAGATTCTTTGAAAATATAGAAGAGCTAAAAGATTATTTAAATGATCCAGAAGTATCAGATGATGAGAAGTTTCTTGCAATGAAATCTCAAAAACAATACTTACAAAACTCAATCATTAACAGTATGAAAGAGCTTTTAGAGTTACCTCAAAACTATGTCTCATTAATTACTCCTAATGGAACTTTCTTAGTTAAAGAACTAGCTGATGAATTATCACAGTATGTTATGGACTATAATCCATTTAATGTTAAAAATGGAAAGGAAAGAAAAGATGTTAAAACAGGTAAAAAATCTATTAGTCCAACCAGAGTTCTAGAGTCATTATATAACTTATATAAGCATGAGTCAAATGTAGTAGGTAAGAATACTTTGGGTCTTGGTGCTGTAGAAAATACATTCCATACACTTATTAATTCTGTAGAGACAGCGGGTGGAGTTGCAATGCCAGATAGCTTTATGCATGGTAAAGAAAAAGATTTAAGAAAATCATTACTTTGGTTAAGACACAACATAACTAAAAAGAATGGTAAAGAATTAATATCTATTGCAAGTAGGTATGATGTAGATGGTATAAATAAAATTGCAGATATTATATCTCAGCTTATGAACGGCTGGGTAGATGTTGAGAAAGAGGCCTGGGTATTCTTTGTTCAAGGAAACTATGAAGTAGCACCTATACTACTTTACTTACTTAAAACAGGAGTACCTGTAGATGAGGCTGTATACTTTGTATCTCAACCATTAGTAAGAGAGTATGTAAAAGAACAACGTCTTGCTAAATCTACTTTTGCTGATGTATTAGGTAAAAAACCAGACTCAAGAAACTTTGTAAGATATCAAGCTGCGTCAGAAGTATTGCTAAATGCTTTACCAAAAGAAATGCATTCTAGTGTATCTAATAACAGAAAGAGATATGAACTTGGTTTAGAACTTGCAGAAAGAATCTTTAAGTCAAAGAAAGAAAAGAGCTTTACAAAAAAACAAATGCTTGATCTTATTACACAGACTAAAAAGAAACCGGAGACCGCAAACTCAGGATTATCAATTGCAATGTTCTTACACTATCTACAGATAGAACAACAAATTACAGGACTTACAGAACTTAAAATGGCAGCTAATCCAGATACATCTACAGATGCTACGGCAGGAGAAGCAGAACAAAGTCTTGCGCAAATTGAAAGAGTAAAGACTAATACTAAAAATGAAGACTATTTATTTGATGCATTAAAAAATGACTCAATTATTAGCTCACTATTTAACTATGACTTAATTCTTTCACTTAATGAGATGATGTTCCCATTAAGATATAATAGAGCTATCTCTGATTATCTAATGGCTAAGTCTGATGTTTTAAGAGAAGACTCTCAAATGATTTTTGGAGAAAATAAAACTGATGTATTTATGAATACATTCAGAAATGATATTATTAGTTTCTTATTTCAACAGGCAGCTAGAAAATTCAAGCTTGGAGATTCTTATAAATCATACACTCTAAAAAAATCTGTACCAACTAAATTAGTAGATCAGTTAAAATTTGGAGCATTTGTTAAAAAAGATCCATCAGGAGTTACTACTATGTATATAGACCAGGCAGCTATTGAAAATGACTTTGATAGAGGTATATGGATTAATACATCTGAGGATCAAGACAGTTATATAAACAGAGGTTTATATCCACTTACTGAAGCACACTTTCATTCAAATGTAACTACCAACAAAGATGAGTATGTGAAATTTGTTACTGAAAGAGAGTATTTAAGATCTATTTATCCTAAGTCAGAGATAACTAAAACAATTCAGTTTGAAGAAGAATTAATAAATGTTAAAGGAGAGAAACCAGACTTATCTGAGGCTAAAGCAGAAAGCTATACTTATGAGAAAATCTTAGCAATTAAAGCTCTAGAAAATACATTAAATCCATATCACATGTTTAATGATCCTGTATATGCATATGCTGTACAATTCAATAAGCTAATGGAAAAATATGGAGAGATTAAAAAACAATATTCTTTACTTAATAAATTAAAGCCTGAGCCTAATAAAGCTAAAAATATGTTTAATCTTTATGTGGCTGAAAAAGACTTTACAAATGATTCTTCTAACTTGTATTATGAAAATTTACAAGAGCTTTCAAATCCAGCAATTAAAAAAGTTGTTGATGAAAGACAGAATCAAGAGATAAGTGATTTCTTTGGTAAGTTATCTATGTATGCATTTATGCAGACTGGTATAAATAAGACCAAGTTTAATTTTAATAACATAGTGGATTTTAAAGAATACATGTATTTAATTAATGATGAGATAGCTACTTTTACTAAGGCATTAGAAAATTCTAAAACTGCAAATAAATTCTTAGATGATTTTTATAAAAGATTTGTTTCAGAAAATTCTAAAATAAATAAAGACCGTGGTAGATATAAAAACTATCTCTTTAATGTAAGCATGACTGAGTTAGCAAAAATTGCAGATGTTGATACTAATGGTCTTACATTAACAGAAAGATATAAATTAATGGAGAGTAAAGAAGAGGGGCAATTTATATACGATAATATTAAGGCTACTCCAACAGATTATAATCTAATGCTTAGTAGAAATGAAGATGTTACTTTTGCATATCCAGCTCCCGTAGTTGTATTGCAAGGGCAGTCATCTGGAATTGGAGACTCTGTAATTAGAAATATATCTAAAGAAATGTCAGTAGGTTTTGCTACATCATTGCTTGTAGATTCTGATGCACTAACTGAACTAGAGGCAGAGGATTATGAAGCAATTAAAAATTCATATGATGCAGCAATTGAAAGACTATTAAACTTAAAGAAAGATGGTAAAATGATTGCCTTCCCATTAAAAGGAATTGGTAATGCAGCAGCCATGCCTCAAGAATTATTCGTATATTTATCTAGAAGATTATACCAAGAATTTGGGTATCTAAATCCGGGCTCTACTATGTATAAAGAAATTAGTGAATTAGTTGGAGAAAAACAAGGGATATCTGATGCTGAGATATTAGCAGAACTTGGACTTGAAGAAGATCCTTTTGCATGTAAAATTTAAAAAAATGGTTTGTAATTCTAAAGAAAACTCTATTCAATATTTAGTATCAAAAGGTGCTATAAATGATGTTAGAAAAGTAATTGATAGAGACTTATTTGATAAGTTAAATGACAGTTTAACAAGGTATGCTGAGACTAAATATGGTCTTGATACTATGGGTGCACAGTTGTTTACGGCAGCTACAGAACAAACTAGATATTTAAAAGATACTCCAGCATATAGAGAATCCACATATTCTATTAAACGGGCAGTTCCTAATGAGGTATTATTTCAAAGACTAGATCAGTTAGTTACACAATATGAGAACAGATCTGATACAGATCAATCTATGTTTAATAGACCTTTAGAACTTGAAATTAATGCAGATATAAAAGAAGTATTTGCAGCTTTCCCTAGACTTGCTTCAGTTGGAACATTAGATCAATATAGAGAATACTTAAATTCAAGACTTACATTTCCAAAAATATTAGTTCATGCAACAGTAGTTCCTTTTGAAACTTTTGATGAGGATCTTACAACAATGAAATCAAAAGATTTGGGTTCCGGTTTATATGTCTCTGATCTTAAAAATAATTGGTCAAAATATCAAGAACAAAATAAACGTAATATATCAAGACAATTAAGAAATAATTTTGAAGATGCTCTTGAAGATTATTTTGACATGTCAATTGACGATATAAATGATAAATATTTTAAAAGGGTAGAGTCAAAGTTTATAAATCCAATATCTAAACTTAAACAATTACTTGATTCTCGTTCAATTAATGCATTTGAATTTAATGATCAATTAAAAACTATTGAAGTTGCTAGACAGTATGAAATTTTTAGACTTGCAATTGGGGATATAAAAAGTAAAAAAACTAAAGAGAGATTGTCAAAACTACTTGATAAAGTAATAACTCCATTTGCTATTTTAGATAAACCAATTAATCAATATTATGGATATACTGGAAACAGTATAAAATATGTTAAAGATGGATATTTAGAACTTAAAGGAAATGAAAAAGAATCATTGATCATTGAAGGTACAGTGAATGATGTTAAACAAGCTGTTTTAAAAAATCCAAAAGATTATTTTGTTTTAGGTACTAACCCAGATATAAATGCATTTAAAGAGTTTGTTGCTACAACAAAAGATATGCCTATGATGATGAGAGAATCATCAAAAATTACACAAGATGATAAAAGTTACTATAGAGGTCAAATAGAAAAACCTTTTATTGATAAAGACGGAAACTTAATTCTTTTTGGTAGAGAAGATGAGCTTTATAAAAAAGCAGGTCTTAAAAGTTATGGCATATCAATGACAGATAATTTAAAAACTGCTGTTGGATATGGAGAAGGTCAATTTGAACGTGAAAATCTATTATTTGATGATGTATGGGGATATGACGTAAATACATGGGAAGCTGAGGATGCTTACAATGAACTTCAAGAAAACGGATGGTGGTTAATTCAAATTCCTAAAAATATTAACTATGAGATAGTTAAAGAAGCTGGTGAAGTTAAAGTTATTGGGAATAAAATTATTGTACCAAAAGGTCAATATAAAATTCAACAGTTTGCAGATAATGTAAAAGAAACAATAGAAACAAATGATTTTGATTTACCAATTTTTAAATTTGATGCAGCAACAATTGTAAATGCAAGATCAAAAGAAGTAGCTACAATTTTAGCTAACAGACTTGCATTAGGTTTAAAAGTTAATTACTATAATATTACAGAAGCAGAGGCTCGAGATATTCTTAAAAATAGTAAGATACCATATCAAGGTGAGCCAGCATTCTTTTTTGCGGGAACTGTTTATACTGTAGGAGATAATGTAAACTTAAATACAGTACTCCATGAATTCTCACACCCATTACTACAGGGAATAAGAAAAACTAACAAAGGGAAAGAGCTATTTAATAAATTATATGCGCAGTTAGATGGTACTACAGAAGGAGATGCAATAGTTAATCACTTAAAAGCAGAATACCCGGAACTTGAAGAAGGATCAGATAGATTTAAAGAAGAAGCTTTAGCTTATGCACTACAATTGCGTGCAGTAAACTTGGTAAATAATAAAATAGAGTCTGAAGGTTTTGATAAATTTATTAAAAACTTATTATATCAAATCAAGCAATTCTTAAAATCTATATTTGGCAACAAAGTAAATGTAGCCAAGTTAGATGTAAATACTTCTTTAGAGGAACTTGCAGACATGCTTCTTGAAAAAGATTTCATTTATGATACTGATAAAATAACATATGATGATCTTGTAGCTTTTGCAAGATATACAAAAGCAAGGGTGGATTTTCTCACTAAAAATGCAAGTAAAAATGCAGTTACAGACTCTATTAATAGTTGGTATACATCTACTAATGCAGTTTTAGAAAGAGCAAAAAATTTTAAGGGTAATAAAGTAACAAGAGAAATTGTAAAAAATAGTTTACTTAGAAAAGGAACTACTGAATTAACTCCTGGAATTAAAAGATCTCTTTCTGGATATCAAACAATTAATAAAGGAAGACAACAATCTGTTGATGAAGTTATAGAGGGTGCAATAAATGCTGAAGAACTTAGAATTAAAGATCTAACTAACAGATCAACTGCATTTGTAAGCTCATTAGAAATTACAAATAATTCCATCAAAGAAATTGAAAATGAATTAAAGTTACTTCAGAAAAAGAAAAATTTTGGTGGAAGATCTGATATTGCATTACTCGGTTTATATGAGAGTTCATTAACAAGATGGTATAGAAGTATATCAGATGTTTATGACATATTAAAGAGTGACTTTAATATGACAACGGATAATCCTTTTTCTAGACTTTTAAATGAAATGTCTACAAACATTAGTGAGTCACGAAAAATTATTATTGATCTTTATAGAAAGAATACTAAGTATTTATTTGTTTCAATTACTGGTTACATGTCAGACTTTGTTAAAGATGAATTAAATACTGAGCTTGGAAAAATCTTAAAAGATAAAATGTCTCAACAGGAATATGAAGATTTCTTTAATAAAATCATACATCAGAAGTTAGAAAAAAATGATGTAGAAAATCTTACTAAAAAATATGGAGTTCCTGCACTATTTGTCAATAGATTGATAGAGAGATATAACTATTTTATAATTAATGAAACTACTATATCTGACATATTAAAAGGTAAGTTCAAGGATGTTAGCATTTTAAATAGATTCTTTGAAAGTTATTCTTCAAGTACAAGTCCTATTGTAGGAGCATTATCTATTTATTTGGAGAACCAAGAAAGACAAGCAGAGCAAAGAGCATGGGATAAGAGTTCTAAATTTAGAAAGAAGTTAGAAGGTATATTACCATCAGTAATAGAATTTAATAAATGGAATACCCGTCAAATGCTCGACTTAGTTACTGAAAAAGATACAGTAGCATTTTTTGATAGCAAGGAAGGTAATATGATTAAGAAAGATGTTTATACTTTCTTAAATGAATTTGGTAATGGCTGGAGGTATGACTTAGATATACTAGATCATGCTATTGATGAGGCAAGAAAAGCTGGTGACCCAGAAGCTCTAAAAAATGCAGAATTAGCATTAAGACAATTTAAAAGGGATTACATGCATGATGAGTATGTTCCTGAGTATTATGAGAAAGATGACATATTTAATTCATCACCTATAGGACAAAAGGCATGGGTAGAAAGAAAACTTGCATTAGATGAGTTTTCAGCAGAAGCAAATAAACTTCATAATGAGTCAGAAAGATTTGAGGCATATGGTGTTTTACAAGAACTGTGGAGAAAATATCAAATGCTTTACTCATTAGTAAATGAAGATGGTACACCTAAAACAGGAGAAGACTTAGAAAAAGCTGAGCTTTTACTAAAACATAGAAAAGAAACATCTAAGTTTCATGAGTTTGTTCCTGTTCCTGGATCATTACAGACAGCATATAATGAATTTATCAATCTTAAAAAAGCTGAGGGAAAATCACAAGCAGATATTGATGAGTTATTAAAAGCTTGGTTAAAGCAAAATACAAGATTAGTTTACTCTCCTAAGTTTTATGAAGAAAGAACTAAGTTACTTAATAGATTACAAGAGCTTCAGGAGAAAGTAAATATTACAGGATTTAATCCAAGTGATAATTACAAAACAATTTCTAACTTAATATATGGTTTTAAAGATGAACAAGGACAGCCTGATCCTAATGCATTAGGAGAAGAAAGACTAGAACAAATTAAACAACTACAGCAAGAAATAATTGATTTTAGATTTAATTTTGATAGTAACTCTGGCCTTTCAAGAGAAGATCTTGATGAGTTAAAAGGTTATGTAATGGCAATTAAGAATAGAAAATTGACAGAGCCAGAACAAAAAAGATACTTATATCTTATTGAGAAGCAGACTGATCAAGGTCTTACAATGGAAGAAGCATTTGAGATGCAATCTATTTTTGATGAGCTTGGTGAGCTAAGCATGAAAGTTCCTACTGAATATTACTTAGATCAATTAAACTTTAATCTTTCTAAGTTTAACATTGCTGCTGTAACAGAAGATAAAGTCAATGAGTATATTAACTCAGATGAATTTAAAGAGCTAGTAAAAACTGATGAGAACTTTTATAACTGGTTTTTACTTAATCACGTAAATAAAAAAGTATTTAAAAAAGGAGTTGGTCTAACAAATGTTTTTGAAAGAACTCTTGCTAACTCTGTTACAGTACCAAAAAATGCTTCAATGATAGAAACTACAACTATTATTGATGAATCTACAGGAGAAGAAATAAATTTAATGGGTGTCCCTAATAGCAGACACTCAATCTATACTGTAAAAGATCAATATAGATCTATTCCATTTGGTTTAACAGCAGAAGAAAAGAAAAAGTATGTAGGTAAGATAATTGATAATAAAGGAAACTTCTTACCTAGACTTTATGATGGAACAAAGACTGGAGCTAAAACTGATAAGTATATAAACAAAAGATACTTTGATTTAAAAAGATCAAACAGTGCACAGTTTCAGGTAATTGAAACTATTAAACAATATTTTCTAGAAGCTCAAGAAGGTAAAGCAAATATGGCAAAACTATATTTAGATTTACCAAGATATGCTATAGATAATATTGTAGAGTCTTTTCAAGCTGGAAAATATTTAGATAGATATCAGCAAGCTAAAGCTGGACTCAGTGAGTTTTGGGATACTACATTTGGAAAGGCTACTAGAAATGCGCAAGATACATTTAACTATAATCCAGAGTTTAATCTTGTTAATACAGACATGGATGGAGATCAAGTAACTTATATCCCTGTGTCTGGTCTTTATAATATTGATGCTGATAAAGTTTCTCCAGATGTATTTCAAAGTATAATGAAGTATGCATTATCTCTAGAGATACATGATACTCTTTTACAAAATTTACCATTAGCTGAATCAATAGTAGAAGTATTCTCTTCTCCAGAAGCACAGCCAAAAGCTATAAATAAATATAGAAGAGATATATTTAAAGCTACTGGAGAGTTAAAAGAAGCTAATGCAAAAACAGGCACTAATCAAATGCTTGGTCAATTAAACTCTTTAATTGAAAGACAATTCTATGGTGTACATAATCAGGATTTATCTGAAAAATATCCTAGAATAACTAAAGCAATTAATGCAATGCAGAAAGCTTCATCTACTGCATCTTTAGCTATTAATATTCCATCTGACCTTAAAAACAAATATGGTGCAATGGTTCAGTTAATCATTGAAGCAGCAGGTGCAGAATTTGTTAACTTAAAAGATTTAGCAGCAGGTAGACTTTGGGCATTTAAAGCTATGACAAGTTGGTCTTCTAAAACCGGTATCTATGCTGTTGGCCCTGGATCGTTTACTACACAGTTAGTTGAAATGTTTGACCCAACATTTAGAGGTAGAGATAATACAGGTAGAAGTGTAAGTAGAAGTTTATACAAAGATCTTGTTAACGGAGAGTGGATGTATATGCACAGAAAGTTTGGTGAGATGGAAGTTGCTTTAAGTTTGTTTGGTTCTTTTATGAATGCACAAAAAGTTGAGCAAGTTGTAGATGGTAAGACACAAACAATAAGATACATTGATGCTTGGGAACAAGATGCTGATGGTATTGTAAGACTTAAAAAAGGGATACATCCAAAATGGAATAACCTACATGTTTATCATACTGTTGCAAAAGGAGATACTTTACAAAAACTTGCTAAACAATACTATGTAACTGTAGAAGAATTAAAAGCTAAAAATAGAATTGCAAGTGATATAGAACTTGTAGAGGGTGATGAGATAGTAATTGCTAAATCAGAAGGCTTTGACTTATTTAGAAATCAAGTTCAGGGAACGTCAAGATATCTATTTGGTGCATATGATAAATTTGGACAACCAGAAGCTAATAAATATTTGCTATATAGACTATGGGTATTCATGAGAAAATGGTTTACAACAATGTTTGTAAATAGATTTGGATCTCAAGTTATCTTTACTGAAGGTAAAAAATTACCAACATTAGTTGCAAGATATGACTGGGCATTAGGTAAAACTAAAAAAGGATACTATGTTACTGGGTTTCAGTTCTTAGTTGATATGCTTAAAACAAAAGGTCAGAATATTAAGTATATGAGGGAAGAAGAAAAGGTTGCTTTTAGAAAACTATCTGCAGAGGGATTGTTTATCATAGCATCTGCTTTAATTGTGTCAGCATTATTTGGATATGATGAGGATGATGAAGATAAGTGGAAAAAAATAGCTGAAAGATCAGAAGCATTTGGTACTGATGGTTATAATACTTATGGATTCTTAACTAATCACGCATTACTATTATTACTAGGAACACAAGCTGAGACTACAGCGTTTATTCCACTACCAAAAATAGGAGGAATTAACCTTGGTGCTGATGATTATATCAAAATGGTTACTCAAACATCTACAGCATTTAATAATACTATACAGTTGTACATAGAAATTTTCTCAGACTTTTTAAATATGGTTACCTTCAATGGTGCATCTAGATATAAAAGAGATGCTGGACCATATCCTTGGGAACAAAAGGATGATTTAAAAATTATTGATCACGTACTTAAAACTGTAGGATTTACAGGTTCTTCTGGAGACCCCGAAACTGTACTTAAAAATCTTAAAGCTTCAGGTGAAAGAGTAAGATAAAAAAAAGGAAGATTATCTCTTCCCCTTCTTAACTTTTTTAAGTTTACTTATATCAACTCCTACAAGATTACTTGTATCAAGTTTAAACTTACCAAGTGTACCTTCTTTGTCTTTGCTTACAAGAACATAGCTACTATCTTCTGATATAAAGTTGATATACAACTCTTGACCATTGAATTCAATTTTCATTTTTCTTTTTGTTTTTGACATTATTTGTTGGTTTTAGGTTATTCAAAGTTAAGAAAAAAAAGGGGGAACAGCAATAGCCATTCCCCCAATTTTAGTGATAATAAAACATAACCTGATAAACAGGATCTTTAGAAGAAGTCTGATGAATCATTATCTTCATCATCATTGATGTTAAAGATTAAGTCATCAAAATTTGCTGCTCGTACAGCATCTTCTTCATATTCTTTAGCATTTTCTTCTATACTCATATAAGAAGAATTCTCACCTGTATACTCCTGATTCTCATCTGGAGCATAAGTAGGTGCATCATCTTTATCTGATTCTAGTGGTAAATTCATCCAATCATTTAGGTCTTCTTCATCTTCTGGATCTTCCAATTGGTTAGTATAACTAACCACCTCATTGTGAAAATCTCTTGTTTCAAAAGTATTCCCTGCAGGGTCAGTATAAAGAATTGATACTTCTTCAGCTTCTTCTGCATGTTTGTATCTAAGATCTTCATCCATTAGATCTGCTTCTAGATCTGCTTCAGCTGCAGCAATTTGATCTAATAAATTAGTTTGATTAGGATCAACAAAAACTGTCTCAGCTTCAACAACTACAGGAGCAGGTGCAACTATCTGTGCAGATGGTGTGCACTGTTGGAAATTATTCACAGTAGAAATAAAATAATGCAAGACTCTTTGATCTTCCATCCAAGTCTTAGGATGTGAATGCTGTAATGCAATAGTCACATAGTTATAGAATGCCCATAAGCTATTACTATCAGCATAAACATGACTTGGTCTATCCATTTGTTGTCTTACAATACTAGATTGCTCTGTAGTAAGAATCTGATACTCCGCAAATAGGATACCTAGTAGCTGAGCTTGTTTTCTCTTGTTTAGAGTAATACCTTTCATAGATTCTTTGTCAGAACATAGCTGATTATAATACATGTGTGCATTAGCTATTTGATCTTGTATGGTTTTAACTGTCTCTTCATCCGCAGTACCAGTATGTTTACGAGCCCAGCTTCCCATATCCCCACATACCATAGTAGTACCTGTTAGGTTGATATAGCCACCCACACCACATTTAAATCTCACTTGTTTGTTATAACTGTTTGTCCATGCAAACATCATAGATAGCTCAGGGTCATTGTTAAAATTTAACTTGTAAATCCCATGAGCAATTTGTCCGTCAGCAGTACATTTGTACTCTTCACTAACAACTCCAAAGCCTGCAGCAGCAAGCTCAGTATATACATAATCCATTACAGATTGGTGGCTAATTACAGTGTAAGTAGCAGCATGATTTGGTAAAGGCACACTAACTAAGTGCGCCTTTGTACATTCAGCAATTTTCTTTGGCATAATTAAAATAAACTAAGTTGTGTAATAATAGGTTCAAGATCACGGATCTCCTTATTGATCTTGTCCAAGTAATAATCATAATTAATATCATATTCACTAAAAGGTTTATCCTTATAGTCTATCATTAGAGTCTGCAACCATTTGCCAGCCTCAATTTGTATTTCTCTGTTGTCAGTATTGTTCTTCTTAATCACCTTACTACCTGTGTTAGATATAAAATATCTGATAGTATGTTGTACTTTTTCAATTAAATACTCTCCACTAACCATCTTGTGCTCATAAAAATTCCAGTCCCCCTTGATCTTAACACCACCACAAAAATCAAATATATTTGTGATAGATTTAATATAATCTTCGGGCTTGATGCCATCTACAAAATAAGCATGTATAGCTTTAGGGATTACAAGAAAACTTTTGTTCTTATGCATAGCAAGATTAGCAAACTCAAACCTACCCTTACATTTAGATTTACCATCTTCTGTAATAGCAATGTAATTATTTACATCACCTAGGATAATCTTAGAATACTTATCATGCTCCAGCTGTAGATTGGTTAGCTTCTCCCACCTTCTGCAGATTTCCATATACTTGTCTTCATACTGTTTAGGGATCATTGTTTCCAAACCATCTGTGTTTTGCATAAGTGGCAAGGCATTTGGTATTTCTTCACAAATCATCTCATACAACATAGTAAGACTAAGTTGACCATTGATAGTGATTCTCATAGTAAACTCTGGGTCATACAAGAAACTGTTTTCATCATTAGATAAACCATAGGTTGAATTCAAGATAATCTTGTACACATAGTTCTTGGGATCTTTCTTAGGAATCTTTTTCCTTTCTTCAAAGAACCATTCATACAGATTGCAGAATTCTTCTTTAGGTAAGTGTGCAGGAGCCCACTTATTTCTAATAGCTAGATTAGGATAGAAACTAGTAACATCAGATGTCATTATTATCATCTCCTGATTAGTTTCATATACTTTAGTAGAGCGTGCACCATGAACACCACCAAGACCAAAGTCTGTCTGTACACCTTTATACCTTACAGAATATTTAAAACCACCTTTAGTTTCACCCGGGTAGATTACTACATCCTGAAACTTCTTCAAAAGATTCTGAAAGGTAGCTGTCTTAAATTCTATATAAGGTAGTATAATATCACGGACTGTGATCTTTAACCTGTTAGTTCTCATTTTTCTGAGCTCATACTTCTTTATATCAGTATGCTTACTTAGAAAATGCATGAATAACTCTTTAGATATTCTTGGCTCAGATGCGGAATATAAATCTATCCCATACTCATCTGTTAGTTGTTTCCTCAGATCTATTTGATCTTTACACAGAAACATGATCTGCTTGGTAGACTTGACATCATTAATACAGTATCTGATTATCTCAGGTATTTGTTCTGTAGTAACTTCAGTAGTATGATGAATAGGCATATCAATAATATTGTGCCAGTCCATAGTATACTGTATCCACTTTAAGCTAGATCTTTTTGCATTGTTGTCCCAATGGTTTAGTTTGAATACATCAAGTTGTCTGATGCTTAGGTCCCTGGGAGAATACTCCTGGAACTCACCATTGTTACTTCTATTAATTACATCTTGTGCTTTTCTATAAATAAATCTAGCAATAGTATCACCAGATTGCTCGAGAAGCTGTTCTTTATTTCTTAAGATGTGCTCAGTGATTTGGCTATCAAATCCAATACCATTAAAACTTACATGCCATTCATTATAAGCAATGTTCTTTTCTAGAAAAGTTACCAGTTCTAGAATCTCATTCTTGCTTTCGTGAATAGTAAAGATTATTGGCTCTTCAGATTTTACTCCCTCAAAGACTGCTATGAAACAAGAGCATAAAGTTTCATAGTCCATTACATAGTGCTGTCTCATAATAATTCAGTTAAGCTGTTTCCCCGTGTATAAAAAATGGGGCAACCTAAGCCACCCCATAGTGACCTAAATTACTTAGATTTTGTTTCTGCAGCCATGAAAGACTTGTAGTCAAACTCAGAAGAATTAATACCAAAGTGCTCAACTATCTCTGTGATAGCTACTGCATCTTCAATATAAAACTCCTGAAACACTTCAATCTTATGTCTGTCTTGTTTAGTTCCTTTTGAACCAGTAAGTACTTGTCCATACTCATCTAACTTAGGAAGCATGTGTAAACTCTGCTTAGTAGTTTTAGAGATAATAACAAATACTTTTGTACCCGGATCAAAGATACATTCTACATAAGGACAATTCTCTGTGATAGGAATCATTCTGAATGTTTGGCTTTCTTGCCAACTAGATTGAACTAGCATCATACTTTTTTCACTCATTTTTTTGATTTTTTTATAAAATTAATTAAATAATTTCAATATTTTCCAAATCTGCAACCTCAATTAACAATATCTCTCTATCTAGATCTGGTTTGTCACAGAGTTCTCCAACAGATTCTAATAGTTCCACATCTACATTTAAGATTCTTGCATAGTCCTTGAAATGTGTTTCAGGATGCAAGAAACCTTTGACATAGGTATAATTACCACTATTTTTTTCAAAGAAGTTTAAAATTTTACGCTTTATATTATCAGATATTTGACTGTATTTTCCATTTACAAATAGATTCCAGTCATCTTTGATATCAGAGAAATCAAATATATAAACAGCTGTATTTGAATCTATCACAATATGATCATGAAGTCTAGTATGCTTTAGTAAAATAGATTTACTAAATGTTATATACTCTTCATCTTTTCTTATTGGATATAGACAAACAAGCTTTGCATCCTCTGGTTTAATATTGTTCCAACTGATGTAAGTTTCAGAAGGAATAACACTTGTACCACGTTTAATTTCTAAGAGCGGATACAAAAACACCTTAGACTTTTGAAAATATGTACTATAAAGCGCATCAAGAACCATAATTTATAATTTTACATTACCCATAATTAAATCATATGGCAGTGTAAAGTCTTTGTTTTCATAATGATATTTAGCAATATCCATTACTTCATCAAAGTCTTGTTGCCATATGGCCATTGTCTCTCTTGAGACTTGGAATGGATAAGCTTGGTTGTATTTGTCAATTACAATAAATGTAAAGTACAACTTCCACTCAGCCAGATCGGGTAAGTCTTTTAGAAATTTATGAAACACAAGTTTTTCATATGCCACGGCTTGTAACCAATACTTATAATACTGCACAGAGTCCGGGAATTCTAAAAGAGATTTACCCGTTGTCTTAAGGTCATTAATAAAGACTGTCTTAGATTCTTTATCTATCACAAGATTGTCTATAATTCCCTTAAAACCATAAGGTAGAGAATCTACATCTATATTTACAAGCAACTCACTGTAAACTTCTAGATGAGTATCTTCCTCTGTCCTGTCAAGTTGTAGTAGCTGTCTAATTTCCGGATTGGATTTTAGAACCATAACACCTTCTCTACAGCCACTTAGAGTAGGTTCATCAACTACTAGTTTGTCTTGACTTTCTTTTAAAAACTTAAAGTAATTTTTGTTTTCTTCTGTGAGTATCTTATCAAGTCTCTGTTGGTCTGTCTTGAGTGTCTGATAAAGGTTAGCTGTAAGTAGCTCTGTGAGTATATCTGCTGAATAGTCTTCCAAAGATAATGTATTATTTTCTACTGACAAGTGTGTCTTGAAAATATTATCAATAATTTTTTTCTGACTATCAGTTGGTTGTTTTCCCGGGAGGCTTGTAAAATAATCATCATACTTATCCTCTTCAAATAAGAGACAGTGCAGAACCCTACCTGCTACCAGATGAGGTCCCACAATGTCTTCTCTTTTTTTGAGCACATAATGATTATAGAATGCCAAGGGAGAATAAAGAAGTTTACTCAGACTACTATAGCTGAAATAAAACTTCTCTTTATAAAACTTCTCTAGTTCCTCAGAACCAGTCAAGGTCATTTCCTTCATTATTTTCTTTTATTTGATTGTTATTTGATTCTTCTTCAGGGGTCCCCTGTTCTTGATTTAACTCTTCTTCTATTGCTATTAACTCTGACTTAAGTTCATTGCGGTTAATGTTAGTTAATGCAGCTTCTATAAGTTCATCTGTTATTATTTCATCCTCTGGCTCTGTGACCTCAAGATTTTCTTCTGGTTCAGGATTAATTAAATTTAGAGAAGATAGATTAAGCTTATCAAGATATGCTTGTTTGATAGTAAATTCTTTAACTTCAAATACATCACTATAATTAATATTCCCATGAACAGAACGAGTATATTCTTTGTACAATCTCTTGATCATATCTACAGTAAGCAAACCCTTCTCATCAATGATACTTACAATTTGTTCTGCACTTCTACTACCAAGACTTCTTGTAACCCAATTAAAATAACTAAGCATTGATTTAAAGTTTACATGATTCCTAGTATGAGAGTTGCTTATCTGATGATAATAATTACTCAATAACATTTGCAAATAAAGTATGCTCTTCTCATAATGAGAGTTTGCCATAATTTCCATAGCTAAAATATGATTGTCACTATCTGAGCTTTCAAACATACTTCCTAATTGCTGATAAACTTCTTCATCTATTATAGTAGAGTCATCACCATTGATGTTAGTAATTAACTCTGACTCATCATAAACAGGTTTACCTTGCATTCCATTATATGCTTCTGCATACTCTTCTTCAATTGCATAAATATAACCATTGTCATAGTGATTAGCCTCATTGCGTGCTAGACAATTTCTCATGTCTGACCAATCTGTACAAATCTTAGTGGCACCTGATGCAACAAGAGCAGTTTCTAACTTCTCAATATAATATTCATCCTTACAAATCTCTTTGACATTATTAAGAATAACTTCTGCATCTGCAATATAATACCAACTAGAACCTGTCATCTTGCCCATACTGCTCTTACCACTGAATATAACATTGGCTTTCTCTGGATCTCTGACAACTCTAATACCAAGATTTAAAGCTAAATCTTTTAGTTTTACCCGGGGAATATTTACGCCAGGTAATAAATATATCATGTCTCCCTGTTTAGGAACATATTTTTTTGCATTTACAAAATCCGGAACATTAGTTCCTAATCCTTCTATAATTTTCACATTAAATCCACTTATCTTATCATGGTTATTATCACCATGTAATTCTATATGAACGTATTTTTCCATAATTGTCTTATAAAGATTAGGGGAAGTATTACCCTCCCCCATCTTAGTTATTAATTTGTTTGATGTTTGACTAAAGGGGTAACTGTTTTATCACTGTTTTAGCTGATAGCCATCTTCACCACATTAGTATTTTGCATGAGTTTAGCAAACTTTACCTTGTTTCCATTTACAATCTCTTTGATCATATAATATCTCAAGTCATTTGTAAATGCTTCACAGTCTGTAGTAAGCTTAGCTAATCTGTCAATAATAGGTGCAGCCACAGAACCTTTCTCAGCCATAACAAGTGAATAGTTTACCAATCTGGTTGCAATTACACTTGAAATATCTGCTCTGAAATCATCATCTTTACCAACTGCACTTGTCAAAGCTCCCATTACATATGCTTCATCTTTGTTAAGAATATCATCCGGAGAGATAATCTTATCTAGTTTATTATTAATAAACATAGTAAACATAGAACTAAAGTCAGCACCAACAGAACCCTCACCAATCATTTGGATTAGTGGAAGATCATCTTCAAACTTTGGAATAGAACTGATAGCATTAAAGAACGTAGTAATAGCTCTTGGATTAACTCTTTGAGTTACAAGCTCTGGGTGCATCAACATAAAGTTAATACATCTACCATCTACCCCTGCTGTCTCAGCCCATTTACCCCACACATTAGAATCATACTTCATCTCTACAGAAATAAATCTAGTCTTCTGAGCAACATCTAAGCTGGTAACATTATAGTCACCATTGTCTGGATTAGTAGTTAAGATTACATGCCAGTTCTTAGGTAGCTTCCAAGAAACATATTCTTGTCTATCTAGAATCTCCATAGTAGCTTGCATAAATCTGTGGTCTGCACGAGTATAGTCATCCAATACCAAGAAGCCACCCTCACCTTTACCTTGAATCCACTCTGGAGCAGCATGAGCCATTCTTTTATCTACAACAGTAAACTTAGCATTAAGAGCTCCTTGAATCTGAGCTTCATTTATCCAACGCTCTTTACCTTCTTGATTTCTTACCAAGAATTCTTTAACAGGAAAACCAACTAAGTCACCTAATTCTTCTATCTGAGATAAATTAAGCTTTACTACATCCATGTCAAGTTCTTTACCCAACTGCATGATAGCTGAAGTCTTACCAAGACCGGCATCACCTTCAATATTAATTGCCACTGGAACTTTTCCTTGGCTTTGGATATACTGGTTATTTGCAACCATATGGCGGATAAATCCTTTTAACTCTTCTACGTTTAATTGTACTGTGTTCATAGTTTTTCTTTTTATAGTTCTAATTTAATCACATGACCTGGTAAACTTTCATTCATACTTGATCTCTCTGACAAAACCCACAGGATACGTCCTTTTGGCTTTACAGATGTATAACACTCTCCGTCAGTAAAATACACCAGGCTTGTATATTTCTTTTGGTTAGCATTATAATAATCTAGGACTGGATCAAACTCAGTCCCACCTCTACCTTTCACATTTAGTTCATTCTTACCTTTGTATTCTTCTATAGAATTAATACTAGTGTCACATTGAACTATTGTAATATCCACTCCAGCTTTATAGATATGGTGTATCTCATTCATAAACTCAGTTAACTCTGCATTACTTACAGAACCTGAAGTATCAATGGCCAACAACATGTGCTGTTTCATTTTAATTTTAAGGCCAGGATTTTCATCATACCTTCTATTCTCTTTTCTTCTAATCTTCTTGGTAAATACTTTAGTACTCGTACCAGAAAATCTTCTGACATAACTTCTCCAGTCAAATTTAGGTTTAACTATTTCTTCAATAATTATAACACCTTCTATCTCACCTGGAACATTCCCCCGCTTCTTAATAGTTTGTTCTTTAGCATCTGATAAAACTTTCTGTAATTGTTTTTCAATTAGTTTTTTCTCAGCTTCACTAAGATCATCAAACTCTTCCCAAGTACTGTGATCAGGAACATCTCCATTATCTATGTTGTCTAGCAACTTGTCCATCTCATCATTCCCACAGGTACCATTCTTATCTTTCTCATCTTTAAGCTGTTGTAGTTTATCATAATAATATCTACAACCTGCTTTAATATCAAGATCAAGATCTTCATAGTCATTTATATTTATACCTCCATCTGGCAAATATTCTGAATCAATATACTGATTGATCTCCATGTCCATTGCAACATTAGCAAGTTTCTTGTTTCTAAAAGAACCAAAACTTACTAGATGTCCAAAGGCAATATGCAATAACTCATGCTTGAGTAATCCCATTTGATGCTTCTCACTAAGACTTGTCCAAAACTCCTCATTGATAGCCAACTGATAGTTGATACCATTCTTACTCACACCTGCCGTAGGAAGATCTTTTCTCCACATTTTATTGAGCATAATAAGAAAGAACCCATAATAGGGCTCTTTCAACATTAGCTCTTTACTAATTTTACTTAGACTCTGCTGTTTGTCCATTGTCTTTTAATTTAATTGTTAACTCAAACTTGTCTGTCGGATATCCCATATTGTCCAACATTCTACCAAGATTCATCATAAAGTATTCTAGAAATAATTCTATAGAATCTTTAGAAGCATTATTCTTGGTCAGTAATGATAAGATATCACTTGTTGTAGGTTTTGAATCCCATCCACCATTGTAATCATGTAGCTTATTTATTATAAAATCATAAACCTTTTTACAATCTCGTTCCCACTCGTCTAGTCTATAGTTACCATATCTAAAAATAACAAGTATTTCTCCAAGATTGGCTTCTAAATCTAGATCTTCTAAAACTTTGTACACCAGATAATTATTTTCTTTATCTGGTGACTTCATCATATTTACTAAATTTTTAACTTCATCTCTACTTAAAATCATTAATCTTCAATATTTAAAAAGGTAATCAGATCTTGGACTTTTTCAATTATATCATCTTTAAGTTCATCTGTAAGTGTTTGTAATTCTAAATTATACAACCACTCATTAAATTCATCTTCTGTCATTAGTCTTCAATTTAGTAATTTATCAATAGTGTTTTAATCAAACCTACAGCACTTACTTTATGAAATAAATGAGCAAGTCCTCTTAGATCATTAATGGTAGCGCAATTTATATTTAAATTTACAGTTTCTCCAATATCCGGAGCTGACAATATCTTTATCATATAGTTGTTATCAATACCATAATCCTTAGTCAGAAATAATATTATATTTGGAAAAAAAGCATGGCTATACTTTTGATTTTCTACATCAGAGCATATCCAGTCATTTTCTAACAAACTTTCATGTGTTATTTGTATTACATCTTCCATTAGTCTTCAATTTTTAAAGTTTTAATCATCCACTCTGTAGGTGTATTTATATTATCCACCCATTCTTTTGCACTTGGTATATAACCATTGCAATCCTCTTTAACATGTTGTTCTCCAACATATCTTGTATACACTGTTTTGCCCTCTGAATTTTCAAAACTTGGCCCAAACTTTTTCTCACATTCAAATATTCCCTCACTATGATGACGGAACATTCTATGTTTACTGTGTCCAATCCAAGCCTTAGTTTCATCAAACCACTCATGAATTAACTGATAATCAGATATTTGCCCACCCCATCTTCTTACTGATGATTTAGCATGTTCTAGTGGATGTGACATTATTCTTCTGTGTTTTTAAATAAATTACCCTCATGTGTGTAGTCTTCAATTTCCACAATTCTAACATTGTTATTTATAAGATATTCACCTGAAGGAACTTTAATTAATAAATCTCCATAACCACCTTCATTATTCCACCAATCCTCAATATTATCAAGTATTGTTTCATGGGCAAAGTTCTGAATATTTGCATCTGCACTAGAGTTCAATGTAGCAAGAGCTATATTTTCATCCCACTCATTTAGAAGATCAATATCAGAAAATTCTGCATCTTCTTTATCTGTATATACTATAGCTTCAATAGCTCCACTATCTCCACCACCATCATAATGTATTTTAATACCAGTAACCCCCTGATCCGCTAATTGGATCAAGACTTCCATTAATTGTTCTTCTGTCATAATTATTTGAATTTGTAAAACCTGCCTAGAATATTTCCATTCAGAAACTCATCACTCTCAAGTACTCCCCTAACAAACTGATACTTAGTCTCATAATAAGTAAGTTCAGTCTTAGTAAGACATATCTTGATAATGTACCTTCTAATGTCTATCCCGGCTTTATGTGCAGCTTTTAATTCTGCATTGCTACTATAATAATCTATATATGATAGCTTCTTTTGTATAGTATACTTTTTAGTTCTTTTATCCTGCAACTGTTCTACAGCTCTCTTACCCATTCTCTTCTTTGTTGTAGAATAAAAGTTCTTCTTTCCAATATACCTTACAAGCTTTCCATTTATTATAGCCTGCATCTCATACACAAAACCTTCTGCTCCTTCTGGAATCATGGAGTTTTCAAAGTCTTGCCCTTGGTATGACCATTTACTCATAATAATGCTTGTTTTAATAACGGTAATAGATTCTCTCTAACTTTATCTATACCATGTACTTTAATAGCATCTGATAAATCCTTCTCCATCTCTAGAATAACATATTCAAAACCATATCTAGATTTGTATTTCTCCGCAGCTTTTATACCAGCCTCATCATTATCAAACAACACACATACTTTCTGATACTTAGAACTAATGCTACTCATTATATTCTCTGGCATCATAGTATTCTCACTGTCTGGTGCAATTGCTTCTGAATTACTAATCTTTAGTTTTTGATATGCCATTAAATCTTTAAGTGAAGATGCAATAATTAAATAAGGTTTATCAAATACTAATTGTTCAGTACCTTGTATATAATCTCTTACCTTGATAAATTTACTGTCTTTTACTTTTGGCTGATAGATCTTATAGAGTGTCCCATCATCTTTAAAATACCCATACATATAATTGCCCTTGATAGTTATACTTGACACAACATCATTTTCATCTGTCTTTGTCATCACATAATATTCTAGTGGAACCACATTATATCTAGACAATAATCTAGAACCAATGTGATATTTCATCCAATATTTTTGATCAAGAGTATTCCAGTGCCGCATCTCATAATCAGTAACTTTAAATTTACTGTGTTGTTTATAAGACTTTATAGGATTATGACCATTGTTTAGAACATACTGGTTATAGTCTTCTATAATCTTATAACTTGCGGAACCTCTAGTGGGTAAATTAAATAGACTTTGGACAAGAGCAATAGAATCACCACCATTACCTGAAGAAAAATCTTTAAACTTATAGATACTATTTCTGTCAATATAAATACACATAGAAGGTGTCTTCTCCCGTGGATTAAATACTGACTTCATTTTAATATCTTGTCCTGTGAGTTTTTCTGTTAGGTTAAGATAATGTTCAAATGCCCATTCTCTTGGGACATCAGTTAAATCACATATTAAGTTTTTTGTGGAAATCATAGCAACCCAAGTTAAGTAAATAAAGGGGCCATTACAACCCCTTTATTTAGGAGTTGTTAATCTAAACTAAAGTCAGAAGATGTTCTTCCTGGTGTTGGAAATTCATCATCATCATCACCAAAATTATCTACTGGCTTTACCTCAATTTTCTTAAGGTGCTTAGCCTCGTCATACTTAAGAATTCTATCAGAACCTTCTTCACCATAAGCATACTTATTATTTTCAGCTTTTGGTAACCACATGTCATATGCAGTATAGCCAGACTTGTTCTCATATTCCTTACCGGCAACACAGAAATCTAGATACTTATCTTTAAGTGGAGCATTGTTACTAAAGTTTCTTACAAAATCTTCAATTGTATTAAACTTGTTATCCTGCTCCTCAAACCAACTCATTATTCCAGTTGCCTTAGACAAGTTAGCCAAGAACATCATCAAAGATCTATCTCTCTGAATTTTAATTCCAGACTTAGTTTGCCCATCAGCATATGCATATTGACTAGCTTTTACTCTACCAATCTGACCCTTATATCTTCCTTTGCTTTCATCATCTTTATCAATCAGAAAACCTTCAAACCCGTCAATTGGTTCTGTCTCAACATTTAGTATTAAGTGTTTAGCACCATCAATAAATTGAAAGTCTTCTAACGTAATACTGTTGATTTTTAATTTGTGATTTCCTGGGGCAATAGTTTTTGCCATTCCACCACCACCATTCTCATTTACTAGATCTTTTGTACTTAAACCCATTTTGTTTGTTTTTTATTATTTATACACTTTATTCCAGTAAGTCTTTAACTTACCATCTTTCATCTCAGAAATTATTATTTCTTCATTTTGCAAGTGCTCTGGCCTTGCACCACAAGTCACTTCTTCATTAGTTTTAAAGCTAAGAATGGTTTCATTACCCTTTCTATACATATAACCAATTGCATCTGCGTTAGCACAAATTAGAGATTTTATCTTGCCTGTCAAATCTATATTTGCAGACATAACCATCTCTCCTTTATCATCTACCTGCTTGTCTTTAATGTGACCAGATAAAATAATATGGGGAGCTAAGGTATCAATAAAATCTAAAACTTGAAAGAATGCTTGCCTAACATATAAGTAACCCGCACCATTAGGTAATGTAAGAACACTGTCTCCAGAATAATTCTTACCCATTGATGTTTGTTTATATAAGTTAATTGCAAGTGGCATAACCATATCTTCTAGAGCTGTAACAGTATCAATAGTAATATATTGATATGGATAACCAGCATCTTTGATTGCTTTGCCAACTTCTTTCAACTCCTGAAGATTATTAGCTTTGACTTTAAGTGCTTCTACATAGTCTGCACCATTCTCTAAGTCAATAATTAAATTATCATCAAGACCTGCAAATGCAGTTGTCTTACCTGTCTTAGGCTTTGAATACACAATTAATCTCTTAGGATTAACCCTGTTAGCTTTTACTTTTTTAGTTGGAAGTACTATACCCATGTTATTTGTTTTTTAGTGCTATTGCAAGTTTTTGAAATCCAGCTGCAATCTCCAGTAAAATAGCAGATACATCATCAGAGCCTTCTATGTCTTTCATTTTGGGAACAAACTCCTCTTCAAAATCTGGAAACACACTTAGTCTCTTTTGTTCTTTTGGTTCTTCAGTTCTCTGTGTCTCATAGCTATTGTAAGGAATTTCTTCAGACCCTTTGTTTACACAAACAAGTTCTGAAGTTGGAACAACATATGCAGAATACTCCTCGCCTCTAGAATTTGTAGAAGTTTTAACTTCATACTCTTCCTTAAAATAAGGATTGTATCTATACTTGAATAGTGGTCTTTCCCAAAACATGGAAACCATGTTTGTCTCAGCTCCTCTTGCATCCCTCTCAATGTCCACTAATTCTATATAGATATCAGTACCCTTGTTTAATTCATTTTCAAAAAACTGAATCTGTCTTCCAAACTTACCTTTGCTATAAAATGCAGTCTTAGCTGTAAACTGATGACCACTGGTTAGTTTTTCTAAAAACTTTGAGTGATGTTCCATCAACTCTTTTTCTTTTTCTTTTCTGTTATACATAATTTTTAATTTTAATTTGATGTAGGTGGTGGATCAATTTCCATAAGCCTCATGACATTTCTATCTAACTTGAAGAAGTTCATACCCATAAAGCCATTTCTAGATTTTAGTATGTGAAATACTAATAAATCTGGGTCATTGATAATATACCTCTCAGGTCCATAGAATTTAAGTTTTCTATTGGCAGGACGGTTAATACCAAGCACTACATCTGCATGTTGTAATAAAGCATCAGAACCATATAAATCAGAGTCAAGAATATAGTTTCCATATGTACCATTTTTAGCTCTTTCTATAGTTTCAACATTTCTGTTTAACTGACTAAGAACCAAGAATGCCACAGGAAACTTCTTCTTCATTTCTGTAAGGGCTTCACCTAATGTATAAAGCATCTCAAACTTATCCTTCTGCCCCTTACCAACCTTAAATAAAGCTGAATGATCTATAGTAACTAAAGTATTTGTAAATCCATCTTCACTTTTATGCTTCTCCATATAAGCATGAATAGTAGCACACATCTCATCTACTGTACATGGATCATACACCACATCTACTATATCATAACTTGCTGTACTATCATAAAATTCCACACACTTTTGAAAAATACTTTTGTCAACAGGTTTTCCCTTACTCATCAGAGTATTGTAATCAGAACCTACATTCATAGACAATTTTCTAATACCATTTGTCTCATCTAACATCTCAAACTGAAACTTTAGTATTCTGAACTTTTGGTCAGGATTAATCATTATGACATCATTAACCAATTGTTCCATAAATAAAGTCTTACCGGTTCCTGGCCGAGCACCAACAACTGTAATAGTTCTCCATTCTAGACCATCACAAAAAATATTATTAAAATTTACCCAAGCTGTCTTCAATGATTTTAATTCACCATTGTGTCTAGCTTTCATTTTATAGAGAGCTTTTTTAACAGCATCTCTTTCACTCACAGCCTTTAAAGGGCTCGCATTATTATACATATTCTATAGATTAATTTTCCGGGGTACCTTCTATTGAAGGTTGAATTCTTTCATATAAATAATGAGACAAAGTAATTATAGCTTCTATAGCTATATACTGCAAAATGCTCACTTCTATAATGTAGTTGTTAATTATTAGATACAAACACACGCTCCCAATAATCCCAATAAGTAACTTCTTTAAATTTATATGTATCAAAATAGTCTTTCTTTAATAAATATTATTTCATCATCTGGTTTGTTTATAATCATTTCACAATAATCAGCTAAATCTGAGTCCCAAGTTTTGTCACTGCTTTGCTTTCTAATAAAATATTGAGATGTTCTCATATACTGATAATCAATCTCCCTGTATTCCAAAACATATTTCTTTGCTGCTAACAAAACTGTTTCCCAATCATAATCATAAGTTTCAAAGAACCATCTAAATGCATTTTCTAAGTTTTTAGAATTAGATCTTGCATACTTACCACTGGCAAGTTTAATACTTGGAAATGTTTCTGAATACTTTTTTACAGAGTCTTCAAAATTATCTCCCAATAAAAGTTTAGATGTTTTCTTTTTTGACTTCTTAAAGAAGCCATCAATCTCAGTAGTAAAGATAATACTTTTATTTGTTAATGTCAAGTCTTCATTTAACCAACCATCAGAAATTAATCTCTTTACTTCTAATTCCTTGCTTATATAAGATGCAGGAATTATACTTTGTTTTACACAATGTAAAACATAATAACTATTTGGAGTAATTCCTTCTCCAATCAATCTTAAAAATATATCTTCCATACTACCAATTAATATTATATCCTGTTGTTTCTGAAACTAAATGATGCACTTTTAAGAATGCATTATCTGAATTCCATTCTCTCTGCTTATTATAAGCTGCACTTGCCGGGTGGCTTGCAAATACTTTGTGATTATTATCTCCAACATATTCTGCCCACTCTTGTGCTTTTTTACCAAGGTAAAGATATGTAAGTTCTTTTTTATTATGATTAAGATAGTCAAATAAATTTGCTGTAAATTCTTGCCATAAATCATAATGTTTACCTATCTTACCTACTTCAGTTGTAAGAGATGTATTAAGCATAAGTATACCCTGTCGGGACCATTTTGATAAGTCTAATGATCTATCATACCCATTTGGATATAATTTCTCAACTTCATTTAACATATATCTAAGAGAAGGTTGTTCTTTTTCAGATTTACTACAGCTAAATGATATACCATCAGCTACACCTAATGTAGGATATGGATCTTGTCCAACTATAACTAGTCTTAAATCATTATATGGACATTCTTCAAATGCTCTAAATAAATCTTTTAAAGGTGGAGTAAATCTTTTATCTTCACTACTCATTTTATAAAGCTTAGTTAAAACTTCTGTAAACTCAGAACTAAACAGGTAAGATTTAAAAAACTTATCCCAACCACTAGGCTGAAGTTTTTCAAACATTTTTTGTTTAATGCTATCAATTTCTAGTTCTATTTTCATTTTTTCTTATTTTTGTTAAAATTATTACTATGAATGCAAAAATCAAAGAAATAAAAGATGATGCTTTAATGAGCATTTCAGTAAATAAATCATTTTATTTAATGAGTAAAGCAGTATCTTTTTATTTATTTAATAGAGTTGATGTTGAAGATAAAGATCAGTATCTTAAAGACTTAATGACTAAGGAATATCAAGATCTAGATGATCTTCAACGCAGTATTTATACAGTTATTTTACTTTTAGCTGAAATTGAAAGACAAGCAACTGAAACTAATCAATTTGAGGAAAAAGAAATAACTGAAGATAGTATTAAGCAAGATTAATATTTAAATCCTTACCAATTTCAATAGCAGATTCTATTGCCATTGCTAACTCTTCTTTGCTACATTCTTTAAAAGACTTACAGTATTCTGCACCACCTCCGTCATAACAGAGACCAGAATGCTTTTTAACTAGAACTTTCATCTCATCAAATGTATAGCCAGATTCTTTGGCTAATTCTCTAATACAGGCGTGTATCTTAGCTAATTGTGCTAAGCTACCATTGTCTGAAGTTAGTCCCATAAAGACCTCAACTTCCTGACCATCTTGAAGTTTATCAAGAAATAATTGATAAGAAATCTTTGTGCTTTCATTAATATGCACTAAATTTCCATTCTTCTTTGTAAGTTTGAAACTAAACATACGGTATTTTTTATTATATTATTATAAGCTTATGAATAAAAATCCAAAAAAAGTAACCAAGGAAACTACTAAGATTATTTTAGAATATCTCAAAAAATTCCCTAATTCACCAAGTAAAACTCTAGCAAAAAAAATCTATTCTGAAAATGGGGGATATTTTGAAAAATTTGAAAATGTGTATACTAGAGTTAGATATTACAGAGGTCAAATAGGAAAATATCATAGAGAAAGATTGAATAATAAAGAGTTTCAAAAAGAACTTAAAACAAAAGTAATGCAAAATTTTGTATCCTTACCAACATCCTTATCAGAAAAGAGAGGAACATTCACATTTCCTACAGGATGTAGAAAACTTGGTGTTATTGGTGACCTCCATATACCATATCATGATGAAGATGCTATAGAAACTGCTTGTGATAAAATGGAAGCAGAAGGCGTAGACAGCATCTTAATCAATGGAGACTTACTTGACTTTTATCAGCTTTCTTTTCATGAAAAAGATCCAAGAAAGATTCATTTTAAAAATGAAATAGAAGCAGGTAAACAGTTCTTTGAGTACATGCGCTCTAGATTTCCTGGGATTCCTATTTATTTTATACCTGGTAACCATGAAAACAGGTTTGAAAGATATCTTAGAATAAAAGCATCTGAGTTACTTGACATGGATGAATTTAGGTTAGATGTAATCTTACATGTTGCTGAATACAAAATAGAGTATCTTCCATTTAGAACCAAAGTTATTTTTGGTGACTTCCTTATAGAGCACGGCGACAAGATTCCTGGAGCAGGTGGTGTAGTACCAGCAAGAACTGCTCTAATGAGACTTAAAACCAATTGTATTGTAAATCACTTTCATAAAAGTTCTCAAAGCTCACAAAGAGTTTATGGAACCGGTGAGTCTAGTACAATAAGAGCATATAGCCTTGGATGTCTGTGTGAATTAGCACCAGATTACATGGAAATAAATGAATGGAATCATGGCTTTGCTATTCTAACAAAAATTGATAATTTAGTGTCCGTAAATAATTACAAAATAGAAGGCAACACAATTATCTAATGTTTCTACCAATAGTACTAAAAGACAAAGATGGAGAGTATATTGAGCATCTTAATATAACTCATATTACCAGAACTTCATTTGTTAATGTGAGAAACACAGATGCAGGTACTAGAATCCATTTAAGAACAGGAGAAGTTTTAACAACTCCTGTCCCTATGGATATAATTCAAACTGAAATAGATGATTGTTATAGATCTGCTGCTGCCATGATAATGTTTAATATCCTAGCAGAGAAAGCACAGCTCTCTAAAATTACTGATGATGTTGATATCCTTGGTGGACAGCAACCTGAACCAGATGCTCTATAGCATATCTGTTTAGTTCAGCTTTAGTATCCCAATCAAAGTTATATACTTTCCATTCACCATCCAGGCTTTCATCATTTGCTGATGAAATTAAACTTAGACCTGGTAGTAAATCTAATATGTAATAATAATAGTCATAGCCATTCTGGCTTTCATCATCTGAGACTTCTACTTTATCAAAGCCAAATTCAATTAATTCTTGTTCCGTCATCTTTATATTTGTTTCTTAAATATTCTGCCCAATCATTTTGTTTTCTACCATTTATAAAAAACCATCCAAGATTTAATTCAAACCATTTTATAAAAGTTTTCATTTTTCTACCATTGTTTGCATGAACACTGTATGATTCAGGATTTCAAAAGCATATGTATATTTTAAATCTTTATATACTTCATTCTCTTTAGAATATATCCCGTGTTCTTTGATTCTTAAATCTCTTAGATTCTGTATGCTTAATGTTACTATAGCAAGATTGTCTCCATCTTCTGATTTCATCATGCTTATGATGTTTCTTATTTCAGCATCATTTAGATAATTGTACTTCTTAAGTAACATTAGCTCAGCCATATATACAAAGGGCCGGAATTCATCCTTCTTAGACCCTTTATGGTACATATACCATAGATAGTTTAGATTACCATCTGCACCATCAGTAATATTATAATGTTCTTCGGCAATTGCTGCCACAAGTTTTAGCATTTCTTTTGTATCTGTCATAAGTTTTATTTTAGAAAATATACCGTATGGTGTTCCACTGTATAATATCACCATGAAGTTTTCTAAATTCTTCAATATATCTGGGTTTATCTGATGATACATGCCTACTAGTAATTTTCTCTACCAACGTTTCTGAAAGTTAATAAAAGCTGATGCATTCTTATTAGAATCAAATATCTTGGGCATACCATATTTATCTAATACATATTCCCATTTAGTAAAGAACCATAAGAATTTAACTTTCTTTTGTACAGAGAATTTTGTCCCTGAATATGGTGTAAGTTTTACCATTAATACTCTATAACCCTGCTTGTCCTCTCCTTTCCTTAAAATAATCATATGTGTTGGTTTATTTAGTTACTTATCTAATTTAATCTGATTCTCATCTAGTATCTCATAGAACTTGTTCCGGATTCTTTCTACCATATCCCATTCTTCTTGCTTAAGTTCTTCATACTTCCATAGTGTTCTCAGCTCTTGAGATATATCCCATAATGCTGAGTGCATATTACTACCTTGTATAGCAAAATCAAATTCTGCTTGATCTTCCGGTAAATTAAAGGTTATTTTTGCTTTCATAGTTCTTGTTGTTTAAAGGTTTCTCAATTAATTATGTCACAAATATCTCCTATATTTGTGACATAATAAAAAGTTTATAGACTTAAAATTTGTAAAGTTTTTTAAGTTTATAAGCCTATAACCTGATATTATTCAGGTAATTCTTCTCCATCTTTACCAGTAACTATACCCATTAGCTGTTGCATAATGGC
>Ga0209107_10000012_pt1 | contig 112391 bp, 69 predicted proteins | sample LakErihyJuly2011_2_FD_187460 | JGI IMG/M metagenome (GOLD analysis project Ga0209107, IMG submission 187460) | Freshwater microbial communities from dead zone in Lake Erie, Canada - CCB hypolimnion July 2011 (SPAdes) (version 2) | ecosystem: Environmental > Aquatic > Freshwater > Lentic >...
CCCATAATTTTTCTGCTATAATTTTTTGCATGGGATCTCCTTTATGTTTTTTTGCACCGCTATTTTAGCGGATTTTGGAGATCCCATCTCGGTTTTTCTAATTTATTTTAGTTTTCGTACAAGCCCTAAAAATGGCGGAGAGGGTGAGATTCGAACTCACGATCCCGGTAAAGAGATACTCGCTTTCGAGACGAGCGCTTTCGGCCACTCAGCCACCTCTCCATTTTTATTTTTAACAACGTTTTTGTGTGGCGTTTTGTCCGCCAGATTGTTCAATAGCGAATGGCTTCAAGCCATTCATCCATCAACGCAGCTCAACCTAACATGATTTTCTGACAAGGGCAATCTGGGAGGATCTTTTTTGGAAACAAAATAAAAAAGAGTTATTAAAAACAGGCTTTTTTGAGCAATAATAAAAGAGTGTTTTGAGTCTGCATATTTTTGGATAGAGTAAGATGCGGTGTTGCTAGAAACAAAATACATTATTATATTTCGCTCATACGTCTTAATTTTTTAAGGGTTTCCTTTTTATGGCCATCAATACTATTTTTACGGCCGTTGTGATTGCAGCTGGTCGTTCTTCTCGATTTAAGGGGGCCACCAATAAACTGCTAGCAACCCTTTGCGGAAGGCCATTGATTTATTATCCGCTTAAGGCCCTTTCGCAGTGCGGATTGCCCATTAATGTTGTTGTTGGTGCGCATTCTGATTTTATTAAAGTCTCGATAAACGATCTGCTGTTGCGAGCAGATGTAACGTTCTCAACTCAGTCTCAACCATGTGGAACCGCTGATGCTGTTGCAAGTTCTTCAGCTTCTTGGAACGCAGATCATGTACTTGTTGTAAATGGCGATATGCCATTGGTGCAATCTGATTTAATTCAAAATTTAATGCGTCAGCATCTTGCATCTGGAGCGACAGTTTCTTTTGTAGTTTCAAATGTGCTCAATCCATTCGGGTATGGCAGAGTTGTTCAGAATCTTCAATCAATAAAAATTGTTGAAGAAAAAGATTGTGATGCGCTGCAAAAACAAATTTGTCGGGTAAATGCAGGAATTTATATTTTCAAAAAAAGTTTTCTTGCGCAGTACATTGGACAGCTTTCTGCTCAAAATGCGTCTTCTGAACTCTATTTAACAGATTTGGTTGAAAAAGCCTCATCGCTTGGTGAGATAGTTGTGACTTTGAGTGCGCCGTTTGACGAAGTGCAGGGTGTAAACACCGTAGAAGATTTTTGGATTGTTGAACAAATTATGCGATCACAACTTGTGCGGTATTGGGTTGATCAGGGTGTTTATTTTGAAAACCCAAATAATTTGCATTTGGACGTTGATGTTCAAATTGGTCAACATACACGAATTGGTACCGGCGCATTGCTGTTGCGCGGCAGTGTTATCGGATCTGATTGCACGATTAGTGCATTTTCGATTTTGGGGCATGCAATTATTGGTAATGGAACTGCTATAAAATCCCATACTGTGGTGCAAGACAGCATTATTGGTAATCGTTGTGTCGTGGGTCCGTTTGTACGAATCAAAAATAATACGGTGGTCAAGGATGGCTCAACCATTGAAAGTTTTGTTGAACTTTCTGCATGTACGCTTGGTCTTGGTGTAGTTGTTCATCGACTTGCGTGCTTAGAAAATTGTGTGGTTGAAGCAAATGCGGTGATTGTAAACAGAGTCTCAACAGGAAATCTTGACAGCATATCTGATTATTTTAGCGATGAGATAACCTCTCAGCATCACGCATGATTTCATTTGTTCACACTGCGGATATTCACTTTGGCGTTGAAAATTATGGGCGAATTGATCCCGAATCAGGAATTCATTCGCGATTATTAGATTTTAAAAAATGTTTAAAATCATGTGTCGATTATGCAATCGAAAAAGACGTTGATTTCTTTATGTTCTCGGGGGATGCGTACAAAACGGCTCATCCTTCGCCAACACAACAAAAGTTGTTCTTGCAGCAATTTTTGCGCTTAAATCAGCATGGTATTCCGGTTGTCATTGTTGTTGGTAACCATGATCATCCAATGAGCTTTGGAAAAGCACATGCGTTAGATGTTTTTAGTGATTTGCCGGTTTCTGGCTTTTATACGTTTTCTCGACCTGAAATTTTGCGATTACCAACCAAGCGTGGGATTGTTCAGATTGTTGGGATTCCGTGGCCATCTCGTCATTCCGTGGTGGCTCGTACTGATATTCGATTTAAAAATTCAGGTGAAATCGTTGATTTTTTGTCATCTTCGGTCGCATCAATCATCAAATCGCTGGCATCACAACTTGATCCAAAGCTTCCCGCAGTTTTGGCGGGACATTTGACCGTGAGTGAAGGAATTTTTTCAGGTTCAGAGCGAACAGCCATTTTGGGTTCAGATCCAATTTTGCTTCCGTCGCAACTGGCGATTGAGCCTTTTGATTATGTGGCACTTGGGCATTTGCATCGATTTCAGGATCTTAACAAAAATGGTCGCTGCCCAATTGTGTACTCAGGTTCATTAGAACGCATTGATTTTGGTGAGCGAAACGACACTAAAGGTTTTTGTTATATTGAAATTGATGATACCAAAAAAACGTCATATTCATTTATTCCAACCCCAACGCGCACAATGATTCAGTGCGATGTTTTTTTTAAACCTGAAGAAAATCAAACCCAGCAAATTCTTAATGCGCTTAAAATGCATGAGCTCTCAAGCGCGATTGTAAAAATTGTCTATCACATTCCTGATGGCATGAATGATTTGGTTGAAATAAATCTTGTGCAGGCCGCGTGTCGTGATGCGTGGTATCTTGCATCAATTATTCCGGTTCATAAGCCAAAAATAAGAGAAAAGCGTGCACACGTTTCTATAGAAATGAATGATGATGAGCTTTTAATGCATTATCTAAAAATGAAGCAGTGTTCAGATGAAAAAATTGAAAGCTTAGTCCAAAAATCAATTTCTCTTAAAGCTATCCAAGAAGAACGCCGTGATCATCAGGTTGGTGAATAGATTTAAATTTATAAAGCCCGGTTTTTGAGTTCTCGTCTTATTTCTCTGTCGCTATCGCGCTGTTTAATTTTGTCTCGTTTATCTGCAAGTGTTTTGTGTTTTGCCGTTCCGATTTCCATTTTTACTAAATTTTTTTCACTAAAATAAAGTTTGAGGGCAACTGCGGTAAGTCCTTTGCGTGAGATAGCGCCCATGATTTGGTTGATTTCTTTTTTTGATAGCAGGAGTGTTCGCGAGCGTCTGCCTTCTGTTTGGCTGCCAGATTGTTTTTGATAGGCGTGTGTGTATGGACTGATGTACCAATTAATTACTTGCGCTTGTCCATCATGAATGGTTACAAATGCATCTTTGAGTGCACCAAATCCACGCCTGATAGATTTAACTTCATCGCCTGTGAGTACAATGCCAGCATGAAATGTTTCAAGAATGTTATAAGAAAAGTATGCTTCTTTGTTCGTGCTGATTATTTTCATGGCGCTAGACTGGTTAAATTGCTCAGATGTTCCGATTAGAATACCAAATTATGGTATAAACTTCTATAATCGTTGTGGGCCTTAAGCGGTAAAGGATTTTTTATGAAAAAAATAGTAGTAGTTATTTTGATGTGTCTTTTGGCGGGAAGTGTCTTGGCTGGAGACAAACCTCGATCGGTTTCTTCCGGTGAGCGAATTATGAAGGGCGCGATTGTTGGACCTGCTGGGATGCCAATTGATACAGTTGTAACCCTTTTTAGGGGCGAGCGTGCAGAAATTGATTCAAGCGGTTTTTATTCTTTTGTGAAAAAAGCTGATGCAGAAGTTTTTGATATTGTGCCGTTCAAACAAAAAATGATGAAGGCTTTGGGTGAAAATTCATCGGGTGATGAGGTTCAAGCACAAATTAGTCCACTGCTCACATCAAATATTAAAGAAGATAAATATTATCTGCTTATCACTAAAAATATTGAGTCGATTACTGAAGGTATTAATGACATTTCAGGTTTTAGACAAAAAGAAGGTGAGCCGCACCTATTCTTTTCATTTATTGCCCAGAATACAACTGCAGTTGAACATGAGGATATTCTTATTAAACCAACTTCGATAGAAAAAAGAAATTACGTGTACGCACCAGATAAAACAATTATCGTTTTGATGAATCCAAATCGTGTAAAAAGTATTAGTTATTGGCCATTCAAGCTTGATAATCAATTTATTCAAATTCCTCGCATTGAACTATTGTCAGAGGAAGAAATCGCAGAAATTAAGAGCGCAAAACCTCAAAATGATTTATCAGTTGAATCTGAAGATGAACCAAAAGTTCAAGCTTTCGCGCGAGCAAATCTTACAAAGCAATCGTTGAAGTCTCAAATGTTGGGCCTTGATGTATCACCTTTCTTTGAGTCACAAGATCCAGCAGTTGTTTCAAAACTTATTGGTCGAAAACAGTTAGTTGAAGTTCGTTTATAAGATTAGCCTTTAATGTCTTGGTGTAGCATTGAGTCTTGCCATTCTTTGGAGAGAAGTTTAGATGCTGTTGGTTCTGTTGAAAGCATGCACGAGGCCACTGTTGCAATCATTGCGGCATTATCTGTTGAAAATGTTCGTGGTACATTTTTGTATGCAATTTTAAGTTCAGCAGTTTTATCGCGTAACCGTTGTTCAAGATATTTGTTACAAGCAACGCCGCCAACAAATGTTACAAATTTTGCATCAGGATATTGGCTGACTGCTAATTCAATTTTTGAACAAACAATATCGCCGATGCAGACCAGGAGCGAACTTGCAATCATTGATTTTTCAGTTTCGGAGATGGCGCTTGAAAGTTTTTTTGTGGCCATATTGAAAAAACCACGTTCGATCATGTCATAAAAAACAGCTGTTTTGAGCCCTGAGAAGGTAAAATTTAAACTTTTTTTCAAATCTTTAGTTCTGGTGTACGAATAAAAATCTTTAAAATCGACCTTTTTTGCAAGTTGTTCGATAACTGGACCCCCTGGATAACCAAGTTCTAATATTTTAGAAATTTTATCAAAGGCTTCTCCTGCCGCATCGTCTATGGTATTTCCAATAATTTTATATGAGGTGAAGCTTTCAACATAATAAATCGTTGAGTGCCCACCAGAGAGCGAAAGACAAATGAGTGGAAACCTTATTGATTCATCAAAGGTGCCATCGGCGTTGAGATATGCAGAATTAATGTGTCCGTGTGTGTGATCGATGGGTATGAACAGCTTGTTGGTGGCCCAGGCAAGCCCCTTGGCAAATGAAAAGCCTACAAGGAGTGATCCTGCAAGTCCTGGTTGACTAGTGACTGCTATTGCATCAATTTGATCAATTCTGACATTTGCTTTTTCGAGTGCAAGACCTACAATTTCATCCATTTTTTCTAAATGTGAGCGTGATGCTATTTCAGGAACAACACCACCATATGTTTTGTGCAGTGCAATTTGAGAAAAAAGATTGTTAGATAAGACGCATTTTTTTTCATGATCGAAAACTGATGCGGCAGTTTCGTCGCACGATGTTTCTATACCAAGGATATATTTCATTTTCTACAAATACTTTAAACGTTGAAATCATACAAAGAGTAAATACTAGGTTTGATCGTCTGTCTAGCCAACAATAATTTTGTTTTTAATGAGATTTTTATATTTAGTTCCTGTTTTTATCGCAATAACAACCCATCCTGTGAGTAAGCCAAGCGATGTGTAGGTAGTTGCGGTCAAAAGACTTTCACTGATATTAGTGAGCGCATGTACAATAGATGCACCAAGCGCTTTTCCGCCACGTTTGCCAATACTGTCGATGATGCTTTTTGTTTGTGTTTTGACGGCATTGCTGGTTGGAATGAACATGATTTCTTGAATAGGTCTATTGAGTGTGTAGCCGAGTGTTTTGATTGCGATCATTCCCGCAAAAAATACTTGAATTGATGGGATGCTCCAGATGCTCCACACGATTCCCGCAAGCAAGAGTGGATACAAAATTAAGCAACTTCTAATTTCTATTTTTCTCAGTAAAAAGCTGGTTCCAAAAAATCCAAATAAAATACCAAGAATCGCATTCATTTGCGCAAAAGATCCCATGTAGGTGGCGTAATCGATGCCGGTGTAATATTCATTTACCTGAATTTTAAATTGGAGATCAAGCATGCTGCTAATAACTTCATGGAGTGTTGTAATGGTTGCAAGTCCCATGAGGTATGGATTTTGGTAGAGCAAGCTAACTCCTTGAAAGAATGATTTTTCTTCAAGAGGATTATGGGTCTTAGAGATTTTCTCTTCAGGAGCATCGCTTTTGCGAAGGTGCGCTGAAACATTATTGGTAAAAAGTTTTATAAAGAGTGGAATGGTTAAAATCAGGAGTGAAAATCCAAATAGGAGGTTTGAAAAACCAACAGCGGCAAGAGAGCTCACAACGATTGTTGGGCCAACAAGATTTCCAAGTTGGGTCGCAAAAATAATGAGACCATAGCCGCGTTTAGCAGCATCCGTGGTATTGGTGCTTGCAAGATACACGAAGTAATGGGAGACGAGCAGGCTAGAAAAACTTTCTGTGCCAAGATACGCGAGCCAACCAATTGTTGCGGGAGGAATCTTCAGGAGCAGAAAGAGCGCAGGATCACTGGTTGCGATGAAATAAAGTATTCCGGTGATAATGAAAAGCGCAGAATAAATAGTGCAGATGAAGGTGAAAATTGATTCAAGCGAAATCTTGTTTGCAAAAAAATTATAGAGAAAAACGAGTGGAATGATGAGAGAAATTGATGCAATTTTTGCGTGCGCTAAAGAGCCTCTGCCGACGAAATCTGTGAGCAAAGATTCTTTAAGCGTTTTAAGTCCCCAGGTACACGTTGTTATTGTGGCCGCGATCAGGGCGAGATAAATAAATTTTGCGAGTTCTTCGTCTTTTATATTTCCCCAGAGTAGGTGTTCGAGTGGTTTGAGAAGAGTTATGAAAAAGATTCTTATTCTTGGGATGAGAAGAAGAGAGAGTGGCAGGAGTGCAAATATAAGCAGGTACATTTTGAGCGATTCAAAAATAAGAGAAAATTGAAAAATTAAAAACGGCCAGACGTTTTGAGATCCGGCCGTTTTTAATTATGTGAAAATCTAATTAATCGAGAATTTTCTTTTCTTCGATCAAGGTGTCGTAGGTTTGGCCGATGACCATTGCAACAACAATCCACACACCAATGATTCCAAGCGATGCAACTGATCCGTAGACCACAAGCATTGCAGGATTTGATGAGCATGCAGCGTTGATGACAGAGCCAGCGCCTTTGGCAAGTTTTCCACCAAAGCCATCGATAACAGCTTTAACTTTAAACTTAACGTCTTTAGATGTTGGGATATACATGAATTCCTTAACAGGATTATTCAATGCATAGCTCAACATTTTGACAAATACCATTGCCCAGAACAAAACACCAAGGATTGGAGAGAAGCGAACCATCAATACGACTAACCCAAGCAATGCAGGGTAGAGAAGTAATGAGAATCGTACGCCAATACGTCTAATGACAAAGCTTGTTCCAACGATCGAGAACACAAGTCCAACGATAGCAGTCCATTGAGCAGCGCTTGCAAGATATGCAGCCAAAATTTCCTTTGAGAAAACGTTTGATGCAGCCATTTTGAATTGAAAATCAATAAGGGTTCCAACAACTTCATAGATCGTTGCAACAAACGCAAGACCCATAAGATATGGATGTTTTCCCATCAAGCGAAGACCTTCGCCTGCGCCAGTTGTTTTCTTTTTGCTTGCGTTGGCGTCGCCATCAGTTTGACGTAATTCATGAGGAACCATAGTGCGATAAAGATGAATCATGATTGGAACAATCATTAAAATTGCAGCAGCAATCCAGAAAAGGCCTAAGAATCCAAAGTATTCAGCATGCGTTGCCAATGTAGGTCCTGCAAGGTTACCAGATTGCGCGGCTATACCGATAAGAGGGTAGCCTCTTTTACCCATTTCTGTTGTCGTTGTGCTATGTGCGTATGACCAGAAGAGTGGGACAATAATACCACCCATGGTTTCAACGGTAACATAGGCAAGCCATGCAAGAAGTTTTGAGAGATCATAAAGTTTTACGCCATCTTCGGTAACTGTTTTTCCCATTGCAAGAAACGAATCGCCACAGGAAAGTAATGGAGCATAGCCAAACTTTGTGTAGGTAAACCACGCAGCACCAATAAGAGCAATAGAAGAAAGAGCCTTAATCCAGAGAGTTTCAAGAGACGCAATAAATTCAATAATTGCTTTCAAGGTTAGAGCAAGAAGCACAAGGGCGATAGCACTGATTACCTTGCCGATGTATCCATGGCCAAGCGCAAAGAAAGATGAATTAAGATTGATATAGCCAATCCCAAAGATAGTGAATAATGAGCTATAAAATCCGCAAACAACCCAAAAGAGTTTTTCGCGAGTCATGCAGTCAACAAGTTTTGTGTATACCCAAATGAGTGGGAACATTGCCAAAACCGTAATGAGTTTTGCGTATGGGCTAAAACTATAACCAACTAATGTACCAAAAAATGCATCTTTAATAGATCTTAAGGTCCAGTAGCTAGCAATAATTAAAAAAAATGAGGCTGATAATAATCCAAATTTTACGAGTTCTGCTGTGGTGAATTTGCCTAAAAGGTTAACGGTGAAGCGCTGCAGGATTCCCGTTGCATATAAGATAACTAAAACTACGACGGCAACACCAAGTAAAATTGGGGTTGTCATGACAGGTGCTAAAGTAGTTGAAATAAGGTTATACCAACCCGTTGCTACGGAAGATAACCATTCAAATATGGGTAACATAAAATTTCTCCACTCTCGATCTTGAGAGATTTTCCAAATAATTTGATCTCGCGCGACAAGACCACCCTGTCTAGCGCAAAAATCAATTGCGATAAGGATACCGGAAAATTATATCCCCCTTTCCATTTGATGGCAATAATGATCAAGCTCTTTCTTTTGCCAGCTACTTTTTATTTGAGAGCAGTAATTTTTTTAAAAGATTTTTGTCTGGTTCCGGTATTTACGATTTCAAGGACACTCTCTCGTAGCCACTTGGAATCCTTCATCTTGGCCGTTGATAAAAAATAATCTGGAATAAAGGGTTTATTAAACATCCCGGAGCGCTTTGGAATAATAGCGATTGGCGCAGAGAGTAGTCCGACAGCTGTTCGATGCATTACAGGGTCGAGGTATGACGTATTTGAAGCAGATGGCTGACCAATCAATGTTACCTTTGGTGTAATTTGTTTAAGTTCTTCAATAAAAAGTAGTGATGTTGATGCGCTGGCACCATCGATGATGATAAAAAATTCTGTATCAAGAACAGCTTGTGGATCTTTTGGTTCAGGGATTTTAAAATTCCCTTTAGTTATCGGGAAATAGTCTTGAATCGAATAAGCATTTTCAGTCTTTTGATTTACTAGGTTGTCAAAAAGATCATCAGCAATCATTAAACATTCGTTATTAAATCGAGCAGCATTCTTAGTGGTTGATCGGTATCCGCGCCCAGGGAGAACATATTCTTCGGCTTTTCTTGCATTTTCAAATCCAAAGAGTGACGTGAAAAGTATTCGTGGAATATGTGTGAGTCCGCCAATATTTCCCGAAAGATCAAAAATAATTTTTTTTGTATGATGCTGAGAGAGCTTTTTGAGTGTTCTTTTGAACTGGAAGAATTGAATTTTTTGTAAAAAATTGTTTTGTATCAAATTGTTTATGTTAAAACTTCGTATTTTTATCCAGCTTATTTCTTTGTTTGGGCTTGTGGTTTTAATCGGGTTTAGAAGATCTTTAAGGGGACTGATACCCAAGAGTTTTGCCTCGCGCTTAGCATATTCCTTTAGTGTTATTGGCTTCCATGTGAGATCGATCGTTTTTTCTACGAGGAGTTCTGACGCTTTCTTTTCAATGCAAATGCTCATTGGCTTTTTAATAAAAGGGTTTTGTTGCCAAAGTAGAGCTTGAATACTCGCAAAGTATAAAGAGCTTTCGCTTTCAATTAAATTATTTGTGAAGTGAATAATATTTTCTGAAATCCATTGTTTAGTTGGAATACCATCTATTTTGGTTATTAAAGCGTTGTTTGAATGCTGATTATCGTTTTTGAATGATGTTAAAAAACGTTTTCCATCGTAATGAATGAGAAATCCTGGCCATTCAAGGGGAACTTCCATGATCGGGTTTAGACTTGTGTGGAAATCTTGAAAGCCCGCAATAAATTCTTTGATCGCAAAAATAGCTCCAAAAAAAGAATTGACCTCTTTGAGCCTTTTTCTAAGAAAAAATTCTTTTCCACGCTCAAATTGTTCATTAAATAAATTGGATTCTTTGTCGTGAAAGCCTGGATGTTGTTCTAAGATTTTTAAAATTTTATGAAATTCAATCAGGGCCTTTCTTTGATGGTGATTAAGTCTAGCCTTTGCTTGAATTTGGGGCATTTGATCTTGCGGTTGGCGTGTTTCTTGCACTTCTGCTTTTAGTGAAAATATGCATAAAATAGTGAAAAAAAATGAAAATTGCTTTAGATTCACAGATTGTACCCTTTTTAAAAACGGATCTATTCGGTTAGTTTAATCAGGTATGGGTTTTAAATTCTATAAACTTTCAATAAGGAGCATTAGTGATAGAGCGAGCAAAAAAAAGTTTTAAAAAGATGGTCAGTGGCTACAATGAATTTCGTGATAAATATGCTCACGGTGATTCTTCGGTGATGCAACTGCTCTCTAAATATGGTCAAAATCCTGAAGTTATGATTGTTTCTTGTTGCGATTCACGGGTTGACCCCGCACTTATTTTGCAGTGCGACCCGGGCGATTTATTTATTGTTCGTAATGTTGCCAATATTGTTCCAGAATATTTAAAAGATGATAAATGCCACGGCACCAGTGCAGCACTCGAATTTGGTATTCGTTCACTGGGTGTGGAACACTTGATTCTTCTTGGTCATAGTCAATGTGGTGGTGTGGCGGCTCTTTTGCAAGATGATTTTAAGAATGACGATGATTTCTTGCGCAATTGGGTGACTCAGATTAAATCAGAATCCATGGATCAATTTTCTGTTGATGAGTATGCGGAATATGCTCTTAAAAAGTCATACAAAAATTGCATGACTTTTCCGTGGATAAAAGAGCGTGTGATGGCCGACCAACTTGTTATTCACTTATGGTTTTTTGATATTAAATCCGGCCAAGTATTCACCTACTGTCATGATGAGCGGGGCTATAAGCTTTTGGGTACGCGCGAGAGCGAACTTACTTAATCACCTGTTCCATTGTGTGGAAACACAGCGTTTGCGTTAAAGATAGTTGAAATCAGTCCTAATGCCGCGTCTTTTTTGGTGATATTTTCTTTTTTAACTGAAGATTTGAAGTCTCTAAACATTTTAAGTGCTTTGCTGAAGGTGGTTTTGTTTACTCCAAAAAATCTGATGGAAAATTTATGTGGGCTTGTGCAGGTTCGGGAAACTATTTGTGCAACCAATAATTGTAAAAATATGCTGGCAACCTTGCTGTGACCAAATGCACCGCAACCAAGTCCTCCGGTATGAATAATTAGGTGGTGGCGTTTATGAGAATCGCTTACTTTTTTTGCATGTTCAAAACCAGAGAGGATTCTGCCTAAGAATTCTTCAATCATGCTTTTTGTATAAATTCTTCTGCCGCAAACATTGCTAGCGGCTATTGCCAAGATATTATTGCATGGGGCCGGGGAATTGAGCTTGAGAACATGATCTATTTCTGCGATGCTTGCTTTTGCAAAGTTATTCCCATAAAGAATTTTATCATGCACAACTTTTTGAGTATCAAGGGTGCATAGTCGAGGAACATTGCAAAAAATAAATGAATAAGCATTCGCATCAAGTTTTTCAGGAGCGGTTTCTTTAAGGTTTTGAGCGAGTAGTGCGAGGTATGGGTGTTCGCAGACCTGAATTTCATCTTGTGCAAAAAGACCGTCTTTGCAAAATCCGAAGAGTTTTGAATCAGCAAAATTTAATGTAACTAAAAAAGCTTTTTTGATAGGGTTAATATGTTCATAGCTAAAGAAATGCTTTGTGCTCGACATATTAAATCTAATTGGGGCTTTGCAACTTGCGATCATTCTTCCAATTTTTTGGTCTGAAATCTCAGAGTAATTTTCTTCAGAATTAACGTTGATTGCTCCGTCGAGGTTTTCATGTGCATTAAAGCACCTAGCATATACGTGAGCTTTGTTGGGGTGACTTTCTGCGATCAGTCGTTGTTTCTGCTCCGTTTCAAGATTTTTCAGCGGATATTCAACAGTTGTTTCGGCGAGTAATGGCAGTGCCGAGAGCATAATTAGTTTTAAAATAAGTTGTACCATACCAAACCCCTTGTGATTTCTCTTTTAAAGATGCTGTAACTTAGTCCAAATAATTAATGCAAAGAAATAGTTGGCTTAAAGAATCTTTGATAAAAAATCTTTAAGTCGTGGATGTTTTGGTGATTCGAAAAAACTTTTTGTTGGTTGGTCTTCAATGATTGCGCCATGATCCATAAAAATAACACGGTCAGCAACTTCGCGAGCAAATCCCATCTCGTGAGTTACTAAAATTATTGTCATCTCATGATTGGCGAGTTTTTTGATCACACTTAAAACTTCTTTAACCATTTCTGGATCGAGTGCTGATGTGGCTTCGTCAAAAAGCATTATTTGTGGTTGCTTTGCAAGAGCTCGCGCAATTCCCACTCGTTGTTTTTGGCCACCAGAAAGCTCTGAAGGATACGCATTTTTTTTCGAAGAAAGGCCAACGCTTGCAAGAAGGTTGCAACTGAGCTCAACTGCGGCTTCTTTTGGCATTGAAAGTCCGTTGATCGGAGAATAAGAAACGTTTTCAAGAACGCTCAGATTTTCAAATAAATTAAACAGTTGAAAAACCATACCTGTTTTTTTAACAAGATCATGAGATGTTGAATCTGTAAGTTCGATGTTGTCGATAAAAACAGATCCAACTGAAGGAGTTTCTAGTCTGTTAATCATGCGAAGTAATGTTGACTTGCCGCTCCCAGAAGGACCGGTAATGCAAATGACTTCGCCTTTTTTAATCGTAAGATTAATGTTCTGTAGGACTTGTTTTTTGCCAAAAGATTTAAAGAGATTTTTTATTTTAATCATGGGATTCTGCCTTTTGCAGATAGATTTCAAGGTTATGGCCGATGATGTTTAAGATACTTGTGATGAGGTAGTAACAGCAAGCTGCTGCAAGCATGGGTTCGAAAAATTCATATGTTTCGGTATTGATGAGGTGCGCGCTGCGTGTGATGTCGGTGATGCCAGGGAGTGCTGAAATAATAGCAGATTCTTTAACAAGGTTGATGCTTTCGCTCACAAGTGCTGGCAAAACGGTACGAAGCGCCTGAGGAAGAATAATGTCTTTCATGCCATACCAATAGGGAATAGAAAGTGATTGCATGGCTTCGTATTGTCCCCTGCTGACACCTTCGATTCCCGCTCTAATTATCTCGCAAACATATGCTGATGAGTTGAGCGAAAATGCAAGAATGCCGCTTGCAAATGAAGATAATTGTATTGGCAATCCATAGTGAATAAGAAACAGCTGAATAAGCAGCGGCGTTCCTCTAAAAATAGAAACATACAAATTAATGAGCCAGCGAAGTGGTTTTGGTCCGCTGATCTTGCCCATGGCAAGAAATATTCCAAACGAAAAACCAAAAATAAGTGGTACAAATGAATACAAGAGTGTTATCGGAATTCCCGATGAAACCTTGATAATGGTTGCTAAAAATGAAGTAAAAGAAATTGTCATAGCGGGCATCAAATTATTTATTGTCGAGTTCTGTGATATTAAACCATTTTTCAACAAGTTTATTTAGAGTTCCATCATTTTTTATTTCAATAATTTTATCGTTAAACTCTTTTATAAGCGGTGAATGGTGTCTGAAGATTATTCCGTAGCTGTTATTTTCATTTGGAATATCAAGTTCTTCTGCAAGCCATTCAGTTTTTGTTTTACAGATTTTCTTTGCAACTTGAGCGTCGATTAAAATTGCATCAATAGATTTCTGTGAAAGTTCTTGAGCAATTTGATTGATGCGATGGAATCCAAGAACGGTGATTGTTGGATCATCGGTTGCAAGTTTTTTAGCAACAACTTCCCAGATTGAGCCATGTTGTACCCCAATCGTTTTATTTGATAACTGGTCGATGGTTGTATATTTTTGGTAGCCAATAACTGTTGGGATGCTCTCATAGTAAGGTTGCGAGAACGAAATGCTTTTTTGTCTCTCTGGCGTGATGTTGAAGCTTGAGATAGAAAAATCTACGACATTATTTTTAACCGCAGGGATGAGCCCGCCGAAATCAAGATCAAGAATTTCAAGATTATAATCAGTTCGCGATCCAAGTTCTTTGATCAATTCGATTTCAAATCCTTGAAACACGCCGTCTTTGAAAAAAGTGAAGGGTGGATTATCTGCTGAAACAGCGAGTCGTAAGGTTTTTTTATGGTGGTGTTCAGGGACAATAGATGGTTTTCTTGAGAAATAGTTTATGGTGAATGTTGCCAAAAGAAGTGCAATGAAGGATAAAAGAATAAGTTGTAGTTTGGTTTTCATGGAGTCCTTATAAAATAATTTTTTCAAAATTTTTTTATTTTTAATCATAAGTTTAGCACGGGTTAATCTTATTCGCACTTGTTTTCTTGACGAATAAGGCAGTTTGAGTAACCTTGCGTTAGGATTTGTTTTTTGGCTTTTTTTATTAAAATAAAGCTTTATTTTTGGCGCTTAGAATGATGTTTATTTTACTTCGCATGTTCTTGCTTCTATTGTTACCTGCTTTTTTGAATGCATTTGTTCCTCATTCCACTGTTATTTCTGATGTCTCAACAGAGATTTTTTCTTCATCTCGCACAGACAGACATTTGTTTTTGCATTCGGCATTTGGATTTGCTGATGAAAAGTATGGCAGAGGGCTTTCAATGCAAGGTTCTTTTCAGCGATTCAATCTTAATAATCTTGCGAAAAGTGCGGATATTTATTCTCAAGAAATGGGCAATGGGGCTTATTTGCCTGAGACGTTGCGATTAATTCCGCGATGGCAGGGAAAACCAATTTTTTTTAATACCGCGAGTTCTATAAGGTGTCAGCGAGCTTCGTTTGTTTATAGTGATTTTATCTCTATTGAAGATTACGCAGACTATTTTGAAGATAACTCAGTTAAAAAGCGCTTAATGGAAGGCGCTAGTCTTGCATTTGGTGTCGCCTTCCCATTGATTCAAATTCAATCAAGCAATCAGTATGAACTTGATAAAGGGGAGGCGTCATTTACTGATATTCAGCAGGGTGATGCAGCAACCGAAAGCAAGGCAGAACAGCTACGTTCAGAGTTATTTAAACAAATTGGTTTAGCAGATAATGTCTGGGATCATTCAGGGCTTGGTGATATTGAATTATATCTTGGAATAAAGAGTCATACAGAATATTATTTACGATTGAGGTCGATGGATGTTGGTATGCTTGTTGGGCTTATTTTTCCAACAGGGCTGCAAAAACATCATGCCTACCCAGCCTCGGTTTCGTTTGGACTTTCGTCCGTTGGATTGTCTCTTCAATCGAATATTGATATGGGATTGAAAGATTATTTACACGTTGGTTTGAATAGCGGTTTGTTGTTGGTTCCACCAAAAACCTTAGAACTCAGGGTTCCCGTGTATGAAGAACCGGCCGCCTACAGTCCACTTCGTGCTGAAGTACGTGTCAGCCCAGGATTAACCTTTTGGTTAAACCCATTTATTACTATAAAAAATATTGCCAACGATCTTCACGTGACGCTCAATTATTCTATGGTTATGCATAATGAAGATGAATCACCAGCAGATGGACAATCACCAGTCGTTAGAAGTGTTTTTTCAAGAAATGTTGATGTGCCAAATGGCGTTTTGGAATCAGAGCGAAATGATGCAATAAGAAAAATAAAAGAACTGTCTGCGTGGAGTTCACGAACGCTTGGTCTTACCTTGACGTATGAGCCATATCAAACAAAGCATGAAATGATGTTTAATCCATACTTTAATATTGGATTTCAATATGCCCACAACGGCAGCAATATTCCTGCATGTCATCAGCTGACTGCAAGTATTTGCCTGCAATTTTAAGCCTATTAAGTTGTACTCGCGGCAAGTATTTGCTGAGCCAGAAGGTTGCCCAGTTGAGCCATAGCTTCAGTGTCATGCCCTTTTATAAAATCAAATGGAAAATGGTTTCCCTCTGAGCGTTGCAGCCCATAAAATTGAGTATAGTTTTGAACTTTAAATGCATTTTTAATCGCGTGAAAATTTTTCATAGGTACAAGTTCGTCATCCAGCGAGTGCACAAGAATTATGGGAAGATCTTTTCGTACGGTGCCTGTTTTGATGAGTTCAAGAGGACTTTTTGCCGAACAAGAATAGTTTGGTGCAATCGTTGATTGAATGACTCTTTTTATTACAGTTTTTGATCGAATTGCTCGTTGAAGATAATTTACGCATCCGCCAACTTCTGATATTTCAGAATAAGGTGCAAAAAGAACAACGCCAGAAATCTTTTCTGCAAGCTCAGGATGGAGAAAAAGTGCTGAAATAAGGGCAGATGCTCCGTTGCAGTGGGCAAAAACAACAGTTTTTTTTGTAGAATCAATCTTTAGCCTCAGGATGTGCTCAATGTGGTTTTTTACTTGGTAGACATCCCATTCTTGAGCAAACGAGTTGAATCTTCGGGTATTTCTAAATCCGGGGCTGAAATATTTAAACGAAAGCTCTTTTGGTAATAATTTAGAGAAATACCTTTCTGCTTCGTACGCGTCTTGCATTTTATCAGCATAAGACCACCCTCTGAAAAATATAATTTGATCTTTATTTGAAGGTTTGCAGTATTCATATTGATGTATAATCCAGTTATCAAGTTCTTTTGTGGCTGTTTTCTTTGAAATCGTCCAGCGAGAAAGTCCATACAGTCCTAGTCCAATCCCTATCGGTGTTAAAAGGCTTTTTGACCAGGATTTTATGGTTTGCTGAATGTCTGAACATTTATTCCAAAGAGCATCTTGAGTTTGTTGCAGTTTTGTTGGGTTTGGTGTTGTTGCTTGGTCAGAAAATATGTTAAGTGCCAATACGAGAATGGTTATGAAAAAATATTTTTTAGTTTTCATAATTTCCGCCTGTTTTTTTGAAATGAAATTGCAAAGTGGTGAGCATAGTCTCTGATTGCAATCAAAGCTTTACCTCCCTTTGTTTTTTGGTTAACGAGTTTTCCTTCTGGCGGCAGCAGGGTGGAAAAAATACGCTCTTCTCGCTTGGCGATGCTTGCAGTAGGTGCCGCATTAAAAATCGCATTTACTGCATTGAGTTGTCCTTTGCCGCCGTCAATGAGTACCAGGTCAGGGAGATCTTCTGTTGTCTTGTATCTGCGGAATACGGTTTCTTGGAGTGCTGCGTAATCGTTTTGGTCAGAGATTGAGGTTACAATAAATTTTCTACAGCCAGATTTGTCAGCCGCGCCATCAACAAAGCGTACGCATGAACCAACGATATCAGTTCCCTGCATGTGTGAAATATCAAAGCAATCAATAACGTGGACTGGTTTTGGCATGCCAAGAAATGATTGAATGTCTGAGGCAGACGTTTTGGTGGTCAGTGCTTTGCTTTGAACATGAAGCAATGCAAGTTGCATGACGTGCTCCAGGTGATGGCTTTTGGTTGCAATTATTTGTGTTGGACTTTGTAAGTGCCATCGCTTTTGTAAAAAATCTTTTATTAATAATTCATCTTCAAGTGTCACTGATGTGATGAGTTCTCGTGGCGGTTGGTGTTGTTGGTAATAGGTTGAAATATAGGTATCCATAGGTTCATCTGCGTCAGCAACAAATGTGTATCTGATCGTGAATTTGAGTTTTTTTTCATCAAGTAAAAAAATGTTGTTTTCGTATGCAATCCAAATATGTCGTGATGTCAGTTCTTCGAGTGAATTGTGTAGGTTGAGAATTGATGTTTTGTTTGAGAGAAAATTCATCAAATTTTCTTTGGCAGCTACTAATTTTTTTGATATTTCAAATTCCATTTTTTCATTGTGGTGCAAAATGAGTGCATCGATTTCTTCAAATGCTTTTTTGTTGCCGCTTGAGAGTAATTTTTTTATTAAATGTAATCGCTCCAGGTATCCCTTGAGGTCAAAATTGGGCAAGCAGGTTCCTGCGCAAATCCCCATGTGGTAACGCAAACAACCATGTTCCATTTTTCTGGTACACGTATCAAGACGAAATGTTTTGAGCAAAAAAGCGTGCAGTGAACGAACTTGTCCTTTTTCAATAAATGGACCAAATCGCGTGCCTTTTTGATCTTTTGTTCGCGTTAAAATAAGTCGTGGAATTTCTTCATTTGTGATTACAAAATAGAGAAAAGGCTGTCCATCTTTGAGGAGTACGTTGAGTGGTGGCCGATGATGCTGGATGAGTTCTGCTTCGAGCAAGAGTGCTTCGAGTTCAGTGGCCGTTGTTTTGAATTCAAAATGCGTTGCGATCTGATCGATCGTAAGACCCTTGAGATCATCAGTTTTTGGTTGCAGGTACGAGGTGCATCGATGATACAAATCTTTAGCTTTGCCGATGTATAGAATTTCAGATTCGCTGGTCTTGAAAAAATAAACTCCGGGCACATGAGGGAGTGCCCGGAGAGAGCTTTCAACTAAAGCATTCATATTTTTTAATTATTTAGCTTGAGGATTGCTTGCGGTATTCAGCAATTCTTTGAGTGCGCTGGTGGCTCCTGCAAATGCAGCAGCTTCATACGGAACTACTACAAGTTTACCCTTGGAATCATGCATTGCTTCAGAGAATGCTTTGATGTAGTTGGTTGCAAGAATATATTGTGCAGGATCAATTCCAGGCATGCTTTGTTTGAGCATGCTGATTGCTTCAGCTTCAGCTTTTGCAAGACACAAACGAGCTTGTGCATCACCTTCTGATCGTTGCATCAATGATTGTCTGTAGCCTTCAGCTTCCAAAATTTGAGCTTGTTTGAGACCTTCAGCTTCTAGAATGTGTGCTCGTCTATCGCGTTCTGCTTTCATCTGTTTTTCCATGGAAACTTGGATGTCATGTGGTGGATTGATTTCTTGCAGTTCAACGCGATTGATCTTCACACCCCATTTGTCGGTTGCATCATCAAGACGTAAGCGCAATTTGGTATTGATCGATTCACGGGAGACTAATGTTTCATCAAGATCCATTGAACCAATGACGTCACGCAGTGTTGTTTGGGTGAGTTTTTCGATAGCCATCGAGAGATTATTGATTTCATACACTGCTCTGACTGGATCGGTAATTTGGTAATACAAGAGCGCATTAATTTCCATGGTCACATTGTCTCTGGTGATAACGTTTTGTCGTGGAAAGTCATAGGCGGTTTCACGCAAATCCATGCGATAACTTGATTGAATATAGCTGTAATAACGTTTTGATCCTGATTCTTGTTTGAAGAATGTCCAGTGGATCATGCGAGGTGCATCCATGAATGGGATCAGAAAGTGAATCCCAGATTCCAAAATGGCATGAAATTTTCCAAAACGTTCGATGATAATAACTTCGGCCTGGGAAACTTGGTAGGTTCCTTGATATAAAATAAAAATGATAAATGCCGTAATGAGGCCAAAAAAGCCAAGTACATCAACAAGATAAAAAAACGTATTCATTATTGTTCCTTTGATTTTAAAATTAAGGTATTTCCTTGGATGTTAACAACGACCGCAGCATTGTTTTTGTTGAGGGTTAAAAGACTATTGTTTTTGCAACTCCACATTTCTTTTTCAACGACCGCAAAGCCTTGTTCGCCTGGTTGTAGGTCTTGTTTGAGCGTTGCATCTTTGCCGATGAGTGCTTGCGTGTTGCTGGTGACGTGTGGCATCTGTTTATGAGAATAGTTGAATTTATTTAATTTTGTTTTGAATAAGAAAAATAAACAAACCCCAATAATGAAAAAAAGCGTTGTTTGGGTGGTAATATGATCGGTTACAAGCGAAAATCCTGCAGTTATTATGCTTGAGAAGCTAAACGCTAAACACACAAAAAGACCAGGATTAATAAGCTCGATAAGTGCCAGCATGATGCTGAGTATTGTCCAGAAATAAAAACAAGAGACAATAGTCGGGAAAATCATTTAAAGATCTTTCGTGCTTGGTGATAGCTTTCTAGAGACACCTAAAATACTATCACCAATTTATAAAAAAAGAAAAAGCTTCTCTGCTTACGTTAGGCTGGCTAAGAAATCTGCTGCAAGAGGGTCATAGTCCGAGTCTGGTTCAACAAGTTCTAGGGGTGGAAGATCGTCATCAACGTGTATTTCCTCCTCGTCTTCACAGGACTCAAAAAGTTTTTCAAGGTAGTCGATTTTTTCGATTGATTTGAGCCACTCACCAATTTGAGAAATATCTAAAAAATCAAGCGGAATACCAAAGGAAGATCTCCAGATTTGCCTTTTAGACTCTAAATCTATTTCAGTGCGTGAGAACACCAGGTGTTTGATGCTTGAGAATATTGCTAAAAGTCGTGTTGTAGAAAGTCTTCCTGGTCCTACCTCTAAGATCGTATCTTGTTCATCCACAAATGATTTGTATGATGAACAAAGTGCTTCAAATTGAGGCAATAATTCTTCTTGGGAAGCGGCTGAGTATTTGTAGGTAAACATCTCTTCAGATGATGGAATGCCATTTAGGAAAGATGATTCGTGCGCCAGGTATTTTGCTGTGTGCTTCATCCACGAAGGCAAGGTGCTTATATCTTTAAGCGTGAGTTCCGGAATAGTTATTTTAAAAGACGAAAGACTTGCGCATGAAGACAATTCTATTTCAGCTCTTCGTGTTGGAACTGACATGATGTCAGGTTTTAGGTTTCTTTTTTTAAGCTTTTTAAGAGCTAGCCTAGGTAAAGGTCTAACATCTGTTGTCAGATCTAATAAAGTCCCTACAAGACTTTCTTGCATTTTTAGTTGATGCGAAAGCAATTGCCTTATGAGAAAAATATCTCTTGCTGTACTTTCATCCTGCATCCATGGCGACGGCAAGACAACTCTAGAAATCAAGGAAAATAAATAGTTAGTATCTGTTGAGGCGCGAGAAAGGCTATCAAATAGAAATTCAAAATCTTTTGGTTCAAGCTTTTCAAATTCTTTTTTTAATAACCCTAGTTGGTATTGAAAGGCTGGATTTTTTTGTTGAGAAAAAAAATTTAATGAAAAATCTACGTAATAAGTAAAAACTTCTCGCGCATGAGGACAGCCCTTTAAAGCCTCATCTTGAAGCTTTAATACGATAGTTTTTGCAAAATTTGTTAAAATGCGTGCAATTTTTAATTTTATTTCCAAGAAGAGGACACTCTTTGTTTTTTTAGAAATACAGGGAATATCAAGAGTGGCTGCAATTTTTTCGCGATATTTATAATAGTCTAGTGTATCTAAGATGAGTTTATTTGTGGCACGAGCGTAGTGCTCTCGCGTTTTAAAATCACCAATATTGAATGCATTAATGTCTTCAGCAAGGGCTTTAAGATTTTCTGGCAATCTTTCTAAATCTAACTGTTCTTCGGATTCTTTTTTTTCTGAACTTCCTGCTCCGCCAGATGGTCCTTTGCATTGGCTTGGTTCGCTTTTATCTTCCTTGCTTGTTGAGAAAACTGCGCCCCCTCCAAGTATTCCAAATGCTAACCCAGCACGAGTTGACTCTATCAAACCCCATGCAACGTCTCGATCAATAATCTTAAAAAAGCCATAAATTCCAGACACGACCGATTTTATGGTGTCATCTAATAGTTCATCCTTTGTTGAAAAGTTTTGTTTGTACTCATTAATCCATGATAATGCGGATATGAAGTCTATCACGTCCATAAATAGCTGCTCAAGTCCGTGTTGGCTTTTAAAGGTTTCTATTGAAAAAACTAACTTTGGTTTAAGTTTGTTGAATCTTGTCTTAATTACCTTAAGGCAATCATCAATATCATCTTGGTTAAACTCCTTTAACAAATCTACTATGCCCTTTATTCTTTCGGTCATATTCCCAAGAGTTTTGTTTATTGAGTTAAGATTTGTAAGCTGGTTTCTTTTTAAAATTGCTTTGTTTTCAGGTGAAATCCCACCACGCTGAAAAAGGCGATCTTGACCAAGGGGGAAGAAGGTTCTTACTTGTTCTTCTGCAAGAGGTTTATATTTCTCAACGTCCTCGTCTGACAAAAAAAAGAACCGTGATTTCTCAGAAGATTTAATTTTTAGTATCTGAGCTTTTATTTCAGGGGGTAGGTCAGCTTGTAATGATCTTCTGGCGGACTCTTCGGTGCCTGAACCGTCACCAGCACAAGATGTGGCAACCGGGACAGGTTTTTTAGGCTTTTTCTTTTTTGGTGCAGCGTCGATGCTGAGGCACATTACTGCAAATATCCCGATAACTATTTTATTTTTTAACACTTAGTATTCTCCATTTTTGATACTTGATGATTAAATTTTAGTAGCTCGAAAACGAAAGAAAACAAAAAGATGTAGTTTCTTAAAAACGTGCCTTTATTGAGAAAATTTGAGTTTTTGGTATTTCTATGAGTAAATCTGCCGTTAAATTTTAAATAATCGGTAGATTTACTCGTCTGTATGAATTTGCTTTAATTTTATAATTAAAAAGCCGCAGAATCTTCTGATTGAGAGCCTTCGAGATATTCAATGCGTACAGTGTTCTCTGGTTCTGGGATGAAAAATCTACTTTCAAGCTCTTTGTTGATGAACATAATGGTAAAAAAGAGAATAGAACAAAAAAAAATAGCCATGGGAATAGTCTCTTCTTTGCTGAACCGGATTGGCTGAGTCTGTTTCCCATTTTCATCCTTCTTAATCTCCCAACTATCCCCAAAGAAATACTCACTAAGCCCACCTGTAATAAGGACAATAAGCAAAAAGCTTATGAGTGTTCTGCTTATTTTTGATTTCAGACCTCTTTGTGGCTCTCTAATTGTTACTTGGTCGGCAGAAAGTTGAGCTTTAGGGGTATAAAACGAAGGCGTTAGAAATTTGAACAGGCTGGCTATTTTTGAGAATCTCGAATTTGATGTTTTTTTTGAAGAGAGGACTTTTTCAACTTCATTTTTAATTTTTTCATCTGAGAGGGAGAGTCTAGATAATAAAGCAATTACTTTTGAGGCGGCTTGATTTTATTGATTTTCAATATGTTTTGATCGTGATCGTTCGTATAATTGGTATGCTTTGTGTAATTCATTAAGAGCATCGGAACATTCTACCTGTTCTTTTTTTGTTTCAAAGAGTGCTGGTGCTTGTTCAAAAAGACGGGTAAATCCTGCAAAAGAGATTTGTCCGAATTTAGTCTCCTGAAGGGCCGAGTATGATTTTACTGCTCTACCGTTCCACAAAAAAGAGAGATAAGAGGGTGTGTTTTTAATGTTTTGCATAAGAAACGTTATAATATTTCTTGCGTTAGTATTGATAGGTAGATCAAGGACTGGGGTTAAAATACTTTCAAAATATTCGATGTTTGGCAGCATAAGCTTATTAGCCTCGTCTGTGAAAAAATCGGCAAGCGTAGCTGATTCTGGAATATTAAGGGTGAGTTTTAGGGGCTTTTGTTCTGTTGCAACCAGGGGGGCTGCAAAAAAAGTAATGCAAAAAAGATAGATTTTAATGACATGTTATGGTCCTGCTTAGGTTTTTAATTGAATCTAATGGATTATTTCAGGCTAACCGCATTTAGCAGTTTTGTTAAAAAAATGGCGTTTTATCACCGCCTTCACTTTTAGGCTTTTTTGAGCCTTTAGGATTTCTGTGTGTAACAATCAATCAAGCAAAGATCATTTACGTTTTTCAGTTTTATGAAAAATGCTAAAAAAATAATGAAGTTTGACCTTTTGGCATGGTCTGCTTAGATAAAATAATAAGGTACGTTTTATCGAAAACAAATTATTGTGGCGCACGCTAAAGTTTATTCTGCAACAACTCTCGGGATTTCAGCTTCGTTAATCGAGGTTGAGGTTGATCTTTCTTTTGGGCTGGTTAATTTTTTTATTGTGGGTCTTCCCGACAAGGCGACAAAAGAGAGCAAAGACCGCATCAGAGCGGCTTTCAAAAATTGTGGCTTACGGTTGCCAGATCGTTTGGTGACGGTTAATTTGGCGCCAGCAAATCTTAAAAAACAAGATTCATTATTCGATGTACCAATAGCCGTGGCGCTTTTGCAGGCGGCGAAATTGGTGACCCTGGACAAGGAATTTCTTGAGGAAACGGTATTTCTTGGTGAGCTTGCGCTGGATGGTCAGATTAGGCCTGTTGTTGGCGTTGTTTCGATTGTTCACGGGATTCGCTCTATGGGCAAAAAGCGTGTGATTGTTCCTATGAAAAATGTTCATGAAGCTCGGTTAATCGAGGGCGTTGAGGTTATTGGTGTTGAAAACCTTATTCAATTAGTGGCATGGCTTCGCGCAGAAATTGAGATTAAACCTGCTTTTATCGATATTAAAAAACTGTTGGATGTTCAGCAAAAGATGCTAGAAGATTTTTCTCAGGTCAAAGGTCAGCGCCAGGCTAAACGTGCGTTGCAACTTGCAGCTGCAGGGTGGCATAATACCTTATTTATTGGATCTCCGGGTGGTGGTAAAACGATGTTAGCCAAAAGGCTTCCAACTATTTTGCCTCGTTTGAGTTTTGAACAGGTTTTAGAAACAACTAAAATTTATTCAGTTGCTGGCATGTTGACGCAGGATAATTTGGTTTATGCGCGTCCATTTCGTTCACCACACCACACAATTTCACAGGTTGGCTTAGTTGGTGGTGGCTCCAATCCGCATCCAGGTGAAATCAGTTTAGCCCACAACGGCGTATTGTTTTTGGATGAGCTTACCGAGTTTTCTCGCTCAACGGTGGAAGCGCTTCGCCAACCACTTGAAGAGAAGGTTGTTCATATTTCGCGCGCACATTATTCCGTTGATTTTCCGGCGTCCTTTTTGCTTATTGCGGCATTAAATCCCTGTCCATGTGGATATCATGGGGATGAATCCAAAAAATGTTCATGTAATCCACTCATGATTGAAAAATATTTAGGAAAGCTTTCAGGTCCCTTACTTGATCGAATTGACCTGCATGTTCATGTGGCGTCTCTTTCCTATGATGAAGTTAAATCTACCGAGATCAAAGAAAAAACATCAGCAGAAATAAAGGTAAGCGTTGATTCGGCGCGTGAATTTAGTCGTCAGCGTCAGGGCGAAATACCGAATGGATTGTTGTCGCCAGATCAGATCGAAAAATATTGTGTACTTACCGATGCTGCTGAAGCATTGGTTAAAAAAATGTTTGATCGGTTAGGGCTGAGCATGCGTTCGTACCATAAAATTTTAAAGTTAGCGCGAACGATCGCCGATTTTGAGCAGTCAGAAAAGATTCAAGAACATCATCTTAAGGAAGCGTTTTCGTATCGGTGCTTTGATCGACAGAAAAGCGTATGACGTTTGTTGGCGTTGATACAGTAAAAAACAGCAGATTTGTTCATTGGAATAGGTATTCCGATCATCAATTGCGCCGTGTTTTGCATTCAGTTGAAGTTATTTCTTATCGAGAACTTTTGATTGAAAATGAAAAAAAAGCAGTTTTGTACTTGGCATCACGCTTTGCGGTAAAAGAAGCCTTTTTTAAGGCGTATAGCTCAATGATTGATCATCACGGTCGCCCGAAACTTCCATTTTTGACGATCTCTCAACGTATATTTGTTGGACATAATGATTCAGGGGCACCTGTTCTGAACTTAGAACAAATGCCCCTTGATAGTCTTAAAAATTGTTCGATTTCAATCGCGCACGAAACATGTTGCTCGGTTGCCGTTGTTACGCTCGAATCAATTATTTAGCGTCGGCGTCGTCTTTAAAGCCGATTTCGGAATCTTTTGATGATGACTTGTCTTTTTCTTTGTCGCTTTGTTTGTCATCTTTTTTCTTAGAATCTTCTTTGTCTTCTTTTTTATCTTTAGATTCTTTTTTATCATCAGACTTCTCAGAAGACTTCTTTTCTTCTTTTTTCTCGTCTTTTTTGTCATCTTTCTTGGCGTCTTTTTTCTTAGAGTCGTCTTTGTCGTCGTCAGAGCCTTGGAGTTTTTTTACATCTTTTTTGAGATTATCAATTTCTTCGTTGTACTTTTCGCCAGCTTTTTTGAATTTATCAACAATGGTTTCGATTCCGCTGCCGGCTTCTTCCATTTTTGCTTTAAATTTTTTGAGAGCACCCTGAATGAGCACAACTGACACAGTTGTGTAGGTCAGGGCTACAAACGCAAGGCCTATAAAGATATTCCAAATGATGTTTCCATATTTGCTCAAAAAGCCTTTTTTCATACGATATTCTTTCAACGAAAAGAAAAAAAGATGAGCTTAGGCTGACAGTATTTTTATACCAAAAACAATTATTTCAACAAAAAGTTCTTTATTGTTGTTCTAATTGTGCATAGGTCTTAATGCCAATCCACGCCAGTAAAATAGCGCTAAAAAGATTGATGCCAACTGAAAGTCCGTACGAAGATGTTTCTAGAAAACTGGTGAGAACAAGCGTTGTGAATACTGCCCACATGATTGGTTTGTTGAAATCAATCTGTGCTTTGACGTAGTCCATTTGTTTAATTTCTGTAATCGAACTTGTCATGGTGGAGAGATCACAGAGCGGAGATGTGTTGTTTCCAAGAACTGCGCCAGAAAGAATGGCTCCAATTGTTTTATAGAGCAGCAGTGTTGGTGCTGTTCCTTGCAAATGAGCCAGCATCGGAATTGCAATTGGATACAGCAAGGTCATGGTTCCCCATGATGATCCCAAGCAAAACGCTGTGGCTCCTGCAACAGCAAAAAAAGTTGGCGGTAAATAACTCATCGAAAAGAGTGGTAAGAGTTGCTCAATAATGATTTTTCCAATGTGGAGTTCTTGCGAAATAATGCTGCTGAATGTCCAAGAGAGAGATAAAATCAGAATCGATGGTACCATCATCCAAAAACCATCTTTGATGCTTAATAAAATACTGTATAAAGATAGTTTCTTTTGTGTGACAAACCAGCTCACGGTGAAGAGAAGTGTGTATGCGCCGCACATGAACATTGCAAGGCTGAGATTACAAGATTTCATAGCTTCCATGAGGTTGTTCTCACCCGTGAATAGGTGATATTTTCCCGTGTATAAAATTGCAGTGATTAACGAAATGATGAGTGTTGCGATGGGAACAAAAAAGTCTTTTAATGTGGCATTTGTTTTTGCGTGAGCGTGATGATTTTCGTGCGTATTGTCGTGAGATACCGTGGCAGTTAAATCTGCAAGATGTTGTTCGTGGTGAGCCATGCCAATCAGCGCTCCTTCAAGGGTTGTAATCCATGTCACGGTGATGAGTGTGATAGGATAAATTGCAAAAGGAATTGACCAAAGATAGGTAAAAAATGGATTAAGGTTGATAAGCGCATCGGGCGTTGTATTTATTCCTGCGTTTGCGATAGTGCCAACAATCGCAGCTCCCCAGGTTGAAATTGGAATGATTGCCGCAATTGATGCTGATGTGTTTCCGATAAGTTGTGCGCAGCGAATTCTGGCAATTCCAAAAAGATCGGTAATCTGTTTCATGACTGATCCAGTTGTTAGCGTGTTGAAGTAATCATCAAAGAAAAGCATTAAGGAAAGACCGAGTGTTGCGCATTCAGCTTGTCGTCTGCCATTGAGGTGTTTTTTGATAAATTCAGCATAGGCAAAACTTGCACCAGATCGTCCAATGATTTCAATAATGCTTCCCACGCAAATGAGAAAAATAAAGATAAATAAGCGGTCACTTTTCAGAAAATTTGAAAAGCTTAAGAGATTTAAGATCTCAATTTTTTCAAGAAATCTCTGTGCGCCGAAAAAGGTGGCCTGATAAGGAGAAAAATCTTTTACGATAAGACTTGCTGAGATAATTCCTGTTATGAAGGCAAAAATCATTCGGCGTGTTTGGAATGCGATGATAAGCGTAATGACAACTGGCGCTAGGGCCAATATGTTTTGCATGGTTTAACCTCAAGGGAGCGTTGACACGGTAATGAGTTTGTTTGGTAAGGTGTCAAGCGAGATATCAATAATAATTTCACAAGTATATCAGATAAGCCACTTAATGGGAATTAATGCTCGTTATTGTTTGTGTATGAGGCGTAAAATGCGTATAAAAAATCTTTTTATTTATTTTTTGATCTGTGTTTCATTGTCTGCGACTATTGATGTTTTTGACCAGAAGATGTCCCGAGCGAAGTATGGTGATTTATCAGCAACGGATCGCATTGATGCGTATCAAGATGTTTTACGAGCTATTCATCGTGGTTTTGCGTCTGAAGCTCAGGTTTCAGAATTTGCACAAGCAACCTTGGGACTTTTGAAGCAGCGAAAAGTTGAAAATGTTCAGTGTTTACGAAATTTGCTTGAGTTGGTGAAGGCTGTTTTGGCTTCAAAAGTGCCTTCGATTGCAGAGCACAAAAGCATTTTTATCCATTGGAAAGATGTTTTGGAGCGAGATCTGCGTAGATTTGCTCTTGCGCCAGGGGAAACGGTTCGTATTAGATTTGTTGATGAGCAAGATAAGAAATTTAATGTTTTGATGAAAGACAATTTTGCAATTATTGAAAATAGTCCATCTGATGAACTATCTGGCTACTTTAAGCTTGTATTGCAGAATGTTTCTGAGCTTGATCAATCTGAAAAGTTGGTTGAGGGTGGTGATTTGATAGATCTTTGTCCGCTTTATTTTCAGCGTTCTGGAATTTCATGTGCGTTTCAAAATCCACATGTTGTGTCTTTCTCGTCCAACATTAAAAGTGTGAAGCCTGAAATGAGTATCTGTCCTCATGGATTTAATAAAAAATACATGCCGCTGGGTATTATGAAAAAAGAAAAAAATCCATTGTATGTGGGAGAACCAATTTCTTTATCAAGTTCAGCATGCGGCAGCTGGGCGGCTGTTTTCGAGCGAGTTTCTCAGGAAGAAATGATTAAGCTTGAAAATGAAAATATGCAAAACGCTTTGAGCAGAATAAAAATGATGTCGATTTTGAGTGAGAAAATTGGATGGTTGTCTGCGCTTTCTGCAAATTTAAATGCCAGAATTTATGAGAAAAATTATGTACTCTTTTTCAAACAGCTTTCAACTATTTTTGCGGGTAGAACAAGTTTTGATAAAGAATCACTTATTGCTGCACGTGAATTGCTTTTTGTGTGCCAAGAGAAGCCTGCATTTAAAGATTATAAACGTTATTTTGTTGAATGGTTAAAAGATATCAATCGTCGGCTAGAATCTTTTGCGCTTAAGTATTCTGATTCTTTAAAAATGCTCTTATCAAACAACGTAAATATGACAGCTTCTATTCTTCCACGCTTGGTTCATGATGGTGATGATCTATTAAAAGAGTTTCATGTTGGGGCCGGAACTCGTCAACCCTTTGCGCCTGGATATGATTTAATTTCTTTAATTCCTATCTCAGGGAAATCGGACATTATTTTTTATGGAGATGAAGTTGAAATTTCATTTAAACATCTCAATGATGTTGCGGAAGTTAGATGTTTCTCGCTTGGTAAAAAAGACACAGAAGGGTCATTGCTCGCAGGTTCAACGCTCGGTGATGCTGAGGTTGACTCAGATTCTATTTTTGTTATTTCATCTATTGGTAAACAATCTAAGGGAATGGTTTCAGGTCCCCTGGCTTCTGGAGATTCTTGTGTATTTCGCTCAAAGAAAACTGGGAAAGTTTTGGTGATTAATAGTGATAAGGCTCATGAGGTTTGGGCGCCGCTTGAGTTTGTTGATGAATCTCAAGCCTCAGCTTCTTCCCTGGCATTTTCTCTTATGAGTGTGTCATCAATTGTTGTTGATTCTTTGGCCGCACAATCATTTCTTTCAAAGCTTTCAGTTATAAAGTTGGAGCGAAATATGGGGACTAAAATCGACTTGCTTTTTAAGCTAGTTGATAGCCTTTCTCCTAAAATTTCAAATGAAGAACATAATGATTTTTGGGATAGCGTCATGCTCTTGGCTTCTGATAAAAAACATATGTCTCTTGGTGAAATGAAAGACTTATTGAATTTGCTTCGTAAAATTGCGCTTATTTCTCGGGCAAATGGTATTACTTCTTGGGAGTTGCGAGCAAATCAGTTGATTATTGATATCGAATTTTATAATAAAGTGAAGCAGATAATGTCTTCTCCTGGGATGGATAAATTCAAACAAATGCTTGAGCTTGTTCCTGAAATTAAAAAAATTTCTCAACAAGAAACACAGGTCTTTTTAGAAGAGTTAGCACTTTTGAGAAAGTATAAAAAAGATCAATCAAAGGCAGCAAAGCTTTTGTTCCTGCATGTTTCTGATGAGGTCGGTTCTGATCTGCAACTAGCTAAAAGTGGCAATATTTCTGTCAGATGAAAAAAAAACTTCAAAAAACTTCAAAAATCTAATCTTTAGTTATTGATTTTTCCACACCTATCCGCATACCATTCTCCTCTGATGCTGGTTGCATATAGCTGCAAGGATATTTTGTGATGGCAATTAAGCCAACCTTTAGGTTTTCTCTACTTATTTTATTGTTTTTTGGAAATGGTGTTCTTTTTAGTAAGCCAGGGTCGTCTTTTGATAGAAGAGTTTTGCCAGCCGGTTTCCATGGTTTTAAGGCAGTTGGTGGACAGGCTTTTGATGCTGCTGCTTTTAACAAAAAAATGCGTGGTGTGAATATTGTTTCTGTTCCTCAAACTAAATTAGGTCATGTGGGATCATCTCTTGCTGATCAATTAAATCTTGTTCAGATTCCGTCTTTTAATAGCGTTGTAACGTTTGCTCCTGCAAATGATGTCCTTGATGACAAATATAATCCAACCATAGCAAGGGGCGGAAAGAATTTTAAGTACGTTGTTCAGCATCCACTCGGTAGGTGCGTACAGAAAGAACTTGTTGGTGATCCTTCAGTTCTTGAATCTGACAGAATGTTGTTAAGTCCTGAGAAGAGATTGACTGCTGGACTTGAGCTTGAGTGGTCTAAGGGACAGCTTGGAGCTGCAGCGTTCGCCTCAGCAGAGAATGTTTATAAAGACTATCAGTATTGGTTACTTAAAGGTCCACACAAGGATGCAGATCGATTTAATTTCCCTACAGAATCCTTAATGCTTTATGGGCCAGATTGTTCATTGCGCTTGGAAAATACTTCACGCAAGGGAAATTTGACTGTTACAAATATAAAATCTCCGTACAGTAAAATGTTTGAGAATACCGGAAATCCTAACGTTGATAAGTATAGTATTGTTAATCTTGCCGGTTCCGGAACTGGTATTGGTTCTGCTTCTGACAACTGGTACTTTCTGACATTTTCTGGGGACAAATTTGACACCAGTATTAACAAGAGTGGTATTCAATTCGTGCTTAAAGGTGCTTATGTAACGTTGAAAAGTAATATTGCCGGAAATTTCAGAGCACTCGCGATGCCGGTGTATGCAAAAGATTCTGACCCTTGCTTTGGGACTGGAATTAAAACAGGCGCAGACGATTGGACTACAGAAAATAGAGGGCCTGCAATTTGGGAAGCAGATCTTGCGGCTGATACCATTACAGCTATTGGTGGAACTATAGATCAGGGTGGTCTTCAAGGCTCAATTATCCAAAAGCTTTCTGTGTACGTTTGGGGAGCATCTCGACGGGCTTACTTGAAGCTTGATAATCCGCGATTTTGTATTGATACGCACAAGGGCAAGCCTCGTAGTTGGCTTGATATTCCTGCTGGCTGGATGCGTGTCACTGAACCATTTGATATGTGTTCAACATTCTTTCAGTGGCCGGGTGATGGTGTTGATGGTGTTGGTCGTGTGGGTAATCGCCCTGCAGTTCCACATCTTGATGATGGTATGGACATTGGTCTTTCCGCTTGGACGGGATCTACTATCTTTAGATTTAGTATTGCGCGTATTAAGGGTGGTCCTTGGGCTAACAAAGGCATGGATTTTGGCGCATTAATGGCTGCTCGCGTTTCTGGTATAGATTTTGGGGGTGGAGAATTACCGTGGTCAATGCCAAAAATAAAGGGTGCGCCTGATGGAAGTTTTGATCCGTCTTCTAATGTAAAGTCAGTATTTGAAGTGAGTGCGCGCGGTGGAGATGTTGCTGTTACCGCTGGTGGTACTGCGGTTGGAACGACATTGTGGCGTGTTAAAGATATTTATCCTCTTGCCGTTTTGCAGCGTACTGCAGGACGAGGAGATGCTGATGCAATAGCAAAGCTTAAAAAATTCTTTAATGTTACTGTTCCTGTATTTAAGCCTTTTGTTGCTAATAGTTTGGTTTCTGAAGATTTTTCGAATATTAAATATGGGGCAACGGCTCGATTGAGACATCGAGAATCAGGAAAATATTTGGCAGTAAGTAACGTTGCGTTGCCGGACAATTCAAATCTCTTTTACTTGACGTGTGTTTCTGACCCTGCTGCCGCAGGACAATGGATGGTGACTCCAGGGATTGGTTTGGCTGCTAGAGTCGGTGGCGCCGCTGTTCGTGATGGTGATGGTATTCGTTTAGTTGATAGAGTTACGAAAAAAGCCATGATGTCATTTGGTGGAAATCCTCCACTCTCGCTTAATTATGCTATTCCAAATATTGATATGTTATCAACCCCATCAAGTGCACCAATTTTGCGGGCATATGATTTGCCGGCCGTTGCATGTAGCGGTACGCCTCCTGACGAAAAACTTGATTATCCGGCTTCAAACTGGATAGTGTCGCCAGTTTTTGCAGCTGATGCAACTCCTCCTCCCCCTGGTCAGGCTCCTGCTGGTGGTGGTTCTGCGCCAACTTCTCCCGCTCAGCTTGGGATTTGCTTTAAAAACCAAGGGCGTGGTGGTTATTTGTCTTCTGTTAATGGGTATATGTATAAATCTGCTGATGGTTCCTCTGATTGGCTCCAAGAAGTTACCGTCTTTGATGCTGGTGGTGAGGGTCATGGGGGTGTTGGTGCGTTTGGAACATGGGCGCTTGAGGGAGTGGTTCCTGCACCACTTTCGGCTGATGATATGAAAACAGCTGCTTTTACAGGACCTATGTCGCTGGTTGATGGTAAGGTGCTTAATTTAGTTCAGGTTGCAACAGGATCAGATAATTGTATTTATGGTGTTGATGGTCTTGGGAATGCTGTAAAAGTTGATTTGGCTAAAAAAACATCTGAGCAGCTTTTAACTGATATTAAAAAAATTGTGGTAGGTACTGATGATGCTCTTCTTATGCTCAAAAATGATGGAACAATTGTTTTGAGGGTTGTAGGTGGCTCGGATCAAGTGATTTCTGGTTGTATGGCGCGTGATATTGCTATCGGTTCAGCTGGTAAATTTGCAGCAATTTCTGCTGATGGTGGCGTTCTTGGTCACGTAATGTTGAATCAAGGACAGCAGCTTTTTGCAAGTTCTAAAGATGCGTTATCTGTTGATATTACCGATGATGGGTATGTTTTTGGAATCGCACCCTCTGATACTTCTTCAAACTTTTCTAAATTATTAATTGCTCAGCAATCAAATAGTTCTTCATGGAAAGAGGTTTCATTGGATGCACTTGGTGAAAAAATTACAAGAATTTCAGCAGGAAGCACCAGGTTTATTGTTCTTCGTGGTGCGAAAGGTGGTATGTGGCGATTAGCTCCATCAATTGCTGAGCAAGTATTTGCAGATCCTACTCAGCTTATTTCAAATCCAGCATTACTTCAGCCCGCAACTGCTTGGCAGAAATTTACCATGGACCCTAAGGGATTGGATTCAAGGGCTGCTCCTCTCTGTGTTATTGATTCTTCTGTTTCTTCGGATGGCATGTTGGTGGCTCTTGCCGGTCAAGTTTCAGAAAACTTTGATTTTCAAGTCTTTAGCATGCCGTTAGCTCCATGGCCAGACGCGACAGTTATGTTCAATTTGAAGCTTGAAACCAATGCCGGCGCTGAAGGGGTTGCTCCTGTTTATTCACGCCCACTCATCTGTGAAAGTGAAAATGGTTATCTCAAAATTGTAAGTCAAGCAAATATGGTTCAAGCAACTGGTGGCGCTGGACAATTTTGTTTGGTTTCTGCAGATGGTTATGTGACGTTGCAAACAAAGTCTGGGCAGTCATTAAAAACAAGTAATGTTGCTCTAGGTTTGAATAAAGATGATCGATTGCAAAATCGAAACTTAATGACAGCTAAAACTCAAAGTGGAGTCATTATCACAAATGGAACAACGCTTGATGCTAATTTAATACAAGATGGATTGTCAGTTGGTTTTGGTGGACAGAAGTTTAGGGCATTGAATGATGATTCATCTGTTCTTGAGAAATTCATGTTCTATGCTGAAGGTGCTCCTCTCAAAGATGGAAAAATTCGATTTAAATTACAAAGCAAGGCAACTGGTGGATTTTTGAAAAAAGATGACAGGGATTGTCTGGTTTCGTTGACGAATGATAATGGTAGGGCGAAAATTGTATCCCGAGAAGATGCTTCAATATTTGTTCTAACTCCAATGGCAGCTACTAACTTGAGGTTGCAGCAAGCGCTTGTTGGAAAAAATCCACGAGAAGTAATGGATGTTTTTGAGGCAGCCTGGGGGGATGAAACTAATTTTGTTGATGGATTGAATTCATTCTTGTCGCTTGCGTCGCGATGGGTACAGGGACTGAGAATTGCTCCAGCATCGTGGGCTGATTTCACAGAAACGGTTTCTGATTGGACGAATCCTGTTGATAAGCTTAAGAAATCTGTTTCTGCAAGTTACCGTCTGACTTATTTATTGTCAGATGCAAGTATTCTGAGAAATGACTTTATAAAGCAGCAGCTTGTTGATCCTGCCGATCCCACAAAGTTGAGACCAATTGCGTCTGATGAATTATTGGCAATGGTTCGCAGGGATTGTGATGCATCACAAATTCCTTCAAATCTAGGTATTATCAAAAACGTTAAAGATGGAGTTATTGTTGCATTAAGATCCGTTTATGGAATCGACTCTAACGGTAAATTGACCCAAGAAAAAGGTAAAATTATTAGTGACTTGTACATTGCAATTGATCCTGTTCGCAATGTTGGTCGATTGTCTCCTGTAACATCTATTAATCCGTTGGTGCAATTTACGATGAAAGTTGTTCCGTCTCCATTAGCTTCTTCACGAAGTGTTGATGATGGACATGATGATGCTGACATTCAACGTTGGATGTTCCAGGCATCAGCAGCTCCTGATGCTGCAACAAAACGACTGAGCATACCGCTTGTTGGTAGTGAGGTTGTAATGGATTCTCGTGATACTGCATTGGGACGCTATGTTATGCAATGGACAGGGCTTAAAGGCACAGATCAACCATCTATGCTTCCTGCTTATTTTGACGTGCAAAGTGTTGCCGCCACATCTAATGTTGGTGGTCCAACAAGAGTTGTATTGCAGAGCGCTTCTAATAGTGGGTATTTGAGTGCGGGTAGAACTGATACTGAAGTTTCATTGAAGGCTGGATTGCCGGTAACAGATACTCTTGATCTTGATTTAAGAACTCAAGATGTTATTCAGTCTGCGAGTGATAAATCTTATTCTGCAACACCGTTGATTTTGGCTAATGCCGCTCAATTTGAAATTGTAATTATTACGCCAGTGATTCAACAGCTTTCTGATGCATTTAAAAAAGGAACATTTGATGAGCAGGTTGCTGAATTCTTGGTCGTTTCATCAAAGCTTGAAAAAGTAATTGATGCAATTACTTTTTGTGATGCGATTAGTGCAATGATTAAAACAACGATTAGAAGTTCACAAGAATCATGGAATAAATATGTTGCAAACCGTCCAGCTCGAGAAAAATTACAGTCATGCGTTGATAATCTAAAGAAACTTTTCTCGCAAGATTACAATGCCTCCGCGTCAAGTTCTAAATCATATATTGATGGACTCTTTAATACCCTTGATGTTGCTCGAGTGCCAAGCTTTGGCTTGACTAAAAATCGAGCAGAATTGATTGTTGACTTGCAGGCAAAAATTACAGGACTTGCGGTAACTGGAGCTACTGAAAAGTTTGTAACAACTGGTGGGCCTGCGGCATTTATGTTGAGCTTGCAGCAAGCAGTTAATGACTGGTTTACTAGTGCTGGTATTGCAGTTGATGATCCTAAAATTCAAGATGATGGTAAGAGTTTAGTTTCAATTATTGATGGCTACAAAAAAGCACTTGGAACAAGTCTTTCAAAGCAAGATGCAACGTCACTTCAAGGGTTTACATCAACGCTTACAAATTCAAAAACACAAGTTAACCCAATTGATATCCTTCAGAATATTATTACAACAAATACTTCAGGTGGTGTTGTAACGTTTGGAACTGATGGCAAATATTCCTTTATGAATAAACTTTGGGAATTGTATAAATCGAGCACGCTCGATCTTGATGAGCAAACAGCTCCGATCATTGATGGTAAAATCAGCAGTAGAGGAACTGTTTTTGGTTTGACCCCAGCACAATTGACTCAACTTGCAGATTTGCTTAAAACAGTTTCAAAATCACCTGATTCGGCAACTGGAGTTGGTGGACCATTCTTTGCAGATGATGCAAAAGGTGCAATTCGTAGTGCGGCAATTAAAGACGCAGGATGGGGATGGACAAATCAGCCATTCATGGACATGACTAACTCTCAGATTATCAATCAATTAGCGAATTTGTTTGTAGCTCCGACCTTTAGTGATTTTGTTTCAACTTACTTACAGTATTTAGCTGCAAATCAAGATAGTTTGGGAACGTTGGCAACAAGTGAAAAGCCAGAAGATCAAGCACAAGTTCAACGGTTTGTTGTTCGTTTGATGGGCCTTGCTGAGCAATGGACAACCTGGTCAAAAGCTGCAACACCGCGTCAGCAACGACAAGAATTGAATCAATTTAAAACATTGGTAAGAGCCGTTAAATCTTTTGTTCGAACAAATCCTGAGATGAAGGTGCGAGTTGAAAAACTTCTTGCAACGATCCAAGGTGCAATCGATCAATTAAGTTAGTGATATTTTGATGAAAACTATGAGGAATGTATTGATGTTTAATAGTGTGAAAAAAATATTTCTTGCGATACTTTTTACAGCAGGATTTGTCAGTGCTCCAGATGCAGCTCCACAAACGGCAGAGCAGAAAGCGTTAGCGGCTGCAAAAATACTTGTCGAAAAAACAATGCCAGCTGTCGTAGATATGAAAAATCTTATTTCATCGGCAGGAGATTATGTTTACAGTGATGGAATTTCATTGATTACTCCAATGTCTGACTTAATTACAAATCCTATTTGGTTGGCGTTCAAAAAAATTAATGATTCGAGCAAAAAAGATCTATACGTGCAGTCTCTGTTAGATTTGGTTTCTGTGTTGGTTGATAATAGAGAGCGTGCATCAAAAGCTGATACAGTAGCACTTCAAGATGCCCTTGATGCAAACATGAGCTCAGATGATTTTACATTAGCTCTTGGAAGTCCATTTAAAACTGATGCTCAAGTTACGCAACTTACTGGGATTATTAAAAATTTTGCAAAACCAATTACTAAAAAGCAGGATACAAAATCTGTTGTAGCAATAATTCTGAATGGATTGCCGACAGCTCAATCTATCGACAAAGATGTTTTTACTAAAATGGCAGATCTTATTGTTCGCAGATTAGATGATGATGAGGTTTTAACTCCAGCTGCAATAAATAATGTTGTTCAGCCATCAACCTTTGAATTTCATAGTACCGGCAAAAGTTTTACAGATACTGATTTGAATTTAAGCACGGTAAATTTATTTGATGTTGAAAACTATGATGCTGCAACCAAAATTTTAAAAAGTGGTTTGAATTATGAAAATTCTTGGGCTTCTCTGAGAAGTTTAATTGAAAAAGTTTGTGGGCATAAAATTTATAAAGATTCTACCGATTCTATAGATTTGACAGCTTTTCTTGGTAAATCTGTTTCTGGTGTGCAGGCCTTAAGAACTGAGCTATTGAGTCGCTTGGTCGCCCCTATTACGATTGATGAAATCGCTTCAGTAATTGATAGGATGTCGTCGATTGATCCCTTCTCGGGCAGTGATGTAAAGCGTTTTGTAAACAGAATTAGATTGCTGCGCACATTGATTACTAAAAGTTTGGTTAAGCAAACAAATGCTGCCGCTAAAACGATTAGACTTCGCACACAGTTTGTTATTCAGTCAAAAATAAATGATAAAAATACAACAGAAGCTTCAACGACCGTTGCAAATGTAAAAGCAGAAGTTGATGCGCTTTTGAGTGTAATTGGTTCGGAGGCATTTAATGATCAGATTCCAGAGGCGGGAACTATTGTTGCATTACAGTGGAAAAATCCAGCAACTGGATTATTTCAATATCTTAATGCCGCTGAAATTCCAAATGCAGATTCTAAAAAACAATCAACATGGGAGCTTCGTGCAACAAGTACTGATTATATTGATGATACTGCTTTGTTTTACGTAATAGCGAATGCTGATCGTTTAGGATTTCAATGTGTTAATAGAAGTGGCCCATCAAGTAGTAGTCCTGGATTTATTCAATTACCTGATACTAACGTAGCGAGTGGAATTGTTTCTTTTATGGATCATAGTAATGATCCGTCAAAAAGCATTACAGAATCTATAAATGCTCTTAAGGCAAATAAGCGCACACAGTTTTTTATGGAAGGAACTCGTGATGTAGCATCGTTTAAAAGTGGGTCCTTTGTTTCTGGTGTGGCCCAGCAATCTGGTTATTTATCGGTTGGTCCAGATGGGGTTGTAAGAAGCTTTAATCCCGGAACGAAATCACCATCAGGCTCAGTTGTTGATGGCGTACTTATTGCAGGTCCATGGGAAACGTTTTCTTTGGTTTTTGTAGATCAATTTTTTATTGATTTAGCGCGAACCAGAACAAGTAGCACAACAGCACAAAAGCTTGATTTTTGGCGTAATGCGATAAAGCAAGTTGCGATAGATTCAACATCGATGGGAAAAGATAAACGCTTAGCGGTGATTAATGAACTTATTCATCATATTCAATCGCTTCCTACTCGAGCTGCAGCGTTGTCCGCAGATGAGAAGCAAAAATTTGCTGATACCTTAACGTTTGCTTCATCAATGCTTGCCCAATTTTTTCCAAAAGAAAACGATTTGCGTGTGAATTTTAGCAAATTGAGAGCAGAGTTTGATGTTCCTGTTGGAATTGATAGTAAAGGTGCTGTGTTAAATCTTCCGGTAGGTTTACCGCTTGATGGTCAAGCAGTTGTACTCTATGTTCCGCAGTTGTCTGGATCAAGTAGTGGTCGATATTTAGAAGTGCTTCAAGAATCGCTTGATGAGACCGAGCCGCTGTATGCCGTGCGTGCATCTGCGACCGATCCTGTTTCTCCAAAGGCTCAATTTAAAGTTTCTGTGTTTAGAGATTGTGTGAGTTTTGAGTCAATAGCCTATCCAGGAAATGTATTGCAGGTTGGTCTGGCTGATGCTAATTATAAAAATTTAGTTCAAGAAGCTCGACTACTTAAAACAAGAGCTACAATGGCGCCGTTGGCTAAAGATAGCCGTGGACTTTCAACTGGTTTTTGGGAAGATGCTAATAAGGCTTCTCGTTTACAATTGATTGATGATGCATCAACTGGTGCTGAAAGATTCAAGTGTGTTGCTAATGATGGATATCTTCAAATTGGTAATGATGGATATTTTCGTTGTTATGATGTTGCAAAAATAGCTGATGCGTCACCAACTATTATTAAAATCGACGGTAAGGCTGCATTGTCTCCAACGTCTATCGAGATTATCCCTGTAAAAATGCTTTATACAAAACTTGGTGATTTACAAAAACTTAGTGATGATTTGTCTCGGGTAAGAGGGTATAAAGCACTCATTTCTCAGATTGAAACGGATGATGATATCTTTGTGCTTGTTGATGAAGTTGGTTCGTATTTGGATGAGAAGCGAAGTACTCAAAAAGATTGGTCGAGATTTGATGCAAATACTGCAGTAAAAAATGCTGTGTTAGACTTACTAAAAACATTAAGAACTTCCTTTAAAAATGCACTGTCTAAAACAAAATCATTAAATAATCGCTTGAGTGATGTTGAAGAAAAATTTGTTATTGCGCCAGTTTTTGCAACTCAAAATATGTTGAAAAGTGGTGACATTATTGCGCTTGGTTGGAAAGATGATACGGGTTTCACAAAATATGCATCGCTGAAGAAGGTTTCTTTTGATGCAATGAAGTCAGAAGATTTGCCTCCGGCTTCTGGTGGGCCAGCTAAATTGAAGCATCCTGACGTTGATTTGGTAGGTAAAACAGCAATGAATCAACTTGAAATCGGAGATGTGTCACCGATTGATGGAAAGACCCACTTTAGAGTTCTTATGCATTCAAATTCAGCTATTATCACTCTGCAATCGCTTGTAACTCAGAAAAATATTCAAGCTGTTTACGATAGTAAATTTATGGATATTGACGAGTGGTATGAATCACCCGATCATGCTGATTCAAAAGATTTTATAAAAAAATATAGAGGCGATTTACTTGGGGTTACTGTTGAAGGACAGGATTTTGAGCAGGGAGTTTCTGACATTAAGGTTCTTGAAGAATTTAGTGTAATTCCTAGTGATACCACTGTTTCGTTTAAGAGTGTTGCAACCGGAGGCTTTATTTCTATTAATCCAAGTAATAAAAGGCTGGTTACCATTGATCCAATGACCATGCGTAAAGCTGGCATGGATAAGGCAGGAACGCTGGTGCCAACACCTCGTGAGCAGTTTATCGTGATTCCAATTTCTGACTATATTTCAAAATTAGGAAACATTTTGAATGAAACTGATCTAACAACTAAGTTTGCAAAATATTTATATTATGTTTCTGGTGCAATTACTGATTCTGATCGTAAAGTTTTTTTGGACTCAATTGAACAAGAAATCTTAAAACTTACTGCAAGTACAGCAAGTTGGACTGCTTATGTGAATGATGATGGTATGGCTGAAGCGCGTGCAAGTATGAATGCAATTATCAATCAAATTGAACAAGATCAAAATTATCAAAAAACCTTTAAAGATGATGTTGATAGAATTTCTGCAAAGCTTGACGCTGGGGCAGGGACTGGTGCGGTATTTGGAATGCCTGCTAAAGGATCAATTGTTGTTTTTAAAACGCTTGGTAATAATTCAAAATATGTGAAAGCAGTACCCAGTCAATTTGATGGCTCTGTGTATGTTTTGGCTGTTGGTGATGACGGTGGTGATGATTTGTTTGATCCTGCGTGTCAATTTTATACAGATGCACGAAATGGAAAACTGGGATTGAGGTCTGCGGTTGTAAAGGATAAATATGTTAAATCGATAGTTATTGACTCAACGGTAGGGGCTTCTTGGATCGCAGCAAAGAAAAATGCTCAAACAGAATTGTCATTAACAGGCGGAACATTCTCAACTCTTGCTGATGCTAAAGATCAAACATTTACGTTGGTTGTTGCTGATCAAAATTTAGGTAAAGTTCAAATTCAAAGTGATGCAAATGGTGGGTATATGTCTTGGGTTGTTGGAGCAGCACTACCGACAGATTCATTGAAGTTGCCGGCTGACATGACAGCAAATGAGCCTCAGGTTGTTTCCTTTGTACCGAGCTCTCGCCTGAGAACCATTGATTCATATACATTAAAGCCGTTTGGTCAAAAAACCAGAAACGTTAATATTGATGCACTTAAAACGATTGATTTAGAAGGGACCACGTTAGTGATGACGGTCTTTGATGAATATTACAAAATGCTTATGTCTGCTCGTGATGAGAAAAACTATATTACACGATTCTCTGTGTATGCTCGTATCCTTCCATTGGTAAAATCAGAAAAAGAACTTAGTATTTTTATTACAGAATTACAAAAAATGGTTGATGTTGCGTGCGCGAATAAAGATTCTGATCGCTGGAAAGATTTTAGTAGTGAAGATGTTCGTGCAAAGTTTAGTAGCTTGATTACGCTTGTGCAGACAAATTTCACCGACATGCTTGTTGGAGCTGATAAAAATAAAACACCAACGGCATTGGGACAAAAACTAAATGATATTGCTAACTTTGAGTCTAATCAGACGGTTATTTCTGCCGTAGCTCGCTGGAATTCCTTGAAAAACTATCTAGATGTTTTCTTAACGCCAACCTGTGTTGATGATTTCTTATCAAAGGCTACCGAACTTGTAAATGACCGATCAGACGGGGTTGTGCGGGTTGAAGCGGTTGCTGCAACTAAAGTTGCGGCATCGTTAAATGTTGATTTTATTACAACTCAATTGGCGCCATGGATTTCTGAAAGTGTTTTGTATAACAAAGTTATTACTCAGACAAAGAAAAAAGATGTGGTAGCTGCTTTGGCAGAGCAAGTGAATAAGCCGATCACATACGTTGAATTTATTAACTACATTGATCAACATTGGGTCAGCGGTAAAGATCGTTTTACGGCAAATGAAAAATCTTATGTTCTTCCAAAGTTGCAATCTGTTGTCTTTGCTCCTTGGCTCGCACTTGCCTCAGCTGAAGATTTTGATTTAACGCTGGTTAAAGATTTACTGCTCAGAGCGCGTGCTAATCACTTCAGAGATGATCAAGCAGCAATCAAGCTTATTAATGATACGCTACCTCTTCTGGTTTATCCAAAGTTGACTGGTGTTGTTTATATGACCCTGATGAATGATGTGATCAAAAAATTACGTGCGTTTACCGATCAATCAGTACCCGCGTTTGGAGAAGCTAAAAAAGTCTTCTTATCAAAGGCTGGATTGTGGAATTCTCGGGTTAACCTTTCTGGTGCGGGACAACTTGATTTGTTTAATTATGCAACGGTTCTTAATGGACTACTTAAAGATCCATTGATTGCACCAAAGATTCAAAATGAACTCAAGGTAATTTTATCAAGTATAGCCTCGGCTTTATCTGCTCAGGGTATTTCGTTTGTTATTGCGAGTGATACTGATGGCGGGTCTGTTTCAACTCAGCCTGGGGCTTCAACTTCTTCAGGTTTAGGCATTTAAATTATAGGAATAGAGCGTTTTGTATGAAACGCTCTATTTTTTGTCTTATTATGTGTCAAAAATGAATAAATTTTTGAGAAATCATTGATTTGGTCACAGTTCTTTTGAATATTGTTGGACTGATCATTGGGCATTACTAAAAAATAATTAATCTTTTTTCGCTATGTGAATCAATGAGTAACTTAAAGGGCATAGAATATGATAAAATTTTGTAGGGTTTGGCATCTATTTGCCGTAGTTTTGTTGTTTGCTGCAAGTTCTCAAAGTTATTTGCATGCAAATACTTCATTGATTGATTCTGCCACAAATTATTCAAAAGCTATTAAAGCAGCTGCTGCAAAATCAAATTTTGTAGATGTTTTTAATGCATGCACACCATTGGTTCTTGCAACCTCCGTGTCAATAGATCTTGGATTGATGTCGTGTACCAACTGGTACCGACTTACAAATGATGTCTTGGCAGACCTTAGAGACTCTTTGACGAATGCGGCTACTCGGTTGTTGTTGTCATATAAAATTCAGAATGAAGATTTTGCATCATTATATGATGGGAACTCATCATTTCAAGTCGCACTGTTGAGCATTAATGATGGAACAAGAATGCTTTCAACAGACCCTGTTTGGCTTGAATTTATTGGCGATAGTGACAATAAACAATTTTATACATTATTTACGTTACTCAGAAGAAGACGAGATTTATTCAGGGCTGCTATCGATCCAGCCACCCTTGCGTCTTCAGCTACCTATCCACTTGCTGAAATAAATAATCCCACCAGTGATATTAATAAATTGCTGACAAAGCCTTCTCTTCCTGCTGGTGCTCCTGTCAATGGCGATACTGTTATTATTAAATTAGATGTAAACGGCTCTCGGCAGTATTTGAATGCAGTTAAAACAGATGATGGAATAGTTTTTCAGGCTTCAGGTAAGGATCCGCTTGATCCATCAGCGTTATTTAAATTGAATACAGATTTTGATGTTTTTGGCTTGCAGTTAACTTCATCAGAGGGCTTGTTTTTGAGCGCAGAAAATATTGTTGCAAGTTCTGGATGGCTTCCTACAAAAAAGCAAAAAGTTACAAGACTTATTTTTTCTCAAAAAGACTTCGGTTCTGTTGCTGCGGCTGCTGGAAAATTTATTCTTGAAAAAGTTGGAAATTCAGGCTTATTTAATATTCGCAGCTGCAACTATCCTACCGGATCTGGCTATGTAAAAATTGATATTGCTGGTGATGGATCTGTTCGTGTATTGGATCCCTCATCTTCGTTGAATGTTAATGGGAATTTTACGTCTTATGGCGCAAGCGATGCAACGCCAATTGGTTTTATTAAATTTACTGATTTTCACAAAACATTGTCAGATCTTCGACTGTCAACAGATGTTCCACAGCGTATTACCGGCTACACAAAGTTACTTGATAGCGCAGCTATATCAACGATTGATGACTATTTGTTTTTAGTCGCCGAAGCTCAAATGTATATTGATGCTAATCGTTCAAGTGCAGCTAACTGGAAAGTTTTTTCTGATGGTGGTGGACTGAGCTTAACTAAAGCGCTGATTCAAAAATTAAGACAAAACATGGTGACAGCTCCCGCAAATCAGAGCGCTCCAACCGCTGTTACCTATGCATTACAAAACAATGCAATTTCAGCGCTTGAAGTTGCATTAAACGCAGGAATGAATATTAGCTCGGCAGGCCCACGTTTTGCAGATGGATCGCCGATTAAAGATGCATTAGTGGTTATCGTAACTGGCAATGGCAACATGTTGAGTGTTGGTGATGCAGGATCTGTCGTTTCGGTCAATAAAGATTTAGCAGATCAGGCTGCCCAATTTATTGCAGAAATAGACGCTTCTGGAAATGTTTCATTTAAGTCTCCGGTGGTTGGTAATCGGTATATTCAGGCTGGAGCATTAACAACAAATGTTGCAGGGTGGCTTGCACAAGCACGTTTAGATATTTCTCGTGCAACGTGCTTGAGAACCACTGCTGGGCAAGCTGAAAAATTCATATTAGATGCTCAAGGTTCTGTGATTGGAACGTATTCATTTAAGAACGTTGATAGTCAGGGGTATTTCTACGCCGGACAGGATAACATGATGAGATCGCTTGATACTTCAGGATCAGCAGCAACGCTTTCTCCATTCAAAACGGCACAAACTGTTTTTAGTTTTATTCCGGTTGATGGTTTCATAAAAAAATTAGCAGCACTTCGTTTTGAGTCTCAGGATAAAATTAGAATTGATTCGTATTTATCTTTGGTTGATCAAATTTTGACAAGCATGCACGTTGATTTATTGTTACAAGAAATTAATTTGTTTGTTGGAAAAATTACCAAATCAAGTTCTCAGTGGAATACGTGGAAATCAACAGGTCTTGACCAAGTATTAAAAACAGCAATGACAACAACCGGTCTGAAAAATTATGTTGATAAATCGGCTCATGCTGAAATTTTAAAAAAATTAACTGATGGATATTCTGCAGATACTTCTGTTGGTGATCTTTCAGGCTTAACAGCAGGTGATACTGTAGTTCTGCAGTCAGCTGACCAAGGGGCTTCATATTTGCAGGTTCAAGATGATGCAACAGTAAAATTGGTAGTTGGTGAAAGTTATTTATTAGATCCTGCATGTCAATTTGTTGTTATGAAAAGCCAGTCTGATGGAAGTATTATCGGTTTTCAATCGGCATATATGAAAAATCTTACGCTTAGAGCGCCTGATGTTTCGCTTGCGTCATCAAACTCAAAAGATCTCTTGTTGGATCGTCTTTCTGTATTGAGCTGCGCAAAAGTGGATGGTCCGTTTGATGATGCTTCATCATTTGAGATGGTTCAAATAATGGTTCCAGGTCGTATTACAATTACTATTTCGCAGGGTGATGCATTTAAGCTTAAGCGCAAAAATAAAGACGGTTATTTGAAAGTTGGCGCCACTGATGGACTTGTAAGATTTTTTGATGAAACAGCCTCTAGTTCAGTGCTTCCACCAATTAATGATGTAAACGCTACACGTATTTCGTATCAAGTAATCACTTCTTTGCAGAAAAAGTTTACCGATATTCGTGTGCTTAAAGATGATGCTGCTAAAATCTCTGCCTACAATTCATTGCTGTCTACAATCATTACGCTTGGTGATTTAAAATTATTGCTGATTGAGCTTCAAAAATATATTCAGTTGCCGCGAGTTGATTCTGCATCATATTTAGCCTTTAAAAATATAGAAGTTCCATTGGGAGATCTGTTGAGCCAAATTGAAACGACATTTGGTAATTCGCTCACTCAACTTCAAGCAGATCAAAAAGTGCCAAAAACAAGTGCGCTGAGAGTAATGTTTAATGCCCAACTTGTTCAAAGTATTCCAGCGGCGTTTGCACTTCTGCCGACTGCAGATAAGATTTCAAACTTAGAAAATATGTTTGCGTCTGTTACAACTGCAGATAAAGCAACGCAATTTCTAACATTATTTGCACAAACAATGCTTGATCGTTCAATGTTTGCTGATGCGATGCTCGCTAAAATGAAAACGTTGTATCAATCATTGCTACTTAATAATTATACAAAAGTGAACACCGACAAGTTAACTGGCAGTGATGAGAAGCAATTAGATGCATGGGCTCGCCTGCTTAATACTTCTGTAAAATTTGCAGATATTTTTGCGCTACTTCAGCCGCTTGCAGACAAAATTCAAAAAATTGTTCCCGCAACAGCAATAGATGACACATCGAAAAATCAATTTGTTTCCTATGCGGCTCGTATGACAACGCTTCTTGATACGGCTTCTGATGATGAGCGCGCTGCTGCTGGAGCGTTGCTTGATTCTGCGGCGTATACGTATTTGTATGATCGAAAAAATAATATTGTGCCGGTAAGTAATTTGATAAAAAATTATGTAAAAGCACAAAATGTTCCAGCCTCTTATGCAGCAATGCTTGATGGCCTAGATAGTGCGCTTAAAGCACTTACATTGGCGTCCCCTGCTGCGGCTATGGATAAATTTATTGCAGATGCAACAACGATCGTTTCTCAACGAGCGCAAGGGTTAGATGCTGATATTGCGCGATTAAATCGTATTCTTGATGATGTATTGTGGCATCCAATTGTACTTAATCAACCTGCCGTTGCTGCGGGAAAACAACGGTTTGATACTCAGATTACGGCGTTGATAAATATTACTAAAGTTGCAATTCCATTTTCTGACTTGGTGCAAAATATCTCCAGTATGCTAGATAAGAATACTACATTTGTTGATTCAGATATTTCTTATTTCATTGCAAGGGCAAATCAATTAGTTGCTCAAAAAGGTGGTCAAAATGATCCTCTTGTTATTGATGCTGCAATTAAAGTTTTAACTCGTGGTTCTCGCTATCAAGTAAGCTCTCAGCGAGCAGCCCTAGATCCTTTGATTGCTCAGTTAATTAGTTATAAATCATCATTGACGGGATCTTCTGATCAATCATTTTTACAAAAAGTTAATGACATAAAAAACATGTTATCCGTTCTTGATACGCAAGCTGCATCACGCGCATTAACTGATACAGAAACACAAGGTTTTTTTGATGCATTACAAAGTTTGGTTGATAAGAAGTTGGATGGGACACCATCTCAGGTTGATAATTTGATTGGATGGCTGTCCTCTAGTGTGGTAAGTACTAGTAGATTAATTTTTGGAAAACCAGATGGTATTTCGCTTATTCAAAAAATTATTGCGGCTCTACAGGCATCTGTTTCTATTTCTGATCGTGTTGCGAATTTACAGGGAATGCTGAAAGATCATCCGCAGTTTATTGATACGCAGTTGAAGTTAGATTTTATCGAAAAAGCGAATTTTTTAACGTCTACTGATTCTCGTCAGCAAGCAGCATCAGAAAAATTTGATATTAGAACAAGTCTTGGCCAAATTTTGGCATTTTCAAAAGCAAATCAATTTGCATCTGATACAACACCAACTACTGGCGTTCAAAATATAGATAAAATTGCAACACAGTTGAATGCCCCGCTCAATCAGGTATTGTCGGCAGCGGTCAATAGTGGAGACATTGATAAGCTTATCGCAAAGTTCAATGCGTTGAATTTCGCAACTAAAGTTTCTGAGCTTGATAGAGGTGTCTCGGAAGTTTCTGATGCAACAACTGGAACATTATTTGTTTCGTTGGTTCAAGCTACCGTTTCAACTCGAATTAGCGCCAAAGATGCGGATATTCTTCGCCTAAAAAAAGTGATTCAAACAGCGCGAAGATCTCCTGGCATTGGTGATGATCCATCAAAATTATTGCTTGCAAAATTGGACACAGCGCAGACAGATCTTTCTCGAGAATTGTTGTATAGCGATTATAGCAATGCAATAAATGTTATGGTTTCAGCATTTCCGACTGATATTTCTAAAATTTCAGACGATACCAAAAATACGCTTGTGTCTTATGCCCAAAAATTAGCAGATAATTTAGTCTCGAGCACTGATCAGCCATCAAGAAATTCTGCTTCTGCTACGCTTAAAAAAATGGCATTCAATCAACTTGCTGATAGATCTAATGAGCTATTGAAAATTTGTGATTTAATAGAAAATTATGTTCCGTCAGAACAAGTTGGCAGAATGTATACAAAAGATGTTACGGATATTGCATCACTGGTTGATAATTTAAGCGCTGATAATGTGACTGAAATTATCTTTAAAATTTCGTCTCTTGTTAATCGTCGAGCAGAGGGAATAGCAGCTGACTTTGATCTACTCAAAAAAGTTATTGATAAATTAATTTGGCATCCTTTGATTCAAAATGAATCGGGGCAAGGAAAACTAAAAACATTAAATGATTTAGTAAAGCTTTTAGGGCAGCCTATTCCGGTGGTTGATTTAATTAATCTTTTGTCTAAGCGTTTACAGAACCAAACATTTGCACCAGATGATGTTACGTACTTTTTTGCTAAAGCGCAGATGCTTGTTGATCAACGATCATCAATTCAAGATAAATCAACGCTTACTATGGCTATAAATTTATTGAATCAAGCGTCACGATATCAGATGGCTTCAAAGAGAACTGACTTGGATCAAATGGTTGTTATTTTGCAAGCACAGGATAAATCTTTTGCGCAAAAAGACTATGTGTCTTTCGGAGATAGCATTGGTCAAATAAAATCAAGACTTACCGATCTTGATTCAAAAGCTCAGGCAAAAACATTATCAGCTGATGATGCAACGCAGTTTCTTAAAGACCTTGAGTTAACTGTTAATAGCAGAGCTCAAGGGGTTGCTGCTAATATTGCAGAATTGTCTTCGTGGCTTCAAACGACAGTTACTCAAAGTAGATTCTTTTTTGTGACAAAAGGTGCCAAAGAAAAAGCAGCAGCATTACTTCTTGTTCTTCAGCAGCCTGTTTCTTATGCTGATCAGTATAATTATTTGATTGCATTGTTGCGTGATTATCCAAACTTTAGCTCAGTTCAGATGACTACAGACTTTTTTGATAAATGTACTTATTTGGTTTCAGACAATGGAAAAAAACAAGCGTTGTCTGAAGGTTTTGATTACAAAAAATTTGAAGATATTTTGGTTTTTGCTTCTCAAAACCAAGCTGCATCATCAAAAGATCAAATCACCGCATTGATTTCTCAGCTAAGATTACCGGTAACTGGTTTACAAGCTGCTGCAAAATCTTTTGCTGAGAAATTAACAGATCTTGAGAATGGACTTGGATCATTGGCTGATGCAGGTACAAGTCTTTCAGATTATGTCGTCCAGCTTGAAGCATTAGTTGTCTCTCGGTTTGATGCAATTGATACAGAAATTAAACGATTCAATGATCTTTTGCAGAAGGTTTTGTGGAATTCTGTTATCAGAAAATCTGGCAATTTAAATTCATTGTTGGTGCGAATTCAGGCTGTGATTGATGGACTTGCAAAGCCAATATTATTTTCTGATTTATCAGCATATTTAATTAAAGCTTCTAATGGCTCACTTGCTCAACCAGAAGAACAAAATAGATTCATAGGCCAAGTTAATAATTTGTTAAATATAAAAGATCAAACAAATGATTCAGCTATGCTCGATCAGGTTATTGCAGCAGCAAAGCTTGTTGCATTTAATCAGCTTCAAAAAAGAGCGGAATTGCCACCATTGATTTCTCAGCTTCAGGCATATAGAGATCAACTAGGCAAACAAATTACCCTGTCGTTTTCTCAACAAATAGCATCGCTTTCAGGGCAGATTCCATCTCTTGATACTGGTAAGATTGATAAGTTTTTATCAGAATTATCTTCGCTGGTGCGTGGACGATTTGAAGCAAGTGTTGATCAGCTTAAATCACTGACTGACTTGGTAACTCAGGTTTCTTGGATTAATATTGTGCGTAGCGATACGAAAAAAGGGTACCCTGCAACATTGGCTGGATTGATTAAAGAAGTATCTCGTGTTCCATCGTTTGCAGAACGGCTGACAGATTTATCATCAATGCTTAGCGGCTCAGATTTGTTAAATGATGTGCTTCAAGATTCCTTTGTGCAGAAAGCAAATCAGCTTTTTGCGGTTAAAATAAATGCGACAACAGTACAATTGCAAACGGTTATAAAGCAATTGCAAATTGCTATCTTCAATCAGGCCAAAGGCAGGGCGCAAGAACTGCAAGATTTACTTAATTCATTCACAAAATATTTACAAAATCTTCAGTTAACTGGTGGCATGTTGTTTGGTGATCGTGTTCGATTATTGCAGCAGGGGCTTTCAGCATTAAGAGAAGATTCACTCACTGACTTTAGGCAACAAGTTAAAGATTTGTTTGATTCAAGAGTTGATGCGACTGATGATGAAATTTCAGCGCTTAAGCTTTTGTGTCAAGCAGCTGGATGGAACAATGTTGTTGTCGGCTTGAAGAATAGAGGAAATACTGCTGCATATGATGATTTTAATAATTGGTATAACGCGGTTGATGCACCAATAGATTTCAATATTTGGAAAGCAAGTTTGACTCAAATGCTTCAGGCAGATGTGTTGCCGGATGCATTGCAGCAGCAATTTATGCGCAAGACGTCTAAATTATTGTCTATGATTTCCAGGGCTGCAAAGGCTGATTTAGATGAAGCGCAAGCATTGCTCTTGCAAGCATCTTTTAATCAAATGGCTAAATATAAAAAAGATTTAGATATTTCAATCTCAAAACTTAATGACGCTTCAAAGATTCTTACAACGGGTGGAGGCATGGGTAAACCATTTGCACAAAAGTTTATTGATCTTAAGGCTGTCTACACTGCTATGACGCCAGCCACGATGAATGATTTTATTTCAGGATTGTCTGCATTGATTGATTCTCGAATCGATGCAACAGATGCAGATATTACTGCACTTAGAGCTTGGTTAAATTTAGATAGTGTTCAAAATAATCGAATTATTTTCTTGAATAAGGGACTGGATCAAATGCAGCCATTAATTGCAAAATTAGATGATCCTATTACCTTTGCTCAGCGTGTTGATAATTTGAGATTTATGATTCAGGCGGTACCTACGTTTGCAGCAGCTGATGCGACAGTTTTCTTGGCAAAAGTTGATAAGTTGATTTCAGAAAGATGGCGTGCCGCTCAAGAGAACTTTAATATTGAAGATGTTGTAAGACTCCTTAAGTTTGTACAAGTTAATCAGTTATCTGTTCCTGCGTTAGCGGCTCAATCGAATTTGGTTACAACAAAAATTGCAGCTATTCGCACTGTTGCCGATCAGCAAGGACCGGCTGTTCAGTATCTTACGTATCCTGTACGTATTACGACATTGCAACAGCAGTTCTCACAAATTGGATCAACTCGAAATGATGTAACATTAATGAACCAATTGCTCAAAGATCTTACCCAATTAGTTGCTGATAGGGTAGATGGGGCTGATGTTGATAGAGCTAGCTTGGTGACCTTTATTCGCTCACGAATCTTGTATCATCAGTTGGTGTATGGAACTGCGCTTGAGGCCTCATTTAAAAAATGCATTGATGGATTGATGGCGCCAATAACGTATGGAGAGCTTTATACTAACTTTAAAAAATTACTTGCTGTTGGTGTATTTAGCCAAGATCATAAAGATGTGTTTATCAGAAAACTTCAGGTGCTTGTTGATAATCGAGCAGATGCGAAAAATGCAAATGTGGACTTGGCTCAACTTGGTCGAGATGTTACGTTTGTAAAGATGAATAAATTTGGTCAAGAAATGCTTGATGATCAGCAAAAAACGCCACCAGATAGAAATGCTACAATTCAACAAATTGAAGACTTGGCATCTCAGCTTGATGCTGCTCCAGTCGCTACATTAACTGCTGCAATTGCAAAAGTTTATAGTGAAATAAATACGCTTTCTCCTGAGAATTGGGCTGCAGCAAGTGCTGCGCAGCGAGATGGCTTATTGGATCGTTTATATGCTCTTTCAAGTAATGTTGATGAAACAACAACAGCTGATGAGAAAAAATCTATTAAAGACTTACTTATGACTGCAGGAGCTCGTGTATTTAAGAATGATGATGTTTCTGGTGCTGAAATAGATAAGTGTTTAGCTAAAGTTTCAAGATTCGACTCAATATCCTGAGTTGTTGATAGATGATATTTGTACCTGTCATTATAAAATTATAAAAAATTATATTGAGGGCTAAATGATGTTTTGTGCACGCATTTTACACTTTTTAATCGTGTTTTTAATGGTTTTTGTTCCCTTAGATCTATTTGTGGCGGGTTCTTTTTCATCGGAAGATTTAGAGTTTGTTCGTGATATTGCAGCTAAGTATAAAAAACCGTCAGATACTGATCGCGCAGCATATTTTTCTAAAATTCAAAAACTGACAACTATGGAAAGTCTTAATGATGCAACTTTGTTAGAGAAACAAAGGCTTTATAGGGCGATCAAAAATGGCGAGTTTGGTGGACTTATGGATGAAATCAAATCGCAATTGACTAAGTCTCGAGAGGATCTAGAAAAGGTTCTTGCGAGTTCTACAACAACTACTGTATCGCAAACAGGAGTGTCAACTACAACGGTAATAGTTCCAGAAGCTGCAACTTATTTAGATAAGATAGCATCTTTAGGAAAGCTTATTGAATCATGCAGATCACTTCAAACCGTTTCAGATGATACGAAAAAAATGGTTCTAACCTTTCTTCAGGGTCTTTATGACACAAGAGGAGACGCGTTTCCTGAGGAAATAAGTAAGATTGCAACAGCCGATGATACTCCTGCAACGCCACCGCTCTTAAACAACGCAAATATTCTTGTTTTTAGAGGCGATGCTCAATATACGGTTGTTATGGCAGATTTACAGAAAAATTTTTTGGTGCCAGTTGATTTTCTAACAAAGCTTATCATTCAGCGAAAATTACGTGATTTTTATGGCTCACTTACCGCATCTCAGATTACGCGGATTTTACGTCATTTTAAAATAATGACTGATATGCTGTCTACCGTTACAGACACTTCATTAATTGACGAATTTAAAGAATTATTAAAATTCGTTAATACTAAGTTTTTTTATAATGATAATACATCTCGTAATGTTGTTGTTGGATTAATTAATACTGTTGCTCAGTTTGATCCAATTTTCTTAAAAACATATGCAGAAATTATCATAAAGTTAAAAACTGATTCTCTGACGTTGGCGGCAGCTGATATCAAACCGTTTGTCGAAAAGTTGAAAAAACTTATTAATAATGGGTATGGAACAAAACCCGAAGATATTGCAGCAAAATCTTCTAATCTAAAATCGATAGAAGATTTTCTTACTATGCTGCTTGATTTGCCGCCATTTGCTGACTACGTTGTTGATATCGCGGCATTGCTTTCTAAGGTGAAATTAGATGCAGGATCTGTTGATACAACATCTAATTTTGGCGATAGCATAAAAGCGCTGACAACTTCTGATAGAATTTTAGCAACAAAAGATACAACAGCTCGAAACAATTTTATGACGGCAGTAAAATCTTTAATGGATACCAGGTATGGACAGTCTGATAAAGATAAAACTGATGCAGAAGTTGATTTAAATAAACGAAAATTACTTCAATTATTTAATTGGATAGTAAATATTCCATGGTTTGTTTCATCTCAGCCCGATTTAGATGCCATAAAAAATTACATTAAAATTGTTACTAATGATCCAAAAAATGCGCCGTTTCCTGGTGTTTCTACCGTTATTACCCCTGCGACTGTTGTTCCTGCGGGACCAGTTGGAACATTTAATGTTAGCTTTGCAGAAGATTTAGATGCTCAACTTGCAAAGTTAGAACAATCATTGCCAGCTGTTTCTTCTGACAACCATAGGGAATTATTTATTTTATCTTTGTACGATGCAGCTCAGAGAAAATCAGGTGCTACAACGGCTAATATTAATAGAATGAAAACTATTATTAACAATATTCGTTCAAGTGCGTTGTTTGGTACAAACTATCTTGGATTTTGTACCTTCTTATCGGGTTATTTAGATAATTCGACTGATACAGCACTGAGAAATCAAGCCTTTTTAGATTTTATGTCGAGAGCGAGCACAATGACCTTGATTGTTGATGGTGTTCAACAACGATTTGTTGATTTTGGAGAAATTCTTTTAAATGCGTATCCAACATCTTTTAGTCTTGCTCAAATGAGTACCTTACTTCAAATTATTAGAAATGTTACATCAAAAACATATTTTAAACCTGCACTTTTAGATGATGCTACAGATTTGGAATCGTTGGTTTCTCGTAAAATTGCTGATGCGGGAGGAGCGGTGTTGCCAACGTCAACGCCAAATCCTATTCAAACGCCAACGCAAAATACTACTCCAGCACCGGCACCAGTTGTTTTAACACCAGCCCAAATTAAAGCAAATCAAGATAAGGCAGCACGTGATTTTCTGATGGCTCGATCAAATAACTGGCGCTAAGCATTAGTGTTTTATTGCGAATTTTTTTTTCAGCTTGATAAATTGTTTGTATCGTACTTAGAATTTTTTTATGAGATGTCATATGATATTTAAAAGAATATTATTTTTTAGTTATTTATTAATGACAGCTATGTCTTTTGCTGAAACATATAATGTCACAACAAAAAGTGAAGCATTGGCAGCGATCGATTCTATCATGGCAAAAATTATGCCGCTTGCGGCAATCGATCCTTCTGTAATTCAAGCTGCAAGAGCGTCGGTAGATGGATTAACGGCCTTACTTGATACGCCTGGAATGATAATTCCTGCAGAGCTTGCTCAGAGTGTTGCTGTGGCTCGAGAAAGTGCTAAGAAAAATAGTGATTATTTAAATTCAATCCCAAATATCATTTCAGAAAAAACAAGATTTATGCAGATTCGTGATCAGCTTATTGCATTGATTTCAACGTTAGCAGATCCTGTTGTAGCTCCTCAGTTGTCTCAGGCTTCTTTGTCTGCTGCAATAAGTGCTGCTGATATGGCAGTTAAGAATGTTTCTACGTCGATTTCTTCTACGCTTCAAACTATTGCAGATGCAAGATCTTCCTTTGATTCTCTTATTGCAAGTCCATTGCTTGCAGGAAAGATCGCTCCGCTTAATTGGAAATAATTTTCTACAATTAAATAATTAAGTTTATTTTTTCAAAAAGGGTGTCAAGAACGGACACCCTTTTTGGTTTTATTTGGCTTTGATTACAAAAACTATAGCAAGCATTCTGAGAATCTAGATAAGTTAAGCCCATAATTTTTATGCAGTATTTGTTTGTATTTTTGGATAGATCTGTTATTGCGTAATCTTAAGTGAGACGATATATGTTTTTAAGGTTTATATTTTTACTTCTTGGGTTGATTGCAGTTGAGAGCTGCAGGCTAGATCCTATTGCAGATCTGGAAAAAACTATTGCTACTATTGATGCTGCAATTACTGGTGCTGATGATGCATGGGTAAAGGCTTTCGCTCAGATTAAGGTGTTAGAGGTTATTTCTACTTCGCTTGATCCTGCATCTCCGGTGGCTATAGAAGCGCAAGCAACAAAAGATTCTTATCAGAAACAAATAGATTCTTATGCGACTTCTTTAGATGATTTATATGCAAAAAGATTTGAGTTGGTATCTATTCTTAGTTATTTAAAAAAAATTTTAAGTATTTCAGTTACGTCAAATGTCAATTCCGCTGCGACTGAAGTAGTACCTGAAAATGCAGATGCTATAGCAAAAATGAATGCATACAAGCAGCAATATATTTCTAAAATTGGTGAGATTAACGCCACTCTAAAAGTTATTGAAAGTTCAATTGTTAGGATTCAATCTATTTTTGAACAGAGTAGTCTTACCGCTGATGCGCTTTCAAGTCTTGTAGCAATTGTCCTTGACTCAAAAAAAGCTCAGGACGTTTTGAAGGTGTCTCTTGACGCACTTACGCTTTTGAATGGGCAAATAAAAGCTGATTTTGAGGTTCTTGCTCAACAAGCAAGAAATGCTGCAGCTGATTTTTCCACGTGGCTCAATGATCAACAAGTTGTTATTACAAGGGCTAAAAAATCTCTTGAAGATCGTCAAGCATATTTTGCTCAACTGGATAAGCAGTTAGATCAAAAAAAAGCAGAACTTGCGGTAGTTGTGAATAAGGGATTGGATACACAAAAAGCATTAGATGATTCTGCTATGGCAAAAGACGCTTTATTTAATTTATTTAAAACGAAATATGCTGAAGCATCTCAATTGACACAAAAAATATCACAAGCAGTATGGGCTATTGTCTCTGCTTTAGGCATTATCGATAAGTCGATTGATTCAGTCCCTTCCTTAGACAGTTTGGCTGCGCTGAGTGCACAAGCTGATTCATTAGTCGCTAACTTTACTCAGATTGGAACTGATAAAAATCAATTGACTGCAACGCAAGATGAAGAAAAAAAACTTTTAGATGAAATGCAAAAAATTTTTACTCCAGACGAGATGGCGGGGTATCAAAAAACATTTAGTAACCAGCAAGAGTGGATTGCAAAATCAGTTGATAGTCTGAGTGTGCTTAAAGACCAATTTTCGATGGTGCAGGCAAAAATTCTTAAGAAAAAAGATCAGTTAATGGTTAAGTCAACCGCTTTGAGTGACGCAGTTGCAGCGAATTTTGCAGCATCTTTGGAGCAGTTTAAAAATATTCTAGCAGATGTTAAAACTGAGGCATCTTCTGTTATTAGAGATTTAAATCCATTGGTTATGGGAATATCTCAAAAAATTATTGGGCTTACAGATTTTTTTGACCTTGATGTTCAGACTGAAAATTCATTGAGTGATTTAAAAAAATCTCTTGATGATATTTCGTCAGATTACAATAGCATCAACGATAAGCTTCAAGAATATGCTATTTATGCAAAGACATTTGCCGATTCAAATTCAATGATAGATTCAGCAACACAGGATCAAAAGTTATTGAATGATTATCGAAAAAATTTTGATGAATGGAATATCTGGGCTAAGGCTGTAAGTGATCGTCAGGCGGCATTGGTAAAAACCATCGCAACTGCACAGAAAAAATACACAAAGCTTTTTGATGCGCTTAACGCTTCAAAATCATCTGTTAGTTCAACAAAATCTGGCGAGGTGCAATCTGTTAAAACTCCTCCTGCGCCGGCACCTGTACAAGTAGTAGATTCAAAATCTGTTCAATCCGTTTTTCCTGTTGTTGAGAATTTAGTTAAACCCGCAGATACAACTTCAACATCAACAGACACTCAAAACAAGGCTCTTGATGTAGCAAAATCTCCTGATGTGTCTCAACCCCCTGTTCCGGTTGTCAATGATGGCAGCCAAACTCCTCAGGCAAAAGATTTAGCGGTTCAGGTAGCCGATTCATCTGCAGAAGCGAGAACAATAAAACTTATCGCTAATTTAAAAACAACTATGGATTCCTTTGCTGAGTTTAGAAAAAATGTTGATGATTCTAAGGGGATCTTTGAAAAAACAACAAGTGATGCTGATTATCAAAAAGCATCAGCACGTGCGACAGATGTTAAAAAGCAGCTGGTTGGTTATCAAGTAATATTTGAAAAGTTATTTACTGAAACAGAAGATATTCAAAAAATGATTGATCAAGATCTTGCCGCAAGTAGAAACGTGTCAAATAGTGTTGTTGAAAATTTAGCCGGAGCTAAAACAATTGTTTCTCAAGCAAAAAAAGACTTGGTTTCTTCGAAGGCTACGTTTAATGATGCATTACAATTATTTGATAGGATTTCTGTTGATTACTCAAAAAAGACTAATGCTCTTTCTGAAATAACAGCTCAAGCGTCATTGGTTGATGAAAAAATTCAATCTGTTAAGGAGTACTTTAATCAAATTAAATCGGCAATAGAAAAAGGAAACAATACTCTTAATGGAGAGAAAACGCTTGCAGTCCTTGAATCTGCGCTAAAAGATCTTTCGAATATTGAAAACATAAAAACAACCATTACAGACGACAAGGTAAATATTCTTATTCCAGCACTCAATAAGCTAAAAAAAGATATGATGCCAAAATATATTCAAGCTTATGGTCAATTGCCAGACTCTCTCAGTCAAACTATTGATAAGCAGTCCTTGTGGATTGATGGGATTGATTCGCTCCTCAATGCATCTGTCAGCACCCTTGAAAATTTAAGGAAAAATATTCAAGACGCGCAAAAGCCACTATCTGAAGATGATATAAAAACATTCTCTGCGTTAACATTTGCACAGCAAATGAAATTACTGGAAGAGTCGATTCAGTCTGGTCAAGTTGAAGTATTTATGAAGCGGCTTGCAAGCTCATTTAGTAATCGGTATGGCAATAGGCCTGAAGACAAGGATGTGAACGTTATTGCTAATAATAAAGCACGATTAAAACGACTTGTTGATTTTATTCTTCCTCGACCTCGATTTAGCTCTAAGAGAGTAATTTTAAAGGGCTATTCAGATCAAATTGTTTAGTAATTTAAGTGTTGAATTATAGATGTTTGAAAAGTTAGTTTGTAAGAGCTCTTAACTAATGGAATATTGATTTGTATATGAAAAAAATTGTTTTAGCATTCCTCTTTTTCTTCTTTTTAGAAGGCACATTTGTTGTAAGTGCTCATCAACAAAAATCATTAGTTAAAAAAAACAGTGATTTATCATTGGCTCCATTTGAAGATTTTTTGTTTGCAGCGCGCGTTGATTTTTTATTAACGAAAATGGAAGACATTATGATATCGAGTGAAGAATCTTCAAAAGAATTATTATTTTTTGAAAAAACTGGATCATTCTTAGCAGAAAAATATTCATTATTAAATCGCTCTCAACGTTCGAGATTATTTAAATGCGTGTTGATTTAATGTCTGTTTGTTTTGGACATATATTTGTGGGAGTTTGTTGTGCGTAGTTCTTTTTTAGTTATTATTTGCAGCCTGCTTGTTTTTGGGTTGCGTGCAGATGTTTCAGTTACTAATACCACTTATCAGTGGATTCCTCTTCAGCGGTCTGATTTTTTGAATGCTTCATTTAAAGCTACCTTTAACCCTGGTGGTAGTATTGTGATAGGTCTTAAAGGTTTAGCAAATGGACTTATTGAGCTCATCATTGGAAAAGATACAGTTACCGTTAACGTGGTGAGTCAATCAAGAGCACTAGTGCCTCCTATTGTTTTAAATAATAGGATACCGCTGGTTGAAGCGGTTGCTGGAACATATAATTTAAAGATAGCTCCATCTTCGGTTCGGGCTGGTTCTTACGCTATTAATTTTACAGTAAATGATTCAGTAGTTTTTGACTTAGATTCAGTTCTGTTTCCTGAAAAAATTGTTGCTTACTCTTGGCGAAAAACACTCAAAGACTGGGTCCTGGTTGGCCCGGGAAATCCTTTTGTATTATTACCAATTCCAACATTATCAATAAAAAGGGGAGATTTGGTTCAGTTCAAGGCGGAAAGAAACTTTTCTTTGATGTTAGACAAATCGAAAAAAATTATTTTAGCTTCGGTTGAAAGATTTTCTCCAGCGGGATGGTTTAAGGTTTGGGATTATAATCCGAGTTCTTCTTTACTTAGATTGTCAACTATAGATAATGAGTTGATTGTATTGCGAAATGGATTATTGGTAGCAGGTTTAGGAGGTGCTGATTCGCTCTCCCTTTCATATAATTTTATAAATAACAAAATCTGTTTTTTTGTTGGTACGAATAATCTTTCTGCTTCTGGCAACAACGGACTTGGGTTTTATCAGAGTGTTCAAAATTTACCATTACTGCCTTTAGAATTGAGTATTGTTTCTCAGGCTCAAAAAGTAATGTATGAACTCAGAGTTGAGTCGTTGAGTCTTTCTGCTGTTCAAGATGCATTTCAGAATAAAATAATTTTAGCCTTTAGAGAACCTAGAAAAACTTTGCCAGAATGGATGTATCTTTTAAATTCGCTCTCTTCATATCTTCAATCGCTTCAACAGATGTTTAATTTTACTAATGCGGCTCAGGTTAGCAATGATATAATTAATCAAGTAATAAGCTATCTTGCTCAGATAGCTGAAATTAATGATATTCCAAATAATATAAAAGACTCTTTAAATCAAATTTCTGCTGCCTGGACTAATCTCAGGCCAGTTTCATCATTAATTAACAGTGGTGATACTGTTCAGATTAAATTTTCTGATGGAAGTTTGTTATCGTTTAATGAGAGTTCTCGGCAAATAGTAGCAAAGAGAACATCTGTTTTTGATGAGGGAACTCATTTTAAGATAGAGAATTATAATAAAAATACGCTGAGATTTAAGTTGCGCTCTGTTGTTAACAATAGCCCTGTTCTTTTAGCGGGAACTTCTCTGGCCTTAGGTAGTGCAGGCGTTGCTCCTTTTGAATTTAATCTTATTTATAATCCAACGTCTAAAAAGTACAAATTAAAGTCATCGGTGACTAATTTTCTGTCTGTTTCATCTGGGAGGGTGCAGTTATCAGCAATAGCCTTAGATGCTAATACCTTGCTTGATATTACTGTTTTATCTTCAGATATTTGTTCCTTAGATGGGATAACCATTTCGTCTTTGGATGTTGATCAGGTAACGACTGATATAAATTCAAAGTTTGCTAAATTATTTGGACTTTCAACTAATTCAGAAGATGATTTTCGCTACTTAACAGAAAGCTTTATTAAATATACTGAAATGGTTAGAAATAAACTTGATTTTGTAAATTCAGGAGCCAAAAGCAATCAGATTGTAAATTTGCTTACAGCGGCGATTGGCCAGATAATATCGGTACCAACAGTTTCTGCTGCGGCGAAAGCAAGGTTATCATCAGTAGGATCTACATTGATAAGTTTTAAACCTGCAGCTGCAGAAATAAATGATGAAGATGTTGTGCAAATTAAGCTTTCATTGGGAAGTTTTCTGACCTTGAAAACGGGAGCAACGACTCTTTTATCAAAAACTACATCTGGTTATGACGCTGAAACTTTTTTGAGTGTAAAAAAATATGATAAAGATGCGGGGCGTATTTTCTTAAAGACTCTTGATGCTAAGCCCATTGGTATTTCTGAAATGAAATTGAGTGCTCTGTCTCAGACTTTGCCTTCTTTAGAGTTTTTGTTATCTGTTGATAGAGCAAGAAATATAATGACGCTTTCTTTGGTGGGTACACCAAGATTATATATGCAAATTAATCCATCAAAAGAAATTATTTTTTCAACTTCTGGTGTAAATTCACAGCAATCACTATTACTTCAAAAGGTTCCTACCGCAAAGCAAGCCTTGTTGGGACTCAAGACAACTGGTCTGACTCTTGGTGATGTGAGTGATGCTCTGAGTAAGCGTTTTATTCCAGCATTCGATGTTGAAGGAAATACTGCTGATGAGTCGGCATATCTTGCTGATGTACTTGTGAGTTTTATACAACTTGCAGTAACGGACAGCTCAATAAAGGCTGGTTTTACGCGAAAATTGACTGGTCAAAATATGTCTTGCTATGACCAAGTTTTTGCATTAATCGAAAAATTTAAAACAAAGACTACCTTCCCGGCAGCATCAATAACAAAGATATCTTCAGCATTAACAACAGCCTTTTCAAGGGATCAAGTTGTTTTTGACTCGTTGACTCCAGTAGCAGCGATGACAGCTGCGCTTGTTGCTGCAGATGTTAAAGATAAAATTGCACCACTCTTTGCATCGCTTTCATCATCAAAAACATTGTCAGATTCATTTGTTAACGGTCTTGGGCTTTACTTGGGTTCAGTTAAAGAGAAGTTGGGAGATCTTAATCTTATTCAACTTCCAGGGGTTGGCGCGGGAAATCTTACTGTCTCTACTTATTCATCAGGGCTTTTAAAGTTTTTGATGAATCTTAACGCTTCAGCTTCTGTCTCTGTAATTACTGCTGCTAAAAAACTTCTTGAGACCTTGTTTCCTACTGTTCGGCTTTCATCAATGTCGGATTTTTATAAGTTTGATTTGGCCGTCAATAGTAAGGTCGTTTTAAGATTTGATGCAAATAATAAAAGCTCAATTGTTAAAATAATTAGTGGGAAATTAGTGGGCGAGGCTAATTTATCAAATACCGTAAAAGAAAGTCATTTTGAAGTAGCTTCGTATAATAAAGATACTTTTACTCTTGCGTTTAAGAATGCTCCTTTAGATAAACCGATGGTCGCTGAAGTAGTGTTTCTTAATAATAAGTTTTCAATTGCACTCAAGAATGATAAAAATGAATATTTATCGAGCGCATCGCCAGCAGACCCATCTGCGCAACTAGATTTTTCAGCAAGCAATTCTAAGGTTTTGTTTAATATTGTGCCACTTAGTGAGGTCGATTATTTATTTGATTCATTGATTCTTCCATCAAAAGCTGAAGATGTTATTTCATCGCTTGTGTTCTTTGCCCAGGCATTTGGTTTTCTTAAAACGAAGCCTTCAAGCCAATTGGTAGTTTATGGGGTTTTTGAGTCTTTTGTTAATACCTTGATTGCAAGCCCCTTAGCGAAAACTGTTATTACCAATGGGCTTACGACGATAGATTTAATCAGACAATTGATATATTTATTTGCATCTCAGCCATACCTGACAGATGAGACAAAGGGTAAGATTTTAATTTTGCTCTCGAAAAATGAGTTTTCTTTGGGAGCAGCAACGCTTTCGACAACAGCAGGAGGAGGTTCACAAGCCGATAAGTCAACTACTCAAAATGCTAATTATTTATTGCCAGATGGCTCTATGAAAGATATTCCAGCTGATATTTTGTTGTATGCTAAAGCACTTAGTGATGCGGCTAAAGATACAGATGGTTTAAAGAAAATTTTAGATAGCTGCGCCACGTATATTACGTCTGTAAGTTCCAGGATTGATTGGGTTGCGATCGCAACAACCAGCCAAAAAAGTGCGTATCGAGACTTATTTAAAAATATGTTGAAGAAGCTTCAGCAAAAAGATTTGGCATCGTATTATTCTGGCTTGAATGATTCGCTCAAAAAACAAATTACTGACTTGCTCGTTAGCGCCGATGACGATAAGCCAACTTATGATTTGCAGGTTGGGCTTATGAATGATCTTGGAAAAAAAATTACAACAGTTGCACAGCTCACAACAACTTCAGATTTACAAAAATTATTACTGAGATTATCTGGAAAAGTAGCGCTCAACGGCAGCGACCAATTACGACAAACTCTTTTTGATAAAGTCTGTAGTTATTATTCAAAAGAAGCGGTTCCTGCGATTGGAACGGTTGGCTCTTCAGCTACAGATAAAAAGGCTTTAGCTGATTGGAATTTGTCGTTGATGGATAGATTCATTGTGCTTCTTACTACCGTTACGGTAACTGCTGATAATATTGATAGCAAAATGCCTCTGCTGAAAAATGTTTGTGATCAAATTTCTAAATGTGCACTAGCAGAGCGACCAGCATTAATTAAAAAATTATCAGATGGGGTTCTTGCTAAATTTGCTCCGATCGTTAAAGCATCAGCTGCTAGCGCAACTGTAAGAAATTCAACATTCAAATCAATACTTCAACAACTTGATGGGCTTGTTGTTAATTCTGTAAATAATATTTGGAGAACGGCTGGAATAAGTCGACTTGAGGAATAAATATTTTTTGAATCACTGGGTGAGTCTAATTTAAATAGATAAAGGGTTTTTATAATGCTCAAAAAGGTAATGGTTGTACTTCTTGTCTTTGCAGGATATTTATTTTGTCCGATTTCTCAGTCTGATACTTCAACTATCAATTCGATAACAAGTGCTACGACAAAAGAAGTTTTATATCAAACAGTCCTTAAGGGAGTATTAGATCCATTTCTCGATGACTATACAAAACAAAGCGCGGCTGATTGGGTCGCATTTAGTGGTGTTTGTTCTACTATTCTTAATAATAGTTCAAAAAATAATTTATTCTGGACTACCCCATTTATTGGTGCTGCGGGATCTCAAAAATCATTGAGAGATTATTTTTACGCTCAGTTGGCTTTTGTTATTGATGATTTGTCCCCGGCGTCAGGACCTGTAAAAGATGATGTTCGCAAACTTTTGATTAGATTGGTATCAGCTCCTACTCAAGCAGATAGTTCTTTGATTATACCTACGCGTGGAAGCAATTTTGTTTTTAAAGTTGCGTCTAGCGACAAGGTTCTTTTTGTGAAAGATGATGGAAAAGTTGTATCGCAAACAGCCTCTTATTTCTTGCAGAATACGAGTTTTCGTGTTTTTAGCGTTGACGCGTCTTCAGGGGCGATTCTTTTATGTTCATCTAAAAATTTTGTTTTTGATAAGAGCGCGATGTCTTTTTCGCTGGCTACCAATAATTCAGCAGGGTTGAGTGTTTTTATTCAAAAGGATCAATCATCTGGTAATTATTATTTAGTAACTCCAGACCGAAAATATTTCAATGTATCTTCAGATTCATTGGCGTTATCAGATACGGGAACATTGTTTGAGATGATTTCCGTCCCGTTAGAATTATATACACTTGAAGGAACGCTTTCGTTTGCCAATGCAACTGATATTGATGCGGCGATAGCAGCATTTATAAAAGCAATAGAGTGTTGTTCAAAAAACTCTGCTGATTTAGCAAAATGTATAGACTTGTTAAAAAGCTATTGTTTCAAGGCTTCATTAAGTTCTGACTGGTCTATTTCGATAGATAAAAGTATTATCAAGCGCTCATCACCGTCATTTTTTGTAAAAAAATATTTAACAACGTTATTAAGTCTTCCGTGGTATTCTGGCTTAACTGATGTGTTGCGAAAAAGCATCGACGATTTTACTAAAGAGGCCTTATTTGCATCAGTTATTATACCTATAGATTTAATAGCATCTGATGCTCTTGCGGTATTTCAGCCAACAGTTGATGGTATTGGATGTTATGCCCCAGACACTGGCAACTTTTATCTTGCGCGAGACGTTATTGATTTTGATGTATCAACACACTTGATTATTGATTCATTTGAGGCTTCAACCTCACAAGTTTCTTTCTCTGTTCAAGGGAAAAAAGTGTCTACTGACACGTCAACTGGAAGACTTTTATTTGGTGCGGGAGCATCAACATTATTTAAAATTATACAAACATCAGATCCTATCGTGTATGGTTTACATGACTCGAACGGTAGAAGATTGGTTGTTAATAGTACTAATAGTATTGGGTTTTTCTCACCTGGTACGCCAGTTGTTTTGAAAAAAATTCCATCAGATAAGCGGGTTACTGAGGGCCTTTCTGGCGATACGTTTAACGACTTAAATATTTTAGAAAAACTTGTTTTTGACGTTCGTGCAAGTCAGCCAAATTTGGTTTATGCGGTATCGTTATTATTGGGACTTGTTGATAGAAAAAAAAGTATGAGCTCTTGGTTTATAGAGAAAGGCGTTGATTTGTCAGGCCAGAGTTTTACTGGGAATGAATATTCAGTCGCATTGCTTAAAAGGATTAGAGACAATTCAACAGATTTATTTACGGGAGCAAGCTCTGAGTTATTAACAATGATTACCGCCGCGTTAACATCATCAGAGGATAAGAGTATGATTTATTCTAAGCTTTTGGAAAATCTTGATCAACTTGCAACCGCTGCTAAAAAAGAAGATCTGGTTGCAACTTCTGTGTTTGCTCAATCGATTACAGATCTTGCAACTCAGTTTGCTTCAGCCGAAGTTCCTTCATTGCGATCAAATTTAATAAGCAAAATCGACACATATTATGAGCCTTCAACTAGTTTTTCAGCAGTTAGTGGTGTGGCGGATCTTACAGAATGGAGCACTTATTTGTTTAATGCTTCCCTCTCATGCTTGAGCTTCAATCTTTCTGACTCAACATTAGTTTATGAGCAAATAGATTATTTAAAAAATACTATAGTCCCGCGATTATTAAAGTTTAATCCAACATTAAGAAATTCATTATTGACCTCATTTTGCACAACAGCAATTAAAAAAGTTGTAGATAGTATTACGCAACTTGCCCTTTCAGGGCCAGCGGTTGATTCTCTTAAAAAAATTGTTAAAGACTTTAAAGATTTAGTGAGTGGTCTTGCAACTTCTTCAGAAAGAACAGCGGCGTTGACCGTGGTTCTCTCATTGGACTCAGCGTTGAATCCAAAGAAAAAAATTCAAGGGCTGACTGATTTAAGTTCTCCTGGAGATGGTCTTATGCCTGGAGATAGTGCTGCGCAACCTGCGCCAGCTGATTCTGCAGGGGGATCTTCTTCTAAAGCAAATATTGAAGTCTAAAAAATATTATAACATTTAAAAACCCTGTCTTTCGGGCAATTTCATGTCCCTTGAATTTGAATGCTTTTTTTAAGTAGGCTTCAATCATTCTATCGACCTGTTGGAGTTCTTTGTGTATGAAAGCCAGTTTTATTGAAAGCTTAAAACATATATTTTTTATGTTACTATTTTCGGCTTTCTTTTTTGCGCAAGAAGCCTTGATTGCAGAAGTTGAGAAAACTTTTTTTGATGAATGCATCGCTCTTTTGAACAGTGATCCTCATCATTTATTTGCAATTGAAGATGCGAAAAGAATTCAAGGAGATCCTCGACTTGCAACTTTCATTAAAGATTATGCTCGCTATTCGTCGCACCATTCATTACAAGAAAATTTTTTTTATGAAAAAGATTTTGCAAGCACAGATGTTTGCAATGCTTTCTTTAGATGGACGGCGTTGAGAGGGTGTTCTTTAGATGTGAGATGCATGACAAATAAACAACTTGAAGATTCGATAATTCATACAAATTATTTGCTTCATTCTTTTGCTCCTCAGTCTTTAAACGTTGGATCACCAGGAGTATCTAACTCTTTTGATAAAATGGTAAAAATTGGTGTTTTTCAAGATGATATAAAAAGAGAATTGTCTTCTCGCCAGAATGTTTTATGTCGATCACATCTGGTTGAAGCAAAAAATAGTTATTTATGGGTTTTGGGAGGTCTCTACGATCAGATTTCTTTGCTGAGTTGGGATCATGATGAAAATTATTTGCTTGCATCTGCGCGAAAGGGACAAAAAAATTTTTTATTAATTTATTCTTATGATCGAGAACACAGAGATTTTTCACTCTGCGTTGAAGAGCAAATTTTTGTAGATGATACTTTATTTATTGAGCCAACGTCACTTGTTTGGGGCCCTGATTCACGTACATTTATTTTGTCTGGGTATTCTAAAAAACATTCAAAAGATATTGCTGTTTTATACTCATTTAATTCAATAAAAAAAACAGTAAATATTTTGAATAAAATTGCGGAAAAAAATTCTCAAGGAAAGACAGAATCAAAAGCTTTCTGGATCGACAGAGCCTCATTATTTGTCTTGGCGGGAGGGCTTGGGCGTATTTTTGAATGGAATGCAAGTTTACTTTCATTCTCGCTAAAAGAGAAAGTATTTCCAGGTATGCAGGACATTGTTTCTGCGTCAGCATCGTTTGATGGCAAGCTTTTTTTGACAACGCATGCAGACTTTCCTTATGTCAGATTATCACAACCTGCAGGTGGGTTCGCGCAGTCATCACTCATTAATTTAAATGATAAGTTGTGCGATGCCCAGTGGAATCCGAAAACACCTTGTTTTTCGTCTCGCTCACAAGTGGAAAAAGATCTTGTTATATTTTATCGATATGATCCAGAAAGAAATAAAGTTCAGCTTCTGCAGAGACTTCATTTTGGTTCTGATATTTCGCGCATGAAGTGGACTAGTGATGGACGTTTTTTATTTGTTTTTGGTGAGGCAAATTTGATGTACGGTTCGGGCTTTAGAATTTATTCTTTAGAAAATGATTTTTTGAAGCCAGTTGATACACCAGAGCTTCAAGTTAAAGATTTAGATTCTATTAAAGAAGCTGCTTTTTCTCATCGCAACAATCAATTGTTGCTTGTTGGAAAGGCGGATCATTTTATGAGTGGAAAAGTTATTTCGCCATTTCTTTCAGATAAAAATGATCAGGCTGCTTTGTCCAATAGTTTGTATAAAAATAATAAGCATTCTTTCTCGTGGAGAGTCGTTGACAACTTATTTAATACCGCAAAAGTTTATGATTATTTAGATGATATTCCAAATCAGAAAAAAGTTAGTTTTGGCTCGGTTATTATGTTGGTGAACGCGGCTGATAATCAGATTGCGCTTTCTTCTTGTGATGTTCCCGGCGTTGTGTGTGCGCATGACGGGAGAAATCTTCCGTGTGGTAAGCGTTTGAAGCACGCAGATTTTTATGCTGAATCATTATCAAGCTGGTGGTTGGTAGAAGGTGAGCAATGGTTATCCCGCATTGATACTCCTGTTCGTCCTTTTGCAAAGATTAGTTTGAAAAATTTGGCGACTGGTGAACGATTGACCGTTTCAAATGATATGTCCCCCATAAGGGGTGTTCATATGGAGCCACGTGCGGTTGATTTTTCGAACAAAAAAAGTTTCTTGTCGGTTGTTCATGGCAATAATTCACCTGCAGATTGGGAGCTTGGAGATCGCGTTTCGCTTGTTTCTCGTGATGATGCAATTGGATTAACTTTTGATACGTCTTCGCATCCAATTTTGAAGAAAACAGGAATCTTTAAACTTTCAACAAAGCCCCAATTTATTAAAACGCTTCATGGTGATGATGCTTACTTGTGGGTGGTGAATAGAAATATTGCAGCAACCACATTCTTTGATCAGGCTCGTCAGGGCAGTGAGTGCGCAGAATTTTTCTGTAGAAGAATCGATGCAATTTCAGGAAAAAATGCAGAAGCTGTCAGAGATGCTTTGTACAACGTTGTTATGAAAAAATCAGTATTATTTTAAGTGTGTATTGAAAAAAAAATGAGGCGAAGAGAAAATAGGCCGTTTTTTACTTTTTATTGGTGCTGGCGAAACAGCTACATTGAGTGAGAGCATTGTTGAAAATTGTATAATTAGATATTTGCTTTTCATTAGAACAACATTCTTTAAATATGATTAAGTGTTCTTCCCGTTTTGTCAGTAGAGACTTTAGAGTCGAGAGTTTAAAACTTTATTTTTGCTTGCACCTGAAGTTTGCGCGCCTCTTGTCATCTGCTAGACTGAAAAAATAAAAGTAGTTGTTTTAAGAGCCTTATTTTATGTCAGATAGCGGTAATCATCGTTTTGTTGTTGAAGTTTATTGTTCAAGAGTCGATAAGTTTTTGGCTCAGTCTCTTCCTGAATTTTCAAGAACTTACTTGCAGGAGCTGCTGAAGGCTGGAAATGTAACGCTGAATGGCAAGAAAATTACCTCAGTCAAGCAAGAGGTTAATCCATCTGATGTTGTGGCACTTTCATTGGTGTCTCGTCCTGGGTTTAATTTAGAGCCCAAAAAAGTTGATTTTGAAGTTGTCGACGTCCAAAAAGATTTTATTGTGGTTAATAAGCCTGCAGGGCTTCTGGTTCATGCGCCACTCAATAGAAGCCAAGAAGTTACATTGGTTAATGGACTTTTATATCTTTTTGAGGAACTTCGAGAAATGTTGGCTCACGATGATCGTCCAGGAATTGTGCATCGCCTTGATGAAGACACGAGCGGCCTGCTTCTCATTGCGCGAAATGAACGTGGCAAAAATATGCTTGGCCGATTATTTCATGATCGTAAAATTTCGAAAACATACAAAGCGGTTGTTATTGGGCATACGCCATTGCAGGGCACCATTAATTTTGCGATTGGTCGTCATCCAACTGTTCGCACCCGAATGTCTCATCAATCTGTTGAGGGAAAACCTGCGATCTCAATTTTTACCAAAGCTGAGTATTTAACAGGTGCCACGTTACTTAACGTAAAAATAATTACGGGAAGAACTCATCAAATTCGTGTTCATTGCGCAGCAATTGGCCACGGTATTATTGGCGATACAACCTATGGATCAGCCAGCAAATATATCGATCGTCAGGCGCTTCATGCAGGATTGCTTGAGTTTGAGTACGATGGTACATTTTATCGCTATGAGTTAGATCTTCCTGCAGATATCAAGCAGCTGGTTGAGAAACTTGGGGTTGTTGAAAGTGTTCAGGAATAAACGGCTTTAAGATTGAGAGCTCAAGAGTTTCTTTGGTGGCTAGTGCTGGCGGGATAAATGGCACGCATTTTTTTTCCAGGTCTAAATATCTTTTGAGAAATATGTTATACATTGGTGAATCTGTAATGAGCAGCGCGTCTTCAAAGTTGAAAATATTGGCGCCAACAGTCCAGTTGTAAGAACCAATCCATACTTTTCCATTAACGAGTGCGAATTTATGATGCATCAATCGTGTTCGATAAAATCCCTTTGCTTGCGGCTCTTGTGGGATAAAAACAGACAAGCCATAGGCTTTGAGTTGTTTCATTTTGCTGTAAATAGATTTGCTTGTTTGTTCGTCTGAAATAATTCTGACTTGTACTTTTCGCTCATGCGCTCTGATCAGGGCATCTGCAATTTTTTGATCTGATAAATAATAAATGGCCGCAAAGATTCTATCGGTTGTTTGGTCAATTTCTTTAATTAAGTGGATTGCGGGTCTATCATCTGGAGAAAAATAGATTTCGATAGGAAGCGTTACTGCTTTTGTTATTAAAAACAATAAAAAATAGAGTGAGATAGTGTGAAAATATGGCTTCATAAAAATCTTCTGTGTTGTGATATCGCAAATTGAGCTTTCAATATGGTATCTATTGCGCATTATAAAAATAAATAAACAGGCTTTTATGAAGAAAGCGACAGATGGGTATAAAAATGAAAAAAAGTTTATTAATTGTAGTGTTTTCAGGTTGTTTAGCTGTGCTTTCAGGAAAACAAGAATCTTTTGACTCGGTGCAAGATACGTTAAAAACAATTACCACAAGCTTGCGAACAGTTTCAAAAAAACTTGATGCAACCGATGAACAGGTGGTTCTTGGGTTATTGGATAAATTTGGATTTATTCAACGATCTTATAATGAACTAAAGACAAAGCTTGAAGAAGCAGAAAGTGCTTCGAAAAAAAGTGAAGAGCACAAAAAAGAAGGTGCAACCACTGTAAATAGTGAAGGCGACGCAAAATTGCTTGCAGCAAAATTAGCTGAAGCCAAGGGTGAAGAGCATAAGGCTGAATCAAAACCTGTTGAAGTTTCAAATCCTGGATTGGGTCAAAGTGCAACTCCAGCAATTCCGGTTGTTCCGCCATTGCCTCCAATTACAAAAACAGATTCTGTGCCTGTTGTTCTTCCGGTTCCACCAGTTACTCCTGTGATTCAACCTATTGCTTCTGCGCCAATAGTCTTACCTGCGATTTCTCCTGCCGCTGTTGCATTGCCGCCATTGCCAGTACCGGTTCCAGCAACAGAACCTGTGGCAACATCAGTCCCTTCACCTTCGCTGACAGAGCTTCCACCATTGGATGCACCAGCACCAGTGGCGCCAACAGAACCGGTGACTGCACCAGTTGTTGCTCCTGCGCCAGCGCCTGAAGTCAAAAAAGACTCTGAACCAGCACTTTCTTCTGAATTGCCTCCTTTACCAGAGCTGCTGTTATAAAATTAAGTGGGTAGGCGATAACTTAAACCTGATTTATACTAAAAAGATCTTTTTAAAATTAATCAGGTTTTGGATTTATATATGATTTTGGTGAGTGGGCTTTGTTTGCGTTATGGAACGCAAGAAATATTTGATAACGTTTCTTTTTCCCTGAAAAAGGGAATGTCTTTGGGCCTTGTTGGTCGAAACGGCGCGGGGAAATCAACATTGCTTCGTGTGATTACCGGCTATGAGCAGGCTGATGAAGGAAGCATTTCGGTAGAAAAAGGCAAAAAAATTGCGTATTTGCCGCAAGAAGTTGTTCTTTCGTCAACCAAAAATGTATTTGATGAAGCTTTTTCAATTTTTGATCAGCTCGATAAAGATCTTGAAGAACTTAAAAGACTTGAAGCGCTTATTGAAAAGGGCGAGCTCTATGATATTGATGAAATTGAACGTTTCTCTGATCTTCATGATCGCCTTGCAACAGCAGACAAACATGGCGCGCTTAAGCGAACCATGATGGTTCTTGATGGGCTTGGATTTGATGAAGAAAAGAAAAGTCAGCCAGTTTCGTCTCTCTCAACTGGTTGGAAGATGCGCTTGGTTCTTGCAAAATTATTGCTCCAGGAAGCAGATTTTTACTTTTTCGATGAACCGACTAACCACTTGGATATTGTTGCAAAACAATGGTTTTTAAAATTTTTGAAATCAGATGTTAAATCATATTTGCTCGTGACTCACGATAGATATTTCTTGGATCATGCATGTAATGAGGTTCTTGAGGTTGAAGGTGGGGATATTACCTGGTTTAAAGGTAATTATTCTCAATATGTTGAGCAGAAAGATGAAGAACGTGAACGCTTGATTCAAGCTTCAAAACTTCAGCAACGCGATATTGAACGTAAAGAAGAATTGATTTCAAAGTTTAAGGCAAAAGCTTCAAAAGCAGCATTTGCGCGATCTTTACAGCGTAAAATTGATAATATGGAAGTTATCGAAATTCCACCTGTTTTACCAACCGTACACTTTTCATTTGCTGGTGTTGAGCAATCTGGTGCGCATCCACTTCGTATCAAAGACTTGGCTATGAAGTTTGGTGATAAAAAATTGTTTGCTGATGTTGACTGTGAAATTCAACGTGGTGAAAAAGTTGCCTTAGTTGCATCAAACGGGGTTGGTAAATCTACCTTGATGAATATCATTGCAGGAAAATTGGCGCCAACGCATGGTGAATTTGCATGGGGTTACAATGCTAAAATGGCATATTTTGAACAAGATCAGTTGTTGGCTCTTGATCAAAATAAAACGATTTTGGCTGAAATTACCTCAAACTGTTCAAAAGCGAGTGAAACTGATATTCGCCGCATGTTGGGTTGCTTTCTGTTTACTGGCGATGACGTTAATAAAAAAATTCGCGTGCTGTCTGGTGGTGAACAAAACCGTGTTGCCATGGTAAAAGTCTTGCTCCAAAAAGCAAACTTCTTGCTGCTTGATGAACCAACTAACCACTTGGATTTGTTTATTAAACACGTGTTGCTTCAGGCGTTAACTCAATACACCGGAACATTGCTCTTTGTTTCTCACGATCAAGACTTTTTGAGCAAGCTTGCAACAAGAATTATTGAACTTACACCAACGGGTTTACGTGATTACAAAGGTAATTATGATTATTATTTGTGGGCTAAAGAAAAAGAAGCATTAGAAGCCGCTGAAGTTTTGCAAAAAGCAGCGACACAAAAAGCACATGACAAAAAAAATGCAATTTCTGAGCCAAGTAAAGCAAATAAAGATAAAGAACTTCAGTCTTTAGATAAAAAAATAAAGCATGTCGAGAAAGAACTTGCCGAAAAAGCAGAGCATTTGACAGGGCAACCATATGGTTCGCCAGTCTTTATAAAAATAACTAAAGAGCTTGAAGTTTTACAAAAGGAACTCAACGAGTTGAATGCATCTTGGGAGAAAGTTTTTTCAGCATAAATTAACAAATAATGTTTTGTTCAGCGAGTAGGTTTTTGTGAAAATTACTCGCTGAATCATTTTTTTGTAAAAAAACAACTCTTTTTACGTTTTTTAATGGCTTTTTTATTTTCATAGAATTAGAAATCTTTTTAGTTATATTCTTCGCAACTTACTCTTAAAAATTCTTATTATTATGAAAAAAAATGAATATTTTTAAAAACATCCTGTTCTCTCTTGCGTTCCTTTCTGTTTTCACATTAAATCCACTGAAATCAATGTATGGAAGGGGTGGGTTACCTCCTCGTCCAGGATTTCATTCGCCGCAGGTATCTCCAGCTCGAGCTGCAGCTGGAAGAGGGATTCGAAGGTCTGTATCTTCCGGAGTTCTTTCTTCGTGTTTTTCTGAAGAATTTTTTACAGCTTTAAAATTTAATTTAAAGCATGCATTTCCTGGATCCAAAATTAAAGGTAACAAAACATTACAATTCTTGAGTGATTCAATAGCAACTGTTTCTCGTTTTGTTTTAAATAAGAGCTGTTCCACTGAACTTAAATATTTACAGCTATTGCATGAGTGGATGATCGAATTTGATTTCATGGTCAAGCGTGATGGTGCTAGATATCTCATTTTAGCGCTTACGCAGGCTCTCACTTCTCCAGAAGCTAAGCCATCCCCTTTAGAGCTTGGTGTTTCTAGTTTCAGCCCCTTTGATCCAGAGCGGTTCATTGTTCTGCATATTACTACTCCGCTGAAGAATTTCACTTCTGGTGAGTTTGATTTGGACAAGCTCGGTGAGTGTGTCGCGAAGTTTTCTAGAGCTTTTGCTGATTTGAGGCATTGCCCTGACTTAAGCCAAAGCTTTATAGTTTTGGATGTGTTTTTTAAAACCGTTGATGAGTGCAAAAAGAAGCCTTCTGCTTTCGATGGCTCTCCCGCACGATCAGATCGTGCTGATGGAGGATCCGTTGGGTTGGAACTGGAAGGTCTTTCCCTGTCAACTCCTGGTAGGACGCCAGGCTGCGCTTTGGATCTTCGGCCAGATGCTCCGGTAAGTTTTGATAGGTCACCAGGGGCTTCGTCTTCATGTTCTGAAGGTTTTAGCGGTTGTGGTGCAGGATTTAGCCTTGGGGATAGATTATCTTTTGGAGATAGTCTTTTAGAGGCTGGGGTGAAACCCTCGCCCGGAGCAGATTCTCATCTTCTTCCTGCAGGCAAATCAGTTAGAAAATCAAGAAAAAGAGGCCAAGGGAAGGCTGCTGGCTCGAGACCCGGCTTAGGGGCTGAAGTTTGGCAACCCTTTGCTCGGCATGGTAGTCAAGACCAACCTCCTTCAAAAAAATTAAATTCAGGGCCTTCTTTAAATCTTGGAGAGGCATATTTAGAAACTGTGCGACGAGATGCAGCTTCAGCTACTGCAGCTGAAGCTGTTCCTGAATTCGATTTGGGGGATCCGGCTTTTGATGTTGAAGCTTTTTTTGCTGCGCATCAGGAATATGAAACTTTTGGTCGAGTAACTCCTGATACATTTGAATAAATTATTAGTTTTAAAAAAACCTCTGGCCCGTGATGTTGCGTTCACGGGCCAGAGGTTTTTTATTTGAGCGATTTTTTATTGAAGTATTCACTGGATTTTTTGGCAATTTCGTCCAGCGCTGCATGCGTTTTTTTGAGTTCTACCTGTTTTTTTTCAGTCCGTGGTGAGGGTTGAGTTATTAAAGGTGCTTGCATTTGTGGAATTATGGGTTCTGGAGTTATTGCTTCAGCGATAGCTTGTTCTTCGGCAAGGTCTTTTACTGCTTCAATTTTTGCATTGAAAATTGATTCTTCTTTTGAAATATCAGGAGATGTTGGATCTTTTTGCTTGAGCATCATTATTTTAAGTTCATGAATTTGTTTTTCAAAGTCTTGTTTCATGCTCGAGAGCGCTTTAACTGATTGTTTTTGTGCTTTGACGCTTTGAGCTCCAAGTTCTCGGCGGATTTGCTCTAGTTGGAGTGAAAGATCCATTATCTGTTTGTTTTTTGAATCGAGCTGTCCTGAGAGTTCTTTTCGTTGTGAATCGAGCTTTGTATTTTCTTCACTTAATTTTTTACGATCAGTTTCTGCTTGTTCTTGTTTGAACTTTGTTTGTTCAACTTGCAGTTCAAGTTCTCGGCGCTTGTGCTGTTCTTCTTCGAGTTCTTTTTCTATGCCATGTTTTTTATCCTGAAGATCTTCAATTTTTTTGGCGAGATCTTTTGATTGCGCTTGAAGTTCTTGTTTTTCTTGCTGTGTTTTGGTCGAATCAGCCGTCACGCTGTCTAATTTTGTTTTAACTTCTTTGGCTTCGCCTTGGGCTTGAGAGAGTTGTGATTCAATTTTAGTTTTTTCGGCTTTAAGAGCAGCAATATCTTGCGTACTTGTTTCTTCAATTTTTTTGAGTTTTTCTTCAGAGGCTTTTTTCTCAGCAGATGTTTGAGAGACGTCTTTTTTGAGTATGGCGATTTTGTCTTTATTTGAACCAATCGTTATTTCAAGCTCAATGACTCGCTTATTTCGATCTTCAATTGCTTTATGGGCGGCATGTAGTTTTTTCTGCAATGAATTGACCATTTTATTAGCTGGAGTTGCTTTGAGAAATCCTGGATCTTTTGACTCTTCAATTGATGTTGTGACTAAATCATGAAAAACTTGTATGTCTTCAGGCAGTTTGCCATTCCAATCATCAGGATCGGTGAGTTTTGTGTTGAGCTCATAGAGCAAGATGGTTGATGCTCTGTCAAAGTCTGACTTTGAAACCTTTTTGATATTAATTTCTTTCATTAAAATAGGGAGCGCGATGCGTTGTGCTTTGAGCAGTAGATCAAGCCTGCTGTTTCGGTCCATAATTGCTGTGTAGTTTTGATCACCTACAAATTTGGCTTCAGCCATGGTGTTATCAAACCATTCTCGTTGTGCGTTGAAAAGTTCTTTAAAATCATGCAGTTCGCCTTCATCTTCCTCGCCTGAGGCGATGGTATCAGCAAGTTCTGTTGATAGTCGGTTAAATCGCGCGGTTTCCGTGAGTTTCCAATCAAGTGAGAGAACAGTGCGGTCTTCTATCGGTTCTGTTTTGAGCAACTCTTTAGCGTTAAGTTTTTCGAGTTCTTTCTCGAGTTCTTTTTGCTGTAAGGTTATTTTTTCAAGCTCTTCTGTTCGTTTTATAGCGGTAAGTTTTTGTTCTTTTTTCTGTTTTAATTCTGCGATTTCGCGATCAGTTTCTTCTTGAAGTTGTTTTATTTTTCCATCAAAGACGCTTTCAGGTTCTGTGGGTTTTGCAGCAGCAGGTGTGGCTTTGGTTGTTTTTTTATCTTTTTTTTTCTTTTCAACAGGTTTTTCTTTCAAAACTACTTGAGCATCTAGGGAGAATACGGATTCTTTTTGCGTAGGAAGAAGTGATGTTTCTTCCGTTTCTGTTCTAATGATTCGTGGGGATAAGGGCTGAGCACAAATAAATAGTGCTGAGAGGAATAGATACATAAAAAATTTCACGGTTTAGCATTCCTTTTGGACTTAAATAAATAAAAACTACCGATTGTTGCAAAGTGTAGGAAAGTTACGTCTTGCGATGCAATTGTTCTGGTAATTGCTTACTGGATGAAGCCTTGATATTTTATTAATGGTAAAGGTCTTCCCCTATTGTGGTACGTATGTTTAAAAAAAAAATAATGGCAATATCAGCATTAATGGTGCTGCTTATTCTTTTTTTTATTTCTGTTTATAGAGCAGCCGACGAGGCATCGTATTCTGAAAATAATCTTGATAAATCAAAATCACATCGCATGATCGTTTTTATTCATGGAACCTTTGGCGCAGTTGTAGGGCTTGCGAACTTTCGCTCCTTGTTGTCTGACAAATTGAATGGAACATTCTATAAAAAAACGGTTGCGGCTTTGCGAAAAAAGAAATTTTTCTATGCAACTCAACCTCTCTTGGGACTTGGGCTAGTTGCATTCAAGCCATCGCTTGAATGTTCATCAAAATCTTCACGGTGTGCGATAAAGCCAATTTCCCAGTGTTACGATTTTATCGCAGATCATGTTGTAAGTGACACTGAGGTTCGGCACTATTATGCATTCGGGTGGAGTGGTTTGCTTAGTCAAAAAAGTCGTCAAAAAGAATCAGTCAGACTCATGAATCAGCTGCATCAAGAAGTTTTAAAATTTCGTAGAGAGGGAATAGATCCACAGATTACATTATTGTGCCATAGTCATGGTGGCAATGTTGCGTTGAATATGGGTATTATTTCATCGCTTATTGCGGCTGAGAAAAATGAATTATTAGATGTTGTGTCTTCTGATATATCGATTCGTGAGAATACAAATCTGTTAAATAAGTTGCCAGTATTTGGAGCTCAAAAAATTGATAGTGATCAAAAGCGTTGGGACTACAAACCAGAGGTTCCTGATTGGCATGTTGATCAGCTGACCTTACTCGCAACGCCGCTGCAAGAAGAGACTGATTTTGCCGTGGTATCTTCTTTTTTTAATAATGTTTATAGCTATTATTCATTTGATGATCACATTCAAGGGAAAGATCTCGTCAGCACCAAAAAATTTTTTAGCGAGCAGCGATTTAATCGTATTGAAGAAAAATTAAGAAATAAAAATCTTTTTTTGCCGCCTAAATTAAAACAACTAAGAATTATGTGTAATCGCGAATTTTCTCGAGATGAAAAGCGGATTATTTCTAGAGGCGCATTTTTGAATGATCCTGGACATAAAGAATTTTGGTTTATCGTGTTTCCTTTGAGCCTTAATTCAAGCGCTATTAAGCCACTTCCGGTGGTTACGTTTTGTCCGTTAATTAATGAGCTTTTACGTCAAGAGCCATTGGCGTGTGATGTTGATATTAATCTTTCTTCTCGTGGCTCATTCTTGAATTTGTCTCTGCAGCACCATGGATGTAAGAATGTTTTGGCTAAATATTCTGTTGAAAAAACTTTTTTTGAAAATCTTCGCGGGGCATTGTATCAATGGCGCCAGAAAGGATTTTTATCGCAATTTTTAGAATCAATACATGTATTATGATAATGTGGAGAATGGTGTGCGGCGCTTTATAGTTAGTTTTGTCATTATAGTTTTGCTGTGCGGCTTAACGTGGTTTTTTATTCATAAGAAAATACAAAAACAACCAGTGCCCCCTGTGTATGAAGTTAAAATTGATGTTGAAAAAAAAGTGCACAGACTTATTGTGTTTGTTCATGGAACTTTCGGATCGAGCCTCAGTTTGCTTGATGCACCTTCGGTTATTCGGGATGATCTTAAGGGTTCTGTGTATGCAAAAACTGCTCGCAGTATGCGTAAAGACCAATTTTTCTTCAGTACGCAACCATTGATGGGCAGAGGTCTTCTCGCGTTTCAGCCATCATTTGAGCGCAAGAAATCAGGAGAGTTCTTTGCGGCATATCCTATCGCCAAAAGTTTTGATTTGATGTGCGATCCAACAATTAAAAAAAATGAATCGAAACATTATTATGCCTTTGGGTGGAGTGGGTTGCTGAGTCAGGAAAAAAGACGACGAGAAGCTGTTAGGTTTTTGAACGAACTATCAGAAGAAGTTGCTCGGTTTAAGGCCAAAGGAATTGATCCTAAAATTACCTTGTTGTGTCACAGCCATGGTGGCAATGTTGCACTGAACATGGGGCTTATTGTCGCATTCTTGCGAGAAGAAAACCTATTTGAGTTTTCATTTTTAGAGCAACTAAAAATTAAAGAAAAAATAATAAAAATGTTTGAATCTTTACCAGAAAAAAAAGACCGTGCTGTTTCGCATGGGCAAAAAAAGTGGGATTATAAGCCCTCCAATCCATCGTGGAATATTGATGAGCTCGTGATGCTTGGAAGCCCTGTGCAACCAGAAACAGATTTTGGTATTTTGTCGTCTTTCTTTGAATCTATTTTTCATTGTTATTCGCTTGCAGATAAAGTTCAGGCAACCGATTGGGTGAGTACTTCCAGGTATTACAGTGAACAGCGATTTGATCATTTAGAAAAAGCTTTAGCCGAATACTCAAGAACACTTCCAAGTTCATTTAAGCAACTGAGAATAATGATTGATCGAGAAATTTCAGACGAAGGAAAATTCATTTTTAAAGTTGATAAAAATAAGAAGAGAACATTGACATCATTATTGATTGGAAGCATCTATGAAGAAATAGATGATGTTGATCCAACTCATAAAGAATTGTGGTTTTTGGTTTCACCAAAAAAGGGTGATAAATCGCTATTAAAGCCGTTGCCGGTTGTTGTGTGTATACCGTTGTTCAAAGATTTATTCGATGTGGGTGTTGTTGGTTTTGATTTTGATCTGAATATTTCTCACAAGGCTGAATCATTTTGCCTAGATTTTTCTGAGCACAATCAAGGAACGGTTATTGGTCGAAAAAACATTTCATGGAATTTATTTGAGAACATAAAAAAACAGGCATCTTCCTGGGAAACCGATGCAGAATTTTTATCTCGCGAGGAATCGCTCATTTATTCGCATCTTCGTGCTGGACGAGAATGCTAAAAAGGTTTTTATTAAGTTTTCTTGTTTTTGATTCAAGACTGGTTTTTTTCCATGTGTTATGTATCCTTTAGCCATTCTTTTGCTGCTGGACGTGGTTAAACCATTTTTCAGTGTAAAGTTTTAAATGGTGAAGCGATAATAAATATGCGTACCTTTACATTTTATTCTGTTTTGACAAAAACCTTCTTGGTTATTGTTCTGACATCTTTCTTTTTGCAAGCAGCTCCGTACCTTTATGGACAAAAAATTATCACAGATATTGTTATAGAAAGAACTGGCGATACGCATAAACTTGTTGCAGATGATGCAATAACGCAACGGTTGTTATACAAAAAAGGTGATTTCTTTGATGCAGATCTTTCGTCTGCCGTAATAAATAAATTGTATTCACTTGGCTATTTTTCTCAAATAAAAATTGAAAAAGAAGAAGATGATGACGGGGTAATTCTCTATATTGTTCTTAAAGAAAAAAAAGCATTAGATTCTTATCAAATCGAAGGGAACAATAAAGTTTCGACCAAAAAAATTGTTGAAAAACTCGGGCTTAAGAGTTGTGCTACAGCTGATGATAATGACGTTGCATTCTTTTGTTCACAAATCAGAAAGCTTTATCGTGATGAGAATTATCATAATGCACACGTTGAAGGAAAACTGACTCCTTCACAGACTTCAGATGGGTTAGATCTTAAAATTACCGTTACCGATGGTCGTCCATCATCGGTGCGAGAAATTCATTTTGAAGGGGTGAAAAGTATTCCAGAATGGCGCTTGCGTAGTGTTTTGTATACGCGTGAATTGTGGCTCCTGGGATTTGCTGATGGTTCTGGAAAATTTAATCGAGAAATGATTGAAGCCGACAAGCAAAATATAGAGTTCACGTACCAGGATTTTGGGTATTACAATGCACAAGTTATTGATTTTAAAACAGAATATCCCGATGGGGCGGATGGAAATATTAAACTCACTTTTTATATACAAGAAGGTGAGAGATATTCTGTTCGTTATGTGATGCTTCCGTATGATTCTGAAATATCAAAAGCAGAATTTTTGGATGCAATTTTGGTAAAAGAAGGTGGTATTTATTCTCGTACAGATACCATGGCAACCGTTGAGCGGTTGCGTGGATTGCTCGGTAAATATGGATATTCATATGCTGATGTGTATCCAATTCCAAAAGTAAATGAAGAGACAAAAACAATTGATTTCACCTTTACCATCGAAAAAAATGAAAAAGTTCATGTGCGATCGATTGATATCACCGGAAATAAAATTACTCATGACAAAGTTATTCGTCGTGAAATTTGTTTGGAAGAAGGCGCGCTCATCACAACGATCGAAAAAGATCTTTCAAAAAGACGTGTTGAAGCGTTGGGTTTTTTTGAAAAAAATGGCGTAAATTGGAAAACGCATAAACTTTCTGATGGACTGGTGGATCTTGAGCTTTCGGTGGTTGAAGCAAAAACAGGAAATGCGTCGCTTGTTGGTGGACTTGGATCACAAGAAGGAAAACTGGGTTCAGGGTTTAACGTTGGGGTTAATGTTAGTAAGAGAAATTTATTTGGTCGAGGCTGGGCTGCTGCGTTGAATCTTCAGAAGGGTGGTCCTTCTTCCGGGCAATTTGGTTTAAATTTTTATAATCCGTATTTTTATGATACCAACGTTGAAGCAACATTTGATGCTTACTATCGAAGCGAAAAATATAGTCAGTGGGCTCACACTTCAACGTTTCCTATCGAATCAGTAATTGGGGCTAATTGGATGTTAGGGTTTAGGCTGCCAGACATTGATCGCGATTTGCGTTGCGCATGTAACGTTGGATTTGAATCGAATAGTTTTCCTAATTACGACACTGTCAAAAAAGAGGGGGAATCACTCCTTGGAGGATTCTTGCTCGATCGCCGCCTCAAAGCTGGAGAAATTATCTGGCTTGGTGCATCGTTCTCCAAGGATACGCGGAATCATCCAGTTTATCCGTCACAAGGGTATCGCCTTGTCAGTACCAGTAAATTTGCAACATCAGTTGGCTCGGGTGATGCAAGTTTTGCGAAATTAGAACTTCAGGGTAGTTGGTATACACCGCTTATGCACGATGATGCCCTCGTGCTCGCTGTTCGCGGACGTGTTGGGTTTGTTGATAAGCTTTCAGCCGCTGGATCTATCCCCTATCGAGATTTGTATCACGTTGGTGGACAAGACACGGTGCGTGGATTTGTAACTGGTGGTGCTGGTCCTGTCTTGCTTGCCCTAGGAGAGGTTTCAGAGCGGTCTAATACGCCGCTTGGTGCACGTAGGCTGATGTTGCTTAATGCAGAACTTCAATTTCCAATGCTTTCATCTTATGGAATGCGTGGCCGTGTTTTTTATGATGCGGGGTGTGGTTGGAATACCTGGATGGATGATATTCCTGAAAACGCTAAAAAGTATATTAAACGAAATGAATTTAATGTTCGTCACGCGGTTGGTTTTGGGTTTAGCATGACAAAACCTCAAAGCATTAAAGTTGACTGGGGATACAAGCTCGATCGAGACAGAAAGTTCAAAGAATCTGAGTGGGAAGTCTCCATGAGTATGAATACGCCCTGGTAAATTAAATTCATGGTCCACTTAAGCCATTGTTTTAATGATATGTTAAAGCAATGGCTTTTTGTTATTTAAGAAGCCATTTCACTCGCAAACCCTGCGCGCTTTTTGGATTTATGTTGAGTACACGTTCAACTAAAGCTTTTGTTTCTTCAAGGTCAAAACTTTCATTGCCCGGTTCATACAAACTCAATAATTGTTCTTGAATTTCCAGATTATCGGGTTTAAGTTCAGCGGCTCTGTGGGTGTGGAAAAATACAATGGACGGAGCACCTTTGAGATCGTTAAAGTGAATTGCAAAAAACTGTGCGGCAAGCAATTGCAACTGGGCTGTTTCTTGTTGATTGATCATAGCCCAGATAAATCCGTAAGCAGTAATATTTTTTTCAGAAGAGATGCTTTTTAAGATTGTCAGTAGTTCATCATGAGATATGTTGGGTATTTCATTAAAGGCCAAAGAAAACCGACCTTTTTCTATGAAAAGTTGTACGTGTTCATAAGTGCTTAAACCATTGCCAAGAGGGATAAGTTGAGAATGCTCAGCTCTTGCTGTTAGTCGCATAATTTGTTCAGCAAGACCACTATCTGGACGTAGAACTAACACTTTCTTTGCAATTTCCCGAGCTTCGGGATCGCTAAATATTTCATCTGGATATTCATAAAACATAAGCTGATATTCTATTAAATTTATGTTTGTTGGGTCTTTCTCTAGTCGAGATAAGTGATGTGCATACCCAAGTGCATCAGCTCCGTTTAAATAACCAAAACAGCCATACATAATTCCTAATGCGTACGTATTTAATGAATTTGAGCTTTCTTTTGAAATTAAAAAACAAATGAATATATAGGGTATAATATTTCGTTCTTTTAGAATGTCTTCGCATACTTCAACGTACATGTTTTCTTGAGAGGCTGTTTTCAATAAATAACTTGCTTGATCGAATAAACCAGCTTTAATGAGGTCATACGTTGTTTTCATTTATTATTTCCAATCAATCTAATCATCGCAGTTTTTATATTTGTTATTCTTCCAGCGCACACTCTAAACCTAACTTCAATTTCACGTTTTCCAATTTGCATAATGCTTTTAAACAAAGGATCACCTTTCTCGGTTACTCCATTTGGAAGTTGAACTCACTCTTCTATTGTTTTTTTTATTAAATCTACAACTTGATCTCATCTTTTAAAAAATAAGTTTTTGTACTCGTAAACCTTCTGCGCTTTCAGGATTTATTTTGAGCATGTGTTCAACTAAAGCTTTTGTTTCTTCAAGGTCAAAACTTTCATTGCCAGGTTCATACAAGCTCAATAATTGTTCTTGAATTTCCAGATTATCTGGTTCAAGTTCAGCGGCTCGATGAGTGTGGAAAAACACAACTGCCGGAGTTCCGTGAGAGGTGTGTCTTGGAAAAGGTTTTTCTGGAAATTTTTTTAAAAAATTTCTTTGAAATATTTGTGCAGCATATAAATGTAATTGAGCAGTTTCTTTTATCCAAAGCATGTGCCAGACAAAAACGTACGCACAAATATTTTCTTTAATAGCAAGCCTGTCTAATAAATAGAATAGTTTTTGAGTATCAAAATTTTGAGCAATAGTATTTGCAGCAAACAATTTTCCTTTTGAGACGAGCCAGCAAAATTGTCCTTCCCTTTCAGTTGGAAGTATATGCTTCCAGGGATGATTATTTAGGTGGTCTTTTGTTAGTTCTATAACCCTTTGTGCAATTTCAGACTCTGGTTTTAATAAGAGAACTTGCTGAGCAATAATATTAATTTCTTTGGGCTCAAATGGATCAAAGGGAAGTTCATACGTATGTAGTAAGCATTCAAGAATTTCTATGTTTGTTGGTTCTTTAATCAAAGAGTGTTCAATATGAGCGTTTGCCCCAGCGGTTGATCTTCCAATGTGTGTAAAATACCAAAATAAAAGTATTGCAGCTCGATGATGCCATTTCCATATATCTTCATTTAGAACTTTGAAGCAAACAAAGGCATACACTGAGATATTCTCACTACTTCCAAGTTCAAAAATGAGATTAGAAATTTCTTTTTCAGAGAGGTTTTCTGAACAGTTTGAAGCCTCATTAAATAGACCCAATTCAATTTTTTTTTTAAATAAGTTCATTTGCTGACCCTAATAAAGGCTGTTTTTATGCGGATAAAACCATTTGAAAGATACTCGTATCTTACTTCAATAGATCCGAATTTAGTTTGTAATTCTTTCCAGATTACATTGCTTGGCGCATTGATATCTTTTGGTAAGGTTTTTCCCTTTGATATTGCTTTGGCAAAGTATTTTTTCATTTGAGGCCATCGGAGTTTAGAATCATGTCCTATTTTATTCCATAGGTGTTTGTTTTGATTTATGTGGTCTCTTTGTCCTTGTTCTGTACCGTCTTCGATTTTATCTTCAATCTCTTTAAGTTCTTTTTTATCTTCAGCTGAGAGGTCATCTTCATCATCATCAGGGTCGTCTGGTGGTTCAGGTCCGCCAGTTGCAGAGCGTGTTGTTGTTTCGGCTTTGGCATCAGTGAGCTCTGAAATTGTTTCTGATCCGCCGTCGGCTTCAAGCGTTTTGGTAATCGATTTTGGTATGGTGTATTCAAAGGTTCTGATATCTGTGCGTGCTTTGAGCAGGTTTTTGACGCGAGCCGCTATTTTGAGCGCGGTGAGTACCATTCGGCGTGCAGAATCGACCAGCATGCAGATGCCACCATATTCGGCTACCGCGCATGCAGCAAAGGGTGCCATAAAAACTGCCGTTGGCAGAGCAACGGTTGCACCAGCCATGCATAATGCGCTTTCGAGTGCAGCAACGGCAAGACGGGGCACAAGACTGTAGGTAACCATGCCAAGAATCGCTTGCGGTAGAAATGTCCAATCTTTGAATGTCAGTGAATCCGCGGGATTTGTGTTTGGCGGCGATGCGCCAGGGCCCCCGGGCTTAAACCAATCATCTGGTGATGAGCTACGCTCACCTTTGAGCAATTCATCTTCCAGTATTTTTCGAGATATCAAATCAATCGAAGCAATCTTTTTTCGCATGATTTCAGAATCGATTCGATCTTGCGTTGCATCATCTTTCTCTTCCGCGATGATCGGCGTTCTCGTTGGCTCAGCGGGTTGAGGGGTTGATGAGCGCTGCTGTTGTTTAAGTTGTTGTTGTTCCTTAACATATTTGTCTACCAGGGCCCTTGATGAAAGGTCGAGTATTTTATTTTGCGGTGCAGGTGCTTGAAGTTCTGGCTTTTTTACTTCAATTGTAGGTGCTGGCTCAGGGGAGTCTTTCATGTTGTACAGAATTGAAACAGCCGTTCCAAAAAGTACCAGCAATCCAAAAACTGGATTTATCATTGAGCCGCCAGTTACTGCAGCTGGCCCAAGTCCAAATTCACCAACTCCTGCGGACACGCAAACAACTGCCGCTGACTCAACAACATTGTGCATTAAAATGTGTTGTTCAGTTGCAAAAAAATGATGAGGACTTGCTAAGTGCAATTCATAAAATGGTTTTTCGCAGTTGTTTATGTGTTCAACGCGTACGCATTTTTGAGATAAATTGTTTGATTGCAGGAGGTCTCCTGCTTTAAGAAACCAAGCCGGAATAAATAACCGTTCATGGTTTTTGCCTGTACGTTCAACGCGTACAAGCTGATCATCAGAGATCTCAAAAACGTCAGAATCAGTTGTGACCTTCACGCTTTTTTTCACGATAACGCGACTGATTGAAATAATGTTGGTTGCAAGATACTGATTGGTTTTTAGATCAAATCCAAGAACATGGCCGCCCGATTTAAGGTTTTGAATTTGAACCAGGCCATCTGGTGTTTGGATGAGCGTTTCTTGTGGCAGCGATGGGAATAATGCATGCGCATACAACAAAAACAAAAATAAAAAAGTGTGTCTCATCAACTAAAAACATACGGTTAAAGTACGGTGTTATGAGCGACGATATCGTGAGAGAATTAATATTTGGAAGTAATGGCTTTAAAAAGCTAAAAATGAAGTGGCAGCGAAAGCTAGTTTAGTTATTGAATCATTTTGTACCATTGCGGTATCAAGTATTTTTTATGTGGAGTTGCCATGGTACGTTATTTTTTTGTCCTATTTATGGTGGTGTTGAGCGGTGCTTCCAATGCGCGTGATTTTTCTGGAAAAACTTTTTTCAAATCACAGCCGGTTCAAACAAGTTTTGGGTGTGATTTTTTTGATACTGCCCCTGAGGAACACGTGGTCAAAAGTGATTTTTTCAAAGACATAAAATGTAATGTTTCAGGTCTTTATCGTTGCTCGGGGCAAGAAAACAAACTCGGTGCCTATTTTGGGATTCATGAAGATTCCAATGAGATTTCTATCGGTGCCAGGGTTGAAGATTATGATATTTTTAATCAGAAAATTATTTATTACGACCCAGATTCGGGCTTTGCCTCACCATTGGTTCGAGGACTTTTCAAGCTTCGTCCGCGTGAGGTTATCAGGGGTATGGCGTTTTCTTTTCGTAAGTGGCTCGGTGCTTTTTATTGTGATCTAGCGTTTACCGCCGCTCACACTGAGCACTCCTGGCAGCTTGAGATTGATGATGCCGTGATCGATCCTGTTTCTGGCCTTCACGCCATTTCATTTTTACAAGGTGGTGTTAAAACATCGAATCAAAACAAATTATTGTACGCAACGATTCAAGATGTCATTCCCTCAAATGGGTATGAAATTCTGGGAGTTGTCATTACCGCTGGATCTGATTGTTCGCTTGATCGCGGTGGTGTTGTTGGTATTTTTGGCGAGTTTTTAGCACCCGCTGCAAACGACAAATATCATGATGAATTATTCTCTCCGGTTGTTGGAAATGTTGGTCACATGGGAATTGGTATTGGCTTTCGCGGCATGGTGCCGCTCATCAGCGCAGAAACATTTACGATGGGGACTTTTTCGGTTGTGAAAGCAACGCGCTTTTTTGAAAAGAAAGAAAAGCGGCTTACAGGCGTTGCCTTTGTGACGCAAGTTGGAGAGGCGTCAGAAAATTGGGGACACTATGCGCTCGCCAAAAAAACAACGGACACCGTGTATGATCCTGCGATAAATTTAGTGGGACCTCAAGAACTTACGGTGCGTCCAGGAGAGGAATGCCTGTTGCAGGTTGGAGCATTTTTTGAAGGCAAAGCGGGAGTTTTTTCTGCTTCGTATCGTGGCTGGCTCAGGGGGGATGAGGAATTAATGCTTCAAGGGCAACCATCACGTGCACTTTTGTACAATCGCGTGCTTGCTGATGGAACATTTGCGATTAAACCTGATCTTGAAAGTTGCAGAGTGCAGTCAGCGGTGACTCATTCAATTATGGCTGAAGCATCTATTTATTTGGCGGGTGGCATGGGAAATGTCCATGTTGGTGCTGGCTATGAATTTGCATCGGGGAATGCGGCGCTTGATAATTTGAGTGTTTCGGCAGGCCTTTCGATGATGTTTTGATTTTTGATAAAAATTCTATTGTAAAAACTCTCTTTTGCGAAAAAATCAAAAAAGCCTATTTATTGGTTGTTTTTCTTATAATTACTCCAAACGAGATTTTTCTGTCATCATTTTAAAATACGCACAAAAGGTTGTATTTTAGATGAGATTTAATAATGAAACGACAAAATTATAGGTTTTTCCTTGCCTTGGTTGCAGGACTCATGGTGGTTCCTCCATCAGCAGCGGCGTGGAGCATGCCAGCTTTCACACAAAATAAAAAAGTTACTCAAACAAGCAAGCACGTTGCAGGACATCTGGGATTGCTGCTGGCAGCTAATGCGCTGCAAGTTGCAATGAATGCATATTATGAAAATCAGTCAAAAGGACTTGATACCAGAAGTCTTCCTGAAGCACTCAAAGATTCATGGAATGCGGTTTTGTCTCCAGCTGCATGGTCTGAGCACGGCGCGCAAATTGGCAAAATATTCAAAAAACAGGTAATCAAAGATCAATTTGGTGACGGTATTCGCAGTGCCAGCAATGAATTGCTTGATGTTGGCGGAATGAAGCTTGCGCTTGGTGATTATAAATTATGGTCATTTCTGACTGCATTGCAGCTTGGATTTGTTGCTTATTCGGGTGTGAGTCTTAAAAAAATTTTTAAAACAGAAAATGCACGCATCGCAGCAGAAGCAGCACAACAATTAGCAGCACAACAATTAGCAGCAAAAAATGCACGCATTGTAGAAGCAAGAAAAAAAGCAGCTTTAAGAAGAATTGGTACTCATGTAAAAGGTGCTGCAGAACAATTAGCAGCAGAACGAGTAGAAGCTGTGCGATTAGAAGCTGTGCGAAGTTCTTTGATTGAGCGTTACGCAGCGTTGTATCGAACCCCAGCAGATTGTGATTTTACAGAAATGACTGATGCTCAGTTGATGGATGCGATTCGCTCAAGAAATTTAGTGCGGTTTAATCGACCTTCTCCGCAGCAAGGAGCGAAAAATTTGTTGATTTCGACACTTCATGGACGAGGATATAGCAGAGATTCGCTTGAAAGTATGTCGCAGGCTGAACTTACTGATCTTTTTAATTCAGGAGTCCCTGCTCCATTGGCAGCTCCTCGAGTACCTGTTTTGGGTGCAGGCGCATCAGCCGGTTCAGGCTCAACGGCCCCAACTGCTACAGAAGTGCTACCTCCTTCGTTGCTGGTCGATTTGGTTGCAATAGAATCTCAATTGAGTGAATCTCCAACCGCGATCTTTGGTGTTCCAAATCCTAAATATCCCTCTGCGCAAGCAATAGAACAAATTAAAACACATCTTTCAAGAGAACTTACAGAGCGCTTTGAACTACCATTAACAGAAATTTCAGGAAAATCTAATAATGACCTTGTTAAGCTTTTGAAACTTAAGCGAAGCGAACTTGAACAGATATCTAATGGGTTGAAAAGCTTGGGGTGCACTGATGTTGATTTATTAACTCCCGTGCAAGCACTTGAGCGATTGGTGGCGATTGCGAAAGTCGTTGCTGATAAAAAAAAGGCTGCACGGCTGAAAGTTGAACAACAAAAAGCTGCAGTTAAAATTCAAGCGTTTGCGCGAAAAAATGCTGCTCAAAGGGCATTTGAAGCAACAAAAAAACAGATAGTTAATGCTCAGGCGGTTGTTCGTGGTTGGTTTGGTAAAAAAGAAGCAAAAAAGCTCATTGAAAAAAAAGAAAAAGTAGCAGCATTGCTTGATGGCTTTCCTTCATTAGATAATGATCTTTCCCTTCTGAAGGCTGATCTCGCGTTACTTTCTGCTGAATTAAAACCGTTGAATCAATTTATTGATGGTGTGCCTTTTGGTTGCACTGATGACCAAATTAATGCTCAAGTTGCAAGGCAAACGCGTTTGCGAAATGCGCTTGAACATAAAATTGCTGAATATAATCAAGTCATTGCGCAAAAGTTTGAGATCGTTGCAACACCGGGTATGACTCAGTTTCAGGCATTGTTTCGTGGCAAAAAGACTCGTGATCAGTTGGCGGCTCAAAAGGTTGAAGCTGAAGCAGAAAGATTAGCAGCTGAAAACGCTGTGAGAATTTCGGCAGACGAGGTTAAGTTTAGTATTGGAGAACTTCAGTCGTACTCAAATAGCGGTCCTTTGGTTGCCAAATCTTTGCGGGTGATTGAAGTCAATAGTTCCCCTAATATTAAAAATTTACCTGAGGGTGAGTTTTTATGTTACTCGAAAGACTTTTCACGATTTTGGCTTGTTAAAAAAACAAAAAACTCATGGAAATCTTCTGAATGCTTACATGGATCTTTTAATGATTTTGATAAATTAAAGGATTATATTCGCGAAATTATTCAAGCAGAATCTGTAGAGGTTGTTGTTGAGCCTCAAGCGTCAGCTCCAGTTTTGGGCGCGGGCGCAGGTGCTGGTTCGTCAGCTGAACAAAGCACGGTTCCTGCTCGAGTTCTTTCATCTCCGGAGGTGCAGCCAGATGGGACGCTTGTTTTTGATAGATTGCCAAAGCCAGAAGAAGTTGCAGAACTTAGTGATGGAAAACGAGTTTCTATCGGTGAATTTGAAGTGGCGGGAATCGCTGCAGAAGCAGCATTACAAGAAGCTACTGCGCGTGAAGTTCGTAGACAAGAAAAAGCTGACGCTGAGGCGAAAGCTGCTGTAAGGGCTCGGGCGATTAGATTAGGAAATTCAACCTTTGAGGCTGGATTTGATTCATATGTTGAATTAACCAAAGGAATGAATTTGCCACCTGCTTCAGATGTTGATACTAAAAACTTATTGTATGTTGTTCGTCCTGATGGCGTTTTCGAGTGGAAAAATAACCGCTGGCAAACATTGTCTAAGGCAGATGTGCTACTCGCACGTGCTCGTCTTTCGGGGTTAAAAAAAGTTAAATAAATATTTTATAAAAATAATTTCAGCGTGCCCGGTGGTTTTCCCACTGGGCACTTTTTGTTTTGAGTGGTACTCTTTTTCATATGAAACGGCAGGTTTTAACGATAGATTTTTGTGGAAATTCAGAAAATTAAACGATTGGCACAATCAGAGATTCAGAAAATTGCAGCAGGTGAGGTGGTCGAGCGTCCGGTGAGCGTGCTCAAGGAATTACTCGAAAATGCGCTTGATGCTGGAGCTCAGACAATTGCAATTTATATCGAGCAATCGGGAAAAAAACTGATTCGCGTGGTTGATGATGGGTGCGGCATGTCGCGCGCTGATGCGCGGATGGCATTTGAACCTCATGCAACGAGCAAAATTCAGTCTGTTGATGATTTATTTTCTATCGAATCCTATGGATTTCGCGGCGAGGCGCTTTGTAGCATTTCGGCTGTTTCGCGCATGACGTTGATCACCGCTTTGCATGGGCAAGAGGACCAGGCAACTCAGCTCGAGTGCGATCAAGGAATTTTTTCTTCTGCACAGACCGTGTGCGCCAAGGCGGGGACTGATTTGTCCGTTCGTGATCTGTTCTGCTCGGTGCCGGTGCGTTTAAAATTTCTCAAAAAAGATGAAACTGAGTGGAACCAGCTCTATGACTTGGTTCAGGCGGTCGCGTTCTCAACTCCTGGTATTAGTTTTGTCTTGTATCGTGATGGTCAGCTTATTTTGAATGCGCAGGGTGTTGATTCGTTGCTTTCGCGTGCGCGCCAGCTCTGGGAGGTGAGTTACTCGCAACATTTACTTGAGTTTGAGGTTGATGCAGGGCTTGAGTGCGCGGTGCGCGGCGTTGTCTCTCGCACAAACATTCATCGATACAATCGCAGTGACATTTTTTTATTTGTGAATGGTCGGTGGGTCAAAAATCAGGCATTGAGCAAAGCTGTACTCAAGGGGTACGCGCAATCGTTACCCGATGGCAAATTTCCGATGGCCGTTATTTTTGTGAACATTGATCCTGCGCGAGTTGATGTGAACATTCATCCCCGCAAAGAAGAGGTATTATTTATTTCACCGGGAAGGGTTGAATCAGCGATTGCTGATGCGGTGCGCAAAACTTTGCAAGAATCGGTTGCAGAAAAAATAACAAGTCAGCCCTTTCAACAAATCTCACATCAAGCTGAGGCTGAAAATATTCAGCCTCAGCGATTTGACTATTCATTCGCAGAATCATTTTCCGAACAAAAAACACGACCAGAACAATCAGTTTTTCATGATTTTTCTATCAGACGTGTGGTGCAATCGGTACGTGAACCTCTTTTTGCAGAAGAAAAAAAACTGCAGCAACCCCTTTTTGAGCACACAGAAGATACTGAGTTACATCTAAAACCACATTCATGGAAGATTTGTGGGCAATTATTCAAAACGTACCTGCTCATTGAATCTGAGGGGCAATTTCTCATGATGGATCAGCATGCAGCTCACGAGCGCATTTTGTATGAGCGGATGAAGACATCCTTTGAATCATTTGTTGGGATTCAATTATTGTTTCCGCAGATACTTTCCTTTCCAGCTCAATTGTACGCGCAGATTCTGGAATCAGTAGCATTTTTTGCCGAGTGTGGCATCGCGATTGAAGCCTTTGGCTATGGACAGATAAAAGTTTCATCATTTCCCGTTGATGCATCGCGCGTTGATATGAAGGTGTTTTTTGAAGAACTTTGTAATGAGCTATCTGGTGGCGAGAAAGATGCTGAGCATTTGCGCAAAAAAATATATGAACATGTTCATTCGCATGCAGCGTGCAAAGCTGCAATAAAAGCTGGTGATGAACTTTCGATGCTTGAGATGACTCAGTTGTATGTTGACTTGCAGCAGGTTGAAAATCGCCACATGTGCATTCATGGTCGCCCAACGATCTGGCGAATTTCAAAACATGAAATTGAAAAACAATTTAGAAGGATTTAAAGATGAAAAAAATATTGTATGTAGTGGTTGTTGTAAGTTTATTAAATCAACTTCAAGCGATGCCAAGAAAGCAGAAAGGCTGTACCTATGGATTTCAAGCGAATTCTCGTCGCAACGTCGTGCAAGAAGATGAAGTTATAAAAAATCCATTGGAATTGCTAGAAAAAACCTTGGTTGGTAGGACTGTTGTTGATTCGGCATCAGCGGGGAATAAAGAGGCAATCTTGAAGGCATTTGATGCTGATGAAATTTATTGGTCTTTGGTGTTTGATTCTTCCTTGAAAAATAATCTTATTGATGCGCAGGTTGCGAATAAATTACTTTCCATGATGATTAAGCAGAATCCTGGTGTTGCGGCACTCAAAGGAAATTTGAAGGGTTTTATAAAAGAAAAATTTGGAAAGTATAGAATTGTTTTTAGTCGCGATGATGCTCAAAAGACATTAACTATTCTAGATATTGGCTTAAGAAAAAGCATTTATAAAAAGTAGTTTTTTAATTTACCAATAATTTTGTTTTTTTAAGTTCCCAGCTGATTGCTTGTTGTAAAATAATGGGCAGCGGTTCGGTTGGGGCCCAATGAATAACTTCTTTGGCATATGAATTATTCGCAATCAAAATGGCAGGATCACCAGTGCGCGGCGGCTTGTTGATGATGGTAACTTTTGTATTCAGTTGAAGTTCAAGTTCTGTGATGATTTGCAAAATCGAATACCCTCTGCCAGAACCAAGATTGATTGCAGCGGTGCGGCCACCCATTTCAAGATAGTGGACTGCGATAAGATTTGCATGTGCAATGTCTCCGACGCTCACAAAATCTCTGATGCAGGTGCCATCGTGGGTTGGGTAATTGTTTCCATAAATTTCGATAGGTTTTTTTGTGAGCGCAGCTTGAATAAATTTGGGAAGCAAGTGCGTTTCAGGCGCATGATTTTCACCAAGATTGAATTGGTGCCACGCGCCAGCTGCATTAAAAAATCTTAAACTAACGCTTTGAATCCCATAAGCCACTTCAAAGTCTTGAAGCATCAATTCAATGATTTGTTTTGTTTTTCCGTAGGGTGAAATTGGTTTTATTGGATGATTCTCATCAAGTGGCAGGTATTCTGGGGTTCCGTAAACCGCGCAACTGGACGCAAAAATAATGTATTTTGTACCAAATTTTTTCATGGTATTCAGGATGGTGAGCGTGCTTGAAAGATTATTTTGGTAATACAGTTCTGGACGGACCATTGATTCGCCAACTTCGATGAGCGATGCGCAATGGATGATGGTTGAAATTTCATAGGTCTTGAAAATGGTCTCAACAAGTTTTATGTCTGAGCAATCACCCTGAAACAGCCGAATAGTTGGAATTTTTGCAAGAGCGGCGTTTATTTCAAGATCGATCCCTACAACAAAAAAGCCACGTTGCGAAAAAAGCAGTGCAATGTGTGAGCCGATGTATCCAGAAATTCCGGTGATGAGAACTGTTTTCATGATTACCCTTTTTTTAATTGTATGAGCAGCGGTTCCATATGTTTCAAAAATCGCTGTGCGCGCTTGAGTGAATAATTAAGTTCTTGCGAATAGCGATCAACAAATTCAAATAACGCTTCGTATGAAATAATTTTATGCTCTGCGGCATGAGAAGCTAAAAAAATGATGCAATCATCTGCAAGATCTGGTGAAACATTTTCGATGATAGCGTCTAAAAAAGCACGGTGAGTGATTGCTTTCGCGTACATTTTGTCATCTGCCACATGCGCCCAGGTATGAAGTGGAGGCGGTGTTGGGATGGTGAGTGAACTTTCAAATGCATTAGTGTGCTGAATGTGCCAAATCACTGAAACGGTACACACTGTTTGGATGAACGCAAAAATTTGAGGTTGTTGCAGCGCAAGTTCCGCTGGAGTTTTCTTGAACGCGAATGGGGTGCGCTGCGTGTCTTGCGATTCTGTCACCATCTGGGTGATAAGTGCGAAAACCGTTAAATTATTGTATGAAAATGAAATAATGCTCCCAAATGTTGGCACGTTTTGTGTGTCCCAACACAAAATACGTAAACTTTTGAGCGAGCTTTCAATAATTTCCCCGAAGGGTTGATGTGAGCTGAGCATAAATAATCAGAGATAAAAGATCTTTATTTATAGCCAAGCATACTTCTTTTTTAGAAAAGACAGAAAAACGTGAGTCTTTTGAGGGTATTAAAATATTTTTCATATGATTTTTCGGGAAAAAATGAGGTTTTTTTCATGCAGAAACAATTTGTCTTGAGCTTAAAAGCTTCTTTTTAAGAAAAATGTGTATCTTTTTCGTTTCTGCTTTTTTAAAAAAGTCACACCTTGAAACAAGTATGATTATTTATATGTCTATTGTTTTTCTATATGTGTGATTTATGAAAAAATATGTTGGTTTAGTTGTTGTCTTGTTATTTTTCGTCGGGATTGATGTTGTTCGCCCGGGCGATGTCATTTCTCTTGCGTGTCCACGAAGAGTTAAAAGAGCTCAAGTTCGCGCAGGCCGCGCTCAGCCGGTTGGAAAACCAGTTGATGTAGCCCATAAAAAGCCGTTGCTTGTTGTTAAGCGCCATAGAGTTGATTTAAAGAAATCATTAAGGCCAGTCTCTCCTGCAACATCAACTGATGCATCAATCGATGATGAAGATGTTTCAGCTGTGCCAGCTTCTTTTGAAGGATATGCCGATGAGGTTGAGCAATATGAAGCGCAATTGAAAAAAAATAGAGAGATGACTCGTGAACAACAATTACAAAATAGTTTCTTGGTTAGAAAGCTTTGTTCTCAGATTGATGAACAAATTGCTAAGGGACAGCCTGAAAATTTTAATAATTTTGCAACTCCTGCAGATTATAAAAATATGTATTTTCATAATCTGCTAATCCTGCAACTCAAAAAGGATCTGAATTCCTGTTTGCTCAAAATCCTGAGAACCATAGGTGAATGGAATTCTTTACAACAGAGCATTATTGAAACGAAGGAAGAAACAGAACGCACTCAGCAAAAAATATTTGAGTTTGATCGTTAAAAATAAAAAATAGAATTATGTTATGTTGAAAGGCAGTGCTGGTAAAAAGCACTGCCTTTTTTACTTTTTAATCTTTTGGTAATTCTTCTTGCAGCTTTAAAATTTCTTCACGCAGCTGGATTGCGCGCTCAAAATTGAGGTTGGTTGCAGATAATTTTTTAAAATCCTTTTCAATCAATCTTTCAAAATAATACGGTCATTAATAGTGCATAGAAAACCTTAATTTTAAAATTATTCATGGTTCAATTACCGCTTATTTTTTTACTGAGTTGTTTTTCGGGGATTGGGCTAAGGGCTCATGATTATTAATCATCATTTGTGAAACTTGAAAAAGATTCTTTTGCTGTTACATCATTTTTTAATGAACAACCTTTTATTGATGAAACAAGTCATTCAGCGATTTCTTATTTTTCTTACCAACCGCCTTCGAGTATTCCCAAGCAAACGTTTCAAGGATTAGACCAAAAGCAACTATTAAGAATTGATTCAACTGCTCGAGATATTTATGAACGTTACAAAGATCGTCGAAATACACTTGGTCGTAATTGGTATCAGTCTGTTGATGGAAGTTTTCACGTCGATATTTTTGATCGTAAAACAGGTGAGTTCATAGCGCAGTATCTTGTTGATAGATTCGATATTGATATGAAAAAGGGTCGAGATAGGATCGATTTGATGGCTTGTTCATACATGAAAAAACAAGTTCAGTCGTGGAATCCAGAAATTTTTAAAAATCATCAAGAAAATATCAAAGGGTACGATGAGCGTATTGAGCTATTGGTATCTGAATATTCTTTTCTAAATAAAACAATAGGTGAATATGTTTTTACTTCTTCCGCACAGTACTTATATGATTTTCATAATATTTCATGTGTGGATGTTTTATACACAATGCGTAATGGAATCCCCCATCAAACGAAAGATCCACATCTTACAATTTATGTTAATCAAAAGTCAGCAATTAAAGTTTTGGTGAATAAAAAGCAGATAGTTGGAGTGTGTGCGTTATCGATTCCACTTGAAGAAATAGTTAATGAGCGGATACAAGAAAAGCAGCAAAGGGCTCGAGATGAAAAAGATATTTTGAGTTGTATTGAGAAAGTTAATGCGTATTCTGATGAGCTTTTTAAAGTCTTTCTTGAGAAGTGGGCAAGAGACGAACTAAGCCCGTCTTCGGGTAATTGGTTCTCATCGGGTCCAAAGGAACTTTCAAGTGGATGCACTTTTGGGGGGGGGAATTTTTTGCCGCGTGCATTGCTCGGAATAACTACGTTTAATTTGGCGCCCCGTGTTGCAGCGCTTGCGATAGAGAGCGTTCTCTGCTCGCAAGTTGGAGTTCTTGCTCTGCCAGCCATTGCGATATCTCCAGCGGCGGTTTGTATTGCTGTTGAGGTAGCTGGTCTTTGTATAATTGCTGATGCTGCATTAAAGGCGGTCATAAGTATTTTTAAGTTGGTGGCACATGCAAAAAGTCTTTTGGGTGTTTATGAGAAAATAAAAAAAATAGAATCAACTATACCTAACATAATTACTGAAAGTCTTCAGGAAGATGCAGAAGCGAGAACTATCACAGAGTGCGTAGATACAAAATCAGAAATAATTTCTTGTGCATCTTCAGGTGGTCCTGAGCCGCCAGAAGATCCCGAAAATAATGATGATGATGATGGTGGTGATCCCGAAGATGAAGAATCTGTAAATAGGCGTTTTGAAAAAGAATATGACAAGCCAAAAACGCAGAGCGATCGAACCTTTATCAATAATGAAAAAATGAATTTAAGTGAACGTTCAAATAATGGGCTCATGAAATCATTTAAATCTTTTAAGGAGCAAGCTAGGGCCCATATTAAAAAATTACGTCAATATAAGAAAAATCCAGATTCTATGAATAATCAAGGTTGGTTAAAAAATGCAAAGAGTGTAGCTGAGCGAGAAAAAATAATAATGGATAGAATTGAATCACTCAGAAAGCAGATCAAAAAACATACAAACCAAAGCTTTGCTGCTCAAGAATTATTGAGAGAACGGGGGATAGATTTATGTTAATCACGACAGACATGATTCGTTTTTTTGGTAATTATATTTTAACTAAACTGCCAGACCAGGAAGAACATATATTTAAAAATGATTTTTACTGGTTTATTTTTAACGTAGATATTTGTGAAAAAGAAGCATCAGAAAGCTTTGGGTTAGGATCTTTTTTTGATGATATCTCATCTTTATCAACAGAAGTAAAAGGCGTCGATTCATTTATGACATGGTTAACGCTAGATCATTTAAGTGGGGTTTTATTAGAAGTTGGAAAAAAAAATACTGAGTTATCTGTCAAAGAAATAAAGCGAGAATTTATTTTTTCACAAAATCATTTATTAGCTCTTTTGGATTTCATTTTAAAGAAAATTGATTATACCGGAAATGCATCTGTTGAAATTGTTAAAACAAGTTGTTGGATGATTCCGTATGGTGAAATGTTAAATTTTAAGACAAGTGCTCCTATTCCGAAGTGGCTTGACTTCAAAAATGAAATAGAACATTTAATATCAATCTATGAGGGTAAAACTTCTATTGAAAAATTTAATATTGAAACGTTTTATTGGTGTTTTAAGATTTACTGTAATGCTTTGCAGTATCCGCAGGGTGGGGGATTTTGGTCGGGACAATGTAGTCCAGAAGATTGCTAGCATTGTTAATCCGTGGATTGGATTTGAGTAAGAAAAAGAACGCTTTGAGCAAAAAACTGATGGAGCCATAAGGGCTATAGATAGAAAATAGAATTACGTTATGTTGAATGGCAGTGTTTTTATGAGCACTGCCATTTTTAACTTTTTAATCTTTTGGTAATTCTTCTTGCAGCTTTAAAATTTCTTCACGGAGCTGAATTGCGCGCTCAAAATTGAGATTTGTTGCAGCTGTTCTCATTTCTTCTTTCATACTGTTGATGATCATGTTGATTTTACGAGAATCAGATTCTTTTTTAGATTTCGGTTTGTTGCGAGAGGCATCCTTAATTGCTTGTTGCAAGTTTGAGATACTTTTGGTGATGTCTCGTTTGACACTGACAGCTTCAATATTGTGCTCAGTGTTGTGCGCGAGCTGAATTTTTCGGCGACGCTCAGTTTCGCTCATGGCTTCCTGCATCGCAGGTGTAATTTTGTCGGCATAAAAAACAACCATGCTTTCGGTGTTTCGAGCTGCACGACCAATTGTCTGAATCAGTGATTTTGTATTGCGCAGAAAACCTTGCATGTCAGCATCCAAGATGGCAACGAGCGCAACTTCCGGTAGATCGAGCCCTTCACGGAGCAGATTGATACCGATTAATACATCGAAAATTCCCGTGCGTAATTTGTGTAAAATTTCAGTACGATCTGGTGTTTTTATTTCATCGTGCAGGTAACAACTTTTTATTTTTTTTTCTTCAAAATAATTAGCGAGTTCTTCGGCAGATTTTTTGGTCAACGTTGTAATGATGGTTCGATAACCTTTTTTTGTGGTGTCTTTGATGCGTTCGAGCAGATCAAGCAATTGATTTTCGCGTGGTTGCACGATGATTACAGGATCTGGAATGCCGGTAGGCCGTACGATTTGTTCAACGGGTTTATTGTCACTGATTGCAAGTTCATAATTTCCGGGAGTGGCTGACACAAAAATTGTGTCATTAAAATAGCCTTCAATTTCTTCAAACATCAAAGGCCTATTGTCATACGCAGATGGCAGGCGAAATCCGTGTTCAATGAGTGACGTTTTGCGCGCTTTGTCGCCTTTGTACATTGCGTTTAGTTGGGGAATGGCGATGTGCGATTCATCAAGAATAAATAAAAAATCTTTATCAAAGAAATCGAGCAATGAATGGGGCGCAGATCCTGGTTCTCGACCGTCAAAATAACGTGAATAATTTTCAATGCCCATGCAATATCCGGTGGCCTTGAGCATGGCGATGTCATGGCTGATGCGTGTGCGCATGCGTTCTTTGACGATAAAATCTTCTTGCTTGACGAGTTCAATAGCCAAATCTTCTTCAATTTTTTTGACCGCTTTTGAAAGATTCTCAGCAGAGGTTACAAAATGTTTTGCAGGAAAAATACACACGTTATCAAGTGTTCCCATTTTGGAAAAATTCTTTTTATCGAGAAATTCCATGCGATCAATTTTGTCGCCAAAAAGTTCTACGCGCAGTGCATTTTTGAGATACGGAACAATAACGGTCACAACGCTGCCATGAACCTGAAATGAACCCGATTCGCGCTCAACGTCATTGCGTTTGTATTGAATTGCAATCAACGTGTCGATGAGCTCCTTGCGTGAAATTTTTTGTCCAACTTCAAGAGAGAGCGCCATGTTTTTGTAATCAGTTGGATTACCCAGTGAGTAAATGGCCGAAACAGAGGTGATGATGATGGTGTCTGGCCGTGTGATGATAGATGCGGTTGCCTCAACACGCAGACGTTCAAGTTCTGGATTTACTTTGGTTTCTTTTGGGATGTAGACATCTTGCGCAGGAAGATACGACTCGGGTTGGTAATAATCGTAGTAACTGACAAAATAGCAGACTTTATTTTCAGGAAAAAAGAGTGAAAATTCTTCGTACAGCTGGGCGGCCAATGTTTTGTTTGGTGACAAAATAAGCACTTGTCTATTTTGGTTTGCAATTACGTTTGCAAGTGTAAATGTTTTACCAGAACCAGTGACCCCCATGAGAACTGATTTTCCTGGACGTTGGTTGGTGAGCTGTTCAATTGCTGCAGGCTGATCGCCAGAGGGTTTGAATGGATTATGAAGTTTGAAAATTTTTGTCATGAGAGCCTTTTAAAACACTGCGCTTACGATAAGCTGAATTCCGTTAGACCTTGCAGTAAATGCCGCAATCTACAGGAAAAAAACCATGAGCCTCAAGACTACCAAATCTTTTATCTTTAAGAAAACAGCGGAAGTTGGATTTTTGACTATCGTGAGTCGGGTATTGGGAGTTGTTCGTGAAATTGTACAAGGATACTATCTTGGCATAAATGTAAATTCAGATGCATTTATCACGGCGTTTCGCATACCAAATTTATTGAGAAAATTATTTGAATCAAATGGGCTCACTGCTGCATTTGTTCCACACACGGTGAAGATGCTGCATGATGGGCGCAAAACTGACGTACATCAGTTTGTAACCGTTTTATTAGTTGCGTTAGAACTTGTTTTGTTGGGTTTTTGTGCATTGGTGTGGATATTTCCCGAGCGCGCAATTGCAATGACCGCTCCCGGATTTTCGTCTGAACAAATTGCACTCACCGTTCCAATGGCCCAAATTATATTTCCGGTGATTTTGGGATTTGCAGGTTTTAGTGTGCTTTCAACAACGATGCACGCGGTTAATCACTTTTTTGTTCCCGCCTTTGGAGCCACTGTTTTTAATGTCGTTTATTTAGGAGGGTTACTCGCCTGTTGGTATGGGAATTTTTCTATTTCAGTTATGGCAGGGTTTGTTCTGCTCGCAGGGATTGCAAAATTTTTATTCATTGTGGCGGCGTACCTGTGTCAAGGTTTCTCATTTTCGCTGCCGGGGCGTGAAGTTATGCCAGATTTAATGATTATTCTCAAAAGAATTATTCCATGTATGGTGACTTTTGGTGCGCTTGAGATTAATTCGTTTCTTGATATCAGGTTGGGCTCGTATCTGCCCCGCGGTTCTGTGACAATGCTCTATTTAACCCATCGTTTTTATATGTTGCCCTATTCAATTTTTGCGGTTTCCTTGGGAACGGTGCTGTTGTCGCATTTTTCTGAGTCGGTTCTCAAAAATCCTAAAAGAATAACCTTTTATATATTTGAATGTTCAAAGCTGGCGATGTGGTTTGCAATTCCGGTCACGGTTCTCATGGTGTGCTTGTCAAAATCTTTTTTTAACCCCGTGATGTTCAAGGGGCGAGCAACGCCTGAGCTGATTGAACTTTCGGCAAAAATTTTGGCGATCATGGTCTGTGCGTTTCCATTTCAGATGATTAATAAAATCATGTTCAAAGCGCTGTTGTCGCGCAACGACACAACCTCTTCAATGCTGGTGGTTCTTGGAGCCATGGGCATAACAACCATATTCAATTACTCGTTTGTAGCAAGCCTTGGCGCGTATGCGATGGCTATTGGAACAGTGCTGTGCGCAGTGATTAAAATGCTGCTTTTAATGGGGCTTTTGTGCTTCAAGCATGAAGTTGTTTGGCCCTATAGATCTTTTTTCGCCTTTCTTCGCGCGTACCTCATTCAATTTTTTTCGGGTGTTTGCTTTTTCGGTTTTCTTTATGCCACACTTACCCAGATTATAGATAAGATGTCGTGCTCAAACTATGTGGTTGAAGGTCAAATCGGTTACTGGGCATTAGTTTTGTTTGTGTTTACAACGACTCTCGTGTTCTCGTGGCGTACTTATAAATATTTCGGACTAAAGCTCTATTTGATGCCCCATCATTCCAATTGATTTTTGGGGGAGGATCTTTTCAGAAAATAAATAACTATTTTCGTGAATAAAAGGTGTTTTCGGTAATTTAGGGTCAAAAAGGAATGCTCAAATGAGAAATAGTAGAATTCTTTTAAAATTATTTATGGCCTTAGTTGGCTTTTCTGGCGCGATTCACGCGTTATCAACATCAACAACATTATCAAAAAACGTGATTGCAGATCTTAATGATCGAGCAACGCGCTATGATTCACGAACAACCTGCGCATATGACTCTTCTGGCAACCGCTTTTTTGTGGGTGCTACAGAATCTGGTGCTGGTGAATACGCAATTTCAATGCTGACAACAACTGATGGTTCAGACATTATTAAAGCAGCATTAACTCCTGCGCAAATTTATGAAATTCCTGGCGAAGATGCGCTTGTTGCAAATCCTGCATACAATGCACGCGTATGGGAAATGGAATATTTTGTTATCGGGGCTGTTAAATATGTGGCAGCAATTATTCAGCTCGATGGCGAAACCGGTCGCGGTGGATCTCGATTAGTTATTATCAATACGGCAGATGCCAAAGAAACCTATGTTTCAGCAGCTGCCATGTCGTGTGAGGACGCAACCGGAACTGCATCTCGATTTGTAAAGCTTGCAGCAGCCCACAAGGGTTCAGATGCAACAGCACGAATCGTTATTGCAGCCGTTGCTGATTCAACAACTAATGAATTTAGCACAGCAGCAACTTCAAATGCAGGATTAAGAGCTTTTGCAATTCCCGCATCTCCAACTGATAATGCCTTAACTCAAATTGATATCAATGGAGGGACCGCTGGTTCTGGTAAGTTGATGGCCAATACTGCAGCATTGATGTCGACAAAAATGCGTCGATTGACTTCGATGGTTTGGGACTCTCGATCAAAGGTTTTATATCTTGGTGGACACATGTCAGATTCAACACTTGGCATTTGTGGTTTTTACCTCAGTGGCTCTGATGCTGTAACAACACTTAACCATTCAACTGGTGGTACATTAATTAGTGGTGACGCTACGGTTGCTGCGGGATTTCCTGAGTTGAGTCGAGTACATAGTCTTAAAGTTCATGATAACGGAACAAGGGCGCATCTCATTATTCAAGCAGGATCATCTTCAAGAGAAACAAATAATTTTTATGCATTATCATTAACGACTGGTGTTGCTGGAGCTGTTGGTAAACTTGCTCAAGGAACTACCGTTGCTTCTGCTGCAACTCTACGATCGCAAACGTGGTTGGCTCTCGGCACAAATGGTGTTTATTCATCAACCGCTCGTGGTCTTGTTGGAAACTCTCAGTTTCCACTTGCTAAAGGCTCAGTAGTCACGGGTGTTAATCTCGTTGGAAATAATTTGTATGTTTCAACTTCAGGTGCGAGCGCTGGAAATGAGTTGTGGTTAGCAACTGCAACCGTCACCACTAATAATATTGCTTCGTGGACGGCATGGACGCGTGTTAGAAATACGACACTAAAAGATGTTGGTGGTTTTGCAACTAATGGAACATATGTTTGGGCGGTGCTTGATAGATCTTCTGTCTATGTCAATTCAGCAATTGGTTCATTTGATGATTTCAATCAAGCTTCTCTTGGTCTTGCAAACATTAAAGACTTAGATGCTCGTGTTCGTCTTCGTAAAATTGCAGCATTTGATAGCGTTAATCGAGAATTAATCTTGGGGTCGGCAACTGTGCCTGATTCTGATGGATACGCAATTGATTCGTTGAGTAATTATCTTCCTGCAACAGGAGCTCTGGCAACTGCTGATGAAGTGAATGCAGCATCTCCTCTTGCTTCTAAAGCAATTTGGGATATGGCGTTAGTTACCAACTCAGATGGTGGTATCGATAGATATATTTTGCCAAATACTGAAATCGGTGAAACGCCATCTTCTGGTGGTAAAATGATTGTTAAAGTTGCATCAACTGGAGCCGTGACATCGATTACTGCAGATGTTTATACCTCTCCTGAAGGCTACACAGGCAATACTCGACGCCAAACTTTTTTCCAAGATGGCGCAGATCCTGTAGTTGATTCAAGCTGTGTGAAGATTCTTTCGGGTAAAGATTATGCAACTACAGCAAATGTGTTGTTTGCGTTTATCAAAGATGGTGATGATTCACCTGGATCAGGAGAATCTTACTTTAGAGGTGAAACGGCGTTTGATCTTATTAAGGTCTTGAATGCTGATTTAAGTGTCCATGGAACAACGCCTCTGGCTTATCTTGATGTTGTTGGTGGAATGAGCGAATACATTCGTAGTATGCAATGTGCTTATTGGGAGCCAACATTAAATTGTATGTATATTGGTTCTGCAAAATATACTTCAGCAGATGGCACTGATTACACAGATCCAGGGATTTCATTAATTAAGTTTTCAAACGCAACAACGCTTGCAGGGGCGCCACTATTTGCAAATGGTGATGGCACTGAAACGTCGTTTAGAGATGTGTATCAAATTTCATCACTTCAGACTGCGGGTTCAACTGCGCGAACCATTTTACTTGTATCAGGAACTCCTACAAATGACTTTGGTGATGTGTCGACTGGAAATGTCTATGCAATTCCTGTTCTTACCTCTGGGTCGAATAAAGGTAAGGCTGTTGGTGTAGACTATACAACTGTAGCTGCAGACGTTGATGGTACGTGGAATCAAGCAACACGCCCAGATCTTTTCAATGTTGGTGGCGCAATTCCGTGGAATTCAAAATCAGCGATTGTTGATATCAAAACAGTTGGACTTAATGTTTTTGTAACGGTTGCTAACGCACCGGGAATTACAGGTCTTACTGGGGTATTTGTAACAACGGCTATTTGTTCAACTGCGGGTGCACTTCTTGGATGGACACCATGGCAACTTGCAGGTGGTTTGAATACATCGATGCAAACCGTAGCATTTGATGCGGTTTCAGGAAAACTTATTGGTCTTGAATTGGCATCTGGTATGCCAACAGTGGCTTCGTGGAAATCTCCTGAAGATGTTTCAGCATTTGATCAACTTGCTAAAGCCTTTAATACTGATTTTGCGAACAATGGTGGCGTGTACAGTTTAGCATCACACACTGCTCGTACGGGTGTAACCTATGCAGATGATGCGCTCTCGGCTGCTTCCATGAATATGGTTGTTGCAACCGGTAACAAGGCAGTTGCAATTGCTCACGTTGGCTACAAAGCTGATTCAGCAACCGCAACGGTTTACAATCCAGATTCAACAAATATTTATGGTTACAAGAGCTTTATGAATGATTCAGCACTGATTTCACTTGGTGGTGTCTATTGTTCAGCAATGTCTCGTGGCAGTGCAGGATGGATTTTTGCCGGTGGTGAAAATGGTGTAGCTGTTCTTCGCGTTTCGGGTGCTACCGGTGATGCGGGTAAAGGTTGGACAGGTGGTGTTCCTACATCGCTTCAAGACACAACAAGTTCATCGACATCACTTTCCGCAATGACCTGGCTGAAAATTCCTGGCATTACTGGACCAATTCATAAAATGATTACCGTGTACAACTATTCAGGAACAAGCGTTGATGCTGATAACCATGTGGAAGCATTGATTGCAATGGGACCTCGTGGTGTGTACGCGTTTACGTTGGCTGCTGGTAAATTTACCGATGCTGATGCAACTGCATTGCAACTTTCATCGCTGACAGAATTTACTTCTGGTGTTTCTGAGCGTGTATGGGACATTGCGCCACTCTATCGTGGAGCAGGAATGTTTGCGGTTGGAACAACGCGTGGCTTGTATGTTGCAAAACTTACTGGCGATACTCCGACCTTGAGCGTAGTTGCAGAAATCGAAGATGCTGACAGCGCTTCACTTGGTGCGGTGGCTTCAATCTCAGTTATTCATCCGATTATTACTTCCGCACAAAATCCTGTGTACAGAGTTGACTGTGTCACTGCGAACGCTCGAACTGACGTATCAAAACATTACAGTTCAGAAGTTACCTTTGTTCAACTTGGTGACATGAGTGCTGGAAAAGGTGCTGTGTCAGGAACGCCAAGTGCAACGCTGGTTAAAACTCTCGATCGTATGACAACGCAAATCTTAAATGCTGCGGGTGTGTATTCATACAGCGCTGGTGTTCCAAATAGAAAATCAGCTTCATTACAAGTCCTTTCATCATCGATTCAGTCTTCAACAGATCCGGTGCTTGATGGACTAGAAATTCCAACCGGTTCAACATTAGGCCAATTGACAACAGTTGGTGCTGATGGTTCAAGATTGATTACAGTTGGTGGTCGTGTTTACGTAAAATCAACTTAAGATAAAAAAGAAATTGGAAAGGATCTGATATGCAAAACATCAGACAGATATTTTTGAAACTCGTTGCAGCAGTTATCTGCTGCAACGCATCAGTTCAAGCTGTTTATCACTCAAACTTTGAGATGGCATCAGTAGATCACATCAAGAAAGCGCATGGTTCACATTTGTTTAAATTTGGAACAGAATTTTCTTTTGCAAAAGCTTCAACAACTGGATACGATGCAGACGCAAATCAAGTAAATGCGTTGCAGATTTATACCCAAACAGAATCAGCACGTAACATGTTGATTGACCCTAATTATTTGCAAACACTTTCATCAAATTCAACGGCTGATTTTGTAGATGGTCTTGATTGGAGCTTGTGGGGACTGCCTGTTGGCCTTGGTTCAAACTGGGGTGACATGAAAGTTACTGGTAAAGTAAAACAAGCATCTTCAACCATGTGGGGCAGAGTGCTGCTGGATTACGGCACCATTCCTGGTCAATTTTTCATGGGCATTGCAATGCCGATTTGTTCAGCTAATGTTGATGACGTTGCCTGGGTGGATCAAACAGATGCAACAGCTGACGGTGCGCGCAATCGTGTGTGGGTGAGCAACCTCACCAGCAAGATCGAAGATTACGTTCAAGCTGCTGGTGGTCTTAACATCAGAAGTTGGTCAAAGCGTGGCCTTGGTGATGCCAGAATGTATTTTGGCTGGGGTAATTCATATGCTCGCGGTGAAGGTGCGGTCAGCAAGATTGACGTACATGCGTCTATCGGGCTTTCGATTCCGACCGGATACCAAAAAGATCCTGACTGTGCATTCAGCATTCCATTTGGTCAAGATGGTTCATGGGGTGTTCCATTAAACCTTGGGTACAACATTGTGTTTGGCGATAATTTAAAGTTGTCTGCAAATACTGAAATCATGTGGTTGTCTGCAAAAACAAAAGACTACCGTTTGAAAACAGACTTAAGCCAGACAGACTATCTGATTTTGACCAAAGGCAAAGCTACCAAAAAACCTGGTGTAACATGGAATTTTGATTTGCAGGCATTGTACAAATGCTCAGACTCATGCAACCTTTCGTTGACTCATAATTTGATCAGTCATCAAAAAGATGTCTTGTCAGCAATTCCTGATTGTTACGATCTTGATATTGTAAATTCATTAAAGTCGTTGCAAGGTTACATGTCTCAAGATCTGACGGTAAGAGCTGACTTTGAAGGTCGTTATGGCGCAGATACAAAAGACACCGAAGGTAATGAAATCAATTTCAGTGTGTTTTATACCATTCCATTGTCTGGTGAACAAACCGTGAAAAGTTCCATCATTGGTGGTGAATTACACTTCTCATTCTAACTAAATAGCTTAATAAAAAAGAGCTGTAACCTGAAAAAGTTGCAGCTCTTTTTTATTAAGTAAAATTAATTTTTTTATCAACAGAAAACTATATGAATTTTGCGGTGGTGCAATTATTTAAAATTTAAAAAAGTAGTTTTTTCACTCGCAAAGCCTCTGTGCTTTCAGGATTCATTGTGAGTACTCGTTCAACTAAAACGTTGGTTTCTTCAATATCAAAGCTTTCATTTCCTGGTTCATACAAATTTAATAATTTCTCTTGAATTTCAAGATTGTTTGGTTCAAGCTCAGCTGCTCTGTAAATATGGAAAAAATTAAGTTCTTTGGTTCCATCAAAAAATCCTGACGCGGTAAATTGATTTTTGAAAATAAGCCAGCATAACTCAGCCATAAGCAAGTGCATTGATGCTGTTTCTTTTCGAATGCGCATCCAAAACCAGACATAATCGTACGTTGCAAAACTTTCAGTTTCCTGCGCGATTTCAAGCAGCATTTCGATTATTTCTGCTTCAAAAAAATCAGTGAGCAAGAGTTGTGATTCGATTTGTCTGCCCATGAGAACAAGATGTTTGAAGGCTTTTTTTTTATCAACGGCGATCATTTCTGCAAGCGTCTGGATGAAAAATTCATTTTTATCAGGTTCTCGCTTATCAAGAAAGCGGGTGAAATATTCTTCGTCAGGGAATTTTTGATGTGCAATTCTGGCAAATTCAACTTGTTCGTTGCGTGGCATTTTTGCTCTCGGAATTCCGGTATTTTGAATTATGCTAACATAGTAGTTTAGATTTTTTTCATTGAGTTCTATGCGTCTCATCGAATGTGCAAATGATACTTCATTAGCATCAATCAGGTATGGCATATAAATGCCCATCATTACATTGATGTCATCATGCCAATCAATACTTTCTTCTATTAAATTAAAGAAGTAGGAAAGACCTAATCCTGCAACATTTTCGTTGTAAACCATATCGGATAAAATTGCATTTATTGCTACTTTGACTTTTTGTTCATTATTGAATGAGTAATATAAATTAATGACTTTTTTAAATTGTCCAAGGCCAGTTGTTTTTTTAAAAATTTCTTCATTCATTTTTTATGTATCTCCAGGAATATACTTATCCTTATTTTCAGGCTTGCAGACAAAAGCAGTTCCTATTTTGTTTTCACCATTCATTTCAATGTATTTTACAACAACTGGTTGACCATCATAATATTTATATTTTACTAATATTTTGTCTTCCGGTTTTCCGTCTCGGCCAGTTTTCATGACATCGTCGATGATATCAACAGTCTGATCCCATGTTGTTACTTCAACTAAATGCCAGTCGTGTTCTTCGTCGTCTAAGATATGTATTTTTTTAGTTCGATTTTTTCTAATTCTTTCTGTGTCGTTTGGTGTTGTGTCTATTGCGTTTGTAAGACCTAAAGATTGTAGTCGTGCGTTGCATCCATTTTTTTGTAGCAGTCGCTCTAATTCTTTTCCAATTAACCTTGAGGTGCCACATCGTGGAGGTTTTGGCCATTCATTTATTTTATTGGCGCCGCATCGCGAGATATTTTTTAGAAAGAAATCGTCCATGAATTTACCGGTTTCACATGATGCTGGAGGAAACTGTAGTTCTTTTTGGCCCGTGCCACATACGGTTGTTGGCAGATTAGGTTTTTGTGCCTTGCCCGTTCCGCAGCGCATAACCAGCGGATCAGGATCTGTGTCGTTGGCGGGTGCGGTTAGTTTTAGTTCGTCTTTGAGCGCATTGATTTCAAGCGTTGAAAGTTCTTGTGCCCATGATTGCTGGCCAGCAATAGTTGAAAGTTTTCTTGCGCGATACGTTCCCTTGAAAACGGCAAAAAATTCATTGCATCTCCTGTTGGTAATTGCGCAAACATCAGTTGCATCATCGATGAGCAAGCACAGCGTTTCATCATACTCAAAGGGAAGCATTGTTTTAGCCTTCAGGGCCTGCATTGGTGAAATATTCAAATCAACCATTGAGCAGAGTGCAGATGCATGAAAAACACTATTTTCTAGTTCAGAAAATCGGCGGCTTGGGGTGGTTAGGTTAAGTTTTTTGAGCATTTTCAGCAGTGGCGGAAAGCCTATTTTTTGAACATTGCACAAATCAATCTGCGGTGATCTGGTGACTGCTGATTCATGAAGCTGCGGCACGCAGGTTTTGTAGGCAAGCGAAATATTTTCTCTTGTTTCTGCGGGAAGGTTTGCAACTAATCGTTTGCATGCAATCATGCGTTGATTTTCTTCTCGTGCTGTGCGTTGAGGAACGCTTTCTTTGTTACGCTGAGTATCATGAATGGGCATAAACGTTAGATCTGCTTTATATCTTTCTTGGACGAAAGCTTCTGGCTTTGGATCTGAAATTGCATAATCCAAGAGTGCAATGCATCCACCAAAAATAGTAAGCGCAGTAAGCCCAATTGCGAGCGGCGGGGTTACGGTGACGCCACCAAGTCCTACGGCAACAGAGCAGACAGATTCAACAGAATTGTGCAGTAAAATATTTAGTGTTGTTATGAAAAAATGATGTGGTGATTCCAGGTGTAATTCATAAAAGGTGTCATTGCATCTATCGATTGCCTCAATCTGTAAACACTTTTGAGGCAGTCCATTAAGTGTTTGAAGTTCATCACCAACGGCAAGATTTTGCGCGGGCACAAAAAAGTTTTCAGGATCGGATGCAACACGTTGCACCTGGTCTGCCGATGCATTTTTTACGCGTAAGAGTTGATCAGATGAAACGATAAAATGATTGGTGTTGGTTGTGATTCTAATTTGTGTTTTGACCTGGCACATTTTCAGCGAAGTTATGGTGGTCAGAACAACGTTGTTTGTTTCAAGATCGAAACCTATAATTTTATCGCCAGCATTGAGGCTGCAAACTTCGTGCAACCCATCAATTGTTTGAACTAATGTTTTTGGCGGTAGTGATGAAAAAAGTGGCTGCAGAAGAAACAAAAAAGTAAGTAAAAAGGTACGCGTCATATAGAGAAAAAATTACAGAGAAATTAATTATTTCAGTGACGGTATCGTGAGATGAATCTTTGTTGGAAGAATGTGTGAAATTTTTTTTTAAATTATTTATCTGTTTTTGAGGATAAAAGATTTTCTGTGGATGATGCTTTGACCACATGCTTTGATTTCTTTTTGATGTTGCGCGGTGCCGTAGCCCTTGTGCTTAGCAAAGGAAAAGTAGGGAAACATTGTTTGATAATCATGCATCATGCGGTCTCTGATAACTTTGGCAACGATAGATGCAGCGGCAATTGAGCTCGAGGCACTTTCGCCGCGAATGATTGGCGTGATTATTAAATTCTGCTGTTCAATTTTGAGTGGCATTGCATCAATGACCAGGTGTTCAATCGGTTTGGTTCCCATAATTTTGCACAGTTGTGTAAGTTGTTGGTACGTCTGCCGCATTCCCTCCATGGTTGCTTGATAAATATTTACGCGATCTATCTGTTCAGGACTGATTGTAACAAATGTATAAATACAGTTTTGTGTAATCCATTCAAATGCGTTAGAGCGTTGTTTGTCAGTTGTTTTTTTTGAATCAACTAGAAAGTCTGGAGCTGTATTTTTTGGTAAAATAACGCCAGCAACTACAACCGGACCGCAGAGTGGTCCACGTCCCGCTTCGTCGATTCCGGCGATAGTTACATCATTTGACCAAGCATTTTTTTCATGAATATTTTCGCACGGAATTGGCATAGTTTAGTCGTTGTTCATTGTTATTTATTCAGATGAATTTAAGGCTACAGATCTTTGCTAAAAAGTTAATTCTTTTTTTCTATTCGGCAAGTTTACATTCATTTGATTTTTTCAATATACTGCACGTGAGAAATGAAACATTTTTCGATGAAAACTATTTGCGCTTTTAGAAAGACAAGAGGTAAACAATGACATCTACATCTTTGCGAGTGAAAGAACTTTTAAAAGAGTTTGGTTGGACAACCAGAGTTTTAGCAGAAAAAACAGGAATGTCTGAAAGCTATTTAACTCATATAAAAAATGGTACTCGTCGTTGGAATGAGGACGCGCTCAAAAAAATCGCTGAAGCTTTTGAAAAAAATCCAGTAGAACTATTTCAAACA